>OMKS01003498.1_pt1 | contig 12428 bp, 12 predicted proteins | sample 1674721 | NCBI WGS metagenome assembly OMKS01 (sample SAMN06264996, study PRJEB25208) | sediment metagenome | isolation source: hot spring sediment | place: USA: California | collected 2014-09-02 | reverse complement strand
CGTGGGCTCGGAGATGTGTATAAGAGACAGTTTTATCACAGACACCCGGTCCTCAAGGCGGATGAGAATGTGATGATGGCCAGGCTGCTCCTAATACACTGCGTTAAGGATGTCCTCCGATCAGGGCTTGCTCTGCTCGGAATTGAAGCGCCTGAGAGGATGTGAGCTTTATTTTGATAAAGCCCATGAACCAAGTTCTTGTCACCTGATAGCGATAAGAGAGCGCAGAATATTTAGGCCTTCAGGCTGTCCCGCAATTCAACATCTCAATATCTCGTCGATAAATAGAAAAGCATATGAACCGCCTCGTCTATAAAATTGGTAGAAACGAGGTTATTTCTGTGGCGTACATAACATCAAACAAAACCTTGGATTCAGGGGGTTCTTGCTTAGGGGGTCTTGAACAGGTGAAAATTGAAATGAATAGTGTGTATTGCGCACAATTTACAGAAAATCCGGAAACAAACAGCAGCTAAAGACTGCTGAAAATATTTGTTCGGGTTTGACCGCAGAATAAATCTGCAAATAAATAACTGCGGGACAGCTTCGCTTGTTAAGTTCGTTTCTAGTTACGAGCGAGGCGGAGGAAAAATTCAAAGTAATCTTTTGGGCGTTCATTCAGAGAGCGAATGCGACACCTCAAGAACAACAATCAAGGTGAAAAAACAGTTTAGTTGTAATGGCGGGGTCAGAAAACTATTTTCCCTGTTTTCGGGTCACAAAGTCCCAGTATTTGGCGCTTTCTCTTTCCATCTGCTTCCTCGCTGAAGCCGCCTCGAGGCTCTCCGGGACAGGCTCTGCCACCTCAAAGGTCTGCTTTTCATGATAGATCTCGTCGCCGTGGTCGCACGCGTTGTCGCGGTTTGTATCAAGGCAGCATCCATCGCCCAGTCTTATGAATGGCTCTTCGCAACGAATGGATTTCTGTCCTGAGCATGAGCTAAAAATTGGCAACATCAGGGTTACCAGAAGAAGAATCAGCGGTAAAGATCCAGATCCCATTCTCGGTCATACCTCTCATCGTACCCCTCAACAAGAGCGTTATTAATGATGCGCTTCCAGTTTGACCTTTGTCTGATGTACGCATCCTCCTCTTCAATAAGCTGCTGGATTGCAGGCCAGTTGTCTCTGTGCTTCTCCTGTTTTTTTGCTTGGATGTCTGAAAGGGATGCTCCCTGCGCGTGTCCAACAGTATAAACTGCCGGTGCAGAGTCTTTTTCCTGGAAGGACTGCCCCGCATGCTCAACGGAATTAACCTGTTCAGAAGAGGTATGAGCATTGCCTGATGCGTCCGTTGGCGCGAAAAGGTCCACGAACGAATACATGACTAACAAAAACAGCGTCAGTGAAATCAGCATATGAACTATTTTTCTCATTTTCACCCACTACTAAAAGGAGCATAATATAAAAAAGATAAAAAAATGAAAAATGGTGTTTCACTTCTTCCTGATCAGCACCACAAGCATTGTGACCACTGCCAGCGCGACGATAAGGTTGCCTGCTATCAGCAGCATCATTGAGGTGCCCTCAAAGCCGGATGATTTTGCTGGAGGCGCTATGATAATCGGCTGCTGCGGCTGTACTGGGGGCTGGACAACAACAGTGTCCTTGTCCTCTTCCTCCTCGCATTTTCCACAGTCAGCAGGGCAACTCTCACAGTCCTCTTTGCCAGCTGTGCATATCCCATCACCGCAGACTATCTTTGGTTCTGGCTCTGGCTCTGGTTCTGGCTCAGGGCAGGGCTTTACAGTAAGTACAACGCTTTTGTGATCGCTGAGCCTATCTGTATTATAATAAGTGGTGATGTCAAACTTGTAGGTTCCTGGCGCGACAGTCTTGTTGATTGACAAGGGTATGTATTTCGTGAACTCGTTGTCGTCGTCGAAAGGGTCTGCATCAAGCTCAAACTCGTCCCGGGTATTTATTCGGAGCTGGCTGTTCTTGATTGTGAGCACAGAGTCGTCCTCATCATCGCGGCCGAGGTTTATGACCCTTACCCTGAGTGCGGTGTCTCCGTAGCAGGTTATCTCTGCCTCGTCGAACTCTGCCCTGTATATCCTGACATCGTGGCGTGGTTTCTCAACCTCGATAAAGATGTGGTATGTGGTCAGATGTATTGTCCTGTTGTCATCCCTGCCATCCACCTCTATTAGAAGCGTATAAATATCTTCCTCAACCTTAAGCGGAACCTCAAACTCAAGGGTTACTGTCTTGTCCTTTTCAGGCTTCAGATCGAATTCCCGGGCATCATACTCGAGGTCATCGCCGTCGTCGATGTCCTCAAGAATTCCCCTGACCTCTATGTCTGCTATGGTTATGCCCTGGGCCCGGGTAAACATGTTCTCGACTGTTACAGAAACCTGTATTACTGATTCAGGCGTTGCGCCCTCGCGGACGATTGAGCCGTTTGCCAGGTTCTTGTCAGTGCGGCTGCCGATTTTTACATCAACATCCGTAATTTCCAGTTTGCTTTGCGCGTTCACTGCGGCTGCAACAACAGTCAGCGCAAGAACTGCGATTACTGCTATGAATAGTGTTTTTCTCATGATATCACCCTTAAATTCCACACATAAAAACAGCCATAGTATTTAAACTTTTTGCTATTTTATAATAGTTACATTTCCGGGAGCGGTCAAAAACACTGAAAACGATGAGATAGGTTCATCGCCTAAAATGAATGAGCACCCAGACAGAAACACCTAAAATAAGAGCATATACGAAAAGAACCCAGACAACGTAATGCTGTCTTAAAAAAGACTTTTCAGCCCGCGGAAAGACAACTGCGGGATTGATCTTGTGAGGCGGGTCTGCGCCAGTCGGTGATGCGTATTCAGACTTGGCCGAAAGGACATCTGACTTAAACGCTGCACCAGACGCCCCGGGTTCTGTGGCTGCCTGCGTCTGCGCTTCAGAGCCACCAAACTCGACCTGCGCATCGCGACTCTTCTTGTTTTCTGGCTCAGGCACATTCGTCTGTCCGGATTGTGAAACACCCTGATTGCAGTCAACCACCGACAGCTGAACAGACTTTGCGTCGCTTAGCTCAAAAACATCATAATATGCCCTTACGTCAATATTATACGTGCCCGCAAGAAGCCCGTCAGGAATGTCAAAAAAAACAGATTCCCTGTAAATGCTGCCTGAATCCAGAAGGTCGTTTGTAAGCGCTATTCCATCTTTTCTGAAATCAAGATCGAGCTCGGGCGAGGTTATCCTGACAACAACATCATTCGCATCATTCGCCCCAAGATTAATTACAGTAATGTAAAGCTCCAAACCCGTCCTTGCGCAAGCCAGATAAGCAGGCTCAAGCTCAAAAGAGCGTATGAGCAAGGCGTTCTTTTCCTTCTTAACCTCAAGATCCAGAGTAATGCTGTCAGTCCAGTCAAATCCGGACGCGTCCCTGCCGACTAACTCTATATCCACAGCGTATGTTCCTTCCTCAATCTCAAGCGGAAGCTCAAAATTCAGGCTGACCTTCTTCTCCCTGCCTGCGCGCAGGTCAAAAAGCCCAGCATAGTCATCAAGGTCGTCGCCATTATCAATGTCTCTTATGTAACCTGAGACCTCAACGTCGCGGATCCTTTCACCGGACAAGCTGTATGAGTTTTCAACCAGTATGTTGAACTCTACTTTTGATCCGGGACGCGCTTTTTTCCTTATCCTGTCGCCGTCGGAAAGGCGCGAGTCGCTCCTGCCATCAACATGTGAGTCTACCTGCAATATCCTGAGCATCCGGCAGATTTCAGGGAAGCTAAATTCAGCAGGGGTATCAGTTCCTGAGCCGAAAACAAAGCCTATGACGTCCTGGTTTAGGGAGCAGTAATGGCCGTCCCACGAACCCATTTCCCTGTTCCAGCAACCAGATACAGGGCCAAGACCGACAGGAGCGTGTGCCCAGCCAGCGCCGTCATTTATGCTGAATGTCCAGTATTTCCCGGAATACTCACACCACTGGCCTGAAACCTCGGTTCCCTCCCCGTTTATTTTGCAGATCATACGGCCAAAAGCAGATTGCGGCGTCCATAGCAAGTCAAGGCCTGATGATTCAAGAAGATCGTAGCCTGAGATTCCATCACCAGCGTAAAGGCATTGGGTAAAAAAAGAGCCGTCGCCGAATTCAACCACCAGGCCCACATCAGCGTTAACCTGAGCTGCAAAATACAATATTGTCAGCATAGACATAACAAGTGGGCACAGGTAACCTGTTTTTTTGTTTTCCATTTTCAACACTCAACCCCCCTAAAACGGTTTCACTCCCCTGACAATTATGAATTTGTGAGCAAATGATAAACAAAGCTATGAATGTAAACGCCTTTTTATTCTGGCAATCAGCCCTTTGCAAACCTCTTTTTCATGCAGGCCGCCTTTAGTTAATACAAGCGCCCTTGCAGGTTTTAAGAGAAATGCAAACCCTGTGTTTGAGGCCAGGTGCATCAAAGTGAAGGGCACTGCTGACGCAAATGCCAGTAAGATGTTGAACCCGAACAGGAGGCTTGAAGCCACATTCATCATTATCTCCCAGACAATGGTTGCGATGATGGTTACTGTGATGACTTCGATAACAGTGCTTTTCTTCCTTAGGAAACCGCCAAGGAACCCGACAACACCAAAGGCGAAGGCCTGAGCTACCGTCCACGGACCCTGGCCGCCGAACACCATAAAGTTTGACAGGTAAAGGCTTCCTGCACCTACGAGAAATCCTTTTTTCTTTCCAAAAAGCCAGCCGGAAAGAAGGGCAAAAAACGACAACGGCTCAGCGCTTGGAACCGCCTGCATGGGAACCCTTAAGACAGCACCACCGACAGCAAAGCCGCTCATGAGGAGATATTCCCTGAGCCTGACAACCTCAAGCTGCTTCTGCAGTGCCCTGAGCGCAAGCCTCACTGAAGCCTCCTGCTTTGGCTCTTCTTTCTCCTTGCTCTTCTGTTTTTGTATTAGTTTCTGCGCCAAAAACAATCCCCCAACTAAAATGTTGGATATAATATCCAACAGAAAGTTATTTATACTATAAAAATGTTTTGTTTCGCATGGTCGGAAACATTCCAAACTTTGTGAGCCTCGATGTTGTCAGGTGCTTTCTTCTCCTAAAAAGTGTGCAGAGCAGGGCTGCCCTGATGGAAAGGCTGGGGCTGGGCGAAGGCACTGTAAGGTCCATATTGAATATCCTCAAGGATAATAGCATCACTGCCTCAACAAAAAAAGGGCATTTCCTCGATGAGGAAGGAATCAAAATGCACAGTAAAATCATGGAGATAATAAGCGCTCCGCAGGTGATTGAGTATGCTCGTTTTTATCCTTATAAGAAGAAGTCAGGGATAGTCGTAAAAAAGTGGGACGAGCTTGTAAAGATAAACGCAAACCTGAGGGACACTGCCCTGAAATGGGGGGCTGAAGGGGCCATGATATTCGCATTCGACAAGAAACTCTACATACCCGGGCTGAATGATGATTTCTCCGACCTTGAAAGCAAGTTTGAGCTGCCTGAGAAATGCTTTGTCGTCATTGGCTTCAGCAACACAGCAAGAGATGCTGAAAATGGAGCACTTGCCGTTGCGCTGGAGATGAACTCAGAATTAAAACAGCTTTTCAGTAGGCTTTGCTGAAATACAGCGTGTGCTTTGCAGGCTTCTGGCAGTATACGCATTTCATCCCTTCCGGGACCCTGTCGTTAAGAGGGATGCACCTCGACGTGGCTCCGCCGGTCTTGTCCTTTATCCAGTCCTCGCATTCAAGGCTTCCGCACCAGAAGGATCTGGCCATCTTTCTGCTCTCGATAACATTCACAAAGTCATTCCACTCGAAAGCATCAACAGTGTTTTCATCCAGAAACCTTTTTGCATTATCGTACATGGCCTTTTGCATCTCATCAAGAGTTTCCCTGAGCCGTTCTGGTGCGTTCTCAATACCCACAAACTCCTTTTTTCCTGTATCCCTGCGGACAAAGACGCACTGATTTTTCTCAAGGTCTTTCGGGCCTAATTCAATCCTGACAGGAACCCCCTTAAGCTCATAGTTGTTGAACTTCCAGCCTGCAGAGTATTCCTCCTGGTCATCAAGTAAAGTGTCAGATGAGCTCAGTTTTTCCCTCAGCTCCTTTGCTTTCGCTATGACCTCCTTCTTGCTCTTTTCGAAGATAATCGGCACGATTACGGCCTTCGTGGGCGCAATACGCGGCGGGAGGACCAGGCCCTTGTCGTCTCCGTGCACCATTATTATAGTTCCTATTAGCCTTGTCGTAACAGCCCAAGAGGTCTGCCACACATACTTCCTTTTCTCGTCTGCGTCTGTGAAGCTAATGTCAAAAGCCTTTGAAAAGTTCTGGCCCAGGTTGTGGGCTGTTCCCATCTGTATGGCCTTGCCGTCAGGCATGAGCGCCTCCATTGTGACAGTGTAAAGCGCGCCTGCAAATTTCTCCTTGTCTGTCTTCCTCCCGCGCAGGATGGGGATTGCGAGATGGCTCTCGATAAGCTCTGTGTAAACGTTTATTATGTCCATAACCTCCCGGTCAGCTTCATCTTCGGTGGCATGCGCAGTGTGGCCTTCCTGCCAGAGGAATTCCCTTGTCCGGAGAAAAGGCCTGGGGTATTTGAACTCCCACCTAACAACATTGCACCACTGGTTGAGAAGAAGCGGCAGGTCGCGGTGGGATCTTATCCACTTAGCGTAATTCTCGTACATAATCGTCTCAGAGGTTGGCCTGACAGCCAGTCTCTCGCTGAGCTCTGTGTCTCCTGCGCAGGTGACCCATGCCACTTCAGGCGAGAATCCCTCAACATGCTCCTCTTCCTTCTTCAGGAGCGCCTCTGGTATGAACAGCGGAAAATAGACGTTTTGGTGGCCAAGCTTTTTAATCTCAGAATCAACAAATGCGGATATCTTTTCCCAGATGGCGTAAGCCAGAGGCCTGAAAACAATACAGCCTGAAACAGATGTGTAGTCTGCTAGTTCTGCCTTTTGCACCACCTGAGTATACCACTCTGAAAAGTCCTCTGACTTCCTTACTGTAAGGCCGAGAGTGGTTTCCTTTTCCGTACTCTCTTGTTTTGCATTCATTTCATGCTTCTTCTTTTCGTTACTTTTCTGTTTCGCCATTATATCGGTGTGGGTCGCATGAAGTTTATAAAGGTTGTGCCGCGGAGGTTAAGCGGGCTGGATGTTTGCATAATTTAAGCAAAAAGCTTTTAATCAGGTTGCTGTTTCTTTTCCCAAACTGCAAAAGTGCTTTTGGGGTTGTAGTGTAGCCTGGACTGGCAGAACCGACTTTGTTCTCCGGAGGCAAACTATCATATCGTGTTCGGGGCACGTTGACCCGGGTTCAAATCCCGGCAACCCCACCATTTCCCAATGGTTGTCTAAAGAAGTCATTTAAAGAGACATTCAAAAGAAGAAAATCAAAGAATCTCAAACGCGTCTTCACCGTCATCGTTACTTCTCATTTTAACCTTTAGCACCTTGGATCCGCTCAGGAACTTTACACCGAGAACTTTCTTTAGGTTCAATGAGGTATCGTAATCCCAGACCGTCCAAACTTTATCAACGGTCTGGCCGTTCTCTTCAATCACATAACATTTGAAGAGGTAACCTGCAGAGCTCTTCTCAAAATCCCAGTCAGAAATCCTTACCTCCTTTATTTCTCCTTCATCAAATTGGAGATAACTGATAGAGGACCTGCTCTTTTTCACGCTCTTCCATTTGGCCATAAATAATGAAAACCCCCTTTACATTATAAATGTAACTGATTTTTTGCCCTGATTCCGCCAGAATCGCTGCAATCTGCTCAGAGAATACCGGAGAATACATGGTCAGCTCTTCCAGAAGAATTGCGTGAAGGTGATTATTACTGTTATTATCTCCAGCCTTCCCAAAAGCATAAGGAAACTTAGAAAAAGCTTTGCAAGTGGCGGGAGAAAAAAATAAGACTCCGACGCACCCACGAGGCCCATGCCCGGACCGATGTTTCCCAACGTGGCTGTTGTTGAGCTCATCGCAGAGACCATGTCCAGTCCGAAGAAGGACATGACTGTGCTGCCAATACAGAAAGTTAGTATGTAAATGCAGATGAAGCGGATTATTCGCCTAACAATAACGTGAGGAATTCTGTCTCCTTCTACGCTGATGTTCTTGACAATTGAAGGGTGCACCACCCTAAGCAGCTCAATCCACACAGTCTTCAGCAGCACATAAACCCGCACCATCTTTATTGAGCCCGTCGTCGAGCCAACACAGCCTCCCGTGAACATGACAAAAAAAAGCAGGTTCCTGGAAACGTTAGGCCAAAGGTCAAAATCCGCGGTTATGAAACCTGTTGTTGTCATGATTGACGTTACCTGGAACAGGGCTGCCCTTAATGCTGACTCGAAACTGTGGTAAACCTTACCCCATATATCGAATGTGACAATTAAGGTTAATAAGACCAGAAGAACAGAATAAAGGCGAAATTCTTTGTTCTTGACAAAAGCAGCCCTGTCCCCGAGTATAAACCTGCAGTAGAAGATGAAGTTTATTCCTGAGAGGAACATGAAAAATATCACCGTGTACTGTATAAACGCCGAGCTGTAGTGGCCTATGCTTGCGTTTCTGGACGAGAACCCCCCTGTTGATATTGTGCTTAGGGAATGTACCAGCGATTCGTAAAGGCCCATGCCTCCGAAGCACAATACGATTGTTTGCAGGATGGTAAGAGATAAATAAACAGCAAGGAGCAGGAGCGCAGTCTTTTTGACGCGCGGGGAAATCTTTTGGTTGATTGGGCCGCCTGAAACCTCTGTGAGGAAAAGCTGCATTGACTGTGTGCCGAACGAAGGCAGGAACGCAATTATTATTATGATTATCCCTATGCCGCCGAGCCAATGGGTTATTGATCTCCAAAAGAGTATTGACAGCGGCATTGACTCGATGTCTGTAAGGATTGTGGCTCCTGTTGTGGTGAACCCTGATGTTGATTCGAAAAGAGCGTCGACAGGGCCAGTCACCGCTCCGGAAAGAACGTAAGGGAGAGCTCCGATGAGCACGGTCAGGAGCCAGCCCAGAACTATAGTAAGGATTATGAATTTAAAGTCAAGAGAGTCTGACCTCTTAAAGACAGATGCGATGACAACGCCAGCTATAAGCGTGCATGCGCCGAGAAAAATAAAAAGGAATGTGTGCGGCTCATGGTAATGATAGCTGACGAACGCAGGCAGGTGGAGAAAAAGGCCTATGCAAATCAGAACTGATGATAGCAGTTTAATGACGCTGTTCTTGATTTTAGGCATCTTTTACGGAGTTTGAATCGTTTGCAGCGCTTCCAGGGATTATCTAAAGTAGGCTTCTGCATCCTTTACATATTTGCTGTTAATGAACATTACCACCCTGCTGTTCGCGTCAATCAAAACAGGCCGTTTTGGGAATACCACCTTCCCTCTGGTATGAACCGCGGCGATAATCGCGCCCTTGATAAAGTCTGGTTTTACCGGACGTTTGGTGATTCTGGCTCCATCAGGCACAACAAATTCGACAATGAGGACATTATCCGCCATAGACGAAATGCTGACTGTCTCTTTCAGGTTTGAGAAGTGCAGGATTTTGTTTACTGTAACCCTGTACGCATTTACAATTGCGTGCAGGCCCAACCTTCCGAGAATCTCTGTGCCGTATGCTTTTGACACTTTTGTAATAGCCTTGCGGATGCCTCTGTCCTTTGCGAAAAGCGATATCATGATATTGTTCTCATCGTCTCCGGTTACTGCCACGATGCAGTCGCTTTTCTCTACTTTTTCCTGAGTTAGAAGCTCAAGATCTGTCGCATCGCCGCAGAGAATCATGTTATTACTGAACCGCTGGCTGAGAGCATTGCAGGTTTCTTTTGAAGACTCAATGAGCTTTACCCTTATTGGCGTTTTCTCAAGCAGGGCAAGCAGCTCTGTGGCTGTCTGGCCGCCGCCTACAACTATAATGCTGCTAATCCTGCTGACCTCCTCCTCAAAAAAGCTGTTAATCCTGTGGATGGATGACGTTTTTTCAAGCAGCCATATCCTGTCATCAGGGGATGCTGTTTCGTTTCCGGCGAATAGTTTGAATGTCCCGGTAGAGGACTTTTTGCTCATTACTATTACAGGATTTGTCTTGCTCAGTAATCTTAGTTTTTGATTTATAGAATCCTTGTTCTCAGGAGTCACACCCAGCTCGAGCACAGACAGCGCGTCCTTAAGGAAGGCGTCCACCCTGAAAGCCCAAGGAACGCGTATGAGCCTGAAGATTTCATTTGCGACCTCGCTTTCAGGGTTAATAACATGGTCTATGCCCAGCTCATTTGGGTTCAGTATTTCTTTGTTAAGATACGCCGGGTTTCTCAGCCGCGCTATTGTCTTTTTCACATTATAGCGTTTGGCTATTATGCACGCGACAATATTCTGCTCGTCTGAGTCTGTAACTGCGATAAAGACATCTGAGCCGCTTATCTTGGCGCTCTTAATTACGCTGTCGTCACCGATTGTTCCGAGAATGCATAGTGCGTCCATGCGCCGCTGTATTGACTCTATCCCTGCCTTATTGTTGTCTATCACAACAACGTCATGGCAGTATTCGTGGAAGGTATTTACAAGCTCTGTGCCTGTCTTTCCTACTCCGTAAATTATCACCTTCATTTTTAGCCTGACAACAGGAGTATATAATATATAAACTTACCCATAATATAAAGCGCCCTGGCAACACTAAGAAATCATGGCGGGGAGGGTAATGACGTAGGAGGAAGGGAGAAAAAACAAGAAAGGGGCAGTACAGAAAGACGGGCCTGAAAAAAGGAAATCCGAAAACAAAAAAAGCAGTACGCACACAAAATACGGTTTGCAGAACACGCCGGAGTTTAGAAAAATTTAAATACTACAAGCTACCAGTAGCTATTTTAGGCTACTGGAATGTTGAAGCTGATAAGATAAACAGGTCAGTTCAAATGGCAAGGATATCGTACAAAGCCGGGATGAACAACACCACACTCACAGATTTCTCTGGATTCAGGGAAATGGTCATAGCAAACCAAGTCAATGACGTCCCAGGAAGGCTAAAAACTCAAAGCTACGATACAAACATGCGCCTTGACTTCTACTGAAATTCAGCCTGTTGCCTTTCGAAAGAGAGACAGCAAAGCCCCTGGCACAGGAATTACTCGAAGTCAGAAACTATAAACACAATCTGCTATGACTGATCTGATTATTACATGCCAAAGACAGAAAAACAGCAGAAACGGAAAAATCATAATCGCCAGAAAAATTCACATGTCATCTGAAAACACACTCACCTTATCAGGCCGCGCTGCCAGTCCTGAAGAACCCGGACAGCCATCCTCCGCAGGTCAGGCACACCCCCTTTTTTTAGGAGCTTGAACTTAACAGTCAGGGACTTGAGCAACTCATCCGCATCTTCTGAAAAAGTAACATGGTAATGCTCTGCTATCGCTTCACCATACTCTTCGAAAAGCCTTAAGACAACATGCTCAGGGTCTTTCACCTTATTGAAGTCCTTTGACCCGACAAGCGCCAGCGCATACTCCTCACCCTCGCCCGACAGGAACTCGCCGGGCGTGTCAAGAAGCCTGAGCTTATTGTCTGCTTTGACTATCTGCACTCCGCGCGTGTGGCCGCTAACTATTGACGTTGATGCCTTCTTCCTTCCCGCAAGTGCGTTTATTACAGAGCTCTTGCCTACATTTGGCATGCCGATAACCCCGACTGTGACAGGCTTCCCCTTTGACATTGAAAGAATCTTTTCCCTCAGCTTCGTTGTTCCCAGCCTGTCCCTCGATGAGATAAATATTGAAGGGAAAAGCTCTTTTGTCTTGTTTTGAAGAATGGCTTTATCCACCAGATCCGACTTATTGATGACAAAGAGAAGCTTCTTGCCCCGGCTCAGTATAGTCTGCTCAAGCTCTGTGTTGCGGGTCTGTTCGATAAGCCTGGCATCAAGAACCTCAAGCAGCAGGTCTGCATCGCGTATCACGCGTTGTATAATTCTGGTTTTCGGCACCTTAATCAAAGCTCCGGACGCACTATGTCCCGGTCAATCCTATTCATGCATTTGGTTATTAGCTCCTCCAGCTCATTATCCTGTGCCGCGCGTCTTATCTGCCGCTGTACGTCAACAATTCGCCTGAAAAGCCGTATTATGTCCCCTTCCTGAAGGCTCACCAGCTTAAGCAGCTCCTCAAAATCGCAGCCTTCACTCCACGCTTTTACGAAATTGGCCATGCGGAGCATACTTATCCTGTTCAGCTCCTTTGACAGAATGCTGCTTTTTGAAAGCCTCGCCATGATTGACCCGACCACTTGGCGGGACCCCTTAGTGGAGAAGTGCTCCCTGGAGCGCTCCTCATATACTATGGTCGCGAGTATTATATTTATCTCTGTCTCTGTAAAGCGCTTATACCTGTCTCTTATACACATCTCCGAGCC
>OMKS01003496.1_pt1 | contig 12430 bp, 13 predicted proteins | sample 1674721 | NCBI WGS metagenome assembly OMKS01 (sample SAMN06264996, study PRJEB25208) | sediment metagenome | isolation source: hot spring sediment | place: USA: California | collected 2014-09-02 | reverse complement strand
AGCCTGCTTGCCCCCGGAATGCAGGCGAGACGCCTGCGCTACAACGCTGGTCAAGTTCTTGCCAGCTGAACGGTTACGACAAATCATCATAGGAGAAGTCATGAGGCAATTGAAGGTTGGCATCATCGGGCAAGGCAGAAGCGGGCGCGACATCCACGGTGCGTACCTGAGTCAAGACTCGAAGCGCTTCGCGATCGTGGCGGCGGTCGATCCCATCAAGGAGCGGCGCGACCGCGCGGCGGCGGAATACGGATGCGACGTCTTCCGTGACCACAAGCCTCTACTCAAGCGCAACGACCTGGATCTTGTGGTGAACGCAACGCCGAGCCATCTACATGTACCCATCACGCTCGAGTTTCTCAACGCAGGCTTCCATGTCCTTTGCGAGAAGCCGCTGGCCTCGAAGGCGAAGGATGTGGACAGGCTCATCACGGCGTCGAAGACATCCGGCGTGCTGCTTGCCGTCTTCCAGCAGTCGCGGTTCGCGCCGTACTTCCAGCAGGTGCGCAAGGTTATCGATTCGGGAGTCCTGGGCGACATCGCGCAGATCGCGATTGCCTTCAACGGCTTCGCTCGCCGCTACGATTGGCAGACGCTCACCGAGTGCATGGGAGGCAGCCTCCTCAACACCGGCCCGCATCCGCTCGACCAGGCCCTCCAGCTCTTCGGCACGGACGCCATGCCCGAGGTAAAGTGCTACATGCGCTGCGTGATCACCTGCGGCAATGCCGAAGACCATGTGAAGCTGCTGCTCAGCGGCGAGGGGCGGCCCATCATCGACCTCGAGATTTCGTCCTGCGATGCCTTCCCCGTCGCCAAGTACCGCGTCTACGGCACACGCGGCGGTTTGGAAGGCGACACACAGACGATCCGATGGCACTACTACATTCCCAAGGAGGCGCCGGCGATTCGCCTCAAGCGCGCACCCCTTGTCAAGGCGGACGGCACGCCCTCGTATTGTACGGACAACCTGCGCTGGCACAAGCACACCTGGAGAGTCCCGAAGGCCCAGAGCGATCTCTTCTGGACCATCTCGGGCCGGTTCTACCGCATGCTGTACAAGACGCTTACCCAAGGAGCGCCGCTGGCTATCACCCCCGAACAGGTTCGCCGGCAGATTGCCGTCATCGAGGAGGCCCACCGCCAGAACCCGCACATCTGGAGCAAGCGGTAGGGACGTCCTCGCCCGCCGACCTCAGCGTTGCCTGAGACCGCTGACCATACGCGTGCAGACCTCGCCTGCTCGTCTCGGGTTGAGGCGCCGCAATGACAGAATCACATGGTTCTTGCGCCAATCCGCTAAACAGTTACCGAGCTTCAATGCCGATTTCGCAGATGCCTCCTTCGGCAATTCGCAAGATTGAAGACGGTGAACACAGGCTATACTATAGTCACTCATGTGAGCATTGAGGTCTTGTCAACCACGAGAGAGGAGATGATATGTCGCAGGAAGGAAGAGACGCCGTCCGCAAAGGGTTCAGTGCGCGGGCGCTCACATCGTTGACGACGACGATCGGGTTTGTCGGGCTAGCCTTCACCGGCGTCATGTTGTACGTCTCGCCGCAAGGCAAGGTCGCGCATTGGACGGGCTGGACGATCCTCGGACTCGAGAAGGATGAGTGGAGCGCGGCGCATATCGCATTCTCACTGCTGTTTCTCATCGCATCGGCGTTCCACATCTATTTCAATTGGCAGGTCTTGCTGCGCTATTTCAAGAATGCGTGCGCCAAGGGCTTCGCGAGTAAGCGAGAACTGACCATCGCGCTGGCGCTGGTGGGCGTGTGTTTTGTGGGGGCGTGGCAGGGGTGGCCGCCGTTTGCCCAACTGGTGGCATGGAACGATGCAATCAAGGAGTACTGGGCGCGGCAAAGCGCCCCGCCGCCGTACCCGCATGCGGAGGAGTCGACGCTCGCCGACTTCGCACGACGTACCCACATGACAATCGAGGAGCTTGTGGGAAAGCTGGAAGAAGCGGGCTATGCGCCAGATGACGAATCCGTGACAATCGGCGATCTCGCTCGTCAGCATGGGGCGACGCCGGCTCAGCTTTTCGGCGCGCTGGGTCTGTCGTCCCGTGGCGGGCAAGGCGCCGGGCAGGGACGTGGCCTCGGGCAGGGCCAAGGAGCTGGACAGGGGAGCGGCGCCGGGCAGGGACGTGGCGCCGGGCAAGGCCAAGGAGCTGGACAGGCGAGCGGCGCCGGGCAAGGTGCGAGCCCTGCCGAAAGCGCTTACCATACTTCGGGGCAAGGTCACGGCTTTGGGCAGATGAGCCTGAAGGACTACTGCGAGCAGTCGGGCATTGCCGAGCAGGACGCCGTTGCGCTGTTAAAGGATCGGGGCATCGAGGCGGTCAGCCAGGACTTGCTGCGAGACGTTGCAAGGAAGACGGGCATGCGCCCGGGGGAGCTGGCGCGGCTGCTTGGGAGTGCGCGCTAGACAACCGGGTGACGAGGGCCTGCTCGGATCCCGGCCAGGGGACGGTTACGCGGCGCCGTTGTCCTTGATTGGCTTGTGCTTGGAGCCTGTACAGTCCTGGCTTTGCTCCAAGCCGCCCCCCGTTGTGGGCTCTTGACGCGGTGGCGCATCGAAGGGTTGCGCGACACCGCGTTTTCGTGATATCATCGCGCGTGTAGAATTGTGTCTCTCACACGAGTGGGTACCTGCCCACTCTTTTTGTTGTGAGCGAACGGAGAACAGGTGTTGTCATGCAGGCGCGGAACGAGATTATCCGACGTTCGTGGCAAGAACTCGAACCGGATTTGGCCGAGCAAGGGTACGAACTGGTCGAGGTCGAGTACGAGCAGCAAGGCGGACACGGCCTGTTGCGGTTATACATCGACTGCGAGGCGGGCGTAACGCTCGATGATTGCGCCGCCGTGTCGCAGCTGCTCAGTCCGTTGCTGGATATGAAGGATTATATCAAGAGCGCGTATACACTCGAGGTTTCGTCGCCGGGCATTGACCGACCGGTGCGGAAGCCCCTTGATTTCGCACGTTTCACAGGCGAGCGGGTGAAGCTGCATACCTACGAGCCCGTGCAGGGCCGCAAACGTTTCAAGGGGATTCTGCAGGGCTTGTACGATGGTCTGGTTCGCGTGGAGTGCGATGGCCCTGTATACGACATCCATCTCGAGAATCTGAAGAAGGTTAAGCTAGACCGCTAGTGCGCTGAAGGCATCGCCGCCGCTCGCTGGGCGTCGGCGACAAGCTCTAAAGGAGGCGCCGTGGATACAAATTTACGGGTCATTTTGCAGCAGCTCGAGGCAGAGAAGAGCATTGACCGCAATAGGCTGCTCGAGGCTATCTGCTCGGCCATCGAGACCGCTGCGCGCAAGAGCTTCACGCACGCGGCGAACGTTTCTGTGGAGGTGGATTCAGAGACGCTCGAGTTTAAGGTGTTCGAGATCCGGACCGTGGTGGACAGGGTCGAGGATCCGAGTGCGGAGCTGTCGCTCGAGAAGGCGCTCGAGTTGAACCCGCATGTAGTGGTGGGCAATCGCCTGAAAGTGCCTGCCGACCCTTCGCAGTTTGGCCGCATCGCCGCGCAGACGGCCAAGCAGGTGATTATTCAGAAGATCAAGGATGCGGAACGAGAGAACGTCTTCGAGCAGTTCAAGCAGCGCGAGGGCGAATTGGTCACCGGAATCGTGAAACGCATCAATCACGGCAACGTGATTGTGTCGATCGGCAAGGCGGAGGCGGTCTTGCCGCACCGCGAGCAGTCGCCGCGCGAGGTCTACAAGCCCGGGGATCGGATTCGCGCCTACCTGCTCGATGTAGACAAGAGCGGCCGGGGCGCACAATTGGTCCTGTCGCGCACGACTCCCGAACTGGTTCGGGGCTTGTTCGAGCTCGAGGTGCCCGAGATCTACGACGGGACCATCGAGATCAAGGCCGTGGCTCGAGAGCCGGGCAGCCGCACCAAGGTGGCCGTGCACTCGAATGACCCGAACGTGGACCCCGTCGGTGCCTGCGTCGGCATGAAAGGCTCGCGGGTGCGAACGGTGGTCGAGGACCTGGCCGGCGAGAAGATCGACATTGTGCGCTGGAGCGAGGACGCTGTCGAGTTTTGCGGCAATGCCCTGAACCCGGCGGACATTCAAGAGATCACCATTGAGGAGGAGAAGGGCGAGATCCACGTGGTCGTTCCGTATGACCAGTTGTCGCTCGCCATCGGCAAGCGTGGCCAGAATGCCCGTCTCGCCTCACGGCTCATCGGATGGAACATCGACATTCGCAGTGCGGGCGAACCCGAGGACGTAGTGGCTGACGAAGCCGCCGGTGTCGAACCCGAGGCCACCGACACCATCGAGACGAATCCGTCGCCGGAGCCCGGGGTGGGCGAGGCTGCCGCCGAGTCCACCATCGAGGATGGGCCATCGGAGGCACTTGGCCGAGAGGGAGAGACTGGATGTGTAACTGACTGAGCAAGATGCGTGCATTCCCTTGCGCGGCGCCAATCCAAGCGATGGGAGGTTTTGAGTAGATGCAAACGGTTGCAAGTTTGGCCGAGCGACTCGGTATCGAGCCTGAGGCGGCTCTCGAGAAGCTGCGTTACATGCTTTTCGAGGTTGACGGGGTCGATGTGGAGATCTCGGATGAGCAGTGTGACGTGCTCATTGAGGCCGTGGATAGCCCCGCTGCCGCCGATCAGATCCGCAAAGCCAAACAAGAAGAGCTGGCCAAAATCGAGAAGCGCAACGAACGCTTGCGCGAGGCGGCGGCCAAGAAACGCGAGGCGGCGGCCAAGAAGAAGGCTGCGGCTAAGAAGAAGCCGGCCGCCAAGAAGAAGCCGTCCGCCAAGAAAAAGCCGGCCGCCAAGAAAAAGCCGGCCGCCAAGGCCAAGAAGGGCGCCGCCGAGGCTGCCGAGGAGACGCCCGGAGCGGAGGTGCTCGCGCCCGAAGAGGCTGCCCCGCTCGCAGAGATCCTCCCTGTCGAGCCTGTGAAAGAGGCGGAGAAAGAGAAGAAAGGGCCTCAGTTCACCGTAGGCAGTGCGATTGATCATGAAGAGCGCAAGGTGGAGATTGTGCGCGCTGACGGCACCCTGATCGAGGCCCCCGACGCGGAGATTATCCAGCCCGAGGAAGAGGTCGAGGAAGAAGAGCAGCAAACAGGTTTGCTCGCCGAAGCGGAGCGCCGTCAGGAAGAGGAAGACAAGCGCAACAAGGCACGCCCCTTGCCCAAGCCCGATCCCGAGGTCGTCGCGGAGGTGATCCGTAAGGCGACCGAGCGCAAACAGAAGGCGGAACTAGAGAAGGAGCCGCATCGCCCGAAGCCCAAGCAGAAACGCGAGCGGGTGGTTCCCACGCAAACGGCCACCTCCCGGCGGACCGGCAAGACCGCCCGCAAGCGCCAGAAGCGGGCCGAGCGGGCGCGACAGAGCGAGGATGAACAACGCCGTGCCGCCGCCGCCGTCGTGCGCGAGTACGAATCGGGCGGCTTCGACACCCAACGCCGGCGGAAGCGCCGACGCAGCCGACCTGGGGCCGACGAGGGCGCCCTTGGACAGGCACCCGAGGTACTCGAGGTGGACCACGAGATGACCGTTGAACAATTCGCCAATGCTCTCGAGGTGTCGGTGAGTGACCTGATTCTCGAGTTGATGGACGAGAACATCCTAATCAACAAGAATGAGATCATCAGCCTGTCGCTTATGGAGCAACTGGCAGAACATCGAGGGTTGAAGGTGGAAGCCGTTATTCCCGAGGAGGCGGAGGTATTGGCCGAGGAACCCGACGATCCTGCCGACCTTGTCCCGCGCGCGCCCGTGGTAACTGTCATGGGCCACGTCGACCACGGCAAGACCACCCTGTTGGACAAGGTGCGCTCGGCGAACGTGGTAGCGGGCGAAGTGGGCGGCATTACACAGCACATCGCCGCATATGACGTGCAGATTGGCCCAGGGCGGGTCGTGTTTCTGGACACGCCGGGGCACGAGGCATTCACGCAAATGCGGGCCCGAGGCGCCCAGGTTACAGACATCGTGGTGTTGGTGGTCGCGGCAGACGACGGCGTGATGCCGCAGACCATTGAGGCCATCGACCACGCCAAGGCGGCCGAGGCGCCGCTTGTGGTGGCCGTCAACAAGTGTGACAAGGCGGACGCCCAGCCCGATCGAATCCGTCAAGAACTCACCCAGTATGAGCTTGTCCCCGATGAATGGGGCGGCAAGACCGTGGTCAAGAATATCTCGGCCCTTACGGGCGAGGGCGTGGACGAGCTGATCGAGTTGCTGGTGCTCGAGTCGGAACTGCTCGAACTGAAGGCCAATCCGCACAAGCGCGCGCGCGGCGTCATTATCGAGTCGGAAATCACGCGCGGTCTCGGGCCGGTGGCGTGGGTGTTGGTGCAGAATGGCACACTGAAGACCGGGGACGTATTCCTGGCCGGTTCGTCCTGTGGGCGCGTGCGCGCGATGTACGACTCCAGGGGCGATGCCGTCAACCAGGCCGGTCCTTCCGTGCCCGTGATCGTGACGGGGTTCGACAGCCCTCCCGAGGCCGGCGATGCCTTCGTAGCACTCGAGGACGAACGGGTTGCGCGGGCCATTGCGGAGAAGCGGGCTGAAGTCGCCAAGCACAAGGCGGGCCCCGCGACCCGCCATGTGACCCTCGAGGACTTCCATAGCCAACTGATGGCAGGAGAGAGCAAGGAACTGAATATCGTGCTCAAAGCCGACGTGCAGGGCTCGGTGGACGTGATGCGCTCGAGCCTCGGCAAGCTCGGCAACGAAGAGGTGCATACCAAGATCGTCCACGCCGGCGTCGGAAGCATCAATGAGTCCGACGTGCTGCTGGCCAGCGCCAGCGATGCCGTGATCATCGGATTCCACGTGGTCCCGAATGTGCGCGCCGAGAGACTTGCCGAAAAGGAGGGCGTCGAGATACGCACCTTCCGCGTCATCTACGAGGCCATCGAGGCCGTACATATGGCCCTCGAGGGCATGTTGGCCCCGCAGGAACGAGAGGTCATACTCGGCCATCTCGAGATCCGCAAAGTATTTGCCTCGTCCTCTCAAGGCAATATCGCAGGCTGCTACCAGCGGGATGGCGAGTCCAGACGCAACGCGTCGGCCCGTGTCATCCGCGACGGCGAGGTGGTGTACACGGGCAAGATCGCCAGCTTGCGGCGGGGCAAAGACGATGTACGGTCGGTGAGCAGCGGCTTCGAGTGCGGCATCAGACTCGAAGGCTTCAACGAAATCGAAGAGGGCGACACCATCGAGATCTTCGACGTCGAGTCGGTGGCGCCCACCCTCGCGTGACGGCGTTCAGGGTGAAGCGCGTCTCAGAGGCACAGCAGCATGACCATTGGTCTTCTCCAAATCGACCTCGTCATCCCGAGTGCGCGCTCGCTCAAGGATAAACGCCGCGTGCTCAAGAGCCTTAAGCAGCGCATGCGCAATCGATTCAATTGCTCGATTGCCGAGGTAGACTTCCACGAGCACTGGGGCCGCGCGCGGCTGGCCGTGTGCGTCGTGTCGGGCGACAGCCGCCATGCGAACACCCAGCTCAACGAGATCGCCCGGTTTGCGGACGTGGATGTGAAGAACGGTGCGGAGATGGTCGACTACACAATCGAGATGATGTAATGCAACGCCTTCGTGCAAAGCGGGTCGCCCAGGCGATCCGGGAAGAAATGGGCAGACTTCTTACCAAGGGCCTCAAGGACCCGCGCATCGGGTTTGTATCCGTCATGGCCGTGCGCGTGTCGTCGGACTTGCGGTACGCCAACATCTACGTGAGCCTGTTCGGAAACGACGCAGAACGCAAGAGTTCCCTGATCGGCCTTCGGCACTCCGCAGGATGGGTGCGCCGCGAGATTGGCAAGGCCATCCGGCTCCGGTTCACGCCCGAGATCCGCTTCTTCCCCGACGACACGCTCGACGAGGTCTATCACCTCGAAGAAGTGTTCCAGCGCCTCCACGAACAGGAGGAAGAAAACCGGCAGCTCGAGGAGGCCCCCGACAATGAGGCAGGAGACCACCCGGATGAACAGAGGTAGTCTCCACGCCGTGCTTTCAGCCTTCCGCCAGGGAAGGGCCTTCGTCGTCACGTCGCACGATGCCCCCGACGGCGATGCCATCGGCAGCATGCTCGCCATGTATCACCTCTTGCGCGCCTTGGGCAAGGATGAGGTGCTGTGCGTGTGTGCGGACCCCGTGCCGCGCATCTACCAGTGGCTCCCCGGCGCCGACGCCATCCGGCCCGCCGAGGACTCGCTCGCGGCCTGCGACACGGTCGTCGTGGTGGACGTGGCGGATCGCGCGCGCTTCGACGCCGTGGCGCAGCGTATGAGCCCTCAGGCGCGCATCGTGGTCATCGACCATCACGCCAGCGAGGCTCCCTGCGGCCATGTCAACTTCATCGACACCTCGTATGCAGCCGTGGGCGAAATCCTCATCGAGCTCTGTGCCTTGGCCGGCGCGCCGCTCTCGCGTACATTCGCCGAATGCGCCTATGTGGCCCAGACGACGGACACGGGCGGCTACCGGTTCTCAAACACCACGCCCCGCACGCACCGGCTCGCGGCGCAGTTGCTCGAGACCGGCATCGACGTGGCGGCCATCAGTCAACGGGTCTTTGACGTGCTTTCGCTTCCGAAGTGCGACCTGCTGGCGCGGGCACTCGCGCGCCGCGTCCTGAGCGCGGACGGCACAGTGGCGTATACGGAATTGACCGAGGACGACCTTCGCGAAGTCGGCGCGGAAACACAAGACGTGGACGGCATTGTCAACTATATGCGGAATCTCGCAGGGGTCGAGGCGGGCATCCTGTTTCGCTCACTCGAACCCGGCAAGAGCAAGGTCAGCATCCGCGCGAAGGAGCCCTTTGACGCGAGCGCCTTTCTGCGACACTGGGGCGGCGGAGGCCATCCCGCCGCCGCAGGCGCGACGGTGGACCTGCCCGTGGATAGGCTACGCGCCGAGGTCCTCGAGCGTATCGCATGCCTATTGAAGGAGACGACATGAAGGGAATTCTTCTCGTGGACAAGCCCGGCGGCATGACCTCGCACGACGTGGTCGATCAGGTGCGCCGCGCCGCCGGGATTCGCCGCGTGGGCCACACCGGCACACTCGATCCTCGCGCCACGGGCTTGCTCGTGTTGTGCCTCGGCAGCGCCACACGCCTGTCCGAGCAGCTCACGCATCTGGACAAAACCTACGAAGGCGCGATGCGCTTGGGCGTGGTCACGAGCACGCACGACCTCGACGGCGAGGTGCTCGAGGAGACGCCCGTGCCCGCCCTGGACACGGCCGCGCTTCAGGCCGTGTGCGACCGTTTCACCGGCGACCTCATGCAGGTTCCGCCGATGGTCAGCGCGGTGAAGGTGGGCGGGAAGCGCCTCTACAAGATGGCGCGGCAGGGCGAGACGGTCGAGCGCGAGCCGCGGCCCATCACCGTCCATGCCTTCGAGGTGCTGTCGTACGAACCACCCCAGGCACGGATCCGCGTGCGCTGCACCTCGGGCACGTATGTGCGCACATTGTGCAACGACGTGGGCCGCGAGCTGGGATGCGGCGCCACACTCGCGTCTCTGAAACGGACCCAAGTGGGTTCGCACAGCCTGGACCGCGCTGTGCCTCTCGATGCCCTGCGCACACCGGAGGATGTGAAAGCCCATCTCGTGCCGATCGAGGAGGCCGTGGATCTGCCCGTCGTCGTGGTTCGGACGCCCAGCCGACAGAAGGTGGTCTCGGGCAACACGCTTCAGCGCCGCAACCTGGTCGAGGAATGCCCGGTGCGTGAGGGGTGGGTCCAGCTCACCAGCGAAGAGGGGGAACTCCTGGCGCTGGGTCTTGTTCAGGCGACGCCCGTCGAGATACGCATACACCCCAAACGCGTGTTTGCGGAATAGGCTCCGATGAACTCCAAAGTGTACGCGCCATGCAAGTGATCGAAGATGTCGCCCGGAAGAGCGTTGATCGGCCCCAAGTCGCCCTGACTATCGGCAGCTTCGACGGCGTTCATCTGGGGCACCGCCGCCTCCTCGCCGAGTTGATAGACATTGCCAAAGCACGCCAACAACGTGCTGCGGTGCTCACGATGAGGCCGCATCCCCGCGAGATCTTCGCGCCGACGCATGCACCGAATCTGCTCACCTGCGAGCGCAAGAAAAGGCAATTGCTCGAGGAGGCGGGCGTGGACGCGCTGCTGTTTCTCGAATTCACGAAGGACACCGCCGACCTCGAACCCGCCGCCTTTGCCGAAACGATCATCCGTGATCGGTGTAATGCGAAGACGGTGGTGGTGGGGCATGACTTCCGGTTTGGGCGTGCAGCCCGGGGCGACTATGCCTTCCTGAAAGACGCGGGGCACGCGCTTGGCTTCAGCGTCCATCGCGTGCCTCCCTTGTTCATCGAGGGTGAGCGTGTATCGAGCACTCTCATCCGTGAACGGATCCTTCAGGGCGATATCGGGGGCGCCGAGACCTTTCTCGGGCGCAAGTACTCGCTGACCGGCCATGTCATTCCGGGGCACGGAATAGGCCGCAAGCTCGGCTTCCCCACGGCGAACATCGCGCCGCGACACAGCGCCGTGCCGGCCCAAGGCGTCTATGTGGCCGAAGCCGTCCTCGAGGCGCAAACGCTCCCCGCCGCCGTCAATATCGGCATCGCCCCGACGATACGGCAGAAAGACATCGTCATCGAGGCGCACGTACTGGATTTCACAAGCAACTTGCTCGGCTCCGAAATCGAAATACGCTTTCATAAACGCCTGCGATCGGAGCAGAAATTCAGCACGCATGAAGCCCTGTGTGAGCAGATCCGGCGCGATGTGGCTGCGGTCCGGCAGTACTTCGCCCAGGCCGAGCCCGTTCCTCGACCTTCAGGCGGGTGAGGCGCAGGCGCGTACCCGTCCCCCTCCGTTTGCGCTATTGCTGTCCGGCCTCGCGTGCTTCCTCAGCCGCCTCGGCGATCGTCGCAGCGGCGTCCGCATCGGCCACGGCATCGGGCGCGACGGGGACGACGGCCTCGCCGGCAGCGCTCTTGATCGCTGCACTGCGGGCCTTCGCCTTGACGCGGGCAGCCCTCCCCGAGCGGCCGCGGACATAGTGCAACTTCGCCCGGCGGACCTTGCCCTCGCGCGTGACGACGACCTTCTCGATCCGCGGCGAGTGCAGCGGAAAGACGCGCTCGACGCCTTCGTTGAAGACCACGCGGCGCACGGTGAAGGTGGCATTGGGGCTTTCGCCACTTTTGCGGGCGATGACGACGCCCTCGAAGACCTGGATGCGTTCCTTCTCACCTTCCACGATGCGGAAATGGACGCGGACCGTGTCGCCCACGTTGAATTTGGGTAGATTGGCGGGGTCTTTTATGCGCTTGCGGCTGAGTTCATCCACGAGATTCACGATCGGTTCTCCTTTTTCGCATCGGCGGGCGGGACGACTTACGCCGACGCTTCCCGCGCGATTTCAGCGAGTAGTTTCTGGTCTTCTTCCGTCAGGTTCACCAACAAGTCCGGGCGCCGCGCGCGCGTGGCGCGCAGGGCCTCTTTTCGTCTCCAGCGGCGAATGGCCGCGTGATTGCCTTCCCGCAGCACGGCGGGCGCTTCCATCCCCCGGAACACGGGGGGCCGCGTGTACTGCGGCGGGCCGAGCGGCCCGGCATAGAAGGAATCCGTTTCGACGGATTCCCAGTCGCCCACGACACCGGGCAGCATCCGGCTGATCGCCTCAATGAGCACCAGGGCCGGCAGTTCGCCGCCGCTCAGCACATAGTCGCCGATGGAGATTTCCTCGGTGACCAGCGCCTGGGAGACCCGCTCGTCCACGCCTTCATAACGGCCGCAAATCAAAATAAGCTGATCAAACTGACTAAGAGAATAAGCGATTTTTTGGTTAAATTCTTTTCCTCTCGGCGTGAATAAAATAATTTTACTTTTTTTATTACTTAATCGCTTAGTTTGCTTAATCGCTTTTACAGCTTTAAATATTGGTTCAACTTTTAATACCATGCCCAATCCGCCGCCATAAGGTCGGTCATCAACCGTTTTGTGCTGGTCTTTTGTCCATTTTCTCAAATTATGAACCCGAATTTTGAGCAGCCCTTTTTTCTGTGCCCGAGCAATTAAACTCTCTTTTAGAAAAGAGTTGAATATTTCCGGAAAAATAGTTATTATATCAAACTGCATATTTTTAATTATTCTTATTTTCGTCCACCTCTTTGTTTTTTATTATCTCAACCTCTCCATCTTTTTTTACTTCCCCTTTTTTCTTAAACAAAAATATTTGCTGTATACCAGTGAGTAAAGTTGTTATAAACCAATAAAGTGTTAAACCGCCTGGTAAAGACAAACCAATTAACACCGTAATCACTGGCATGAAGTAAGTCATTTGTTTATTCATTGTGGCTGTCATGTTTTCATCTCTAGCTGTTTTAACATTCGGTTGTTTTTTACTAATTAACATTTTTGAAACCCAATAC
>OMKS01003495.1_pt1 | contig 12430 bp, 20 predicted proteins | sample 1674721 | NCBI WGS metagenome assembly OMKS01 (sample SAMN06264996, study PRJEB25208) | sediment metagenome | isolation source: hot spring sediment | place: USA: California | collected 2014-09-02 | reverse complement strand
AGAAGACGGCATACGAGATCTAGTACGGTCTCGTGGGCTCGGAGATGTGTATAAGAGACAGCTTATAAACAATTCATATTACAACAAATCATATATAGTTTTTTGGTGTGATAAAGTCATTCCACCAACCTCTTCTGAGAATATACTTTCCTTTCCACGGTGACAATAGTATCATTGTGCATACCACCATGGCATACCAAAAGAATTTCAATGAGTTTAAACCCTCTGGTTTTCCCAAGACCCACGGTATTCCACCCAAAGGAAAGGCACGTGCCGCCTGGTTTTATTACCCGCGCAATCTCGTCTCTCCACTGCGACCATACAGACGACTTTGTATCTGTCAGGGACATCCCGATATCATCATAACACTCTTTCAACTGCCGTGGAGAATATGGGGGGTCAAACAAGACACCCTCTTGTGTATCTGTCTCAAACCCGGATAAGTAATCCATGGCATCTACGGTATAAGGATAGGTGAACGGGTCAAGCCAAGCGCACTCATATTTCTGTATGATGTCGGAGATGGGTTGTATCTGAAATGTCCGTTTGTTTGGCATTGCCCATACCCGGCGTATCTTCATCTCCCCCTCCTCTTCCACACCCGTTTCCCGCAGGTGCACCGGTATTCTTCCCGACCGCACTTGATATACGGCATGTAATGTTTCGTGATACGGATCATCTCCTTCCCGCACCCCTCGCACTTAACCACGGTCACTCAACACCCACAGCACGACACCGATGGACAATGCCACGATGATGGTACACCATACCATACCCCATGCGCTCACCGGCCCACCTACCATCAGAGACGGGTCAGGCCATCCCGTGACGTTCATCTCTCATCACTCCCAAGAAGACGGTGCGTGATGCGACCACAGGCTTTGCATTGCCACCGTTGCACACTCCTACCAACCAGCTGACGAGTGCCAGCACGGAACATCCGGCCAACACCACATTTGGGACACGGTTCTGTCATAGACATACTATTATCCTCCACCCCATATATACCTACCCACCTACCCCAACGATAGTGCAAAACATATATCACCACCGATGCATATATGTTGCTCATGGTAAAAACAAGCAAGGGCGCAAAGAAAACACCGCGAATTGTTGACCCATATAGCCAAACACCAAAACGACACCTGCGGTTCCATGCAGAACATAGCCGGAAAATGCCGTATGATGGACAATACCACAGTAGCGGCAAAATCAGTATTGGCGACAAGGCAATGGGGTTAAGCCGGGCTGAACGCAGACGGGTTATCATGCATGAGGTGGGGCACGAACTGGCCGACAGGATGACCAGAGACTTCCAGATATTTAAACTTGCCAATTCCGGAGCGTTTGGCACCTTGGATGCATGGGGGACACCCGCGGGGTTCTCAGGTATTGGTGAGCGGCCGGACGAGTTTGTTGCAGACGCATATGCATACATCCTCGAAGATCCTCAATTCTTGAAACGCAGGTTCCCGGTAGCATACAAGGAAATAAAGAAACGCGCAACAATGGAGGGGTTCCCCGTTACAAAAACCGGGTTTGATGCCATGATGGGAAAACAACCGGGTTCACAGTATCGCAAATTGTTATCAAAACCGGTAAAAGACATTCCACGACCACGCCAGAAAAAGAAGGGGATTGACCCGTCTTTGTTCCGTGTAGACTGGTAAAAACCCACCTACCCCAAACAACGATACCACCCTGCCGCTGCCAGTATCCAATAGATCCCAAACAACACCTGGATATGCATGTCAGCCGCCTTCCTCCCCTCATACACCCAGATACCGTTTGCAATTAACCAGACCGAGAAACCCCAGAACTGATGGTGCACTAGAGGTGATGCGACCAGGGCAGCACCCGCAATACCGAGGATGACTGCATACGTCTTTAGGTTCCTGAGCAGCGGGATCTTTGTAGGTGATACAGTCTCCCGATACGTGAGTTCTGCCAGGCTGGTGCCCCGGCGATGCAACTCTTTGTCAAGGTCTTGCATAAACATCTTCCCAAATCCCATGTTAGTCACTCCCAATGACCACATACTCAATGACACCGGTATCCAGTTGTTGCCCGATATGCAGCCGTTTCTTTTGTAGTGTCACATATTCCGTGTTCAGTTCAATACCGACTGACGATCTCCCAAGGTCACGCGCAACCTTGGCAACGGTGCCGGACCCCGAGAACGGGTCGAGGACGGTGCACGGTATGGTATCCACATCACAGGTGCAGGAGGGTTGCCAGCCAATAGTGGTTACTTCAGACGGTTCTGCGTGTTTGCTCCGGTCTCCAGTTGCACCACGGCCACTTGCCACAGTCTGATATTCGCTATCATGTTTTCCCGGAGGTTTGCGATGAACTTTCCTCACCATCGGGGCACCGCAGGCAGCACAACACCCATATTCACTTGTGCCTGCCTTGATACACGGCTCTACCAGGGCTTCCGGGAATGTTGCGAAATGCGCCTCCTTGTAGGAATGGGTGTTTATCGACCAGACTGAGCGTTTGTTTCTCACCCCATCATATATTTTATATTCGGGCGGCCTGCTATTGACCTTGTAGGTTGAACTGCGTTCAATAGATCCTTTGGCCGCCTTTGTTCCCTCCGGGTAGATCCCTTTTTCTTTCACCGCTTCCGAATCATAATAGTATTTCTGGCTCTTGCTCAAGAGGAATATATATTCGTGCGCCTTTGTACATCTATCGGTTACGCTTTCCGGCATCGGGTTCGGTTTATGCCAGATAATATCCTGCCGGAGATACCACCCATCGGCACGAAGGGCAAATGCCAACGTCCACGGGATACCGATCAGGTCTTTGGGTTTGATGTCTGCACCGCCGCCATTTGCATAACTATCCCCGATATTGAGCCATACCGTGCCATCATCCCTCAGCACCCGCCGGACTTCCCGGAATACATCTACCAGTTTGGCGATATACTCGTCCGGTGTGGCTTCAAGCCCGATCTGGTTTTCGTGTCCATAATCCCTTAACCCGTAATACGGGGGGCTTGTTACCACGCATTGCACATAGGCATCCGGCAACATCTTCAACCCCTCGATCACATCCCGGTTGATGATCGTATGTTTCATTCCTCATCATCCTCCCCCAACACCTGCCGTGCCATCAGGTTCAACTCACAGAGGTCGCTGTATAGGGTAAATGCCAGTTTTTGCCATGGGTCTGATAGGTTATCCATCTGATACCCGTCACGCTTCATAATGGCGTTGGCAGTCGTCTGGAGGTCACGGGCATACTTAATGAACTCTATCATCTCACGTTTGCCCGATACCTTCTTCACCCGTTCCCACTGGCACGGTTCGCCATCCTGAAGACAGTTTTCTGGCACCGGATCGCCTTTCTCAACTTTCGCTTTACACGGTTTGCACGGGATCTGGACTCCTTTAATCCGGCAGTCATGACACTCGTATCGTTTCATCGTTCACCACCCCTTAAATCACATCATCCAGTTCTAATACCCATCGCAGGGTTTTGATGCATTCTTTTGCCCGGATAATATCCAATCGTAACTTCAATTGAATATTTGGTTCCAGAACACTTGTGTCTTCAACAAGAGCTTCCAACTCTTCTCGATATTCCCGGATCTCGTCTTCACAATCTTCCAGCATCTGCTCAACGTCATGATATGATCTCATCACTACCACCTCAACACTTGCGCAAGCCCGGTGCACCCCATCCCCTGCAACACTGCACGAAGACCCTCACCGGTCGCAGGAACGATACCGTCCCGGATAGCCATACCGTCCAGCTCATCCCATGGGTATGTTGCCATGAAGTCCGGCTCTAACTGAGATATGATAGTCATCCCGTCATCCTGGACGATTGCATACAAGACTTCCACCAGAGTATGATACTCTGTCCGGAAACTCCACGGAGACCGATACGGTAATCCGGTCCACCCATGGAATGCTACTCTGTCACCCGGAGAATATTTCCATCCACCCCGGATCGTCTGCCTGATAGTGCCATCAAGAACACCTTGGATCTTTGGCTGATAGGTCAGAGGAAGCCAGTAACGGGTCATTCGCTCTCACCTGTTGGTTTTCCATATCTCCACATGATCGCATTTGTTAGCATAAGTCCAAGCATAAGATAAATACCCCATAGAATATTCACGCTGAAGAAGACGTATAACGCCCCACACATCAGCGCGATATTTACCCAGAAAGGAAGTTCTTGCCTCATTTGTGATCATCCCCTGCAACAACGAAAATAGCCCGATGTCGAAAATAAACCCGATATCGTGTCATTCTTCCTCACCCTGCAACAACCCAGCAACATCTTCCAGTTCCGACCGCGTATACCTCCGGTCACACTGCATACACACATACATCTCACCTTTGAGATAGAACCGGACACACCCACACCAGATACACCCGGTCGTGTCAAACATAACTTCTTTCCAGGTCATCCCGCCACCAACCCCAGACGTTTCGCCAGTTCCGGGTCGCGGATACGGAACGATACCTTAGGACCGCTCTGTTCACGCATCGCCTGACGGTGTTTCCGTTTCCAGGCACGTGACATCGCGTTCCGGCACGGCTTACAATACCATGCCAGCCCGTCTTTCGACCTCCGGTTCTTGCCGAACGCAGTGTCCGGTAACACCTGTTTGCATTTTAGACATCGTCTCATGATACTCACCTCACCCCGAACCGTGCCAGCTTCCCCTGGTCATCCGGGATCTCACGGTCAACCGGCAACACCACCCGCAGTTCACAGTCATGGATATCCACGCATCGCCGGTGATAGTAGTCGCAGTCATCCAGTAATGCCCGTTTCCAATGACATTCCCGGCACCGTTTCAGGCGCGCACGTTCTGACGGGATCATGAGTGCCCCTTCCCCTTCTCTCCGAAGAAGACCATCAATATTTTTACCCACTTGGGTTCCGGGGTATAGTCTTTTTCATCTGCGTTACGGACCGCAAGGTCGTAATACGTGTCGTGGTCAGGCCTGTCGTCCGGTTCAACCTCAACCAGATGCGCCTCATGAGTGATAATACCCATGAATATCTCACCCACATCGTCTGATAGATACTCACCATACCGTGCTGCCTCTGCCCGTTTAGAAGCAATATAAGCCATCAGTTGTTTATGCGCCTCTTCCTGCGTGTCAAAATACGCAAACTCGTTCTCGTTTCCCTTGTAGACAAACCATCTCGTCCTCATGTTTCTTCACCTCATCCTCATTATGTCAATATGCTCACTCACCTGACGTATCGCATCCTCCGCACCATACCCCACCACAACAGTGTCACCAATGGAACGCAAATACGATATCATCTCTGTCTGCACCGGTGATAACCGGCCACCTTTTCGCTTCATTTCCACCCATAAACCATATGCAGGTATATACATGTCGGGGACGCCAGGAGTTACACCCTCCTGTTTCAACCTCACTGCCTCAACCGTATGCCTGCTCCCACCGTTCGCTATCGCAATGATGACAACACCAGGATACCGCAGCATGAACTCAGTGCGAAACGCAACCTGCTCATCGTGCTCGGAGGGGAGAGGTATCATCGGCTTTGGTGACATTGTCTGTGCTCCCCCTTGGTCATCAATTTATACCGCGCTTTTTCTGCATGATAGTTATAAAAGTCAGTTGTTAATTGGGTATCTTTGAACACTCTACCATACCTCTTGTGTTTCACATACTCAACATTTTGAACATCTATACCATATTCATCGATAAACATCCGGATAATTTCAGACTTAATGAGCCTCTTGGACGGGGTGGCAATTTCTGCGGTTGATACCCATCGTTTTGGTTTACCCACCCAGATACCGTAGGTTCCGGCAATGATGTTCTTAATCTCTTTTGTCCGGTTGATATGGTCAACCATTTTCATCATGGCAGCATGAGAACTAAATACAATCGTCATCTATTGCACCACCGGGTCAAAATCATATGTCAACACCTCATAGAATTTGGGGTTTGTTTTCTGCGACCTGACAAGTATCCGGGTCGGGCGGTTCCAGAACACACATTCTGATAACGCATGGTCAACCGTTGTGCTTTTTCCCCCGTGTTTCCTGACAAAGTCTTGTGCCATCATTGACGCATACCCACCATGATCCAAGGATATCCATTTGTAAAATGTCATGTATCCTGAAGTCTCGTATGTTGCTTTCAGGCTATCAGGTTTACCCGGTTTCGTGTGCCGGGAATACGCAACATTGGTAACATTCACCCATACGGCCTGATTCGACATCACACCAATGACAGACGCACTTTCTGACAGGTTCTTTAACGGGTCTGGTTCTGGATACAGATACCCACATTCCGGGCATGCCCGGGTTGATATGCCGACCACAACATTACATTTGGGACACACCTTTACAGGTGCGGCACCGTTCCCCGGGTCATTGGTTCCTACGATGGTAGGGTCAACTGCATCTACCGGCCCATGGCGAAGAATGTTGTGACCATAGTCAAGGAGCAGACAGTTATCTTTCCCAGGATACGTCCTCATCCCCCGACCAACAACCTGCACATATTTTCCGGTGCTCTTGGTAGAGAATACCAATGCTATCAGGTCACATATCGGCGCGTTAAACCCTTTTGTGAACACGGCAACGTTTACCAGGCAACGGAGGTTGCCATCTGTGAACCGTTTAACAGTCGCGTCCCGCGCCTCTTTTGGGGTTGTTCCCGTAACCATTTCACATGATACTCCGGCATCAAGGAACCGGTTAACCAGCTCGGTTGCATGGTCTATCCCGGTCGCATACACCAACCACGCACGGCGGTCTTCACCCTGCGCCACGATCTCTGCTGTAACCTTATCATTCAGTTCTTTGGTGTTTGCTGCATGTTCAAGGTCACGGAGGTTGTAATCACCGGCAGTTGTCCGGACACCTTTCAGGTTTATTTTGTCTGCACCAAGTTTGGATATCACCGGACACAGACAGCCTTCTTCAATCAGATCCAACACCGATATGTCATATGCAATCCCATCAAATATCGCGCCATCACCCTCATGTAACAGACCAGAATCCAGTCTATAAGGGGTTGCGGTTAACCCGACAATCGCAACATCAGGATTAATTTCACGCATCTTTTCAATAAACGCAATATACCGGGTATTGTTTTTGCGCGGTATCATGTGCGCCTCATCAATCACCACAATATCAATGTGACCCAGCTTTGCTGCGTGACGGTATACCGACTGGATACCGGCAAAAATGATTTGTGCGCCGGTATCTCTCCGGTTCAAACCCGCGCTGAATATCCCGGTATTGCAGCCCGGCCAGTGCGATCTCATCTCAATCTCGTTTTGACGGACAAGTTCACGGCTATCAACCACCACAACGGCCCGGACATACGGATACTGGATACAGGTGCGCCGAATGAACTCGGCTATCATCAGGCTTTTCCCACTGCCTGTGGGCGCAACCACAAGGGGATACAACCCTTTTCCCGCCTGCCAGTAATCGTATAACGCATCAATCGCGGTCTGCTGGTATCCCCGTAATGTGTAGGTCATAGGATATCCGACCGAATATCAATCTGGTCATGGTCGTCACACCCTTCTTTCTGGTGTTCCGTGGATAGATACGCATCCTTTTTCCTGCATACCCACAACCCGTCACGGTCTGGCCGAGAATACATACATGTCCGGCAATTGTGTTCCATACAACCATTTTCCCAGCATATTGGCCTGAACTGGCAATATCTACATTCAAATGTTGTTGGTCCAAACTTGCGGTCATCTACCGGGTGGGGACGGTCACGGAATATCACTATCTCGGCGTTTATTGCAATACGTGACTGCATATCAGGATCTTCCGGGACACGTTCACCATAGATATCGTCCGTCTCTTTACAGACAGCGAAATAGTATGCTCTTGTCAAGCCCGACCATGCCATATACTGTTGCATCTGAATGTAATGTTGTGGCATGGTGTCTCGAACACACGATTTGGATAATGCCTGGAACACCGATGTTTTCATTGTCTTCATTTCAAGGACGTGCCATGTTACCGGTGCTTCAGGGAACCCCCTGCCAATACCATCCAGACTACCCGCATAATGCCCACCCCATGATTCATACCGGATCTGGGTATCATCATCAGAATCAGGCATCTTATCATAGACCTCGATACCAATATCACGGAGATCCTGTATTACCCGCGCCTCTTCCCGGTGCCCCGTCTGGAACAGACGTAACAGCCTACCCGGGAAAGACGGTGCAGCAGCCCATCGAAACGTGAACCATTTGTATCGGTCACACGGGTGCCCGATAACACTTGCACCAAGATGTGGTCGTCTCCAATCCGAAACGGTATCCTCATACCGTTTGTATATTCGCTGTATGGTTTCCGGTGTTGTTTCAAGTTCAACCATTTTCCACCTCAAAACAGGATGAAAAGAGTTATTCAAGGGTGATGGTTTCACCCTCGACCTCTTCGCCGTGCACTTCCATCCACCAGCTGACGAACCACGTGGATACTACCATGATCATGGTTGTTGAAAACGCGGTGATGAACGCCATCAGTAACAGGAACAACTCATACTGAGATGCACCAACTGCGGCACCACTCACTGCAATCATCACGGCAAGCCCCATGAACCCGACCATGAGACCACCAATGATTGATTTTACCCGTCCCTTTGCTTCTGCAACAGACGCCATTATTTCTGCCATGGGACACCACCTTTACCGTTGACCGGGGACGGTGCACCCATTTGCACGGGACCGGGTGATGGCGATGGTGATGATACGGTTGCCTGGTTTACCGTTGTGGTATTAAGTTTGCTACCATCTGCCGGGAAATACCCTCGAATGGTATTCTGTTTCATATCATCACCTTCATACCGGTTCATCATGTCAACTGACACCTTCACCATCAGAGGTTTGTCATGCAGTTCAGACGAGTCACGGGGAACCATGACACCCACTGACCGGCATATGGAAGACAGAACCTTTTGCGCTATCTCCACGGTTTTCGTGTTCTTGTTCTTCAGGTTGAGCCGGTCAAACAGTTTCCTGTTCTTGAACTCTCCATCAACAACCTGGAGGTCGAGTTTCAGGAACTGGCCTTCACCTGACTTGGTTGGGACCATATCCGAATCTGTGATGACACAGATGTATTCTCCTGCGGGCAATGGTTCAAAGGAACCGGCTGGTTCCACTTCGTTGGCGTTAAAGTTTAGTTTTGCCATGATTATTCACGTCCTGGTAAATGTTTTTCAAATTCTGACCATACAAGAGGGACACTGGTCGGCATCCCATACCGGTTCTTGGCGATATATGCGCCAGAAGGCTGTAACCGGAGCACACGGGTATCCGTTGAGATGACTCTTGACCTGCGTTCATCTTTATCAACGAACCCGGACGCCTTCTCACTGGTCGTATACGTGTCAAGGGTCGCAAACCCGATGATATCCGCATCTTCACTGCATAACGCGGCGGCCCGCTTATTCAGTTTCAGCATATATTTGTCATATGCCGGATGCAACGGATCTTCGATCCGGGTGATGTTGGTATGTGCGATCATGATGACCATCATTCCCCGGTGGTCACGCAGCGCGGTAAGGTATTGGAGTATCGTTCTCCACTCTTCCTGCGCCTCAATATATCCACGACCGTACCCGGGTGTCTCAATTGATGGAACTTTAAGTCTCTGGCATGTCGCATCCCAGATCAGAGGTTCCAACCAGTCAAGACTATCAATCACGACAGTCTTGTATTGGTGTTCTTCACGGCCAAGGTGAGATAATGCCTGGATAACAGAATTAAAATCGGTTATCCCATCAAAACAGTCAGCTTCGATACTACCTAACCCGTCTTCGGTTCCAATGAACACGGGCGAGGGTGCATGTGCGGCAAATGTTGTTTTGCCGATACCTGCGTCACCATACACGATGATACGTGGTGGTTTCATTACATGCTTGATAATTTGCATTTCTTTATTCCGTTCAATGTGTTAATCAATTCGGTTCAGTTCAGCTCAATTCAGTTCAGACGCGGTCTTTTTCTCTGTCAACCACCTCCTAAAACACCATACGCATGTATCGTATATATAACTTTTGTTTAACATCTATATGCGATAGTTTATATAATGGGAAAGACTAAAAGAGAATCCATGTTATCTTTGGAAGAGATCCGTGATCGTTTAAAAGACAGGAATATGGCAGAGGTTGCCAGAAAAATCGGAATAAGCCATATTACAATATGGAAACTTAGATCGGGCGCGCAAGACAACTTTTCATATGCCACCATCAAGGCACTGTCGGACTATTTTGAGGAATGGCCATGAACAACACGGATGCTGCTCGATCCGCACGGTTTGAATTTCAAGAACGCAAGTAAAAATAAAGGGGTGTTGAATTTGGGCAATAGTATTTCTACATCAAAAAATATAAAGGTTTGCGGTGCTCGGTATATAAACGAGTTTGGGTGGAAACTTGTTCCTATCCCACCAGGTGTTAAGGGACCAAATCAAACAGGATGGAACAAACCCGAAAACCTGATTCATACTGACACCGAACTTGAACAACTCCGTGACGGGTGGAACATAGGTGTTCAGCTGGAAGAATCGGGTATCGTTTCTATTGATGTCGATTCTATCGAATACACAAAAATCATATTTGACCACTATGGTATCAATTATGATGATATTTTTGCAGAGGCTGCGCGCATCAAAGGGCGACCGGGCCGGGATAAAGCACTGTTCCGCGCTCCCGACAGCATCGAATTAACAACCCACAAACTATCATGGCCCGCAAAAGAGGGTGAAGATAAACCCACCACGGTTATTGAGTTTCGTGCAGGCGCAGTACAAGACGTTTTACCACCATCAATTCATCCTGACCTACACGCGCCATACAAATGGGGATACTTTCCTGAAACGCTCCCCGAACTACCAAAAGAACTTATAGCAATCTGGGTTGAATGGGAAAAATTCAAACCACAGATGCAGAACCTGTGTCCTTGGGATACCAAAGAATACACTGAAAAACCCACACCAAAGGCAAGGTCAACACCAAAACAATATGGTGGGGTTATCCAGCAATTCAATAATCAATATTCATGTGAGAACCTCCTTACCCGATACGGATATGTCCGAAAAGGCGCGTCACGATGGTTATCACCATATTCATCAACCGGGCTGGCGGGTGTGGTGATCATGGATAACGGACGCGTATTCAGCCATCACGGTTCCGACCCATGGGCGAACGATGCACACACACTTGACGCATTTGACCTGTATTGCCAGATGGAACACGGGGGAAACATTGATGCTGCGCTGGATGCTGCACGAATAGAATTTAACATACCCACATCAGAACAGCTGATAGAAGAAGGCAAACAAATATCAGAAATATTGTTTCAAAGCATAAAAAAACAGGAAGAGTTACCCGAATACCTGATATCCATACCCGGTATCCTTCAGGAAGTGGTTGAGTTCTTTAATGAAACCGCAAAAAAACCACAACCACAATTTGCAGTATCAACTGCCCTGGCGTTGGGTTCAGTTATTCTTGGTCGCCGGTTTGTTACTGACCAACGCAACTATTCATCGATATACCTGGCAAACATTGCAAAAACGTCCGGTGGTAAAGAACATTCAAAAACCGTTATTGAGTTGCTTCTTAGTCAGGCGGGACTTGATAAACTTGTTGGACCCACCGGATACAATTCAATCGGGTCGGTATTTACCGCACTTCAGAACCAGACCACGCACATTGCTATCATAGACGAACTTGGACTCCATTTTAAAGCAACAGTTCTTGCAAGTGACTCAAACAAACTTGAAGCACAGCGCGCCATCATGGAAGCGTTTGGCCGTCTTGACGGCTCGATGAAACCAATGGCATATTCTCATATGACTCTATCAGAAACCCAGAAAGCAAAAATGGAAACAATTGTCATCAAGAAACCGGCAATAACCATTCTGGGGATGTCGACCCCGGATACCATATACAGCAATATCAGTGTAGAATCCATTGCATCCGGGTTCATACCTCGTTTTGTTTTTGTTGAATCGATATATGAAAGACCAAAAAGCAGGCGTATCGGCGCATACCCAAAAATTTCAGATAAACTCATTCAATGGATGAAAAAGAACGCGCATTTGCATACGGGTGACGGAAATTTAACTGATGGGTTTGGTGCTCAAACACCACCAGATCCTGTTGTAATTCCATTTGAACCGGATGCGCTTGACTTGTTTGACGAGTATGAAGACGAGATCCTGAAACGCCAGGCAGCGTTAGACACGCATCAGATATCCGGGTTAATTGGGAGAACCATTGAGATTGCCATGCGCATTTCGCTTATCGTTGCCGTATCGTGTAACCATGCTTGTGTGTATAAAGAAGATGCCGAATGGGCGATAAAATTTGTTGACTACTATTCATTGCAGACAGAGAAACACATCCGGCACAGGGTATATGGTAGTGAG
>OMKS01003492.1_pt1 | contig 12442 bp, 13 predicted proteins | sample 1674721 | NCBI WGS metagenome assembly OMKS01 (sample SAMN06264996, study PRJEB25208) | sediment metagenome | isolation source: hot spring sediment | place: USA: California | collected 2014-09-02 | reverse complement strand
GATACGGCGACCACCGAGATCTACACTATCCTCTTCGTCGGCAGCGTCAGATGTGTATAAGAGACAGTCTTTAAACTTTTCAACATGGAAGGCAATGGTGTATAACCATACAACAATACAAATGCATCCTGGAGTGTGGTGATTCATGTATCAGGGGAACAAGGTTGTTGTGGTCATGCCTGCCTACAATGCGGAGAAAACCCTGCGGCAGAGCTATGACGAGGTGATGGAGCAGGGAATCGTGGACCTGGTGATCATTGTGGACGACAAGAGCGCTGACGACACGGTGGCTGTTGCCCGCACGTTGCCCTGTGCGCAGGTCCACATCCACGAGCAGAACCTGGGCTATGGGGCGAACCAGAAGACCTGCTACCGGCTGGCGCTCGATGCCGGGGCAGACATCGTGATCATGGTGCACCCGGATTACCAGTACACTCCGAAGCTGATACCGGCCATGGCCTCCATGATCGCGAACGACCTGTACGAGTGCGTGCTGGGTTCGCGGATTTTGGGGGGCTATGCGCTCAAAGGCGGAATGCCCCTGTGGAAGTACCTGGCAAACCGCGCGATTACGCTGGCTGAAAATATCCTGATGGAAGCCAAGCTCTCGGAGTACCACACGGGCTACCGGGCCTTTTCCCGGGACCTGCTCCTCAAGGTCCCCTTTGAGCAGAATTCCGATGACTTCGTGTTCGACAACCAGATGCTCGCCCAGATCCTGTGGCTGGGATACACCATCGCCGAGGTGAGCTGCCCCACGAAGTATTTCGCTGAAGCCTCCTCCATCAACTTCAAGAGGAGCGTCACCTACGGGGTGGGGTGCCTGTTGACTGCATTGACCTTCCGGCTGGCCAGGACGGGGCTGGTGAAATCGCGGCTGTTTCCAAGATAGAGGGTGTGACCGGAGAAGGGCATGTGAGCCAGACAGAAAAGCAATCGATGAGCAGAAGATTAAGGCTCAGAAGCATGGTTTTTGTTGCGCTCATCCTGGGCCTTCTGGTGTTGTTCTTTGGGTGCGAGCGAAAGCAGAAGGAGATCCCCCCGGGCTTGTATGCTGTGGAGTATACTCTGCATGCGGAAAAGAATGAGATTCTGATATCCAATGTGGTCAGATACACGCCCAATCATGAGTTCGAGGCCCTCCACCTCGTCAACCGGGAGCCCGTAAAAAAGGTGCGCGGCAAGTATCGGATTGAAAAGGACACACTCTACTCGTTCGAAAAAACCAGCAGCCTCTTTGAGCCCGAATGGAGTGACTGGACAGATTGGACACCGGAAGAGCCTTCGAGTGTACAGGTGAGGAAGATATCCACGAGCGGCTATGAGTATTACCTGGCTTTCTCAAAGGATGCGGAACGAACGAGGTATGCCCAGCTCGGCCTTACAGAAGGCTGGAACACGTACCGACGCATTGGAGAATAGGGAAGGGCATCAGCCAGGGTGAGCAGGAAGAGCAGAAGGGCCTTGATTGCTCTCCCTTGATAATTCGATAATTCGACCTTGTGCCCATAATCTGAGATCATCTAAAGATCTTCTGTCCTGTTGTTCAGATGACCCGCTCATCAAGATGTCACGGTCACGATCACGGCAGCCTTCCTGGTGACTCCAGCAGCATCTTTCACCGTGAGGTTGAAGGTGAAGCGCCCTGGCTCCAAGAAATCAATCTCTCCCAGATCTTTTTCATCGCTGATTGCATACGAGTAGGTGCTGCCTGAAGCTTCCTGGGCAACATAAAACCATTTGTAGGTGTAGGGTTCTTCTCCTCCTTCAACCTCTACTTCGAAGAAGAGACTTTCGCCCGTGCGGATGGTGATTTCACCTTCGGTCAACGAGGGCAGCGGTGAGAGGACCGTCACCTTGTAGGAGGCTGCTTCCCCTGGGCTGTCGCTGCCACTGCAGCTGAACACAAGAAGAAGAGCCGAGAACAGCAGGATCAAGGGTGGTCTCACGATTGAGGTAATGGTTTTCATGTGGAGCCCTCTTTTCAATGGGCAATGTGGACGTTCGTGGAAGAATTTCATCCACCCACCTTTTCTGGTATAAGTATACCACTGAGGACCTGTACTGTCTTTATGATAATGATGAAGGATGTTTTGATGTTCAACACTCATGTGCTGTGGATCACTCATCGGAAAAATACTATGACCGACTGTATTGCTCTCCCATTCGCTGCGGAGGCGGGTGAGTTTTCGGACGAAGAAGGGGCATGAACCGGGAACGCCTGAAAGAGATGCAGTCTCGTTGGATGATGCTCGCCCGCGTGCTGGTGGGGAAGCGGTCATGGTTCAATATTATTATCGTTGCTCTCCTGGCTCTGTCGATTCTCTCTGTGTATTATCAGGTGAGGGACTTCGAGTTCATCACCTTTGACGACCCGAAATACATTCGGGACAATCCCATTGTGGGCCAGGGCATAACCCGGGACAGTGTCCGGTGGGCGTTTCTCTCTCTTGGGTATGCGGCCAACTGGCACCCGATCACCTGGATTTCTCACATGCTCGATGTGGAGTTGTTCGGTCTCAATCCTGGCATGCACCACCTGACCAACGTCTTTTTCCACATCGCCAATTCCATCCTGGTATTCCTTGTTTTTTCCTTGTTGACGGGTGCTCGAGGAAAGAGTGCCGTGGTTGCCGCACTCTTCGCGTTCCACCCCCTGCATGTTGAGTCGGTGGCCTGGATCTCAGAACGCAAGGATATGCTGAGTGCCTTTTTCTGGATGCTCACCCTCTGGGCATACCTCGGCTATGTCAGGTATCGCGGTGTTGCGCGATACCTGCTGGTGACAACACTCTTTGCCCTGGGCCTCATGGCCAAACCCATGCTGGTGACGCTCCCCTTTGTACTGCTGCTCCTTGATTTCTGGCCAATCAGGAGGCCGGAGCTGGTACTTCCCGAGAAAGATCCCTCAACCAAGCAGGAAAGCACGAGCAGTGCCTCACTTCGCTGGAGTGGCCTCGTTCCTCTCGTCGTTGAGAAGATTCCCCTGATTATTCTTTCGGGCATATCGAGCTGGATCACGTATCTCGCCCAGACCAGGGGTGGGGCATTGAGGAGCTTCGAGCTCCTGCCTCTTGGCACCAGGATGATAAATTCGGTGGTTTCATACAGTGCATATCTCTGGAAGACGGTCTGGCCCCTTGATCTCGCGTTCTTTTATCCGTATCCCGGAAGGTTCAGCCCCATCCTGGTCGCTGGATCCGTTCTCCTGCTGGTGGCGGTGACGCTCGTTGCCTTCGTGTTCCGGAAACGGCTCCCCTTTCTCCTGGTGGGGTGGCTCTGGTATGTGGGGACCCTCGTTCCGGTCATCGGGCTCGTTCAAGTGGGCTATCAGTCCATGGCGGATCGATACACCTACCTGCCGCTCATCGGGATATTTCTCATGCTTGTCTGGGGAGTCTCGTCCATTGTTGAGGGCTCCAAAACAGAAAGCGCTGCACTCGTATCAGCCGGCATCGTTGTGCTCACGGCCCTCTCTGCAGCAACCTGGGTGCAGGTGGGGTACTGGAAAGACAGCAAAACTCTCTTTACTCATGCGCTGAATGTCACGCAAAACAACCATCTCGCACACACCAACCTCTCGGCTGTTCTTCTCGAACAAGGTGATGTGCAGGAAGCCATATACCATGCAACCGAAGCCTTGAACATACAACCGGACTACGTCCCTGCCATGAACAATCGCGGGTTTGGGCTCCTGCTGCAGGAAAAATACGAGGAAGCTGTTCATCAGTTCACACAGGCGCTTGACAGAGAGCCGAATTATATTCCAGCACACTACAATACCGGGCTTGCTCTGTATGGGATGGGACGAGTGGATAAGGCCATTCGTGCGTACGAGAGGGTGTTGGAACTTGATCCGCAGCACGCAGGGGCCAGGAGAGGGAGAGAAGAAGCGAAGATCAAACAACAGGAGATCAATGAGAACATTGTACGACTACAACGGGGTATCGTAGGCCAGCCGAACAACGCCATCCTGCACTATACCCTGGCAGAACTCTACAGAAGGATCGGAAAAACCGGCGAGGCCATGGAGTTCTACGACAGGGCCCTTTCGATCGATCCCGACATGATCCCGGCCCTGTTCGCACGTGCTCTCGTCTATGTGGAAAGCAGTGAATACAACAAGGCACTCTCTTCCCTTTATGCCATTGCGCGGTTGAGACCGGATGACCCTGATGTGGATTACAATATCGCGTGCATCTATGCCAAGCAGGGAAGAGTGGATGATGGAGTGAAACGTTTGAAGCAGGCACTGGACAAGGGTTTCAGCAATGGTGAATTGCTCGAGAGTGATCCGGATCTCGAGAACATCAGGGAAACGGAAGGCTTTCAGCAGCTGTTGGAGGAACTAAATCAATAGGGAAGGCTCCGTTGTCTGATGTGCGTGCAGTGTTCCGGTTATTCACTCCTGTGTGATGCACGTGCAGTGTTCCGGATACTCTCTCCGCAATGTGATACAAACAAGCTTTTGTACGTATCGCCGACATCACAAGCTACCCCGGACATCCCGTTGAAACAGGAGGTGGGAAGCGCTATGTGAGCGGAGTGGTTTCGCGCGCGACCAGGCGCATGTTCATCCCCAGGATCACTACCGAGATCACCCCTGCAATGATCAAAGGGACCATGGAAAAGACGTGGAAGGTGAGCGTGAGCCCTGCTGCTTCTGTGGCCTGCACGCCGAAGAGCATGAGGCCGTAGACCCCGCCCGCCTCGAAGAGCCCCCAGAACCCCGGGGCAGAGGGTAGGACGATGAAGAAGCAGATGATGATGAACACTGCCGTGATCTCCAAAAGACTCACCTGGATGCCCGGGCAGCCAAACGAGAGTACATAGAATGACAACACGGCAAAGCCCCACACGAGGAAGGAGAGGACGAAGCAGCTCAGGAGGTGTTTTGCGTTCTTCACCACTTCAAAGCCCGTGGCGAGGTTGCGCAGAACCATTACGATGCGCGTGCTGACCCTCTCCTGGATTTTCTCCCGGAAGGTGGGACCGGAAAAGAAGAACAGCGCCGGCAGTTTCATGATGGCGCGCTCCAGCATGCTGCGCGTCCTGGGGATGCTGATGGCGGCGATGAGCGCGATCAGGAGGATGCCGGCCTTGAGCGTGCCTGCCCAGATGGTCTCCAGGGTGGCCTTGTCGAGGACCTGGTCGTGGAAGGTGAGTCTCACCTCGGGGTCGATCTGAACCGTTGCGAGCACCAGGATGAAGAGCACGAGGAGGGTGACCATGTCGAAGATCCGCTCCACCCCGACGGTTGCCAGCACCTTGGAGAACTCCACCCGCTCCCGCTTGTAGAAGATGGTGGGCCTGGCCAGTTCGCCGATGCGCGCGGGCAGCACGCTGTTCATCATGAAGGAGATGATGAGCGGGTGGTAGGCGTTTGCAAAGGAGGTCTGCTTCACCGGCAAGAGGATGACCTGCCACCTGATGACGCGAAAGACATAGCTTAGTGCACCGAGAACAATGGACGGGATGAGCCACCAGTAGTTGATGGTGCCGAGGTAGTCCCACAGGTCCGCCAGGGGAATTTGGGAAAAGGTGACATACAGCGCAACGGCTGAGACCGCAGTGCCCACAATGAGCGAGAGCATGATCTTCCTGCGTCGTGACATGGTCTTACGTGTCGGCCTTTCGCGTGGACATCTGTACCGGATTCCCCTTAAATTCGGCCCTAAAGGGCCTCCTACATGATGATACAATATGATGTTGTTCAATGTAGGAGGGCCTTCAGGCCCGATTGTTTTCGCCCCTGAAGGGGCTCCTACACCCGATCATTTTCGCCCCTGAAGGGGCTCCTACAATGGATTACATTGTGTTACGTTATCATGTAAGAGGGCCTTCAGGCCCGAAAAATCGCCCCCCCACAAACCCTCCTCCACTAAACACGAAATTCTTCCTGATGACAACATGACATTCAAGTGATAAGATCCCTTCTTCCGAAGAGATACGGAGATTGCTATGGGAGGCCTGCTATGAAAAAAGCCCTGATCACGGGCATTACCGGCCAGGATGGTGCATACCTGGCAGAGCTGCTCCTGGACAAAGGCTATCTGGTCCACGGCATCAAGCGGCGCTCGTCGAGCTTCAACACCTACCGGGTTGACCACCTCTACCAGGACCCGCACGAAGCAGACGTGCGCTTCCTCATGCACTACGGCGACCTGACGGATTCCACCAACATCATCCGCATCATCCAGGACGTGGAGCCCGACGAGATCTACAATTTAGGCGCCCAGAGTCACGTGCAGGTCTCCTTCGAAACACCTGAGTACACGGCGCAGGCAGATGCTTTAGGGACGCTCCGCGTGCTCGAGGCCTTGCGCATCCTCAAGATGGAAGACAGGGTCAGGTTCTACCAGGCCTCCACGAGCGAGCTCTTCGGCAAGGTGCAGCAGATCCCCCAGGACGAAGAGACTCCCTTCTATCCCCGCAGCCCCTACGGTGTGGCAAAGCTCTATGCCTACTGGATCACGGTGAACTACCGGGAGGCCTATGGCATGTTTGCCTGCAACGGGATCCTCTTCAACCACGAGTCCCCCATCCGGGGGGAGACCTTTGTGACGAGGAAGGTGACAAGAGCGGCGAGCCGCATCGCCCTGGGCCTGCAGAAGGCGCTCTACGTGGGCAACCTCGGGGCACTCAGGGACTGGGGCCACGCCAAGGATTTCGTGGTTGCTCAGTGGCTCATGCTGCAGCAGGAGAAGCCTGAAGACTTCGTGATCGCCACGGGCCAGCAGTACTCGGTGCGCGACCTGTGCACCCAGGCCTTTGCCCAGGCAGGGATCGAACTCGAGTGGCAGGGAACAGGGGTCAATGAGCAGGGCGTGGTGAGCGCCATCCACCCCCGGCCCCACGACGTGCAGGTGAGAAAGGGCGACGTGCTCGTGCTGGTGGACCCGCGCTACTTCCGGCCCACCGAGGTGGAGACGCTCCTTGGTAACCCCTCCAAGGCAAAGGAGAAGCTCGGCTGGGAGCCCAAGATCACCTTTGAAGAGCTCATCGCCGAGATGGTGGAGCACGACATCGCTGAAGCCAAGCGCGATCTTTTGTGCAAGCTCAGCGGCTTTCAGGTGGCGCACCACAATGAATGAGGGATCGAAGATCTACGTGGCCGGCCATACCGGGCTCGTGGGATCCGCCATGGTGCGGGAACTGAATCGCATGGGCTATGAGAACATCGTGGTGCGGGACCTGGCAGAGCTCGACCTCACCGATCAGGCAGCGGTGGATAAGTTCTTCGAGCGCGAAAAGCCCGACTACGTGTTCCTCTGCGCCGCCAAGGTGGGCGGGATCCTGGCCAACAGCACGTACCCCGCAGAGTTCCTCTACATCAACCTCATGATCGCCTCCCACGTGATCCATGCGAGCTATAAGCACGGCGTGAAGAAACTCCTGAACCTCGGTTCCTCCTGCATCTACCCCAGGCTCGCCCCCCAGCCCTTAAAGGAAGAGGCGCTGCTGACCGGGCCCCTGGAACCCACGAACGAACCCTACGCCATCGCCAAGATCGCGGCCATCAAGCTCTGCCGCTACTACAACGAGCAGTATGGCACCAGGTTTATCTCGGTCATGCCCACCAACCTCTACGGCCCCAACGACAATTTTGATCTTGAGACCTCCCACGTGCTGCCCGCGCTCATCAGGCGCTTCCACGAGGCACAGGAGCAGGGTTCTCCACGCGTGACCCTGTGGGGCACGGGCTCTCCCAGGAGGGAGTTCCTCCACGCAGACGACCTGGCAGGTGCCTGCGTGTTCCTGATGGAAGAGTGCGAACCAAAGCAGATCGGCGAGTTCATCAACATCGGCTCAGGAAAAGACCTCACCATCCGGGAGCTCGCCAAGGTTGTCAGAGACGTAGTAGGCTATACCGGAGCCATCTCGTGGGATGACTCCAAACCAGACGGCACCCCGCAAAAGCTCCTGGATGTCAGTCGCATGAATGCTCTCGGCTGGAAGGCGAAGATCGGGTTGAGGGAGGGGATCCGCAGGACGTACGAGTGGTATCGAAAAAGATCTGGTAAGGAATGATCAGATCACTTGGAAACAATCACCTCGGTCGATGCCATGGCACCACGTTCATCGGTCACCGTGATGAACCATGCAGTCGGACTCTGGGGCGGAAGCTCTGCAATAACTTTGGTTTTTTTAATCTCCGCGGACTCACTTGACCACGATCTCTCAACATACGAACCCGTGTCGGTGGTGTAATGAATTTGAGAGTCGGTCAACTGTGTTGTCGAGAGTACTTCAACGTTCACCTTTCTTCCATCAATACGAGGCTTGTGAAGCACGGGTAGAGGTGCTCCATTCCGCAATTTTTGATCCATGAAGATGCCGACCTCAGGAAAAGTTGCTCCATGGGCATAGGAATGTGGTGTCACGGGGTGGATCCGATACTGCCGGGGCCCTTTGTAGCGTAGGTATGTTTGGACGAGAGTGTTCAGGGGATAGTAGCTGTCATTGGTGCCGGCTATGAACAGCACAGGAGTTGTCGCATAGTTGAGATAGTTGGAGGGATCATAGAGGGTTGCCCACGCGCATTTTTCCTCTTCGGATAACTTTGTGTAGAGATCACTGCGATTCCATTGATCTATTTCATGGAGATATCCACACCCGTACACGGGAACAGCAGCGGCAAAACGGGTATCGAGGCCGAGCACGGTCATGGTCAAATGCCCGCCGACGCTGATACCGGTGATGCCAGTTCTCGTCTCATCAACCTCCTGAAAGCTCCTGATGAGTGAATGAGCCAGGATGATTTTCGCCACTGCATGGTAATTCCAGTCAGCTGTCAAATATGTTTTTTCAGGCGGCCCGGCATTCACCATGCGGCTCTGATCAGGTCCCTTTCCATCGAGATCCATGGCGATCGCTGCATAGCCACGCTTAGCCCACATCGCCACCCACTGGTGATCTGCACGGCCCCAGCCACCATGAACCAGTACGATTCCGGGAAGATCCTTATCCGTTTCAGGCTTATGAAAATACACTCCAGGCGTAGAATAGTAGGCAAAAACATCAACGAGATTTCCCTTATAGTCAAGCCCCTGGTAGATCAGCGCGTGGACAGGGCTTTGTGTATCGACCCAGCGATACTGTGGTGCTTTAAATAATTCGGATACATCCCAGGGAGTGTCTAGATGGATGGCTGGTAATGATTCCCCAGAGTGCTTATTGGATCTGTCACACGATACAAGGAAAAATGCGAGGCTGCAAAGAGCTATGGAGGCTACAACCCTGAGAAGTTTTACAAGAGTAGATGATAGAATGTTGTCACATGTATTCAAAATTTCTCTCCCGCGTGCAAAGGGTTGTTATTCTCGCATTGACTTATAGCACTTCATGAAGCAGCCGGTCTGTGGGCGATTGCTGACGTTTTTTATAACATGGACGTCAATTCGAGGAAAAACGCCTCGGGCGATCTCTTCATACGCTTCTGGTGATCTCACGTGTCGCCCCCTGTCCGATGTGCAGATCAACCGATCAATCCACGACTGGTCAGGAACGATGGTGGGGTCGGCAGTGAACAGAAATCCATCATCCCGTAAAGCTAGATGGGCTATGTTAAACAGATCGTGTGCTTCTTTATCACTGAGGTGGTGGAGCAGGCCGTCTGCCAACACAATATCGAAGCGCCCTGCATCCTCCAGGTTCATGGTGCTGACCCTCTGGTTGTGGAACGTGGCTCGGTCGCCGTATTTCTTCCTAGCATAGTTGATGTAACCAGTGTTCATGTCATAGCCGACATAGATCGAGCTGAGCGGCATGAATTTGAGAATCTCCGCACACCCACACCCAATGTCGAGAATCCGTTTGTTATCAAGGGGTGGAAGGAAATCCTTCACATACATGCGATACTTGTTGTGCCATCCCATGAGGTATTGGAAGAGTATGTACAGATAGGTATGAGAAAGTAACCCGCGGAGGCCGGAGATGATTTGATCTGGATGCTCTGATGACATTTTGCTCAAGACTGTTACTCTATAATCTTGTCTATTACGTAGGCTTGCCGCTTCCTTACCTGGTCAAGGGTCCTCCAGAGGTATTCACCGATGACCCCGAGCATGAGCATCTGGATGCCCGACAACACGAGGACAATGATCATGAGGGGCGCCCATCCTTGGATAGGAACGGAGCCGAAAATGCGAGCAAGAAAGATTATCAGGGCATACAGAAACCCCAGGAGCGATACAACGAGACCAGCAACTGACATGGCCCTGAGGGGAAAATAAGAGTAGGCCATGACCCCATCGATGAGATACTTCAATTTCTTCCCAAATGTCCACTTTGATTCACCAAACTCTCTTTTCAGCCGTTTATAGGGGATAAATTTAATGTCGTATCCTGACCACAGGATCTGTCCCTGCCAGAATGGGTTTGCTTCTTGTGAGTGCAGGATGACATCTTTTACGTTGCTGCTGATCAGTACAAAGTCAAACCCGCCAAGGGGCATGTTTGAAAAGCTCAGCTTTTTCATAATCCGATAAAAGATCTTTGAAGTCATGGTTCTAACAAAGCCTTCATCTCTCGATTCTCTGTAGCAGACCACGATGTCCTTATGTTCATTGAAAAAATGGTTCAACATTTGATTGATCAATGCTGGTGGATCCTGCAAGTCTGCGGATATGTTGACAATGCATTTTCCACGTGCATGGTTGTATCCAGCCATAATGGCAGCAACCTGCCCAAAGTTTCTCGTAAATTTGATCAGCTTTACATTCTCAGGATCGAGACTTCTGATCTCGAGGAGTTCCTCGAATGATGAATCATATGAGCCGTCATCGATGAAAATGATTTCATAGGATTTGGTGGTGTGTCGTGACACCACTTCATCTGAAAGCTTTTCATAGGTGTTTTTCAAGGTGCCTTGATTGCAATAAACTGGAATGATTATTGAATAATCGACCACGCTGTCTTGAGTCATATCCCACTCACTTCATGGTTTATTTCAAGTAGGTATCGGAGAAGCTTCTCTGTTTTATTACCCGGGCGGGGTTGCCTACTGCAACGGAGTTTGGCCCGATATCATTGACAACCACGCTGCCAGCTCCAATGAGGCTGTGCTCACCAATCTCCACTTTCTCGATGATGGTAGATCCCGCACCGATGATGACTCCGTTGTGAATCTTTGTTGTGCCACATACAACGACACCAGGGGATATGTTGACGAAATCGCCAATAGAGCAATGGTGTTCAATGATTACCCCTGTGTCAATGATGCAGCACATGCCTATGTGTACATTTCCCTGGATGACAGCTCGATGGCTGATGTAGGTTCCGCTTCCAACCGTGCTCTTTGTGCTTACATACGATGTCTCGGCTATGATGGTCAGTAATCGATCAGTGGCAATGTCAATGGCCTTGAATAGCGAGTGCCGAACAGAATTCTCACCTATTGCAATGTGGCAGTATTCTTTGTGAAGATGGTCGGCTTTTTGAAAGAACGAGATGTCACCGAGAACAGGATAGTTGTTGATGACTGTTCCAGGTGTCTCGGTAGAAATGTAGCCCAGAATGGTATGGTTGTTTTTTTCAAGCAGTTCTGTGATGTTCGATGCAAGATTCCCGGCACCGAAAAGGAGAACTGATTTTTTCTGAGGTGCCGTTTTTCGGGTAGTGGTGGAATTTTTCTTCATGAGTGTCTTTTCGTGGTGATCACGCCTTGATTATCTCGCAAATTCTTATCACATCTTCAACATCAAGATCCTCGTAAATTGGCAGGCATAAAATCTGTTTGCTTATCTTTTCTGCAATGGGGAGATTTGGAGGAGATGCTGAAGGGAGACCCCGGTACGTTGGAAATTGACTGATAAGGGGATAAAAATATCTTCTCGCGAAGATGTTGTTCTGTTTTAATTTGTCATACAGGGCGTCTCTTGACAGGGGAAATCGATGTTCGTCAATGAGAACCGGGAAATAAGAATAGTTGTAGTCCACATTGTCTGTATCGAGGAAGAACGTGAGGCCTGGAACATGCCTCAGGTGCTCTCGATACAGGAAGGTTATTTCCTTGTTTTTTTTCACCACAGTGTCAAAGCGGTCGAGCTGCAACAATCCAAGCGCTGCCTGAAACTCATTCATCTTGGCATTGATGCCGGGGCCGACTACGGTGACCTCATCAGCGAACCCAAAGTTTTTGAGATAATCTATCCTTTTCTTTAATTTTTCGTCGTTTGTTATGATAGCACCCCCCTCCATGGTGTTGAATTTCTTGGTGGCATGGAAACTCAGTATCGAGAGGTCTCCATGGTTCAAGAGTGATCCCCCCTTTACTTTGACACCGAATGCATGGGCAGCATCGTAGAGTACTCGGAGTCCGTATATTTCTGCGATCTGGGCTGTCCTTTCAATATCACAGGGGTGACCGTACCTGTCTCTTATACACATCTCCGAGCCCACGAGACCGTACTAGATCTCGTATGCCGTCTTCTGCTTGAAA
>OMKS01003490.1_pt1 | contig 12449 bp, 8 predicted proteins | sample 1674721 | NCBI WGS metagenome assembly OMKS01 (sample SAMN06264996, study PRJEB25208) | sediment metagenome | isolation source: hot spring sediment | place: USA: California | collected 2014-09-02 | reverse complement strand
AAATAAGAGTAATATTTAAAACCATTTTTGTTTATTCGATTTCTTTCTTAATTGTTTTTACAATTCTTTCATCTGCTATTATTTTTATTTTCAATTGGATTGACCCACCGACTACCGCTTTCATTCAATCAAAATCTACTTTCGGACTTATTGCCTCAACAAATGATTATAAGTACGAATGGAAAAATATTGACAAAATTTCACCTCATTTCCCTTTAGCAGTAATTGCTTCGGAAGATCAACTATTTTTTGAGCACAATGGTTTTGATGTTGTTCAAATTCAAAAAGCTATTGATGAGATGGAAAGCGGCAGAAGGGTTAGGGGCGCAAGTACAATAAGTCAGCAAGTAGCAAAAAATCTTTTTTTGTGGGAGGATAAATCTTTTATAAGAAAGGGGTTTGAAGCTTACTTCACGGTTCTGATAGAATTAATCTGGTCGAAGAAAAGAATTCTGGAAGTATATATTAATATTTGCGAACTCGGTAAAAATATTTACGGTATTGAGTCCGCATCAAAATATTATTTTAACAAATCATCTGAAAGATTAACTCAAGGGGAAGCGGCATTAATTGCAACTGTACTTCCAAATCCATCGGTGAGAAACCCGGCAAAACCTTCACCTTATATGATGAATAGAAAAGAAAACATTTTAAGACAAATGAAAAACTTAGGCGGGAAGGAAATAATTCTGAAAAAATTATGATGCTTTAGTTTTACCTGTTGTTTCGTTGATGCATGTTTTGCATGTACATCCTTCATAAATCTCATCGTAACCATAATCTATTGTGATTTCTTCTTCAGGATAAATATCTCTTATGGCGACAAGATTTAATGTTTCTTTGTCCCTATCCATAACTTCACAATTTGGATCACAGTCATGGTTTATATATCTGATTTTTTCTGAGTTATTTGTATCAATGTAAGTATCGCCGTTCCAAAAAATATAGACATTATCTTCTTCATCCTCGCGCCGTTCGCACTCGTCTCCGTCGATTACATCGCCGCTAATAATCATTACAAGTTCACCTTTCGGAATGAATGCATTAGAGAAAATCCCTTTACCGTGTATCTTTGAATCTCGAACTTCTACCGAACTATCCCAATCTCTGCTGTACTTCATTCAGTATCCTTTTTAAGTTCGCCGGTAAGTTCGATAATTCTTTGATATATAATTTCCTCGTTGCTTCCACGCATTAGAGGATAATTATATTTATAGGCGGGTATGTCTGTCTTGCGATTGTAATCAAAACTCTTCAAAACATTATCTTTTTCATCATAATAAATGATCGAAAGCATACTATATCGTTTATATTCTTTACTGAAAAGATAGTAAGTTTTTGTTTTATGAATTCTTCCGTCAACGGATTCAATAACAATCGGAGGTATGTGTTTTTCCAAAATCCAAACATAAACATCGGAACCTTTGAAACTGTCCAAACTTGTTTTGCTCAAATAAAGAATTGAATTACCTGAACTTGATAATATTTCCCACTCGTTGGGTGACTGAGCGTAAACCGAGAAACATAAAACGAATAAAAGTACAAACGTTTTCATAATATTAATTATCCTTAGAAATCTTAAGGCAAAAGATAACAGTAAATAACAATTTTAGAAAGCATTAAAAATATTTTAGTCCTTTATCTAAGCCGAGTCGGTTTAACAAATCCCAATGCAGATTTATTTAAAAAGTTTCTAATAATCATTTTCTAAATAGAAATAAATAAGATATGGCTTCTCTTTGTGCCACTAGTGAAAGCCTGGTGTTCCTTGTGGTTAAAAAGTATAACTACAATGGGCACAAGGAAGGCACAATGTTCACAAAGAATTATAATAACCGCCAAAGATTTCGTTAGCTTTTTCTTTTTTTTAATAACTCACCTTACGCAAAGATGTTATTACCTTAAAGGTTACTGTTTTCGGACCTTTCAGGTAACTTAATTTTAGCCTATTAATGCAACATTGAAGGTTAAAAACAAGCAACCTTCAATGTTTGTTGCCGCATTTATTTATCATGCAGAGGACCCGTTCACAACTCAAGAAAAAGCATTAATGTATTTGGTAAGTTATATTATGCTCTTCTTAACCGGACCAGGTAAATTTAGTGTGCATATATTTTTTGAAAATAAAATGAGCAGCGGAAATAAATTTATAAAGTTTATTTTGGGTTAATCACTAATCTTCTTCATATATATATGAAGTTTATGTATGCTGATTTTTCCCCGGATAAATTGAAATGGTAATATTTGCTGAATAGTAAATTACCGTCAAACTTGTGTGAACATAAGTTTGACGGTAAAAAATTGTTAGTACGTATCTATAAAATCTAGCGGTATTGAGTAGCAACTATATTTCTAAATCAATTCCCATTGTTATAAATTGAGGCAATCCAACACGAATCCCCTGCGGTCTTCTAGAAATAATATAACGTTCATCTAGTAAATTTTTTACAGATAATGATAATGCCATGTTTTCAAATGAAGGCAGTCTATAACTTAAACGTGCATCAAAAATAAAATATGAAGGAATAGGACCTTCTCTTCCATTTAAAGTTCCTGTTTCACGATTTAATGCATCACCATACTGCTTCCCGATGTAAGTTGCCGATAATGATAAATCAAAATTAAAAGGTGTTTTAATAAGTAATCCGGAAGTAACAAGAATCTCAGGAGCATAAGGGACTTTATTTCCTTTTACATTAACAGTTTCATTTCCATTTTTCACAAAGCGGTCAGCACTGAATTCTGCACTTACAACAGTTGCATTAGTACTAAAAATTACACCGTAATCAGATCTAAATAGTTCATGAAGTTTTAGCGTGAAACTGGTTTCCAATCCAAAATGTCTTGTTGCTCCGCCATTAGTTAAAGTAGCGCCGGGTTTCCCGGTTCCTCCTGCAGATTCCGAAACAGGAATAATCTGGTTAGAAAAGTCCATGAAGAAACCGGTTAACTCAATATCAATACCTTTTATTAGTTGTGAGCGAGTTCCCAATTCATAGTTCCAACTTTTTTCTGCCTGTAGTTCTTCACTTATACCTTCAGTACTGATCGCATCTTTTACCCGTGGAGGTCCGTACCCGCGATGAATTCCTCCGTAGATTACAATTCCGTTTAGTACTCGGTAATTAAAACCTATACCTGGTATAAGTTCGGTTACCGTATCGGTGTTCATTATCTCAACATTTTTACCGCTTATACGTTTTATATCTCGAGTATACTCGAAGTATTCTAAACGTAAACCCGGTGTTATAGAAAAATTATCAGTTATATTAAATGCATTTTGCAGATAAGAACTGAATGCGCGACCGGTTCTGATTTCATCTTCAATTAGATCCCCTGAAAACGGGCTCAACACATTTCCGTTTACTCTTTGTTCGAACGCTCTTTCGTATAAATACCGTACACCAAAATCCAATTCATTTTTAATACCACCTAATTCATAATTAACTGATAGTCTGGGTTCAATACCTGCAACTTCGAAGGAACGATTTCGATTACCTGTACCATCACGAAAATATAGTGCACCACCTTCGATATCCGGATTCCCAACTATTCTAACGTATTCTCTATCAGGGTTAAATACATTATCAAAATCTTGACGAGACCAGTTTCTTGTTGTAGTATAACCGAATGCTGTTGTACGCAGAGTTATATTATCGTTAATAAAGAAATCATGTGTAATGCTTCCAGAATATCGTCTGATATCTAATCTGTCATCCGGGGAGGGATGTGTAAAATCATAAATACCTTCATCGTACATTGCCTGTGATAAACCAACATAAGTTGAATTAGATGTTTCATCATATACGCTTAGCTTTATTCCGATTACGGATTTCTCGTTTAACATAAATTTTATTTTACTTGTTAAGTCGTTAATCCTATAGTTCAACAACCCAACATTGTTGCCTTGTTTTCTAAGATAAGTTGCATTAAAACCGGTGTTGGCGGAAGATGTACCGTAACCAATTTGCCCGACTAAAAATCCTCCTTCGCCGCCACGAATATTCAATGAAGTTGTTGGTAGTGCAGGTGGATCGGCTGTCAAATAATTTAAGACTCCTCCGAAAGTTTGAGGACCGAAAAGAATTGATCCGCTTCCCTTAACCAACTCAATCCCCGTCATTCTATCCATAGAAGGAGTGTAATACATTTCTGGTTCGCCGTAAGGAGCAAGTGCAACAGGTATTCCATCTTCAAGCACAAGGACGGAGCGACTTCGGCTAGGATCAAGACCTCGAATGCCGATGTTTGCTCTTAGTCCAACATTATCTTCTTCCACTGCATGTACACCGGCAATTTTCCGGAAGACCTCATTCCCGCTGATCGGGGCTGTATTCTCAATATGCGATTTATTTAATACCGCGGCAGAACCGGGTACACGATCAAGTTTTTGCGGTCGTTTTCCGATCAATTCAATTTGAGGCATTTCAATTACTTTTTCTTGTAGAACTATTTCTAATTGAATAACTTGATCTTCCTCTAAAGAAATAATTTTAGTAAATGAATTATAACCGATCATGCTTGCCCGCAAAGTATACGTACCATTTGGAATTCCTTCTATTCTAAATGACCCATCTTGCTTAACACCTGAGCCCATATCAACTTCCAATAAATATACATTTGCGTACTCGAGCGGTTTCTCATTTTTATCTTTAACTGTACCGTTAATAACGGCAGATTGTGCATAAACATTATGGAAAATGAATGCAAGAAATAAAAGTATATATGTTATTTTCATACTAATCCTCAATAAAACTATTAAAATTAGGCGGTGCTTCTTTAACTAAAAATACATTGAAAACTAAACGACACTCAGAATTTTCTCAATAACGTGAAATATGATTTTCAATCACAAAATTTGTTAGAATCATATACCTAATCTTGGGTAGAAACTAAACCGGAATCGTAAGCATATTTAATAAATTCTGAGTTTGATTTGATGTTTAGTTTTTTCATAATGTTTTTTCGATGAGTATATATGGTATGAAGACTTAAAAATAATTTATCGGCAATTTCTTTGTTAGAAAGCCCGTCGGCAGTAAGTTTAAGAATTTCTATCTCGCGGTTTGTTAGCTTGGTTGAATCACAATCATCCTTAGTAATAAAGGAGCTTTCAATTATATAGTTTAATACTTTGTTACAGAAAAATTTTTCTCCTTTAGCCGCGGCATTAATTGCAAGTAAAATTTCGTCTTTGCTGCAGCCTTTTGTTACAAAGCATTCAACACCGCAGTCCATATATTCACAAATCGTATCCTTATTAAAATCATTAGCAATAACGAGAAAACCGGGTTTTTTTGAAAGGCGTGCTAATTTTTCAATATCTTTTGAAGTGAGCGAGTTTTGGGATGTAAAATCAAATACAACCACGTTCGGGATTTGCTTCGTTACGGCAGACAGAAATTCTTCTTTGTTCTCAAAACTTCCTACTAAGCGAAAATTTCCGTTTTCTGTTACTAAATACTTAAAACCGGCTCTTGATAAAAATTCTTTATCGTAATGAATGATTTTTAGCTTTTGCATTAATCCGCTATCTTTATTTAGATTAAATATAAATAAGTGATTGCAAATAAACAAGACATTTTTAATCTATTATCTGTATAAAACAGCTTTTTAATTTCAATGAGCTGAAACAAGTTAGAAACCGTTGTGTTTGCCAATCAAATGCGTAATTCATAATTTACAAGTCATTCTATTTATTGGTTGAAGAAATTGATAATAATTGAACTCATTTACAATCTTTCTCTCCTCGTTGCCTTAAGCGTGCTATCGGGATTTATTGATGTACGATTTAGCCGAACTTTAATTTCAGGTAAAATTTTTCAAGGAATCCTTTTTGGAATAACCGCCATAATTGGTATGATGTATCCGTTTGTACTTACCGAAGGGATAATTTTTGATGGAAGAACAATTGTAGTAAGCTTATGCACATTATTCTTTGGCCCGCTATCGGGTGGAGTCGCGGTTGTACTCTCAGCAGGTTTTAGAATTTACCTTGGCGGGGAAGGTGTTATAATGGGTGTTCTAACAGTTGTCACGGCTTTTTTGATTGGATACATATTTTTCAGATATAAGCAAAAATCTTCGATGCAGACCATCACTAATTTACAGCTTTATTTACTCGGACTTGCCGTTCATGTGGTAATGCTAGCCTTGATTTTTTCACTCCCCTCGGAAAGAAGGATAGAAGTTTATCAAACTATCGGCATTACTGTTTTAGGTGTCTATCCTATTATGACTTTAATAATTGGTAAAATTTTGTGCGACCAAGAAGGAACCGGGAAATTAATTAACTATTTGAAAAGCAGTGAAGAAAAATTCCGGACATTAGTTCAGCATGCATTCGATGGTATTTATATGATGCATGATAAAAGATATACTTATGTTAATGAAAGATTTTGCGAACTTACCGGTTATTCCGCTGATGAAATCACATCGGAAGATTTTGATTTTAACCTACTGCTTACCGATAAGAGCAAAGATATTGTTCTACAAAGGTATTTAGCAAGAAAACGAGGCGAAACTGTTCCGGTAACATATGAGATGGAAATTCTTACAAAAACCGGTATGATTAAAGAAGTTGAATTAAGTACTGCATCTATTGGAACTAAAGAAAATGTGCAAATCATAGGTATAATGCGAGATATTTCCGAAAGGAAAAAGGCGGAAGAAGAATTAAAAGCTGCAAAGGAAAGAATGCAAATACTTGTTGAAGGAACACCTCATCTTTTCTTTTATGTTCAGGATACAAAAGCTAATGTAAAATATATTTCTCCCTCGGTTGAAAAGATAACCGGTCATTCTGTTGAAGAGTGGCTTGGTCAACACCATTGGTTTACAACTGATTCACCAATTAATGATGAAGCACGAAGAAGAACTTATGAAAGTCTTTCAGGTATTATTAATATCGAACCTATATTGACTGAAATATATCATGCAAATGGGCAACCGTTATTATTGGAGATTTATGAAAAACCAATTTTTGAAGGAGAAAAAGTTGTCGGACTGCAAGGAGTTGCGCACGATGTTACAAAACAAAAAATTGCCGAAGATCAGTTAAAGGAATTGACCACACGTTTGCAAACTGCTATTGAAGGGGCAAACATTGGAATATGGGACCAAGACTTTACAACAAATAAAGTAGTTAGATTAGGTAGATGGGGGGAAATGCTCGGTTATTCAACAAGTGAAATTGATTCAGAGTTTTCTTCATGGAAAGAACTCATTCACCCCGATGATATGGAGGCGGTTAAACAATCTATAATTGCTCATGAAACCGGGAATGCTAATGAATTTAAAGTGGAACACAGACTTAGAACAAAGGATGGTAATTATAAATGGATTTTAAATTGGGGTAGAATTTACCAGCGCGATGAAAACGGTAAACCGCTTAAAGCAAGCGGTGTTCATCTAGATATTGACGAAAGAAAACGTACTGAAATTGAAATCCAAAAAGCTAAAGAACAGGCTGAAAAAGCCAATCAATTAAAATCGGAATTCCTAGCTCAAATCTCGCATGAAATAAGAAGCCCGCTTAATGCAGTTCTGAATTTTTCGCAATTAATTAAAGAAGAATTTAAAGGCAAACTTAAGGAAGAATTGGAAGTTTCTTTCTCAGGTATTGAATCCGCAAGTAAAAGAGTAATTAGAACTATCGACCTAATTCTTAATATGTCCGAACTTCAACTTGGAACTTATGAAGTGACGAAACGAAAGTTGGATCTGACTGCTGTTCTAACAAATATTAGAAAAGAATACCTAAATTTTGCAAAAAGTAAAAACTTAGAGTTGAGATTTGTCAGCGATTGTGATAAAGCAGAAATATATTCAGATGAATATGCAGTTAACCAAATATTTGCCAACCTTGTTGATAATGCAATTAAGTATACAAATAAAGGCTATGTTGAGATTAATCTTATCAAAAATAAAAATGATAGCTATTCGGTAAAGGTAATTGACAGCGGAATAGGTATTTCACAAGATTATTTACCGGAAATATTCGAAGCTTTTTCACAAGAAGAGAGAGGTTACAGCCGCAGATTTGAAGGCAGCGGTTTGGGAATGTCTTTGGTAAAAAATTATTGCGAGTTAATCGGGGCAGAAATTTCTATTGAAAGTGAAAGAGATAAAGGAACTACTTTTACGGTATTACTTTAAGAAAATAAGAGGCTGTCTCAAAAGTAAATATCAAATAAAAAATCTGTGGAAATCTCGCCAGAGTTCGGCGTAGTCTGCCGACAGTTCAAATCTGCGCCTGCCCGTCTTTGACGCGGGTATCAGCGTTCCAATTTTATAATAAACTTTACTTTTGAGACAGCCCTTTTAATTTTTGTTAAGTCGAATCTAAAACTCAACCGCCTGACTTGCACCCATACCCGGACCTAAGAAAATTGCATTCAAAAATAATCTTGCTGTGCCGTGAAATTGTGCGCGGAAAAACGGAACATCCGCAAATGATATAATTTGCCCGCGTACTATTCTTTCCCTTGTTAAATAAGAAGCATAAGCAAGTCTGTGTTGCGCTTCCTGCCAGAGTAATCCCGATAAACGAATTTTATCGGGTGATTCTAATCTACCTACAACCTCGGCAGGATTTAATCCATAAAAGGAATATGAAGTTGAATAAAACACCGGTAAGTTTTTATTTACTCCGTTTGATAACCAATGTTCCTCATTCAATGTAATATTTAGTATCGAACCTTGAGGCATGAACTTTAAATAACTTCTGTCTCGTTCGGATTCTTCTTTTTCGTCAATTTTAATAACCGGTTCAACCGAAGTAAGTTGAGGTGAAGTTGATTCCCAAATTTTCACACTGTCAATCAATACATTTTGTGCGGCAATATTTTCAGCAACTTGTTTATAATAATTGTTTAACTTTTTTATGTTATCTCTTCTTGCCTTTATGTTTGATATGGCAATGGATGTATCTGCAATAACAGAAATAGAACTACCGATTGCAATTAATGTTCCCCCTTCTTCAACCCATGTTTTTAATTTACTTGTAACCGATTTTGTAAATGTATCTTTTAAATTTCCCCATGAAGAAGGAAGAATTAGTACATTATATTTACGAAGATCATAGAAACCGAGATTATCCAAATACAACATCGATGTTTTTAAACCGATTCTATTATCAAGTAAATACCATAACTCACCGAAATTGTACATGCTTGATCTTTGTCCGACAAGAAAGCCGACTTTCGGCTTCTCTAATAAACTGAACTCCCCGCCGCCAAGGTCAGCTCCGCTTTGAGCAAGCGCAGTATTAACACCAATTACTTCAATTGAGTGTTTCTGTGATAACCGGTTTAATATCTCTCCAATATTTTGTGAATTATCTTCCAACCTTAACAAAAGCGTACCTTTATCATATTCACGATTTTCAACTTTAAACTTCTTCTTCGCAGCATGAACTTTCGCATCTGCCTCAAGTAAATCCTTCAAAAACTTAATAGCACCGTCATCTTTATATTCAATTAAATAACCGTATTGAGGTGAGGGATTAATTAATCTTCCTTCTTCTTTTTCAAAAGAAGCCCGTTCCATTTTTACAGAAGGGAGGGAATAACTTTCATAAGCATCAACTGCAAAAGCTAACGGAAGAGACCAGGACGTTACTTCATAAAGTTCCGAACCGTTCCCTTTAAGTAGAGATTCTCTTTCTGTTTTAAGGAAAGAGGTCTTTAGTCTTGTATCGAAATCAAGGACTGCATTTATTAGAGCTTGATGCGGTTGTGAAAGAGGGATAATATATGATCCCTTAGAAAATTTTTTGTTAGAAGAATTATTTTCCAAATAACTTTTTGCTCTTGAAACCTGAAAACTCTCCGAAGCTTGAAAAACTTCAACTCCTTGAAATTCAAGAACCTTCATAAGAGAATCAATTCTTGACCGGTTATCGGAAATATCAAAGATATATGCTTTTACACCGTTTGGATGATAAGGTGTAAGACCGGCTTTTCTTATATCATAAAATGTTTTCATCAATTCGGTTTTGTTCTTAGCAGCCGTTAAAAGATTAGCAATAGAATTTACATATTGGTGCTGAACAGACTGAGCATAAGTTAAAATTCTTCCTTCGGGGCGTTTCACATTTAAACCGGCGGTTCTCGCTTGTTCGTATAAAATACTTACGGCACCATAAAAACTCGGATAAGAACTTCCGTAACCGGGGAACCAATCTTCAAGCCATTCACGTGTATAATAACTCCAACCGTATTTATCCATTGCCGCGGCTTGATCTTTTGCAAATATATTCCACCAATCTTGAATTTTTTTATCGAGGTATGGATTAATAGGTTCGCGTGGCGGATTAAATAAGAAAGAACTGAACGATCCCATTTCATGTGCATCAACAACAAATTGCGGGAACCACTCCATCATTATTGAAACTCTTGAACGTGTTTCCGGTTGTGAAAGTATAAACCAATCACGGTTTAGATCAAAATGGTAATGATTTGTTCTTCCGGTAGGCCAGGTTCCGCTATGTGGTAAACTTTGTGTGTCGTCAGTCGGAACTTTTCCTTTCCATTGTTCAACATCACTTAAGAATCTTTCGCGTCCGTCGGGATTTTCCATCGGATAAATTATCGTTACCAAGTTATCAAGCAATTCTAAAGTTTCATCATCTTCACCGGCAGCGAGCTGATAAGCTAATTGAATTGATGCATCTGCACCTGAGAGCTCATTCCCGTGAATTGAATACATCATCATACTAACCAATGGAGTAGATTTAATTATTTCATCTGCTTGTGATGAATTAGTATTCCGGGGATCGGATAAATTTTGAATGTTTTTCTGAATCGATTCTAAATTTGCTATGTTCTCTTCGGAAGAGATAATTAGGTAATATAAATCTCTGCCTTGATGCGTAACTCCATTCATTCTAAGTAATACTCTTTCGGAAGATCCGGAAAGATATTTCAAGTATTCAACTGCTTCATAATATCGTGTTGGCTTTTCACCGATTGCAAATCCTAAGAAATCTTCAGGGCGTTGGATGTTGTCATTATACTTTTGATTTAGATAAAAGTTGAATTGGTTTTGTGAGAAAATTACTGATGTGAAAATTAACATGAACAAAAGTTTTCTAATCATTATTAACCTCTTTGTGGAGAATTTGTCAAAGATAAAAATATTGAGTAATAAAAAGCTATGTTTTTTTAATAAAATCTTGGTTTCATTGACCTCTCAAATGGGACCGGATTTTTATCTCATAAAAGTTATAACATTTTTTATATTTACAATCGGATTAAAAAAGAAATAAAATGAAGAAATTATTATTGCTTTGCATTACGCTGCTACTGACAACAACAGCGCAGGAATTTAATACAGGTAACGTTTATATAAAAGTTACAAATGCCGGTGCTACATTATTTGGTTCACCTAATAGACAAAATCTGCAGATAGTGAGAATTAGTCCACTAATAAGCGGTGCATTCGGTGAAGTATTCGACTATCTAAAAGATGCCGATAGTGTAGAGGCTGCATCAACAGAACCAAGCCCTCAATTTGGTCAATATCATGTTAAAAGTCTCTTTGATAACAGTTATTCATTCGCACCCCCGGCTTATGAAGTTGAGCTTAATGTTTATGGTTGGACATTGGGCGCTTATGCAATATCCCATTATAATATCACGAATATCGATTCCTTCGCCTACGATTCAAAGTTCGGATTTGAAGTTCTCCCGATAATTGATAATCACTACGGGTATGAAAAAATAGAATACGATTACGAAGGCGAGTATATCAGAATTTTTAAAGACAGCCTCTCAACATTTGTCGGAATGAAATTTTTAAATACCGACTTAAATTCTTTATATGTCGTAGAATGGGATACAGCTTATAACCGTTCCGATTCGCTTCTGTATGCAAGTCTGTTTGTTGATTCGATAACGGATTTTTATGAATCGGAAGAACTTGGTTCAGTCTTGTTTCCATCAATAACTCCACATTTTACTAACCCGGGTGAAGGCTATGATGTCTATATTGCAATAGCGGTTGGGGATAGTAAAGCACAACTCGATTCCAATATTAGCATTGCAGTTAGCAGGTATAATTCAATGACTACATCAGTTGATAAGGATGAACAATTACCGAATCAAGTTGTGTTGATGCAAAATTATCCCAATCCTTTTAATCCAAGTACAAATATAAAATTCACAATCCCGAATGTTGGGAACGAAAGTTTTAGTTCTCTAAGATTAGTTGTATATGATGTGCTCGGAAGAGAAATAGAAACCTTAGTTAATGGAACTAAAATGCCCGGAACTTATGAGGTTGTATTTGATGCATCAAATTTAGCAAGCGGAATTTATTACTATCAATTAACGGCTGGTAATTTTGTCCAAACAAAAAAGATGATGGTAGTAAAATAAGACACTAATTTCACGAATTGACACGAATTAACTTGAATTGAAATTCATGAGATTCGGGTCTTAGGACTA
>OMKS01003489.1_pt1 | contig 12451 bp, 9 predicted proteins | sample 1674721 | NCBI WGS metagenome assembly OMKS01 (sample SAMN06264996, study PRJEB25208) | sediment metagenome | isolation source: hot spring sediment | place: USA: California | collected 2014-09-02 | reverse complement strand
TTCAAGCAGAAGACGGCATACGAGATCTAGTACGGTCTCGTGGGCTCGGAGATGTGTATAAGAGACAGCCTTTACACACTCCCGGACCGTCTCCACCCCAATCACCGGCCGACTTTCGGCGAACCCGGTGAGCAGGGCCTGATCGGCTAGAATATTGATCAGCCGCGGGACCCCGCCGCTGGCCTTGTGGATCAGGTCAATGGCCGGGGCGGTGAACAGATCCAAACGCCGGGCTCCGGCCTTTTGCAGCCGGAAACTGATATAGCCGGCGGTGGCGGCCCGATCGAAGGGCTCAAGCTGGAAGCGAATCGCGATCCGCTGGCGCAGGGGCAGCAGGCGCTGGCCGCTGAGCCGCTGGTTGAGTTCCGGCTGGCCCACCAGAAAGACACCCAGCACCCCCGCCGCCGCCCCCTGCTGGTTGGAGAGAAGCCGAATCTCCTCCAGCAGTTCCACCGGCAGCACCTGGCCCTCGTCGATGATCAGCAGCACCCGCTCCCCCGCTTGACCCCGTTTAGCCAGAAAAGCGGTAAATTCCTCAAAAAACCTGGCCTTGCTGCCAGCATAGGGGGTCAGACCAAAACCGGCGGCCAGGGTATAGTAAAAATCCTCCACCGTCAGCGAAGGGTTGCTGACCATACAGACCCGCACTTTGCGGCCCAGCGAGCGGAGCAGCAGGTGCAGCAGAGTGGTCTTGCCGGTTCCCACATCGCCGGTGAGCAACAGAAAGCCCTTGCGCTCCATGACCCCGTAACGCAGGACGGCCAGGGCCTCCTGGTGGGATTCGCCCTTGAAAACCGGCCCGGAGTCGGTGGTCAGGTCGAAGGGGTTTTTGCTTAGGCCGTAATATTTGGTATACATTACAAAATAATCAAACCCCGCTGCCACAAGAGCAGCATACCGACCCCCAGGGCCGCGAAGCCGCAGCCCAGAAAAACCACCCAGATAATGCCCCGCAGCCGCAGCCACCGCTTCTCGCGGGTGGTGGGCAGCAGGGGCACGGCGCTGGTGACCGCGATTCCCAGGTACGCCTCCAGATCCTTGATATCCTTAAACGAGGTGTCGGCAAACTCCCGGAGATAGGCCAGCCCCAAGCCCAGCCCCAGGCCGGCGGCGGCGGCCAGGATCATAAACTTGCGGAAATTGGGGCTGAAGGGCTTGCCCGGCTGGTAGGCGGACTCGATGATCCGAAACTGGCTGCCCTTCTGCCGCCGTTCCAGCATCTCCGCCGATTCCGCCTCCAGGCTGCGAGCCACCAGGGCCTGATAGTGGTGCTGCAACTGGCTATAGTCCCGGGTCAGGGCCGCCCACTCCGCCTCCCGGACCGGAGTGGCCTCCACCCAGCGCTGCACCTGCTCGATCTGCTGACGAACCGTTTCCTGCTCCCGGTTGAGGCGGGCCACGCTGATATCGATCTCCTTGAGCTGCAGCTCAAGCTGGGCCAACTGATTGTCCTGGAACCGGCCGCCAGACCCGGCCGCCCCGGCATCGTCGGCGGCGGCGGGCTCATCCGGGCCCGCCTCTTCCCGCTGGACCCCCAGCAGGGTCTCCAGCCGGGCCTGCAACCGCCGGACATCGGGGTGACTGTCGGTATATCTGCCCCGCAACGCCTCCAACTCCTGGCGCACCCTGGCCAGCTCGGTGGAGGGAGCCGGCCCGGCGACCACCCCGGCCTGTCCTTCAGCCAGGCGTAGAAGGATCTCCTGGCGCAGGCTGATCTGCTCCTGGATCAGAATCTGGGTGCGCTTCAGGTCCTGCAGGTTGTTCTGAATATTCTGATACTGGGCCTGGAGAGCGTTGAGCCGGGCGATATTGGCGGCCCTCTGCTCTGGCATCTCGTTGTAATAACGCAACTTGTAGTCGCGCATCCCCTCTTCCTGCTTATCCAGGGAAGCCTTGGCCATGGCCAGTTCATCCCGAATATAGGCCACGGTCTCGCTGACCCGCTCCTCCCGGAAACGGATGTTTTCCTCAATGAACTTGGCGGCCAAGGCGTTGGCGGCCAGCATCACCTGACGGGGATCGTCTCCGGTACAGGTCACCCGGAAGACATCCGCCCCCCGCTGGGGCTCGATGCTGATCTGCCGCCGCATGGCCGCCACCACATCCACCATGGGCAGCCGCTGGCGCAGCTCGGGATAGAGGCCATGGGTCGTGATGATCTCCTCCAGATTGGAGAGGCTGGTGACCTGCTGGCCCACGGTGTTGACCATCTCCAGCAGCCGGGTCTGGACGTCGGGGGACATCCGGGTGGGGTTGATCTGCTGCTGCTGGTACATGATCAGGGCCGAGGCCTGATAAACCTTGGGGCTCTGGAGGTAGGCGACCAGGCCCCCGCCCAGGCCGCAGAGCAGCAAGAGCAAAATGAGCCGGAGGTTGCGGGAAAGAAACCCCACGATCTTGTTTACCTGCTGCTGTTCGTCACTCATGCTCGCCAATCTCACCATTTCATCAGGTCGTGGACCATGCGCAGCTCCAGCAGCAGCCGATGGTCCCGGTAATCGTCGCCGCCCTCGGCATCCAGCTCCTTGTAGCGATAGCGGGTCGCGAGCCGGTAGTTTCGGCTCAGATCGTAGCTCAAGCCGCAACCGGCCTGATAGATCCACTCCCGATTGGGCCCGGGCCGGTCGATGAACTCGTTGCGCCGCAGCGAAAGATCGAGTTCGCCCGCAAGCCCCTGGCGCAACTGGTAGCGGCCGGCAGCCTGCACCTGTTGATAGCGGGAGAGATCGCCCTCGTCACCGCCGGCAAACTGCAGCTCATCGATCCCGCCCCGGCCGCCGATGGAGAGCGAGCCCCGCTGCAACTGCCGGTTCAGATCCAGGGCGAAGCTGAAAAAGCTGCCGTCGGCACCGCTGGCTCGATCGACTTTGACCAGGCCGACCCTGGCGACCAGGTTGGCGTGGGGGCTAAACCGGCGATCCCAGCCGCTGCTGAAACTGTGCAGTCGGTAGTCGGGAGTCAAACCCTGGTAGGCGGTATCGTTGAAGCCATAGCCCAGGGAGAGCTGGTCGCGGCTGGTGGCCTGGTAATTCAGCCCCAGGCTGAGGTCGTGGGTCTCCAGGTCGTCCCCCCGGTCGAAATCACCCTTGATGTAGCCGTAACCCGCCTCCGCCGACCACTGCCGGTTGAACCGGTAGCCCAAATTGAGGCTGGGATGATGGCGCGTGTAATCATCCCGGGTCCCCGACTGGTGGCGCAAAATTCGGTTTTCGTAGCCCAGCCCCATGGTCCCCCGGGGACCGAACCGGTAATCGCTGCTAAAAGCGAAGGTGTTGAGCCGGAAACGCTCCCGCTCCCGGCCGGCGGACAGCTCCGGGTCCACCTCCGGAATCGGCTCTCCGGCAAAATCGGAATCGTCGGAGAGATAGAAGCGGTTGCTGATTTCGGCCCGCCAGCGGGGGGAGAGTTCACTCTCACCCCGCAGCAGAAAATCATGATCCAGCGTGTCCCCGCCGCTGCTGTGGTTGTACCTGATCCCCAGGTTGTAGCGCAGCTGGAGCAGGTCGGTCCGGCCCCGGGAGGTCAGGTCCAAACCCGGGGCGAGTACCGAATACCAGGCCGAGCTGGGCTGGTCGGCGCTGAGGTTGACATTGGAGTCATACTCCTGGCGCAGGGCCAGGCTGCCGGCCAGGAGGTTTTCCCGGCCCCAGGCGGAAACCGGCAAGGCCAGCAGAGCCAAGGCCAAACAGTAAAACCAATGCCGGGGGGGACTAGGGTACAACAATGGTGTCCCCGGGGGCCAGCAGCAACTGCCGGCCCAGATCACCCCTTCTGACCAGGGCGTCGTAATCGAAGGGCAGAAACTTTTCACCGTCACCTCCCCGGCGGATCACCGCGATATTGGAAGTTTTCGCCCACTCCAGAAAGCCGCCGCTGCGGGCCAGGGCCTGGAGCACGGTGAGATGACCATCCAGGGGGAATTCGCCGGGCTGCTTGACCTGACCGATCACATAATAGCGTTGATTGCTCCGCTCCAGAATCACGGTCACCGAGGGTTCCGCCAGGGTTTCGCGGTAACGCTCCTCGATCCGGGCCGCCAGCTCCCGGGGCGACTTGCCGGCCGCCTCCAGATCGCCCAGCAGGGGCAGGGAGATCCGACCGTCGAGCCGAACCTGCAGGGTCCGGGAGAGCTCCGCCTCCCGCCAGACCTGGACCTCGATCAGATCACCCACCCCCAGCAGATACTCCCCGCCGACCGCCTTGCCGACCGTGGAAGTTTCCGGCGGCGATCCGGCGGCGGCCAAGGCGGCAGACGCCAGGCCCAGGCCCAGGACAATCAGCAAAGAAAAAATGATTTTTTTACAACCAATTAACATTTTATTTCTCCCGCCTCCCGTCCGACCAAGGAACCAACCCCCCGCCAGGCCTTTGACTCCCAAGATAAATAACTAAAAGTTGATGCTAGCACAAACGCGATTGGAAAGCAAAAAAAAGTGGGCCCGGGCCGGAAAGGTTGCCGCCGGGGATGGGGCAAGATATATTCGAACCGCATCGTGATTTTTAGGCCAGCCAACCGCAACCAAAACCACGACGGAATCGATGCGCGAACATATTCTTTTGATCCATCCGTTAGGCTACACCGCCGACCCGGCCAAAACCGACATCGCCCGCCTGGCCAACCTGATGCCGCCTCTGGGGCTTTGCAGCATCGCCGCCTACCTGGACCGGCAGGGCTATCGCACCGCCATCATCGACTGCTTCGCCCACCCCGATTCCGATGCCAAGATCCTGGACCATGTGCAAAGCCGGCAACCGGAATGGATCGGGCTCACCTGCACCACCAACGGTTTTCTCGACGCGATCCGCGTCGTCCGGCTGGTGAAGGCCGCCGCCCCCCGGACCAAGGCGGTGCTGGGCGGCCCCCATATCTCGGCGATGCAGGAAAAAATCCTGGCCCAGTACCCGGAGATCGACTGCACGGTGGTCGGCGAGGGGGAACTGCCCCTGGAGCAACTGCTGGCCGGAGCGGCGCCGGAGAGCATCCGGGGCCTGGTTTACCGGACTCCGGAGGGGATCAGGTTCAGTGGGCTCCAGGACCGGGGCGTCGAACTGGACACCCTGCCCTTTCCCGCCTACGAAAAGCTGGAGGGCTATCCCCACGCCTATCAACTGCCCATCTTCAACTACCCGCGCCACCCCAACGCCAGCGCCCTCTCCAGCCGGGGCTGCCCCTACGCCTGCAGCTACTGCGACCGCTCGGTTTTTCGCCGCAGCTTCAAGTACAACTCCGCCGATTATGTTTACCGGCACATGCAATACCTGAAGGAGCGCTGGGGGATTCGGCATATCAATTTTTACGACGACCAGTTCACCTTCCACCGCGGCCGGGTGGCGGAGCTCTGCGACCGATTGATCGTCGAACCGCTGGGAATGACCTTCAACTGCGCGATCCGGGCCGAACACGTTGACCCCGAGTTGCTGGCCCTGATGAAGCGGGCCGGCTGCTGGATGGCCAGCCTGGGGATTGAAACCGGGGACCCGGAGCTGCTGGCCCAGCACCGCCAGAATCCCGATCTGGAGATGCTGGCCCGCACCATCAGGGAGATCCACCGGGCCGGGATTCGGGTCAAGGGCCTGCTTATGCTGGGCCTGCCGGGGGAGAGCGAGGAGAGCGTGCGCCGAAGCATGAACTACGTCTTTTCGCTGCCCATCGACGATTTCAATCTGGCCAAATTCACCCCCTTCCCCGGCTCCCCCATCTACAAAAATATCCACGAGCTGGGGGAATTTGAGGAAGATTACGCCAAGATGGACTGCATGAACTTTGTCTTCGTCACCAAAGGGATGACCCGGGAGCGGCTGGATCAGCTCTTTCTGGAGTTCTACCGCCGTCATTTCACGCGGCCCCGGGTGCTGCTGGGCTATGTGACCATGCTCTGGAAATCCCCCCATAGCTGGCGGCGCTTTCTCCGCAACCTGGGCAGCTTTCTCCGCTTTGCCCGTTCCAACAAACGGCTGGACGGCTGAGCCCCTAGACCCCCTCCCCCCGGGCCGCCAGCAACTTCCGCAGCTCCCGGATTTCGGCCCGCAGTTCGCCGATATCCCGATGCAGCTCCAGCTCCTTCTCCTCGGCAAACGCCTCGATCTCCGCCATCTGGCGAGCTTGGGCGGCCTGGGACTGGCTCTGCATCGCCTCGACGATCACCGCGATGAAGAGATTGAGCATGGTGAAGGTGGCCATCATGATGAAGGGAACGAAGAAGAGCCAGGCATAGGGAAACTCCGCCATGATCGGGCGCACGATCCCCATGGACCAGCTCTCCAGGGTCATGATCTGAAAGAGGGTATACATGGAGGCCCCGATGGAACCGAACCATTCGGGAAAAACGGGGCCGAAAAGTTTGGTGCTCATCACCGCCGAGACGTAAAAGAGGAGCAGCAGCAGGGCGATGATCGAGCTGAGCCCCGGAATGGCGGCCAGCAGGGCCGAAACCACCGAGCGCATCCGGGGTGAGGCGGAAGCCAGCCGCAGCACCCGCAGCACCCGCAGGCTGCGGAGTACGGAAAAAGCGCCGGTGGCGGGCACCAGGGCGATCCCCACCACCACGAAATCAAAAAAACGCCAGGGATCGCGAAAAAAGCGGCTCGGCCCCATGGCGATCAGGGCCAGGCCCAGTTCGATTACGAAGATGGTCAGACAGATCCGATCCAGCCGGGTCAGGAGAGAGCCATAGGGCTCGTTGACGGCGGGCACCGTTTCCAGACCCAGAACCACGGCATTGAGGATAATAATCCCGATCACCGCCCGGTGGACCCAGCGCTGCTCGATCCACGCGTACAAACTCTCCCGCCATCCCCGGTCAAAATCAGCCATCGTCCCACTCTCCATCTGCACCGCAAATTGGTCGCCATCCGACCGCCGCCGTTCGGCTCGCCACTTTAAAGCAATTGCGGCCGGCTTGCAGCAGAGAAATGTGGGCGGCGGTGAATTGACAGCCGGTTCCGCTTCAGGTAAACCTGACCGTGACGCGACCAGGGGCCACCTTAGCAACCCGCTTCCGGAGTCCGACCACCGATGCCCGATACCAGCAATTTGAACGTCGCCGACCTGCTCTCCCGGATTACCGGCAGCTCCGCCCTCAAGGCCGGCCTGCCCCCCGGCACTCCGGTTCACGTGGGGGAGCGCAAGGCCCAGGAGGTCCGGATCACCATCGTTAACTACGACCGTGAGGGCTGCCGGACCCAAACCGCCGCCCGGCCGGAGGAGTGTGACGCCGCCCGGGAAAAACCGGGGATCACCTGGATCAACGTCGATGGCCTGCACCAGGTAGAGTTAATCGAGAAAATTGGTGCCTGCTTCAACCTCCACCCCCTCACCGTCGAGGATATCTGCAACACCACCCAGCGCCCCAAGCTCGACCTGTTCGACGACCACCTTTTCCTGGTGGTCAGAACCCAGCGCTATCAGCCCGCAAGCCGCACCCTGGAACCCGACCAGATCAGCCTGGTGCTGGGCCCCAACTTTCTGCTCACCTTCCAGGAGCAGGGCGGGGAGATGTTTGCCGGGGTCCGCCAGCGGTTGGCCGGCGGCAAGGGCCGGATCCGCTCCATGGGCCCGGACTACCTGGCCTATGCCCTGCTGGACGCGGTGGTGGACAACTACTTCACCGTGCTGGAGCAACTGGGGGAAGAGATCGAGGCCGTTGAGGACGAGGTGATCGCCAACCCGGAACAGACCACCATCCACCGGATCCATCTGCTCAAGCGGGAGCTGATTTTGCTGCGCAAGTCGGTCTGGCCCCTGCGGGAGATCCTGGGCAGCCTGATGCGGCAGGAGGAGCAGGAGTTGATCGGGGAGGCGACCAACATCTACCTGCGGGACCTCTACGACCACACCATCCAGGTGATCGACACCCTGGAGACTTACCGGGACGTGGTGGCCGGCCTGCTGGATATCTACCTCTCCAGCCTGAGCAACCGGATGAACGAGATCATGAAGGTGCTGACCATCTTCGCGGTGATCTTCATCCCCCTGACCTTCATCGCCGGGGTTTACGGGATGAATTTCAACCCGGAGAGCAGTCCCTGGAATATGCCGGAACTGAACTGGTACTGGGGCTACCCCCTGGCCTTGGGCCTGATGGTCGCCTTGGTGGCGGCCATGCTGATCTACTTCAAAAGAAAGAGATGGTTATGACTTCGCAAAGCTGTTTTCCCAACCCCGACAAAAACCGGCTTGACAACCAGCCATCCCCGAAGAAGATCTGCGATTTGATCATCGTGGGCGGCGGCCCCGGCGGCCTCACCGCCGGCCTCTACGCCCGGCGGGCGGCTCTGGATACCGTCCTGGTGGACAAGGGTCTGCCCGGCGGCCAGATGAACAACACCGCGACGGTGGAAAACTGGCCCGGCACCGAATCGATCAGCGGGGCGGAGTTGAGCGAGAAGATGACCGCCCACGCCAAAGCCTACGGCCTGGAGATCATGAGCCGCGAGGTCAGGGAGATCGAACCCGGCCTGGACTACCATACCGTGCGCCTGGACAACGACGAAGAGCTCCACGCCCTGACCGTGATCCTGGCCACCGGCGGCACCCCCCGCAAGCTGGGGGTGCCCGGCGAGGCGGAAAACCATGGCAAGGGGGTCTCCTACTGCGCGGTCTGCGACGGCTTCTTCTTCAAAAACAGGACGGTTGTGGTGGTGGGCGGCGGCGATTCGGCCCTGGAGGAGGCGCTCTACCTGGCCAAGATTGCCGCCAAGGTCTATCTGGTCCACCGGCGCGAGGAGTTCCGGGCCGGGATGATCCTGCAGAAAAGCCTGCGGGCGGAAAAGAAGATCGAAGTGTTGCTCAACACGGTGGTCAAGGAGATCGAATCCGACGACGGCGGGGTGACCGGGGTCCGGCTACAAAACAGCGAAAGCGGCCGGGAAAACAGCCTGGCCGCCGACGGGGTCTTTATTTTCATCGGCTTTGTGCCGGACAACTCCCTGGTCCCGGCCGGGGTCCGGATGAACGCCGACGGCTATGTGATCACCGACGAGAAATGTGAATCCTGCCTGCCCGGCCTGTTTGTAATCGGCGATCTCCGGGAAAAGTTTGTCAAGCAGATCGTCACCGCCGCCGCCGACGGCTGCATCGCCGCCCAGGCCGCCGCCCGCCACGTGGAGCACCGTAAAAGCACCGGCCGTTAAGGCTTCCCCTTGCCGGGGGGCAACAGCTCATTGAGCAACCGGGCGATCTCCTCCAGTCGGAAGGGCTTGGCGATGGCGGCCGTAAAGCCGTAGTCGCGGAAATTGGCCAGCACCGGATCGCTGGAGTAGCCGCTGGCCACAACCACCATCGCCCGGGGGTTAAGGGCCAGGATCTCCCCCACCGCCTCCTTGCCGCCCATCCCCCCGGGGATGGTGAGGTCCATGATGGTCAGATCGATGGGAGCGGCGGTAGCCATGGCCTGCCGGTAGAGCGCCACCGCCTCCCGCCCCTCCCCGGCGGTAAGCACCTGGTGCCCCAGCCGCCCCAGTATCAGCCGCATGATCTCCCGCAGCTGCTCCTCATCGTCCAGAACCAGGATCTTGGCCGGGCCGCCGGCGGGGGCACCCCGCGTGGTTTTACCCGGAGCCGGCTTCATCGGTTCCGCAACCGGGCCGGAAGCGACCGGCAGGTAGATGGTAAAACAACTGCCGCCGCCGGGAGTGGAACTGGCGGTTATCCGGCCACCGTGTTTGGCGATAATGGTGTGGGAGATGGCCAGCCCCAGGCCGCTGCCGCCGGGCTTGGTGGTAAAATAGGGGTCAAATATCCGCTCCAGCAGCTCAGCGGCCATCCCGGGTCCGTTGTCCCTGACCTCCATCAGCACGTAGTCGCCGGCGGCCAGCTCCTCCCGGCCACCCTGGGGTTCGACGGTGACATTGCGGCAGCTGATGTCGATCCGGCCGCCGTCGGCCATGGCTTCAGCGGCGTTCAAAATCAGATTCTGCACCACCTGGCTGATCTGGCCCCGGTCGATCTCCACCGCTTTGAGCTGAGCGGGAAAGTCGAAACGGCAGGCGACCCGCTTGCCCCGCAGGATAAATTCGGCCGAATCCCGAACCACCTCGGGCAGGGAGGCCGACTCTTTGATCGGCTCTCCCCCCTTGGCGAAGGTGAGCAGCTGCTGGGTCAGGCCCCGGGCCCGAATCGAGGCCTTCTCCGCCTCTTTCAGCAGCTGGCGGCTCTCGGCCGGCAGCCGCTCCTCCAACAGACAGAGGCTGATATTGGCCAGAATGGCGGTAAGGATATTATTGAAATCATGGGCGATACCTCCGGCCAGCACCCCCACCGACTCCAGCTTCTTGACATTGGCCAGCCTCCTTTCGTTCTCCCGCAGCACCGCCTGGTTGCGCGCCAGCGAGTCGGCCATCTCGTAAAAGGCCCGGGTCAGTCCCGCCAGCTCGGCGGGCCCGGACGGGGCAACCTTGCTGACGGCCAGGTTGCCGCCGGCAAATTCCCGGGTCAGGGCTAGCAACCGGCGCATGGGCGCCACCAGGGTAAACCGGCCCACCAGCCAGGAAACCCCGAGGGAGATGGCCATCACCAGCCCCATCAGCAGCAGGTTGCGGCCCAGGACGGCATTGGCCGGGGCCAGAATATGCTCCTCGGGAATGCCGGCCCAGACATAGATGTGGGGGTTGGCCTCCGGGGTGAGGCGAACCGGCTCAAAGGCGATGACCCGCCGCCGCCCGTCGGAACCCTGGCCGACCAGGCTGCCCGGCCCCTCCGCCTGCCGGGCCGCTTGCCAGATATCGGCCCTGATCGGCCGGCCGACGGGATTGGTCTCCTCCCGAACCGGCAGATAGAGCAAACGGACCCCCTGGTGATCGGTCAGGGCGATGAAGGAATCTGCCGCCAACTCCAGCCCCTCGTAAAAACGGGCCAGCTGATTGAGGTTGATGGCGGCGGTCAAAACCGCCCGGGGCTCCCCCTCCCGATCCAGAACCGGGTAAGCGAAGGCGACCGCCGGCACCATGCTGCCCACCCGGGATATGATATACTCGCCCACCGCGAAATCCCGCCTGGCCAGAGCTTCGCGAAAATGCTTGCGATCACCCAGATAGGCGTCATCAAAGGGCAAAGCCGAGATCAGAACCCGGCCGTCGAGGCCGGTGAGGGTAAGGTTGAGATAGTCGGGGTTATGGGCCAGAAGCTCGGTCAGAATCTCGGTCCCGGCCACCGGGTCAAACTCTTTAATGGCGGGAAAGCGGGAGAGCATGGCCAGCATCTGCCGGGTGGAAAGGGCCAGCTCCTTCTGGGCTTCGGCCATGGTGCGAACCAGCATGGTCACCTCGCCCTTGGCGCCTGCAATCTGCTGTCGGCGCTGCTCCAGCCCGGTATAGAGCATGATCAGCAGGGCCGGCAGCACCGCCACCAGCACCAGCAGCCCCAAATAGAGGTTTATGGAACCGGAAACACCTTTTCTCACCTCTCCTCCAAGGCCCGACCAACCAGGGCCGCGGCCCATTCCGGCGTACCCAGGGCATGAACATGGGTATAGAGAGCCAGCACGTTGTTGAAGCGGAGCCCGTCGCGGCCCCGGCTGAAGCCGGTACCCCGCCGCATGGCCAGGACCAGCTCCGCCGCCGCCCCCGGCCACGACTCCACCGTGGAGTAGCGAAATTCATGGCCCCGGATCACGCTGCCCACCGGGTAGAAGGGGTTCTCCCTCTCCACCAGCAGTTCAGTGTAGCCGTGGGCCTGGGGTTTACGGGCCAGCCCGAAACGGACCGGAAAAACCCCGGCCAGGGGGTATTCCACCCCCTCCAGGGTAATGGATTTTCCCAGGTAGATCAATCCGCCGCATTCGGCATAGATCGGCAGACCGGCGTTTGCCGCCTGCCGCACCGACTCCCGGAAGGATTGGTTGGCGGCCAGGGCCGGAGCCGAGGTCTCGGGGAACCCCCCCCCGATGTACAGGGCGTCCAGCGCCGGCAACTCCCGGTCCCGCAGGGCGTTGATCGCCACCAGCTCGGCCCCGGCCGCCGCCAGGGCTTCCAGGTTATCGGGGTAATAGAACTGGAAGGCGGCGTCATGGAGGTAGCCGATCCTGGCCCGCCGACCTCCGGTTTCGGTCGTCGGGCCAACGGGAGAGGGCGCGGCCGCCGCCTCGGACGGGGCCAGAGCCTGGGCAGCCCGGATAATCCCGTCGATATCGAGATGTTTTTCCGCCTGCTCCGCCAGGGCCGCAACCGCGGCGGCGACAGAGCCGTGTTCGGCGGCGGGGGTTACCCCCAAGTGGCGCTGGGGGAAAAAATCCCGCCGGGAGCGGGGCATGGCCCCCAGCACCGGCAGCCCGGTATAATGTTCCACCGAGCGGCGCACGATATCCTCATGCCGGGCCCCACCAACCCGGTTGAGGACCACCCCCAGCAGGTGCGGCGCCTGCTCGAAACGCAGACAGCCCAGCACCTGTCTCTTATACACATCTGACGCTGCCGACGAAGAGGATAGTGTAGATCTCGGTGGTCGCCGTATCAT
>OMKS01003487.1_pt1 | contig 12456 bp, 13 predicted proteins | sample 1674721 | NCBI WGS metagenome assembly OMKS01 (sample SAMN06264996, study PRJEB25208) | sediment metagenome | isolation source: hot spring sediment | place: USA: California | collected 2014-09-02 | reverse complement strand
TCGCCCCTCCTCACCACGCACCGGGTTGCGGGCATCGCGTGCTATATCCACAGCGTTCTCGCACGCCGTGATATAGTCGAAGTCATGAAGCGTGCGGGCACAGGAAACGGCATGGCCCGAGGCGTTCTTGTCGGCGAACATGCGTACGGAGAGCTCAAATGACGTGCTCTCATCGCTTGCGTGGATGCCTGATGATGTGGCGATCTCGTCGTTGACAGAGGTGGTGTAGTATACGCCTGCCGCGCGGCAGTCGTCGGCGATAGAGAAGACGTCGCCTATGATGCGCTCATCATCGGGCATGTCCGTCTCGACTGGGATGCCCTTGTATGTGAACGTGCCATCCGCTATGCCGTGATAGTCCTCGGACGGACCAATCGCACCAGCGATTGAGAAGAGCTCATCCAGCGTCTCGTCAAGCTTCGTTGGGTCGTTGAGCGTGGTCGCAACGACACGTCGATCCTTGGCAAGGAAGATGGAGGCGGTGATGCTGTCCCAGAGCTTCGAGGCCGTGACCTCGTTGTTTGCGAATCGGATCTGCTTGCGTCGCAGATTCGTGACGTGGCATATAACGTCGTCTGCGCCCCGTTCGCGACAAGACCCGACGATGTCTGACGGATTCATTGGACCACCCCTAGGCGTATGTCCCTGAGCCTGATGGTCGGACCGCCCATGAAGACGGGGATGCCCTGCATCGGCTCGCCCTTGCCGCAGTTGCCTGCGAACATGCCGATGTCGTCTGCCACGGCATCAATGGATGACCAGAAGGTCGGGGTCGTCACCTCGAGTATGGCCGCCTTTAGAGGGTGGCGCACCTCGCCGTCCTCGATGTAGTATGCCTCACGGGAGACGTAGCGCTGATTGTAGCGCTTGTCATCAATGTTCCATTCCATGAACGAGTTGATAATAACGCCCTTTTTCGTCTCGGCTATGACCTCGTCCCTTGTCCAGTCCCCCGCCTCTACATATGTGTTTGCCATGCGCACGATCGGCTCCCTGTTGTAGTTGTTGCAGCGCGCAGAACCGTTCGAGTCAATGCCAAGCTGCCCTGCTGTCTCGCGGTTGTGGAGCAACTCATGTATGGCGCCTCCCTTCATGAGGTAACGCGGCCGCGCAGGCACGCCCTCGTCATCATAGAGATAAAATCCATACGAATGGGGTAACGTGGGATCATCGATCACGCTTACGTGCTCTGAGCCTATCTGCTGCCCCATCATGTCCAGCGAGACGAACGATTCGCCTGCCTGTGCGGCCTCCCTTCCAAGGATGCGGTCAGCCTCATACGGATGACCGCACGACTCGTGGGTGGCGATGCCTGTGACCTCGGGCCCACATATCACATCGACAGGGCCCGTCGGCGGCGCACGGCCCTTCGTGAGCACGCGTTGCAGCGTATGCGCCTCGTCCGAGACGTACTGTTGGAGGTCCCACTCACGCAATGCCTCCCATCCACGGGATGCCCCCTTTTGGAGCATGACCTGGGATGTCTCGCCATTCTCCTGCACGGTGAGGAACCCAAAAAACCCAATGCGGGGTACCACGGCACTGATGTGCGACCCTTCGGAGTTGAGATAGAGCTTTTCTGTGACCGAGTCGTACAGCTCAAAAAAACTACCTGCTACTGAAACATCCTGCGGCAACCCCGCATGCACGTCGCGAAGTGCTGCAAGCTTCTCTTCAGGACCGACGTCGGCAAGCGGCCTCTTCATCTCCGATGAGTAGGACGCCTCGTGGCCATCCTCGTGTGAAAGCTTTACCGGTTGCTTCACAAGGCCGGATAAAGCCTTGGCCATCGCGCAGGCCTCATCAACGATCGCGGTCACGTTTGAACGGTCGAGATTGTTCGTAGATGCAAATCCCATCGACCCGCCAACGAGCACGCGCACCGATATGCCCAGCGATTTGTCGAACCCGGAGACCTCGGGCTTGCCGTTCTTTAGCACGAACTCGTTATGCGAGTTACGTTCAGCCTTGACCTCTGCGTAGTCGGCAGAGGATCGTGCCCGTTCAAGGGCGAATGCACAGATGTCCTCCATTGTATCACTTCATGAATCGATACAGTAGGTAGTACCGCACGATATAAATTATTTCGTGTCCCATGCGCCACGCAAGACGGTCACGAGAGAGCCATGACCAAGAAAAGAGGTAAAAAGTAACCTAGAACTCCGCCTCATCGTCGAGCCTCTTGTTTGCAAGCGCATCCACATGCGTGATGAGCGGGTCTGTCCTGCGCACGTGCGTGAAGGTCACGCTTGAGAAGTGGGTGGCCTGTGACCGCACCTTCTCATACAGCGGTCGCAGGTGCGATTTCCTTACCTTCCACGTTCCACGAAGATGGAATACGACAAGCTGGGAATCCGACACGACCACGACAGGACCGCGTGTGAAGTCCTTTGCCTTCTCAAGTCCAAAGATGACGGCGGTGTATTCTGCCACGTTGTTGGTCGAGACGCCAATGTAGCTTGCGTCCTCATACAATATGGTGTCGTTGCGGACTATGCAGTACGCGCTGGCAGAATCACCCGGATTGCCGCGTGAGGCGCCATCCGTGTAGACGTAGATGTCATCTGTGTTCATGTGATTACCCACTCCAGTGAATATCACAACGATTTAAAAAAGTAATCCCATGGCGGCGAGCGTCGTGACACAGCAGAAAAACACGGGTCAAAAGCAAAATGCTTAAAAGGTAAGGACGGGAATCGTTGCAAAAGAATGTAGAAGGTGGTCCTTGTTGCCGCGACTAAGGGAATATATGTGATCAAGTTAGGCACGTCACTTATAACAGACATCGCAACGAATCAGATTCGTATCGAGACACTAAACAATCTTACCGACCAGATCGCACGAGCCCATGAAAAAAAGCATGTTATCGTCGTGTCATCCGGGTCTATCGGGCTGGGGCTCAGCACACTCAATCTGGCCAAGCGCCCAAATGAGATGGCAAAGAAGCAGGCGGCGGCCGCAATCGGGCAAAACAAGCTCATGAACACATATGAGAAGCTGTTCAATAAGCGAAACATTACCATCGCCCAGGTGCTGCTCACAAAAGACGGCATACTCTCGGAGAAAGGCTACAACAATGCCTACAACACCATTCTCACGCTCCTCGAGTACGGTGTCGTCCCCATTATCAACGAGAACGACACGATTGCCACCGAGGAGATCCAGTTTGGCGATAACGACAATCTGGCCTCTTACGTGGCACAGATGATGCGGGCCGAGATGCTCATCCTCCTCACCGATACCGACGGACTCTACACGAGCGATCCGTCGATAGACCCCTATGCGCAAAAGCTCGAGGTGGTTCGTGAGATCACAAGGGACATCGAGCTATCAGCAGGCGTGACAAACGGCCGGTGTTCGGTCGGGGGGATGAACTCGAAGATACAGGCGGCCCAACGTGCCCTGCTTCACGGAGTACCGGTAACGATAGCGAGCGGCTTTGATACCTCGTGCATCGAGAAGATAGCCGACGGCAAGCCGTGTGGAACGCTTTTCATACCACCAGGGGGGATATTTGATGAGTTACGCAGATGATTTGGGAAAGCAATCGAAGAAGGCATGGTATATGCTCTCGACTCTTGATACAGCCACGAAAAACGAAGTATTGCACGCACTTGGGTCGCGGCTTGTCGAGAGGAGGGACTACATCCTTAAGGAGAATGAAAAGGACGTCGCTGAGGGCAAGAAGCGTGGACTCTCCGATGCACTGATCGACAGATTGTCGCTATCCGAGGCACGCATCGAGGGCATGGCAGATGGTGTGCGTTCGGTCGCAGCGCTGCCCGACCCCGTCGGCGCTGTGGAAGGCATGAAACGCCTTCCAAACAAGTTGCTTGTGGGAAAGATGAAGGTGCCCATTGGCACTATCCTCATCATTTACGAGGCACGGCCCAACGTTACGGTCGATGCGTTTGCGCTCTGTTTCAAATCGGGAAATGCGACCATACTCAAGGGTGGGTCCGAAGCAATACACTCCAACCGTGCGCTTATCACCGTCATCAGGGAAGCCCTCGAGGAGGTGGGTGTTGACAGAAACGTGGTACAGTTCGTCGACACGACCGACCGCACGGTCGTCAACGAACTGCTCACGCTTGACGAACATATCGACCTCATCATCCCTCGTGGCGGCGAAGGGCTTATCACGTTCGTCGCAAAGAACGCAACGATGCCGGTCATCAAACACTACAAGGGCGTCTGCCACGTCTACGTCGATGACAAGGCAGACCTCGATGATGCGCTCGCTATCGCCGTCAATGCCAAGACCCAGCGGCCAGGTGTGTGCAACGCCATCGAGACGCTGCTCGTCCATGAGGGTGTGGCAGAAACGTTCCTTCCCTCGCTGAGGGACAAGATGGATGAGCACAATGTCTCCATGCGCGGATGTGACAAGACCGTCAAGGTGTTGCTCGGCATAGAACCGGCGACCGAGGACGACTGGTATACCGAATACCTCGACCTCATCCTTTCGATCAGGGTCGTTGCTGACATCGACGAGGCGATAGAACACATTAACATGTACGGGTCGCACCACAGCGACGCCATCGTCACCAACGATCACGTGCGTGCGATGCGCTTCCTGCAAGAGGTCGACTCAGCGGCAGTCTACGTCAACGCCTCGACACGCTTCACCGACGGTGCTGAGTTCGGTCTGGGTGCCGAGATAGGCATCTCGACGGACAAGATACACGCACGGGGCCCCATGGGGCTCGAGGAGCTAACATCGACCAAATGGATCGTCTTCGGCGAGGGACAGATACGCTAGTCCCTCACTTTTTTCTATTAGTTTTTTATGTCGGCGATGCATAGGTGGTATGATGACCATGAATGTTCTCGTAGTCTACTACTCCCGCTCTGGCATCACCAGGCGCGTGGCCCAGGAATTGGCCTCACTGATGGATGCAAATATCGAGGAGATTATCGACCCCACGGACAGGTCCGGCACAATTGGGTATATCCGTTCGGTATGGCATGTGGTCCGCAACAAGGAAGCGCCCATACGCACACCACAAAAAGACCCATCGACCTATGACCTCGTCATCATGGGGGCGCCCGTATGGGGCAGAAAGATGTCTGCGCCCGTTCTGGCATATATCTCACAGATGCGCATGCTCCTGCCCAGTGTGGCGTACTTCTGTACAATGAAGGGTTCGGGCGACACCTCGACCCTTGAGAGCATGGCACAGCATGCGGGAAAGACACCGCTGGCGCAGATAACGTTCAGTGAGCAGGACGTCAAGAAGGGTGCTCACGCATCCGAGCTTGAGGCCTTTGCGAACGTACTGAAGAGTGCTGCCTGACATCGTCGTCACCAGCTCAGAGCACATCGGGGCGAGTGCGTGGCAACGAGTGTGCGTCAAAAACGCCCATCCATGACCATAAAAAGCTATAAATAGTTCCGGTCATACGCCCCACCATGCGCATACGAGCACATCATCTCCTATGCATACAGGGGTTTCAGGGTTACGGTTATTCTGATGTCTTCATAAAGCACATGGCGACGGTAATAGCCCAGCTGCACATGAATCCAGAGATAACGCTCATTGATTCGCTTGATGAGATCTGCGAAGCATGCCCCCACAACGACGGTCAACGGTGCACCAGATACGGTGAATCAGTGGTAAGGATGGACCATACCGTGCTGGAGATGATCCATGCGTCGCAAGGCAGCTCCTGGCAGGAGCGCGACGCCATAGAGCTTACGCGGGCACGGTTCGAAACGATGGAGGACGTGAATCGCGTATGCGGCACGTGCCAGTGGCGCGAGCAGTGCGCCTTCTACATGGGCATCAAAAGAAGGGAAGAAAAATAAAGGGAAAAAGGGTCATAGACCCTTAAATGCCTAGATCCTTTCGCTTGGCCTCGATATGTGAAAGGATGTTTTGTCCTGCTTTCTTGGCATCTGTTTCTACGTCGATGACACCGCCGGTCACACCCTTGACGTCATCAGTGAGCAACTGTACCAGATTGGGCGCGCCAGTAATCGGCGGCACGGGATTCACGTATGTATATAGCCCAAGCGCCAGTGCAAAGATGGCATCGATCGTGGCCTTCTGTTCCATATACTCTGGAACCACTGCCGCAACGGGCAGCTCTGGCACGGACACGCCGAGGGCCTCGGAGACGGCAAGCAACAGATCGGCAAGCCGGCCCGTGTCGGTGCACGTGCCGAAGCTGAGCACAGGCGGCACGCCGAGGGCCCCGCACACCTTCTTCAATCCAGGCCCTGCCATCTCGAGGGCGTCAGGAGAGCAGAGTCCAGCGACCTGCATTGCCGCGTTGCCGCACCCTAGCGAGAGCACGAGGATATCGTTTGCGATGAGCTCCTTTGCAACCTCCACGCTATGGGTGTCCTGTCCCTTGTCACGAAGGGTCGTGCAGGAAACAAGACCTGCGACGCCCCTGACGGAGCCGTCCTTGATGGCATCAAGCAGCGGGTCGAGCGTGCCCCCAAGCGCTTCTAGGATGCTCTCGGTGGAAAATCCGACGATCGCCTCGCTCATCGGCAGTTCCGTTACGGCACCGCCGAGATCCTTTCGTTCCTTGAAGTTCTCAAGTGCCATCTCGATGAGTTGTCCGGCCTGGCCAGCAGCCTCCTCGGGCACGTAGTTGATGCGGGTATCGACCCCTTCGAACGCGACGAGGTCGCTTACCGGCACGAGCTTGAAGTGGTAGCGCTCGGCATAGAGCGGGTCGACAGGCAGCGAACAATTCATGTCGGCGGCAAACAGGTCGACGCATCCGCTTGCGAGTACCGCCTCCTGCATGATCCAGTTACCGGTGTACCCGTAGAAAACATCATCGGTCTCCCATCGCTGGACCATCTCCTGGCCCGTCTCAATGTTGGCGATGACGCGTATGCCCTTGGCGCCCATCTCGCGCGCCTTTTCCTGCCACTCGGGCTTTCTGCACTCCTGGACGAGGGCAAATCCCATGAACGGCTCGTGACCGTTGGGAAGTATGTTGACGTAGGTGGGGTCGAGGACGCCAAGATCGACGCGCATGGTGTGCGGCTTAGGAACGCCATAGAGCACGTCCTGACACGCCTCGAGCACGATCTGGCTCTGGTATGCCATCGCAATACCAAGACGCATCGCCTTGAGGGCGAGGCTGACATAATATCCGTCAACGTTGGTCAGGCACGAGCTTGTCGCCTGCATCATCTCTCCGTAGATGCCGCCAGGGAATATCCCGAGCTCTCGCCATTTCTCCTGGCGCTCGGGAGGAGCGAGGCGGCGCACGATATCGCTTTCCTCGTAGTGCGGGCGTTCGAACTCCTCCTCAATGTAGTCGCAAAGCGCGAGCGCAACGTCCTCATCCGACCCAGACGTGTCAACGCCAAGACGCTCGGCAAGCGTGTGCAGCCGGTCTGATGCGGTGATCGCGTAGGGCGTCTTGCCCTTGGCCGTGGCACGAAGGGTCCGTATGGTCTGGTCGGCATGATACTGATAGGTGGAAGCGCCCATGACATTTCGAAGCAGCATCATACGCATGGCCATGCCATCGGCAGTGATACCGCACACACCCCGCTTGTCCTTTTCAGCATCGGCCCTGCAAGGGCCATTTGAACACAGGTCACATCTGTTGCCGCCCATGCAGAAGGGGCAACGGCGGTCAGGGGCACCAAGCCCCTGGGCCTCATAACGGTCCCAGACGTTCGTAATGCCGTCCTCGTGGACCTTCTTGTACATCTTCTTCACTGAATCGTGATACGAAATCCTACTATCCTCCAACATGATTACCTCCGTATGTATATCGTGAAAAAAATATATAAATCTAGTCATTTTATAGTTTTTCAAACTATTACTATTGTAAAAGTAGTAAAAAAGTCGTATCGCGACATGCGCCGCGATCATTGTGAGTCGAGCAATCCCGCAAGCGAATCCCATACGTCGACAAGAGCGGATGTGAGCACATCGTTGCCGTATTCAGGAAGCGTCTTGCGATTTGCTATTGCGCGGTAGACATCGATGTCGTATGGCAGCTTGCCCACCACGGGGATACCGTTGCTGTCGCACCATTCGGTGATGGAGGCGGTCATGTCGGTATTGATGTCGTACTTGTTAATGCAGACAGCGGTGGGTACGGATAGCGAGCCTGCAAGTTCCGATACGCGTTCGAGGTCCCATTTTCCCGAAAGCGTGGGTTCGCATACGACAAGCGCAAGATCGGCACCAGTAAGGGATGCGATGACGGGGCATCCGATACCGGGCGGTCCATCGATGATGATCGTCTCGGCGCCGGACTCCTCTGCCACCTCGTGAGCCTTCTCGCGAACGGCTGTGACGAGCTTGCCCGAACCCTCCTCCCCATAGCGCATGTCCATGTAGATGAACGGGCCGAATCGCGTCGTTGATCTATGGAGTGTCCCGGCCACGCGCTCCTCCATGGTGATGGCATCAGTAGGGCATACATAAGCGCATACGCCGCACCCCTCGCAGCGCTGCTCGTCGATTGCGAGCGCACCGTCGATGGCATCGAATCTGCACGCATTGAAACACTTTCCGCAGGAATTGCACATGTCCCTATCGACCACGGCCACGGTCGAGCCAACGATGGGCGTCTGCTCGATGGAACGCGGCGTGAGGAAGATGGGAAGGTTCGAGGCATCGACATCACAGTCGGCGATGACGCACTCATGAGCAAACGACATGAACGAGGCGGCGACCGTCGTCTTGCCCGTACCGCCCTTTCCGCTCACGACGGCTATCTCCCTCATAAGGACACCTCCGTTCGAATCGTGTCAAAGAGGGCAACGAACATGTCTCGCCACTGGTCGGACATGGCAGAAAGCGGTATGCCGTTAGACCCTGCCACCGCTATCTCCCTGCTGTGCGGTATCGTGGCGATGACGGGGATGGAACGATTGGCGAGGTAGTCATCGACATCGATGTCCCCCGCGCCGTGCTTGTTGACGATGACGCCGTAGGGCATCTTCATGTCGTTGGCCAGGCCGATGACCATCTCGAGATCATGGAGGCCAAAAAGTGTCGGCTCTGTGACGAGAATGGCGTAGTCGCATCCCTCGAGTGCCTCGACGGTGGGGCACGAGCTTCCGGGTGGCGCATCAAGGATGACAGGCGCATCGTCCTTGGCGCGCGTCTTGAGCTCATGGATCACGGGTGGCGCCCTAGCCTCTCCAACGGTAAGAAGACCTCTGAAAAAGGTGAGTTGCCCCTTGGTGCCCCCCTCGATGATGCCGACCCTGCGAGGCTTTTCATCGATCGCATCGACCGGGCAGACGAGCGAGCATCCGCCGCATCCATTGCACATCTGGGGAAAGACGAGCACATCGGTTGGGAGCACTGCCAGAGCATTATACCGGCAAAACGACGAGCAATCGCCGCAGTGCGTGCACAGATCACCGTCGATGGAGGGCGTCGGTACCGTCACGTCACACACCTTCGAGAGTGAAATACCAAGATAATGATGATCATCGGGTTCCTCGACGTCGCAGTCAAGCAACGTGCACGCGCCGATGCTGTGGGCAAGTCCCGTCGCAACGGTGGTCTTGCCAGTGCCGCCCTTTCCGCTTGCTATGGCTATCCGCATGGTGTTCACCTCGTATTTTTTTGACCGCGGGTGCAGACAAGGGATCCCACGGGGACACCGACGCTTTCTGCAAGCACAGGGCATTTGGGCGTTAAGAGAAAGAAAATATCCTCATTCTCACTTAGCATCTCGTAGTTTCCCTGCCCCTTGGCGATGATCGTGTCATAGGAATCCATTACGTGCCGAAAAGCATTGGATTCGCGGGGAATGCCTGATGTCATCTCCCCGTTGCCGACACGCAGGGGGGTGCAGTATCCAAGATCGTTGAATCCCACGTCTCGCCAGTCCTCCTCTGTCGCATCGTTGAGTATGGGACCGCCCTTTATCGCCACTGTCACGTCAGAGACACCATATGTCTCGTGTATCGTTTCGATAAGGAGCCTGTCGCAGACGATCTCGCCAGCATTGTCGGCAAGGAGGAGGACCGAGGAGGCATCTTCCAGCGATGCCTTGAGCTCGGGCGTTCCGTCGAGCGCGAAGGGCCGGGTGAGGAAGTTCTCCACCGTGCCCTCGAAGTCAAAGTCGGACGTGGGACCAAAATCGATGATATTGCCGGCAATCGCAATGCGCACAGCACTTACAAGCGGGTCTTGAGAGGATGAAACGGTGGAGGCAAGGACAGGATACGACTCGAGGGCCGATTCATTGCAGCGTTTCTTAATACCATAGTATGGATCATAACCCAGATGGTCACGCAGCAATGCGTGTATCCTCTGAGCAAGGATCGGGGGGCGTTCATTCCACTGCATAGCACTCAGTGCACCGATAGCAGCCCGTAGTATACGCTCTGTCGTCTCATCATCGACGCGTCCCATGCGCATGGCCTCGATAGCCTGGCGTTGAAGGCATGGTACGCATTCCACATTCATCCTCACACATTACATCCCCTAATGATTGTGGCCACTGCAGGCATCGTCCATCGACGCTGGGCTCAGGCCACCTTCCTTCCACAGTGCCACCGTATCGCGAACGGTGTCGCGCGCGCCGGTATACACTTCGATGCCGATGTCATTGAACATCGCAAGCGCACGCTTGCCGAGTCCTCTGCAGATAAGCACTTCCACGTCAAACTGCTGAAGCAGCTGTGGCGGCAGCAACGTGCCGCCCATGTGCCTGGAAGTGTTGTCGATAGTTTCGACGTCTCCCGAATCTGTGTCATAGATCGTATACATCGGCGCACTGCCAAAATGTTGGGCCACGACAGCATCCATTCCTTTCGATCGTTCTGTTGGTATGGCTATCCTCATGATTTTCACTTCTCCTTGAACTTTCTATATAACACTTCAATATGATCTATCATCGTTTCAACGGTGCAAAACGGTATCCCCACCACTATCGAGTCTGCAGGGAGCCCCCCGTATTCACGGGATTCCTTGCATCCGAACGAATACGCCATCTCGTTCGTGATGATCGGTTGCACGGTGCAACAGCCGCACACGGGCATCAACCCCGTCTGCATCATCGGTATCGAACGTGACATTGCCTTCTCATACGCCTGAACGAGTATCATCATTTCCACTGGCGTGAGGTATGAAATGATCGCATCGGGGCGTTCGAGCTCCTTTGATATCTCGATCGTGCGTATGTTCGTCGTGAATCGTGGAAGCGCTGTGAGACGTGAGAGGGCAGCCTCCCGGGAGAGGAATCGGTCATCATCCATCAGATGGTCGATAAGCTCCTTCATCTCCTCGCTGCCGCGCATGACGCCAAACGCATACCGCGCGCCATGACATCTCGTCGCGGCCATGTCGACATATCGCGTAGCGCCATCCTTGAGCGACTGATCGATAGCGGCACAGTATGTCTGCCATGCCTGGGACGTCCCCTGGGGCGTGGCATGCGCCTTGATGCCGACAAATGGTTTGCCAAATATGCGTTCAAGACTGCCTATGATCGTATTGTGTGTCACACAGTTCACTTCTTCTGCCCTTTTTTATGGTTATCTCATGCCATGGTGGGAACCCACCGTGGGCGAATCGATTGAGTCGTCAGAGCCGTGTTTGGCATTCTCGATCGCATCGCGGACCGAGCCGCCCGATACGGTCAGTATGGTAACGCCGGCGGCGGAGAGGGTCTGAAACGCGTTTGGGCCCACATTTCCTGTTACTACCTTAGTGACACCTTTTTGTATCAAGAATTCAGCGGCCTTGACCCCGGCACCGCCGCCAGCACGGGCAGCTTCGTTTGCAACAGCTTCATTGCTGTCTTCATCGGTATCGGCAATTATGAAAAACGGTGCTCGACCGAATCTTCGCTCAACCTGTGAATCGAGCTCCTTCCCTTGTGATGTTATGGCTATCTTCATGGTTATACACCTTCATTCGTCGTGACGCATCATCTGCGAACCGCACTCGGGGCATGTCATGTTCATACAGGGCACCCCACGTTTGTGTGCTACGACATTGCCACATTCCAGGCAAATGCAACGTAGCGGCGCACCCTTCGTACCGCGGAGTGCTGGTCCGGGACGCGCTGAACCCTGCAGGACCTCCTCTGGGAGCCGGTAGGTGCCGCCTTCGATCTTGATCGCCTTGCCTGTGACGAGGGCTTCAGAAACCTTCTGGCGAGCTCCGGAAAGGATGCGCTGGAACGTGGACTGGTGTATGCCCATGCGCGACGCACCCTCGTTTTGTGTAAGGCCACAGTGGTCACTGAGTCGAAGACTCTCATACTCATCGATGCTCAGGACGACCTCATCCAGGTGGATGAGGGGGACGCCCTTGGGCTTGAAGTAGACCACGTGCGGTGTCTGTTCAACGATGCGTTCCTTTTGAGGACGTGACATTGTGCATAATAATGCAAAAAGCCTATTTAAATCTATCGCATCGTCGTTACGGGGGCATGGGGACAAATGATGGCAACAAAACATCGAAAAATGAAATAACGTACATATTTGTACATTAAATA
>OMKS01003486.1_pt1 | contig 12457 bp, 11 predicted proteins | sample 1674721 | NCBI WGS metagenome assembly OMKS01 (sample SAMN06264996, study PRJEB25208) | sediment metagenome | isolation source: hot spring sediment | place: USA: California | collected 2014-09-02 | reverse complement strand
CAGGGGGATGAGGTACTCCTTGTTGTTGATGACCATATTGGTCACGATCCCGATGGGGATCTGAAAGGTGCCCACCACGTTTTCGATCATCCGGTCCGCTGTGGACAGATCGAGGGCCTGGGAGGTGAAAAGCGCGGCCTCCTCGTCGGTGAGGTCTGCAAATTCCTTGACCTTGCTCAGCCTCTCGGCAATGCCGAGTTTATGGAACCCTGATATCCGTGATGATTTTGCCATGGTTCAATCTCCTTTCTCTGCGTGGGTTCATGAGACAGAGCTGACCACGCAGGTATGTTATCTCATCAGATCCGGCAGCCACATGATGATTTTGGGGAAAATCATGCACAGGGCAAGACCGAGGGCCTGGAGGAGCACGAAGGGGAAGATGCCCCGGTAGATGTCCCCCATGGTCATCCCTTCGGGCGCCACTCCTTTAAGATAGAAGAGCGTGTACCCGAACGGGGGAGTTATGTAGTTCATCTGGGCATTGACGAGGAACAAAATGCCGAACCAGATGGGGTCGAACCCCAGGGTTTTTACGATGGGGAGGAAGATGGGAACGCACAGGAGGATGATCCCGATCTCGTCGAGGAACAGCCCGAGCACGAGGAGGATCATCATCATAACGATGATGATGAGCCACCGGTTGATTTCGAGTCCGAGAATAAAGTTCTGAACGAGATCGTCGCCACCCACGGCAGAGAATACCGAAATGTAACAGCGTGCACCGATGGTGATCCACAGGATCATGGAGGTGACGACCGCCGTGTTGAAGACCGATTCCTTGAGCATCTGCCAGTTGAACCGTTTGTACACAATAGCGGAAATCAGAGCGCCCAGGCACCCGACTCCCGCTGCCTCCGTGGGGGTGGCGATCCCTGCGTAGATCGATCCGAGTACCCCCAGGATGAGGAGGACGGGGAGGATCACGGTCCTGAATGCAATGATCTTGTCAATAAACGTATACTTTGCCCGTTCTTCCTTCGATGGGGCAGGTCCCATCTCGGGCTGAATCCAGCACCTGAGACCGATGTACGAGATGAAAAGCCCCGAGAGGAGCAGGCCGGGGAACACGCCGCCAATGAACATTTTTCCGATTGATACCCCTGCGGTCACGGCGTACACGATGGTGATGACGCTCGGTGGGATCAGGATGCCAAGGGTTCCCCCGGCGCAGATGCTCCCTGCTGCCAGGCCCTTGTCATACCCCCGGTTGAGCATGGCGGGCAGGGCAAGGATTCCCATGGTGGCGACAGCAGCGCCCACGATCCCGGTCATGGCTGCCATGAGGGTGCAGATCACGATCGTGCCGATGGCGAGCCCTCCCCGCAGGGGGCCAAACCACATCTGCATGAAGTTGAACAGGTCTTCCACAATACCTGAGCGCTCCAGCACATTTGCCATGAACACATAGAGCGGTATGGCGACGAAGAAGTAGGAGCTCATCACGCCCCAGGACTGTACTGCGATCAGGAGCATGGAGTTTGGGCCCCAGAGGAAGTAGGCGAAGAACATGGCCAGGCCACCCAGCACGAAGGCCAGAGGCAGTCCTGTGGAGATGAGTACCACCAGGGATGCGAACATGGTGAAGGCAATAAGTTCGATACTCATGACGACAGCTCCCTGCTCGTTATCGCGAGGTGGAAATCACGGATGAACTTGGAGATGCCCTGCAGGAGGAGAAGCAGGGCGGCCAGGGGTATGCACAGCTTTATGGGATAGACCGGCGGGCCCCAGGCCGATGAGAGGGTTTCCCGGACAAGGACCGAGTTCCATGCAAACCGCCATCCGTAGACCAGCATGGTATAGACGAAGAAGAAGAATACCGGGGCGGTGATCAGGTCAACGATCGCCCTGCGTCGTGCGGAGAGCTTGCCGTAGAGGATATCCACATTGACGTGTTTCCCTAGAGCCAGGGTGTATGCCCCTGCAAGGAGGAAGTATGGGCCATAGACGAGGTAGTTGAACTCGAATGCCCAGATGGTGGGGGCACCGAAAAAATACCGCATGATTACCTCGTATATGGTTGCCAGGATAATCACGATGATGAAAAAGCTCAGGAATTTTGCCACCCACTCGTTCGTCTTGTCAATGGTCCGCAGGAATTGCTGCAACAAATTCATAGATATATCTCCCTTGAGGTTCCCTGAACGGACTTCTTCACGGGCAGGACCTTGTCAAGTGGAGTGAATGGGGGATGGGGATACACCCCATCCCCCCCCCGTTGGTGAATGAAGAACACAAAAGTCGCTCCTTCGTTCACCTGTGTACTTTTGTTATTGTGTCCAGCCTAGTCGATCAGTCCGAGCTGTCTCATCCATGCCTTCTGGGAATCGAGTACCTGGCGTGCCTTGGGGCTCTTGTTGCCGTACTCTTCCCACACCTCCATGACGGCCTTGCGGGCGTTCTTGACCTCTTCTTCTGGGAGGTAGATGAACTCCACTCCTTTTTCTCTGTATTTATCCAGAGAATTCATACCATTGACAAACTCCTGCTGGAAGAGCTTTGCAGAGGCTTCGCGGGCGGCGCACTCGAGGATTGCCTGAATGTCCTTGGGGAGCTTGTTCCATGCCGCCATGTTGATGGCATAGCAGGTCGAGGTCACAGGCTGGTGGATCCCGGGAAAAACAATGTATTTGGCCACTTCGTACAGTCCTGCATCGTAGTTGGCTTGGAGAGAGCCTCTGTCCGCAAAGTCGATGACTCCCTTTTCAAGGGCCGAGTAGACTTCTGCTGTGGGCAGCGGGGTCACCGATGCACCGAGCTTGGCCATAACGGGTCCGGCAAGACCCACGAATCGGCCCTTCTTTCCTTTCAGGTCATCGATGGATCTGATCGGGAATTTTGAATGGAGCGGTTCCTCGCCGTAGACAGTGGGCGCGAGGTAGTATACCCCCATGGGGGCATAGGATTCGCGGAGCATATCCACGCCGCCCTTTTCCCAGAACCAGGTCTCCAACTGCCATGCATCGGTGAACCCCAGGGGCAGGGATGCGGTGAAGGCCACCTCGGGCATCTTCCCGATGTAGTACCCCTCATACTGCTTCATCATCTCGAACATGCCGGCCTGGATGCCATCGAGCATCTCGTTGGTGGGAACCAGAGACCCCGGAGGGAAGATTTTGATGTCGAGACGGCCGCCCGTGAGCTCTTTGACCCGCGCGACAAACTGTTCTTCCACCTTGTAGGGAAGGGTTCCCGGATCCCAGAGAATCTGCATGCGCCAGCTGATCACCTTTTCCGCTGCGGGCACATTCGCAGGGACGCTCAGCGCGAGGATGCACAGAGCGAGGAAGAACCCCACAACCATGGACGTGTTTCTGAGAATCTTCATGCCATACCCCCTAAGTTTTATTCTGGCCCCCTGCATGAGAACCAGGTCTTTCTTGCCGTAAAAGCGCTGTTCATCAATGGCGCGTCATGATCTCGGTGTATCGTCATAGGAGTTCCTTGTTCCTGGGATTGTCGGAGTAGATGACAACCAGAACCTTGCTTTCCCGCTCCCCTGCGCACTGACCTCTGTGGGGGGTGTCTGAGTCGAAGAATACACAGTCCCCTGCATCGAGGATATGCTTCTCGTCGCCGTACCAGAACTCCATGCTCCCCTCCAGGACGAACATGATCTCCTGTCCTGCGTGGCGGAACACGGTCCGGTCGTTCGCGTGGGGAGTGAGCGTGATGATGAAGGGATTCATAAGCTTGTCGTGCTTCTTGTGGGCAAGCGATTCGTACGTGTATCCGAACATGGCCCCCCGAGGCGTCACGGGTTTGCGATCAGTGCTCCTCACGATGCAGCAGCTGACATCCTCATGCTTGCGTTCGAGGAAATCAGCGATCTCTACGTTCAGCGCGTCGGCGATCTTGCTCAGGGTTGCGATGGGAGGGCTCTGATGACCGCGTTCAATCTTCGAGAGGTATCCCTTGGTGAACCCGGTTCTCACCGAGAGTGTATCCAGAGTGGTTTTCCTGTGTTTTCGATAGGTGCGGATCTTCATGCCGATGGATTCATGGTCATCAATCATGCAGGTCCTCCACAGATGGTTTGTATACGCAGAGCGGTGTGAACTGAAGGCTGGCAGAAAAGCCATGTGAACCTGATGTTTCTTTTCAGCGAAACCATTGCGGACGCTCCTTCAGGAGGATATCAAAAGTATCCTATAAGGAAACAATATACGAACGTGACGCACAATGTCAAGGGGATCTCAGAAAATTTAATTATATAATAAATATATTATGTTATAACATGCTATACTCTAATTAACGAATAACAAAAGAGATTTTAAGAAGGAAACAAATGAGGATTAATCAGGGCATTTAGGAAACATAACAGGAAACAAAATGCGTTGTTGATCAAAAAGTGTCTTGAGAAATATTTGGAAATCACGAGAAAAGGAAATAAATGTAAAAGACAGGATCCACTAGGCTCCCTGAAAAGTTCGTTCCGTATACACGGGAGGGCAGGGCCATTGACGGTCCCTGCTCGTCGTACAGAGTTTCGCAGGATCCAGAGATAAAGGACAGGAGTGAGGCTTCTCCTTCAGCGCTGTGCGATCACTTTGTGGAGTTGAGATAGCTCAGAGCAATACTCGTGAGCATGGTTGCGCCTATCTCCAGTGCCCGCTCGTCAAAATCAAACCGGGCGTTGTGGTGTGGCTCGCAGTACCCTCGATCGGCATTGCCGCCTCCAACGTAGAAGTAGCTGCCGGGAACCTGCTGCAGGTAGAATGACATGTCCTCGCTCGCCATGGTGGGTGGAACCTCGAACACAGAGTCAGCCCCTGCGACCTCGAGGGCGAGAAGGCGAACCAGTTCGGTCATCCGTACGTCGTTGAAGGTCGGGGGGTAACCAGAGGAGTACTCGAGCTCGAAGTCTCCCCGCATGCTCGTGGTAATACCCCTGAGAATCCGCTCCATGCGACCGGGAATACTCTTTCTGACCTGCTCGTCGAGGCAGCGGACGGTTCCTGTAAGCTCAACCGTTTCAGCAATCACGTTTGCCGCAGTACCGCCATGGAAGGATCCCACGTTGACAATGAGGGGGGTAAGAGGTGAGAGCTCTTTCTGAATAAGGCCCTGGATCGTAAGCGCCACCTGGGCGGCAATCGCAATGGCGTCGATCCCCCCTTCGGGCATGGCGGAGTGACCGCCCTTTCCCTTGATTCTGATCATGAAGGAGTCCATGGCCGCCATGATGGCACCGCTGCGATACGCGATCATACCAACGGGGATCTGGTTGATGATGTGCAGTCCGAAGGCGCCATCCACACGGGGGTTTTCCAGGACACCGTCTCTGATCATCTCCCGGGCACCACCGAGGTTTTCCTCGGCCGGCTGAAACACGAACTTCACGGTGCCGGTGAATGCGTTTCTGAGTTCAGAGAGTGTTCGTGCAGTACCGAGCAGGATGGCCATGTGACCGTCATGACCGCAGGCATGCATGATGTTTTCATGGACAGAGGCATAGGCCGCGCCGGTCTGTTCCTGGATGGGAAGAGCATCCATGTCTGCCCTCAAGAGCAGGGTTTTACCCGGCAGCTTTCCCGACAGGAGTCCGATCACCCCGGTCTTCCCGATTCCTTCCTGAATGGAGACCCCCACGGTCCTGAGGTATTCGGCGATGACACCGGCGGTTCTTTTCTCCTGGAATCCCAATTCGGGGTGCTGGTGAAAATCCCTCCTGAGGCGGATCATTTCCTCCTGGTACCGGGAAACCATATTCCTGATATCGGTCGTGGTCATGGGGAACCCCTCATCGTCTCACCATACCTTCTTGTGCATGAGGAGGAAAGAGCAAAGAGTGATCAAGGAGCATTTTATCCGGAAATCCGACCTCTTCAAGATCAAAGGATAGGGGCTCCCTTGGCATGTGCACGGGTCTGCATTATTATGGACAGGAGAGTAAAGGGGGTACGTATGGCACCGACAGTTCTCAGCCTTGCTCCGCTTCCTGCAGAGCTTGTCAAACTCCTGATTCAGCAGACCGAAGGTGTTCCCGAATTCGAGGTCGTCAGCGGCCACGGTGTGGATGATGGGGAGCTTTTGAGGATCGTGTCACAGGCAGATATCGTGCTTGGGGACTACACGTTCACAAAGAAGATCGGTTCAGATTTTGTAAATGCGGCGGATAAACTCACGTTGATCCAGCAGCCGAGCGTTGGATATCAGCACATTGACATTCAGTCCTGTACGAACAAGGGGATCACCGTGGCAAATACCGCCGGAGCGAACACGGTGAGCGTGGCTGAACACACCCTTGCCATGGCCCTGTGTCTTCTGAAGAACCTTATCTTCGCGCATACGAGCACCAAGCTCGGCGGGTGGGAACAGATGAGTGTGAAAGCCGCCGAGCTCAAGGGAAAGTGGTGGGGGATAGTGGGGTTCGGTCAGATCGGGCAGGCCCTTGCGCTCAGGCTCAAGGCTTTTGAGCCCGGGAACATTCTGTACTACGACATTATCAGGCAACCCCTCGACAAGGAAGATGCATTGGGTGTCCAGTACGCTGACCTCCCTGAGCTGTTGAGGTTCTCGGATGTCGTGAGTCTCCATGCACCGTTGAACGGGCAGACCCGGGGTATGATCGATGAGAAGGCACTGCAGATCATGAAACCCACCGCATACCTGATCAATGTGGCCAGGGCCGAACTCGTCGATGAGGGGGCGCTTGCCGCGGCACTCAGGGACAAGAAGATCGCCGGAGCGGGCATCGACGTCTTTTCCAGGGAGCCGGTAGAGCTCTATAACCCGATACTCGAAGTGGAAAGCGACAAGGTACTGTTGTCACCGCACACCGCGGGGGTTTCGGATGAGGCTGCCGGGAGAATCATTTCCATGGCAACGGCAAACATTGCCAGGGTGCTCAAGGGAGAGGAACCCGAGTCAGTAGTGAACAGGCGATGACGGGAAGATGAACAGGGGAGCCTGAGATACGGATATTTGCAAAGGAGGAGGTATGAACGGGGCTGAACGTGTGGTATCAACAGCTTTTCAGTCAGGGGTGGATCTCTGTTTCGCCAACCCGGGGACGACGGAACTGCCCCTGGTGGTTGCCCTCGATACTGTGCCGGGAATGAAAGCGGTTCTGGGCCTCTTCGAAGGGGTCTGTACCGGAGCTGCGGACGGATATGCCCGAATGCTCGACAGGCCGGCGCTGGTTCTGCTTCACCTGGGGCCGGGACTTGCAAACGGACTTTCCAACCTGCACAATGCACGGCGTGCAGGTAGTCCGGTCCTGACGGTTGTGGGTGAGCACGCTACCTGGCACCGGGTCTTTGATCCTCCCCTTGCCATGGATATCGAATCGTTGGCAAAGACGGTTTCCTCCTGGCAGAAGACCTCTTCCAAAGCTGACGAACTCGGCCTTGATACGGCGGATGCAATTACCGCAGCCCTGCAGGGTGGGGTAGCGACCCTCATCATTCCCTATGACCTCCAGATGAAACCCGTTGGCTCCACCGAGGCATCGCACCGCAACCCGCAACTCGACCCCGTGGAGACAGGTCCTGTTGAAACGGCAGCGAGTCTTTTGATGAGCGGCAGGAAGTGCGCCCTGGTACTTGGGGGGAAAGCACTGAGAAAAACTGCCCTGATCCAGGCGGCGCGAATCAGGACCAAATGCAGATGTGATCTCCTGGCAGAGAATTTCCCGGCACACATGGAACGTGGGGCGGGATTTCCCGAAGTGAAGCGCATCCCCTATCTTCCCGAAATGGCAATGGATCTCCTCTCAGGCTACGAGGTGTTCATCTTCGCAGGGGCACAGGAGCCGATATCCTTCTTCGGGTATGAAGGGGTTCCCGGTTCTCTGCTGAAAGACCAACAGAAGAGACTCCACATCGATACAGGCCGCCAGCATTTCGAGGAGGTACTCCTCGCCCTTGCCGAGGCCGTTTCCGCACCGAAAAACCCGGCAACAGAGGATCTCCTGCCTGCAGGCAGGCAGGAGATCCCCTCAGGAGAGCTCACGGGCGACAGAATCTGTTCGGTGATCGCGGCCCTGCAGCCTGAACATGCAATTGTGGTGGAAGAGGCAATCACCTCCAGTCTCATGTACTACCCCTTGAGTGCATCAGCACCTCCCCACAGCCTGCTCACGCTCACGGGCGGATCTCTCGGCCAGGGTCCGCCGTGCGCTGTGGGTGCCGCACTCGCATGCCCCGACAGGAGAGTGATCAACTTTCAGGCTGACGGAGCAGCGCTCTTCACTCTCCAGTCCCTGGGAACCCAGGCTCGGGAGTCCCTGAATGTGACTACCCTGGTCTGCTCAAACCGAAGTTACGACATCCTGAAACTCGAGATGAGCAGACTCGGGGTGTTTGAACTGCCTGAAAATGCTGCTCGTCTCACCGATCTCGGAAGGATTGACTGGGTGAAGATCGGTGAGGGCTTCAGCATACCCTCGGTATCGGTCACGACAAGCGAAGAACTCGCGCGTGAACTCAAGCGATCGCTTGAGGCCGAGGGGCCGAATCTCATCGAGATGGTTCTGTAGGAATCCTCCCGATCTGTTCTTGAGAACGTACACCGATGCCTCCACAACCGTGTACGGTTGACAATGCCCGGGCCAGAGGGTACCATTCCTTCTTTACGCACACGTGGTCCAAACCGATGGGAAAGGAGTCGAAACTATGTCGTGGGATAATCGCAACCAGGGAGGATTTCAGGGGGAAGAGAAAGACATCGGCGATATCATCCGCCAGGCAACTTCCGGATTCAAGGGCATGCAATCCAAGGGCATGAGCTACTGGCCCTGGGTGATCATTGCTCTCCTCGTGATCGGAGCAGTTCTGACCTCTGTATACACAATCCCTGCCGGACACAGGGGGGTTGTACTCAGATTCGGGCAATTTTCAACCGTCGTGATGCCGGGATTGCAGTTCAAGATTCCCTTCGGGGTCGACCAGATCTTCAAGGTTCATGTGGACAAGGTTGATACCGAATCTTTTGGATTCAGGACTGTGAGGCCTGGAATACGAAGCGTCTTCGAGAAGGATCCCGAAAGCCTGCGGGAGGCCCTCATGCTCACGGGCGACCTGAACGTGATCGACATGGAGTGGATTGTCCAGTATCGCAGGGAAGACCCGAGGAGGTTCCTCTTCGCCATCAATGACCCTATCCAGACGATCCGTGATATCAGCGAGTCAGTCATACGCCGCATCGTGGGGGACGGCAGCTTCGACTACGTCCTCCAGAACCGCGAAGAGGTGAACAGGGAATTCAGGGATGAACTCCAGGCAATACTGGATGGCTACCAGAGTGGCATCAGGATTGTGAACGTACGGCTGCAGAACGTGGTTCCGCCTGACGCGGTCAGGGGGGCGTTCAACGAGGTGAACGAGGCCCAGCAGATGAGGGAGCGACTCATCAACGAGGCCCAGGAGATCTACAACCGGGAGATACCCAAGGCCCGGGGAGAGGCCGATCGCGTCATCAACAATGCCCAGGGGTACGCCCTCGAGCGTGTGAACAGGGCAAAAGGAGACTCCTCGAGATTTGCCGATGTCCTGAAAGAGTACCGGTCCGCCAGGGAGGTGACACGGCAGAGACTCTATCTCGAGACATTCCAGGAGATTATCCCCAATGCAAAAGAGATCTTCGTGATCGACAGTGACCAGAAAACCATTCTCCCGCTTCTCAACCTTGACAAACAGAACCTGATGGAAGGGGGTGCCAAGTGAAAAAGTTCAGTTCAGCGATTATCATTGTCGTCATCGGCGCACTGTTCGTCCTGACCAGCGTATTTTACGCCGTGGCAGAATACGAGCAGGTCGTCGTCACGCAGTTCGGAAAACCGGTGCGGGCCGTCACCGATACTGGGCTGAAGATCAAGCTCCCGTTCATCCAGACGATCACCCGCTACGACAAGCGGATCATGAGATGGGATGGCGCCCCGGTGGAAGTCCCGACACGGGACAAGCGCTTCATCTGGGTGGATACCACCGCGAGGTGGAGAATCGTGGACCCCATGCGGTTTCTGCAGGTCATCGGCACCTATGAACAGGCCTATGCCCGGCTCGACGACACCATCGACTCGGTGGTGAAAGATTACGTGTCCTCCAACCGACTTGTCGAGCTTGTCAGAACGGGTGAACTCAAGATTGCCGTCATTGATGAGAGCACCGATTCAGATGTCGTGTTCCCTGACCAGGATGCTGAAACCAAGATCGATTTGGGAAGGGAGCAGATTACCAGGTTGATTCTTGCCGAGGCAGCCAAAGCCATGCCCGATTTCGGGATGGAACTCGTGGATGTGCGCTTCAAGCGCATCAACTACGTGGATCGTGTTCAGCAGAAGGTTTTTGAGCGAATGATCTCCGAGCGCAAACGCATCGCCTCCCAATACCGATCCGAAGGTGAAGGGAAAAAGTCTGAAATTTTAGGACAAATGGAAAAAGATCTTCTTGGAATAAGCTCAACGGCCTTCAGAACATCCGAGGAGATCAAGGGAAGGGCAGATGCGGAAGCCACACAGATCTATGGCCAAGCCTATGGCCAGGATCCTGAATTCTACGCCTTCTACAAGACCCTGGAGACCTACCGGCAGACCGGGTTAAAAAACGCCACCGTGATACTTGGCACTGATTCGGATTACTATTCCCGCCTCATGAGTCCAAAAAAGTAGACCTAACAAGTTTGCGGCCTCACTGAGCCCAGGTGCAGGATTCCTGCTCACGTGAGGCCGCATTTTCATGGTGATCCCTCTGTGGACAAAGACTCAGGGTGATGGCTGAGGCCACGAACGCTCCATGAGTGAGGAACACCGCCACTGATACACGACAGCGGATGTTCGGTAGAGCCATGATTCCGATCAAGGCTTGTCTTTCGGCATGTCAGAAAAAACTCTGTAAGTGAAAACCTCCTTGTAAACGAAAACCTCCTTGACAAATGAAAGCGAGACACTATTAATAGCTAAGTAATACTTTGTAGTACCAGCGAGGAGACTGTCATGAAAAAGCATGAAATCATCAGTTTCAAGGTGGATGAAACCCTCTTCGACGCGATCAAGGACCTTCCCAATCGTTCGGAATTTATCCGGGCAGCAATCATCTCTGCCATGGGAAGCACCTGTCCACTGTGCAATGGAACAGGCATGCTCTCACCCAAACAGAAGATTCACTGGGACGAATTCAACACAGGACACCAGATTATAACCTGCGGTGATTGCAACGAGCGCTACCTCGTGTGTTCACGGGCACAGGTCTGATCAAGCAGGAGGGAAGGAACCATGAAAGCGTTTGGGAAAGTGAAGACAGCGTGCATGAAGAGTCGCGCGGTGGTGGTGTTCGCCATCATGCTTTCCTTCGGTGTTCTTTTTCCAAATGCTGCTTTGAGGGCAGTGGAACCCGAAGAAAAGATCAGCGTGCTCGTGAGCATACTGCCGCAGGAGTATTTTGTAAAACGAGTGGGCGGTGACCGGGTCGATGTCACCGTGCTCGTCGGCCCGGGCCAGTCACCGCACACCTTTGAGCCCAGCCCGCGACAGATGGCCGAGATCTCAAACGCAAAGGTGTTCTTCAGGATCGGTCCGGAATTCGAAGAAGGGATCATTCCCAAGATCAGGGGACTCTACCCGGACCTCGAGATCGTCGACACCCGTGCGAACATCTCGATGATCCCTCTTGTTCGTCACGACCATGCCGATGATCACGGCCTTGAGCACTCCCCGAAACACGATACAGGCAACGATCCCCACATCTGGCTGGACCCGAAGCGGGTCATGATCCAGGCTGAAACCATCGCACGGACCCTTGCCAGGCTCGACCCCGAACATGCAGGAGCCTACGAAGAAAACCTCAGAGAGTTTCTCCATGATCTCGAACAGCTGGACGGGGAGATTTCTTCGGTGCTGGAGCCTTTCAGGGGACAGTCGTTCTACGTGTTCCACCCGGCTTTCGGTTATTTCGCCGACTCCTACGGTCTCAAACAGGTCGCTATCGAAATCGAGGGAAAAGAACCGACAGCACGGCAGCTCGCATCCCTGGTGAACAGAGCCAGGGCGGATGGCGTCAAGGTAATCTTCGTCCAGCCGCAATTTTCGCGCAAGAACGCCCAGGCTGTGGCCCGCGAGATCGGTGGGGCGGTAGTTCCCATCAATCCGCTTCCCAAGGAGTATCTCCTCGAGCTTGGCACTATTGCACAGACCATCCGTGAGGCACTCTCGAGGCAGTGATGATCATTAATGACCTCAGACTCAGGAGATGAGATGAACCCGGTCATCGAATTTTGCGATGTGAGTTTTTCATACAACGGAACCCTTGTCCTCGAGGAGGTGAACCTTCTCGTGAACGGGGGAGACTTCCTCTCCCTGGTAGGCCCCAATGGGGGAGGCAAGACCACGATGCTGAAGCTCGTTCTTGGGCTTCTTCGTCCTGAGCAGGGTGTGGTCCGGGTATTCGGCAATTCGCCGGTCAAGGCACGAGGGCGCATCGGATACATGCCGCAGCGTGCGTCTCTGGATCCCCTG
>OMKS01003481.1_pt1 | contig 12474 bp, 10 predicted proteins | sample 1674721 | NCBI WGS metagenome assembly OMKS01 (sample SAMN06264996, study PRJEB25208) | sediment metagenome | isolation source: hot spring sediment | place: USA: California | collected 2014-09-02 | reverse complement strand
TTTCAAGCAGAAGACGGCATACGAGATCTAGTACGGTCTCGTGGGCTCGGAGATGTGTATAAGAGACAGGAATACGATGCTTCAGAAGAACATGCCACGGCGGTCGGCCCGGTCAAGGTGAGTGCTTATATCGCGGTTGAGCAAGATCTGGATCATATCCGCCATAAAATTGATGAAGGTCTTTATTACATCGGCCGCATCGTTGACCTGCCCCAGGCAACCTACCGCTGGGTGGAAGACCAGGATTGGATGCAGGTGTTCCGCAGTTATTATCGTCCGATCGAGGTCGGAGAAAATCTGTTGATCTTGCCGGCCTGGGCGGAATACAATGGCGATCGTATCGCTGTACGCATTGACCCCAGCATGGCATTTGGCACCGGCACCCATCCCACTACCCAGTTAAGCATGGCGATGTTGGAGAGATTTATCAAGGGCGGCGAAGCGGTTATTGACGTGGGCTGTGGTTCGGGTGTGCTTTCTGTCACCGCTATCCTGTTAGGGGCCAACAAAGCCCTTGGCGTGGATGTAGACGCGCCAGCTATCCAGGCAACCCGCGACAATGCCGAACGGAACGGGGTCCTGGCACAGATCGAAGTCGCCAAAGGTTCAGTGGCGGAGATACTGGCGGGTGCCTATTCACTGCGGCAAGCACCTGTGGTGGTTGCAAACATCCTTGCCCCGATCCTGCTGCGCCTGTTCGATGCAGGTATGGCAGACCTGGTAGAACCGGGGGGTGTGCTGCTCCTGGCAGGATTGTTGGATACCCAGCGTGATTCACTGGTGGCGCGTGCCGAACAGGCCGGCCTTGCCCTTCTGGATGAGACCAGCATCAATGATTGGGTAGCGCTTGCCTTGCGCAAGCATGTATAGAGTAGAAATGAACCGGCGGGCAGCAAGATGCCCGCTGTTTTTTGTAACATTGCAAGCCAAATGTAGAGCGCAGAAGATAGAAATGTGAGTATAATTGGTGCAATTTTCAGGGGATTGGCGGTTTCTCAGTCAAACAAGGAGTGAGACAATGATCGAAGTAATCCAGGTGAATACCAAAAACAGACGGCAGGTGCATGATTTTATTGAATTTCAATATGATCTGTACAAGGATTGTGAATATTTTGTGCCGCCATTCCGTAACGACATCAAGACCATGATGAACATTCCTACCCTGTTTGACCCCAAGGGCCATCCCTTCTACTTACATTCAGAAGCTGCATTCTTCGTTGCCTACAAGGATGAGGCCCCGGCTGGACGAATCGCCGTTTTTGATAACCGCCTTTATAACCAACACCACAACGCCAAGACCTTGAGCTTCACGTTGTTCGAGAGTATCGATGATCAGGAGGTGGCCAATGCATTGTTTGAAGCGGCTTTCGAATGGGGTCGCGCCCGCGGGTTGAATCTGGCGATAGGTGAAAAAGGTTTCAGTTCCTTTGATGGCTATGGCATCCTGGTGAAGGGGTTTGACCTGCTGCAGTCGATGACCATGTCGAAGTATAACTATCCCTATTACAAAGACCTGTTTGAGCAGGCGGGCTTTGAGATGGAGGTGGATTTCAACACCTTCGAAGTACCGGGCGGGATTCCCAATTTCGTCATTCCCGAACGGGTGCAGGTTGTGTCGGACCGGGTGCAGGAACGTGGATTCCTCACGGTCAGCAGGTTTAAGGACAAAAAAGAACTGATTGAGGTTGCCAAAAAAGAACTGGTAGCCATGTACCGCAATACTTTTGCCACCAACTGGGAATATTATCCATGGCTTGATGAGGAATTGGATTTTGCCATCAACCAGGTGCTGTTGGTGGTGGATCCGGCTTTGTTAAAAGTAATTCGCACCAGCAATGGTGTGATGGCGGGATTCCTGGTCGGTTTTCCTGATATTTCCCATGAAATACAGCAATGCAAAGGCAGGCTTACCCCCTGGGGTATGCTGCGCCTGATGCGTGCAGTGAAGAAAAATCGCGAAAACTTAATTTTGAATGGCGCTGGCGTACTGCCCAAATACCAGGGGCGCGGCGGCAACGCCTTGATGTACACGGAAATGCAGAAGACAGCAACGGATTTCGGTTTCAACACCGTGGACATCTGCCAGATTGCTGAAACCACGCGCAAGATGCGCTCAGACATGGAGAACAACCTGGGGGTGGAGGTCACCAAAATCCATCGTGTCTATCGGCGGGAATTTTAAATAAAAAATCCCCTGACGCTTACAAGGAAATCGGCAAGCAGAGTACAATAGGGACATGGAATCGATCATCATCGTTGTGGTGTTAATGGTTGTGACTGTCGGGATATTTCTGATCACTGATGAGAAAAAAAAACCGGTACTGGGCACCATGTTTTGGCAGACCCAAACCCGTACCCCGCACGAATTGGCAAAAAGTTTTGCATACGCCGGCGAAGCAGACCGCATACTGGAGATGCTCACCATCAACACGGAGATTTTCCCCAACGCGGTTGAATTTCATACAGCCGCAGCCATGAACGCGCCCATGCTGTATCGTAATAATGAAATTCCGTGGCGCACCACCGAGAAAATTATCGCCCAGTTGATCAAACGAGTGCACGAGATACCACATGCGGTCACCCATGCTTTTTTGGAGATGGGCGTTGAGGGCTACCTGGGTTCGATGGAAGATGATGTACACCGTGCGCTGGTTAACGCTCTTAATGATCCAATGATCATTGCTGACGACCAGTTATTGATTCGCTTTTGCATCACTGTCGGGTATCTGCAGGTTACTGAAGCCATCGATATACTGACCAGACTGATGAATAACGATGCCCGGCCGCACGTTTGCCGCGCAGCACGCCATGCGTTGCAGAATATGGGTTTTTTCTTATAATCGCCATCTTGTATAGATGACTTTCTTCGTGGTATATTGAAGTAAGTCAGGATCCTTCTCAAATAAATAATCACTGCAGGTGGCACTATGATTGATTATCAAGAAAAAGCCGTAATTCTCATTGCCGATGACAATATTATCGTGCAGGAGATGCTGGGTGAATTACTCACTTCTACAGAGCAGCCTTATGAATTGATCTTTGCCGAAAACGGTGAAGATGCTATTGAGAAAGCCACCACAATGCTGCCTGATTTGATCCTTTTAGATGTGATGATGCCCAAAATGAACGGTTACGAGGTCTGTGAACGGCTGCGTAATCATGAGAAATTGGCAGAAGTGCCCATTTTGATGGTCACAGCGCTGGATGACCGTGAGTCGCGGGTGCGCGGGTTAAATGCGGGAGCTGATGACTTTATCAGCAAACCATTCTACGGTGAGGAATTGCTGGCGCGTGTCAACACCATCGTGCGATTAAACCGTTATCGCGGACTGCGTGATGAACGGGCCAAGTTAGAAGATGCCAATGTCGAGCTGGTTTCTCTCAACACCCAGCTGCAGCAGATGAACGATGAGCTGGCAACTGCTTATGACGCGACGATCAAAGGCTGGGCGCGCGCACTTGAACTGCGTGACCAGGAGACCCAGGGTCATTCACAACGTGTGGTCGCCATGTCAATCCATCTGGCGCAGATGTATGGCGTCACCGATCTGGATGCTTTGAACAGTCTGCGGCGCGGGGCCATTCTGCATGACGTGGGCAAGATGGGTGTGGCTGATGGCATATTGTTGAAAGCAGGGCCGTTAACGGGGGAAGAATGGGATGTGATGCGCCGCCATACCATCTATGGTTACGAAATGTTGAAACCGATTGAATACCTGCGCCCGGCGCTGGATGTGGTGCTATACCATCACGAACGCTGGGACGGCGGCGGCTATCCGGAAGGATTGGCTCGCGACACCATCCCGCTGCATGCACGTATGTTTGCAATCAGCGATGTGTGGGATGCTTTGCGCCACAGCCGGCCTTACAAAGCCCCCTGGCCGCGTGAAAAAGTCATCAGTTATGTGAATTCAGAAAGCGGCAGCGGTTTTGACCCCGGCATTGTCGAGGTGTTTCAAGAAGCAATCCAGGATGAAGTGATCTGGGAATAATGGCGGTTATTCGCTGAGGTTGGTCCAATGGCCAACTTCGAACCAGGCAAAATCGAGATGGTCTGACAGATTGCGGCCCAATTTTCTCTGGATGCGGTCATAGGCAAATGCCATCAGTTCATACCCGCCGATTTCATCGAGCCTTGTGCCGATCTCACGTGTGCGGATATGGCGGCAGCGGCGGTTGTAGCGCCCGCCAGGAGTTTCTGACAGAAAATCTTCTTTTTCACCGATCGAGAGTAACTCGTTAATCAGACGATCAACTTCTTTTTTTGCGTCTTGTGGATAGGGGGGATTAAACATACGTTTCAGGAACCTCATAAGACCTTTCTCCTATTATACCCACTCCAGACCTTTTTTCAGGTTTGGTCGTTCAGGAGCAAGCTCTTGCAGCCGCGGATGATCGGCATAGAAACCATGGTATTGTTCGGGCAGCAGCACGGCGATGCGGCACATGATCTCTTCTGTGGCTTTTTTTAATTGTTCTGCGCGGTTGTCGCGGGTGAATGATGGCAGCAGAAAGGATTCGCCAAATCGCGCAGTGATGACCGGCCTGCGGAATTTACCAAGTGTTTTGAACGCCTGTTCTGTGCCATGGATGCCTACCGGCACGATGGGTACTTGCAATTGCATGGCAAGCATGGCTGCGCCTTCCTTGCCTTCTGCCAGTTTTTGGTCGTGGCTGCGAGTGCCTTCGGGGGCGATACCCATGGCAACCCCTGATTGGATCACACGCCGGGCTTCACGAAAAGCGCTGAAATCCGCTTTGCTGCGGTCAAGATAAATAATGCCGGAGGTGTTTAAAATCCAGGACAAGAACCAGTGTTCGCGGTATTTTTCTGCCACCAGCGCGGTGATCTCGGGACGGACTGGATTTTCCAACAAGACAGGGATATCCAGACGGCTGAGGTGGTTGGTCACCACGATCAACGGACCTTCTGGTGGGATGAAATGGGTATTCTGATAATCAACCTTGGCGAGTCCGAACAAGAAAAATTTTATGATCTTTTGGAGTTGTTGCCTTGTCATGTCAGGAAGCTTTCGTTATGAGATGGTTTCAATAGCGGGTTGGTTTACCTCGCTCTGGCGGAAAAGGGCATGGCCGCCAAAGAAGAGAATGGCTGCACACAGGAGGGCGATAAGGACCAGTATGACTGGTGCAATGGGTGATAGCGAATAAATGGCGAGTGGATTTTTCATGGGCAATACGCTGAAACCTGCCAGCAATGCGAAGAAATTCCAGATACCATGCAGGATGACCACCCCGCCGTAGACCAGCACTGCTCTGATGACTTTGCGGTCTATGAAGGTTTGCATCAACGCCCAGCCCATGGCGGCAGAGGTTGCCATATGCAGGAAACTGGTGCCATAGCGAGCAAAGGTGACGAAGAACCAATCTTGCGCCATGATTCCGCTTACGTTGCCGAAGTTTTCAAACAAGGTGAAAGCGGTACCGCTGATCAAACCAAGCCAAAAACCGTCAACAGCACGCAGGGGACGTTTGATCCAACGGAAAAGCAAAATGGGTTTGATAAATTCTTCCACCAATGGCACAAGGAGAGCGACAAAGAATTGCACCAGCCAGAAGATCCAGGGATTTTCAAGAAAGCCGCCGATCAGATCCTCAGCCTGCTCCATGGGCAGGTTCATATCTGTGAGCATTTCAAATTGTGACAGGACGTTTTCCAGCAGGGATGGGTTGAGGGAAAGCCAGAAGATAATCAGCAATCCCATAAAAATCAACAGCAATATTTCAATAGAAAATGCCAGGACTGGCTGTAAGGTTAAATTCAATCCTAAAAAAAACCAGTTACGACGTGGTTTTCTGGGGGCATAACTTCGGGTGGTGAAGCGGTAGATCCAGAACAAAGGGACAATGACCGCTGGTATTTGCAGGAAAGGCAGCAGCCATTGCGCGCCGTCAAATGCCTGTAACAGGAGGTAAATGGCAATCAATGCCACGGCTGTTACCGCCAGGGCGATGTTGGGCAGCTGCATTCCGCGGTTGTTCGATTGATCCGGGGCTTGCGCAGCAGGTTGTTTATTGAACAACCGCCGCAATGAGACCAGCCAGCCGGGGATCATCAAAACACTCACCGTGAACATCATCATGGTCAGGTTTAATGCTGTAAACAACTGGTTGTTGAATGCGCCATCTTGCGCCAGGTTTACGAGCGCAAACAAACCTGTCAATCCACCCAGAGCAGCTATCAGCAGGCTGAACAGGACACCGGATGTCAGGATGATGAAAGCCAGAATGTTCAGAAGGTTCACTTTGTTGGTGGTTGGTTCGATGGAGGGTTGATTCATTTCGCATCAATTGTAACAGAAAGAAGCAGGTCGGCTGGCGCGCTAGTAGGATCACTGGCAGGATTACGTGGTGTAAGGTTTTGCAGCACATCCAACCCTTGTAGCACCTGTCCGAATATGGTGAATTTGTTGTTATAGGCGGGCAGGGGACCGTAGGTGATGAAGAATTGGCTGCCGTTCGAGTTGGGGGAACCGGCATTGTTCATTGCTATGATACCGGTGCGGTCAAAGGTCAGGGCAGGATTGATCTCTGAACGGAAGGTATAGCCAGGGGTGCCCAGGCTGGAGCCGCTCGGGTCGCCGGTGAGGGCAAACTCATCCGGGATGACCATGTAGAACGGCAGTTGATCATACCAGCCTTGCTGCGCCAGAAAGAGGAAATTATTCACCGCAAGCGGTGCATATTCGGGATACAGTTTGATGATGATGTCACCTTGAGAGGTGTGCAGGGTGGCGTTGTAACTGATGCCTTCGTCGATGACGCGCGGGGGGCACTGATTGAATTGGCGCTCTTTCAGCAATTCCAGTTCGATGATGGTGCGGATGGTTGATAGGTCGCGCGAGAGGGCAGTATACACCTGCCCGTTGATCAAAATAAAGGGGGTGGTGGTGATGCCGGCTTGCAGTGCTGCGTCGAGGTCATTGAGCAGTGCCAGTGTAGTCGCTTCGTCTATCATGGCTTGTTCAAATAGATCAGGGTCAAGTTCAAAGGTTGGCAGCAGGCCGCGCAGATAGGAAGAAAAGTCTTCGGGGCTCAGCGCCTGCCATTCGCCCTGATGGGTGAATAGATGGTCTTGCACCTCAAAAAAAGCCTGTTGATTTTGCAAGGCAGCTGCCTCCAACGCCTGGGCGGCAATAAAAGCATTGCCATGCACCATGAACAATGGCAGATGGCGGTAGATGACCTGCAGTTCATCAGGATATTCCCGCAGCAATAATTGGGTCACTTCGTGGAAAGCCGCGCAATAGGGGCATTGCAGATCGTTGTAAACCACCATAATGATAGCAGGGTCATCGGTATTGCCGGCGACATGGTCAGGGACGAGGGGTTCGGGTACTGCAAAAGGCGGCAGCGTTGCTTCAGCAGCGAGGATGCAGTCACTGAATTCTCCCGGAAAGAGTTCTTCTAACCCGGGTTGTTTGGTGGGAAGTGGGAGGTCCGTTGGGGTTGCCTGCGGGGTGACGGTGGCAGCCATATCAACCGTGCTGGCACAGGCGGCCAGCACGGTTGTGACAATACATAGTATTAAAATATGGCTGCGTTTCACCCCTTTGCGCAAAATTTATTTCTCCGTGATCGAAATGGAGAGGATGCGGTCAGGTTCCACTGACGCCTGGTCAGGATTCTGCGGATCAATGCTCTGTAATGCTTCAACGACATCCATGCCTTCGGTCACCAGCGCAAAGATGGTATATTCGCCATCCAACACCGGTTGCGGCGCATAAGTGATGAACCATTGGCTGCCATTGGTGTTTGCGCCGGCATTGGCCATGCCGACAACACCGCGCGCAGAATATTTCAGGCCTGCATCGATCTCATTGTCATAGGTGTACCCTGGTCCAAAAATACCCATGCCGGTAAAATCACCGGTTTGCGCCACAAAACCCGGAATCACCCGATGGAATATGACATCATTATAGAAGCCGCGGCTGGCGAGGAAAATGAAGCTATTGACCGTGGTGGGGGCTGAGTCAGGCAGCAACTGCATGGTGAAAAACCCTTTGGTAGTTTCAACGGTGGCAAAGTATTCTTTGTCCCGGTCAATCTCAAATTCAGGGCATTCATTATATTGTTTGGAAGGGAAGTCCTTGGCCCACTGCCAGGCTTCCTGAAAAGAAGTCACCGGCATATATTCGAGCGGAATGCCGTTGATCAGCACGTAAGGGGTGCCTCTGACAAACATCTGAGCGCCCACTTGTTGGTCGGTGATCTTTTGTAGAACTTCTTCATTCGCCAGAATTGCTTCATAATCTTCCGGCACCAGACCATACTCTTCTTCCAGCAATGTCAACAGGTATTCTTTGATTTCATCCAGGGTCAATTCTTTCCAGGTCTCCTGTTCGTCGAAGATTCGGTCAGCAAACTCAAAAAAGGCTTCATTGCCCAGTTCTTCTCCGACATACTCAGCGGTCATCGCCACTGTTTGAGACAACTCATAATACCCTAGCAGGAAATGACGGTAGATGAGGCGGGTGTCATCCGGATTGGCTGCATAGATCTGCGCCAATTCAAAATCCATCAACGCGCAATAGGGGCAGGAGAAATCAGAGTAGGTGATGATGGTGACAGCAGCATCCTCTGGACCGATGCTCCAGTCATCAGCCGAAGGCTGCGGGTAGGGGAAGATGGGATACTCATTGACATAGCATTGCCCGGCGGTGACGCCACCAGCTGCCACGGGTACCACCTCTTCGAGCACCTGGCTGGGGTTGACCACGGTGGGTTCATCATCTGTGACAATGGCGGGGGTGTCTTCTGCTTCGCCGGTGTTTTGCGGATTTTCGCTGACACCATCTGCAGACTTGCAAGCGCCGAAAACGAAGACTGCCAATAATAGTACCGATAAAAACCAAAACTTGCGCATATTGCTTCCTTTGTCTATGTGACTGACACGAATGTCAGTACAATTTTTATGAGAGAACCCTATTATAATGGATTCGCGCTGGCTTTGCTGGCTTTTACCATAAGAACCCCTTAACGAAAGATTAAGACACCACTCTCAACTCGTGATAGAATCAAGAGAAATTCGCAGCATAGTTTTTGTTGCGCGTTTCTTTTTACAAGCACAGCAGGGAGCCCAGCAAAATGCCTAACGCCGAGATCATCGCCATTGGAACCGAATTGTTATTAGGGGAAATTCAAGATACCAATACACACTACCTGGCCCGTCAATTGCGAGACCATGGCGTTAATTTGTACCGCACCACCATGATTGGTGATAACGCTCACAGGGTGGCTGAACTGGTGAATGAAGCTCTATCACGGGCTGACATTGTGATCACAACGGGAGGGTTGGGCCCGACGGTGGACGATCCCACGCGTGAGGCGTTGGCAATCGCATTTGGTGTAGAAATCGAGTACCAGCCTGCTTTGTGGGAGCAGATCCAGAACCGGTTCATGCGTTTCTCGCGCACCCCGACCGAAAATAACAAACGGCAGGCCTATATCCCCGCGGGAGGTATTGCGGTGGAAAACCCGGTGGGAACCGCGCCATGTTTTATCATGGAGCGCGGCGACAAATGCGTGTTCTGCCTGCCAGGTGTGCCCAAAGAGATGGAATACCTGACCAGCCATGCGCTGATGCCTTATTTACTCGAACGTTATCAACTTACTGACCTAATCAAAGCCAGGGTGCTGCATACCATCGGGCTGGGTGAATCCAGCGTGGATGATATGATTGGTGATTTGGAGCTGCTTACCAATCCAACGGTAGGGCTGTTGGCGAAATCCGGTCAGGTGGATGTGCGCATAACCGCCAAAGCCTCCTCAGAAGCACAGGCGGATGTCATGATCGACGAGGTTGAGCAAACCATTCGCCAGCGGCTGGGCAGCGCCATATACGGCATTGATGAGGAAACCATTGCCGAGGCGGTATCGCTGCTGTTGGTGAGGGATCACATACAGGCCCTGGTGGCGGTCGAAGGATTGGATACAGGATTCGTTGAAGAGCAATTTGGCAAAATCTTGTCAAAACAGGTTAAAATAAATAGTATTGGAGATGATGAAACATTTCCCATTGATCAAAATACACTGAGAGCCACACTGCAGATGAAGCCAGAGCGGGAACGGCATGAAATATTCGTCGAAACCCTCTATCGCGGCAAGTCTTTGCGCATCAATCGTTCGTTTGGCGGCCATCATCAATTGGCACCGCAGTGGGCGATGAACGCTCTGTTCGCCGGCATGTATCAGGCCCTGATCACGGAACCCAATGAATAAAATGGAGGACACCCCATGAAAAAAGCAGATGTCTTGTTCACCAATGCCATGGTAGTAACCATGGATGAAGAATTTCACCTGTATCAAAGGGGGGCGGTGGCGGTAAAAGAACATGTGATTGTTGCTGTTGGCGCTGAAAAAGACATACTTGATCAATTTTCCGCTGATGAGATCATCGACTGCGGTGGAAAAGTGTTGATGCCGGGTCTGGTAAATGTGCATACGCATGTGCCAATGACCCTGCTGCGCGGGCTGGCGGATGACCTGCGGCTGGACGTTTGGCTGATGGGGTATATGATGCCGGTGGAGCGTGAATTTGTTTCGCCCGAATTCTGCCATCTGGGCACCCAACTGGCTTGCGCCGAGATGATCCGCGGCGGCACCACCACCTTTGCAGATATGTATTACTTTGAAGATGTTGTTGCTGAAACCGCCGTGGAAGCGGGTATGCGCGCAGTGGTCGGACAGACGGTATTAAAGTTCCCCTCGCCGGACGCACGCTCGTATGAGGAGGGTTTGCAGGCGGCAGAAAAGATGATCAAGAAGTGGAAAGGCCACCCTCTGATCGTGCCGGCAGTAGCGCCGCATGCGCCCTACACCTGCACAGAAGACATTCTGCAGCAATGCAGTGAACTGGCACGCAAATACGATGTGCCCTTGCACATCCATATCTCAGAAACCGCCCAGGAAGTGGAATCGATGCGGGCGGAAACCGGCATGCCGGTGGTGCCTTTCGTCAAAAAACAGGACGTGTTTGAGGCAAAAACCATCGCCGCGCACTGTGTCCATATCGATGACGGCGAGATCCGCACGCTGGAACACCATGGTGTAGGGGTGGCGCACAATCCGTCTTCTAACATGAAACTGGCATCGGGCGCTGCCCCCGTATCAAAAATGCTGGAGATTGGCGTGAATGTCGGGATCGGCACAGATGGCACTGCTTCTAACAATGACCTGGATATGTTCGAAGAAGTGCGGTTGGCGACTTTTCTTGCCAAACTCGCCACCATGGAACCGACGACATTGCCTGCACGCACGGCGTTGCTGATGGCAACCCGCATGGGCGCAGCCGTATTGGGGTTGGAAAACATTACGGGTTCGTTGGAAGCCGGAAAAGCTGCCGATTTGATCCTGGTTGATATCGACGTTACCCACAATATGCCGCGCTTTGCACACAACGATGACACAGTATATGCGCGTTTGATTTATGCCAGCAAAGCCAGCGACGTGACCGATGTGATGATCAACGGGAAATTCGTTATGAGGGAACGCCAACTGCTGACATTGAATGAAGAACAAATTATCTTCGAATCACAGGCACTGGCTGAACAGATCGATGCCTTCTTGCAGGAGCGCGAGGGTTCCGTACTTTCGAAACTGATCGCTGTCGGTGGTGCACTCGAGGAAGAGAGCTTTGAGGTGCAGGCCAAGATAGCTATTGATGATTTCACGCCGGTGTTGGAAGCGCTGCAAAAAGATGAATTGGTGGTGGTCTATCAACGCCACTACCATGAATATGACACCTATTTCGGGTTTGACAAACCATCACAGGGGTTTTTGCGTTACCGTGAAGATCATTTCATCGATGACAAAGGCAAAATTGAGCAGGTACGTTCGCGCCTGACGCTAATCGGCCCGGAGGAGGAAGAAGAGCTGCAGAATAAGGTACTGTTGTCGCGCAGTCGTTTCCTTGCGCCTGCTACCCAGAGTCTGCGCTTCTACCGTGAGTATTTCAAACCGCTGACAGAAACCGAAATCGAGAAGGACCGTTTGCGTTTCCTGGTGCGTTTCCATGGCACTGAATTTTATGTCAATCTGGATACTATGATTGTGCCGCAGTTGGGTAAATTCCTCGAAGTGAAAAGCCGTACCTGGAGCCAGCGCGATGCCGAAGCCAAGTCGTTGATGATTTCGGACCTGTTGGAATTTCTGAACGCGCCCCAGGAAGAAACCCAAAAGGGTGACTATATAAAGATGGTAAAAGCACAACAGTGATTGCGAACAAAAGACAAAATAGGAAAGGGCTTTTGAACCAATGACAGATAAGATACTACGAATTTTATACATCGCTTCAGAAGCCCGTCCTTTTGTTAAAATTGGCGGGTTGGGCGACGTCGCCGGAACTCTCCCGCCTATTCTGCACCAACTGAAACCGGTTGAGAACGATGGCTGGCAGGTTGACATCCGCCTGGTAATTCCCTATCACCGTGAGGTGGTGGAGCAGTATCCCCT
>OMKS01003480.1_pt1 | contig 12477 bp, 19 predicted proteins | sample 1674721 | NCBI WGS metagenome assembly OMKS01 (sample SAMN06264996, study PRJEB25208) | sediment metagenome | isolation source: hot spring sediment | place: USA: California | collected 2014-09-02 | reverse complement strand
GAGTCATCGTTTCAGTGATTGAAGGAGTCATGCTTTCAGTAATAGTCTGAGTCATCGTTTCAGTGATTGAAGGAGTCATGCTTTTAGTAATAGTTGGAGTAGTGACCAAGCAAGCCGTAATACTCGTTGAAGCGGAAGCGTCATAATTTCCTGGTTCGGAAAAATAACTATATTGCCCGCCTTCCTTGACATTCACATATACATATTTCGTTCCAGAATATCCAGAAGGAACTTTAACGACGACAGCAAAAGAATACCAGTTCGTGTCTGATATCTGACCGAGCCACCTGCCATAATGTCCGTCAGTATCTGGGTTTGCCATTGACGAATCATAAATTCCGTCCGCCGTTACAACCCAGTCATCAGTATATGCCATATTCGCATTATTAGAAAATCCTACGCCATACGAAACCCACGCATAAGCCGTCCCAACTTTATATTCAAAGTTTACCGTCAAATTTTGATTTACCGTATAACAATTACCCGTGACGGAAACATTTCTTACTTCCGCCAATGAAAATAAAAACTGCGGAATCAATAAAAATAATACGATTAGTTTTTTCATTCCAAATCTCCAAAAACATCTTGATAAATTGAATTACTCGTATTCCTTCCGATGTCGTATAAACAAGAATTCGCTGTTCCTGTCGTTTTTGATAATTGATTATAAATATTCCGCGTATTGCTGACGGATTCTATAAAATGAATCGCATACCAATAAGTAATATCGGAATCAATATAATTCCTTAAAAAGAACGCTTTGTCATGATTACATATTAAAACAATTTTTGAAGGGTAAGGGTCTTTTATCATGAATATATAAGTGACATCAGAATAAGTCGGGGGGTCTCCATATATATATAAACAAATCAATGAAATAAATATCGCGGCGATTATTTTCTTCATTAGTTAATACCCCGAGTCTTTAATGATTTATAAAACGCCGATTCAAACAATTTGTATATATTTTTTTCGTTCTTTATAATAGCGGGTAATAAATAAGGACGGGCAGGCATAGTGACTTCCTTTACCCGACGCCATAATCCGTCGTCAGTTTTGAATATTAGAAACGGAGAATATTTCGCCTTGATGACTCCGCCGACTTCATGGATTCGGGCTTGAACGGCGTTCGTCCCGACAGACCCTTCCACTCTTGAAGGTGGTAATTGAAGAATCTTATGCGTTATTGTATTTGAAAAATTTGCCGTTATCCTTCTTAATGAAGAAGAAGCCAAATAAGTATTCCCTGTCAACTGGAATGCTTTCTCCTGCGCCGAATCCATACTCTGCCCCGTAAGATATTTTTTTGCGTCTCCTTCCACTAAAAGGGTAGAAAGAACTACTCCCCTGTAAATGGTTTCGTCCATTGCGGCGGGGATATCAACGCGAAATCTTTTCTTCAATTCTTTTGCCCCGTGAATTTCAAGGCCGAATTTAAAGGGCATCAGTTCCCCTTTCTATATCAAGAAGGACTTCTTTGTGATGACTTCCGCCTTCCCAGCCCTTCAAGATATAAGTTATTAAATAAGTCCTGCTTTCAAAAACTATTTTGTCCCGCAACTGAATATCATCATTATATTTAAAAAATCCTTTATAAGTTGAAACCAATTCAAGTCCTTGCGCTTCAATCGCCTGCTTCCCCGTCAATGGCTGAATCAGACAGGGCAAATCTGTTATTATCGGATTCCATGATTCGGTAACTTCTCCGGTCAATGGATTCTGCGTTGAAGTATGCCTTAATATATCGCATTTATGCTTCAATAATGATTCATACATTGACATATCATTTTCCTTTATTCAGAATTTTGTTTTTGATTATCTCCGCCATATTAAATCCAGTATATCCGACTTCCGCATAAGTATCAAATCCCGCAGGATTCCCGTCGGGAGATATCCCGAGTTCTTCCGCCTTCTTCCGATATTCTGCCGCCAATTTAAGAATGTTAGCAGTCCCAGAAGTCTGTGAGTAAGACCCAATTGTAAATGATTCAGTCCCAGCAAGTTTTGCGGAATAGGATTCAAGCGCCGCGGCCGCCGCAAGATATATATTGTCCCCGTTGAGAGTCAGAAACGCCGTGATGTCGGCATCATCAGTAAAAATTATTTTACCTTTATCATTTATAAGAAGACGAACGATTTCAAGATTTGTCATATCAAATCACCCCGCATGGTTTTTAAGGAAGCCCGCCCTTGAAAGAACGGGCTTCCTTTTATTTCAACTTCTTACAGCCCTGTGCCCCATGCGGCCGCCTGATGATATCTTGTAATCACATTTGAGAAGAAGCGGGCTTTGATTTCAAGAGTATCATTCTTGAATGCCCCGAGTTCTCCCGAAAGCGCGGCATTTATTGCCTGCTGGTCTGAAATCTTAACCAGCAACTCAATGCCTTTATGCCCTGTCAAAGTCAGATGCGAAAGCGCGGGCATATCTGCGGGATTAGCGAAAACATAATATCCCGTTGTAGAGATATCGTCCAAGTCGGGTAGGACAACAACATCAAGGTCAAATTTCATCGCCATGCCGTCAAGTGTCTGCGGGTAGACCGCGTAAAAAGGATTCACGAGTCTTTTGGCTTTGAATTCAAGCGCTGTCGGAACTGCGAGATGTGCCCCCTTGATGTAAAGCGGATTTCCTTTTGAATCTTTCTGCGCAGTGATTTTAGCAAGCAGGGCAATCAAATTAGCTTCATTCAAAACTCCGGTCGCGAGATAATTTCCGTTTGTCCCGTTGAAGAATGAAGTGTTGCCTGCGAATGCTGAAACTATCTGCTTGAACATTGTCCGCTTTCCCGCCCTGATAAGTTTCTGCTGTAAGTCTCCGAGTTCTCCGAGAGTATCGGAAAGCAGAGTTTCCCATGACAGGCGAACTATTTTCCCGAATTTCTTAACGCTGGCTTCCGTAAATGAATCAGTGAATCCGGTGGCCTTGTAATCTTCCCCCTGCTTCACTTCTTCAAATTCGTCAGTCTCTGTCGTCTGAAAAATCTTAACGGGTTTGAAATCAGCCACCGGCCTTTCCTTGACTAATTTCATAGCATCTCTGTCAGGCGCGTCAATTGCGAAATTCGGCGCCGAGTCAAGGTAATGCTGAGTGACTGCGAGATTCGCAATTAAGTCTGCGCCAGTCATTGTCTCCTTGCCTTCAACGCGGAGTGATTCTCCCGCTTTGATTTTCTGGAGTTTCGGACGTATTGCTTCTTGAACCTTTGCGTCTTTAAGGATTGACTTTAACGGAATAAATCCTTCCGTAAAATCCGCCATATCTGAATGTGATTTTATTTCTGTAAACATTTTAATTCACCCCTTCCTTTTTATGTTCTGTCCTGAATTATTTCTACATCTGATGCGGTTTTGGCTGTTGCCGTGGCGTCAAATCCGCCGACTATCTTTCCGAATTTCTTATTTGCCGCGCCCGCTTCATCAAGCGCAGAAAGTGAAAGTTTAACTCCCGTCGGCATCGTGCTTGATTTGTCAAAGTAAACTGAAGTCCCTTCTGCGCATGCCGCCCACGCTGATTCAGCCCCCGTGGTATATGTCGTAACATTCCTGACTGAATGCTTATAAGTCGCGGTCGGGGCAACATCCACTACCGCCTTGTTTGATGCGTCGGCGTCGGTAATTGCCGTTCCGAGAACATCCACTATTTCTACCGGTGCGCCTGATTTAATTCCAGCGCCAGCAGTCAAGTTGATTGTCCTTGAATCTCCTGAAACATAATTTATTGCCATGATAATTCACTCCCTTTCTTTTATTTTTTCTTACTTTCCGCTATGCCCTTCAGTAAGGACTCAACGGATTCTTCCTTGTCTCCTTCTTCTCCGCCTTCCGGTTTTGGGTCAGGGTCTCCGTTCGCAAAGACTTTCGCTTTTGAAAGGGATTCCAGATAATCTTTTTCTTCCTTGATTATCTTTCCCACTTCGTCCGCGATTGATTCCGTCTTTTCGTCAATTGCTATCTTTGCGACTTTTTCCCTGACTCTTGCTTCCGTTGACTCAGGAAGTTTCGCTTCCTTGATTACCGATTCAACGGACTTGATTAAGGATTCCTTCTTTTCTGCGAGTTTTTTTTCGGAAAGTTCCTTTTCCAGTTTTGCTTTTTCGGATTCAAGTTCCTGAATTCTCGTGTCTTTGTCTTTCATTTCTTCTGCCCCCTTTGCTGATTCCTGAATTGCCGCGACTATGTCGGGTCTTTTTTCTTTTAGCGTTTCGGCTGTGAGTTCTTCAAATTTCATTTCGTCACCCCCTTCCTTTTCTGATTTTTTTAATGACTCAACCGATTCAACTTTCCCGCCAGCATTTCCGGTCGTTACGAAATCTACTGACAAGACTTCGTCAAAATCCGATATTATCATCGTCGGCCGTCCTTCGTATTCTCCCTGTTCTCCGAGCAAAAAAGCATGGATTGATAAATCAGCCCCGACTTTTGCTTTACTCAGATTCTTTAACCACGAATGAATCTTTTCGGATTCATGCGCAGGTGAGCCATGAATAACAGCCCTTCCTTTTATATATGCGACGGCTTCTTTATCTGCGGGAATAAATTCCGCATCGTCAATCGTCGCAATATAATCTTCAACGCTTCGTTCAGGCCTTTCAAATTTTTCCGATGCGGACATATGATTCAAATACATTTTCGCTCCGATGAATTTCCCTGCCCCCGCCTTCAATGCGGCTTTGCTGTAAAATCTCTGCTTGTCTTTTGTCAGGCCTTCACTGATTATCTTGATTGATGCCTTCTTGATTCCGAGCGCCGACTCTTCTACGCCGAGAAGTTCAAATCTTTCAGTGACTACCAATTCCTGCCTTTTCGGTTTCGTTTCCGTCTTCATTCTTTTTCACCCCTTTCAGTTCAGCCCGTAAGGTCTGATATAATAATTACAACGACAATTTATAATTTCGCCAGCAGACGCCGAATAGTCCGCAGGGAACATCATTCTTTCCCCGCCAACAACAAATTCTTCTTCAAACGGAATCTCCTTCCCTTCTCCGTAATTATTTTCCGCGTCAATATGCGTATCCCGAACTTTTTCGTCACTCGCGGTCTGCCAACCCTTCAAAGCCATACCCGACAATCCGAGTTCAGACAATTCTTTGTTTGCTAAAAGGAAAGACCCTTCACTTGCGGCGGTATTGATTTCAGTCCGAGCAATAGTTTTGTAATTCGTCTTCAATGAATTCATATGTTCAATTATTTTAGAAGCGGGCGCGCCTTGCGATACCCCCGCGACTAAGACTCCTTTTAATTCGTCGGAGATTGATTTCGTTATCTGAGTCGTAACGATTTTAAAAGTCCTGTCCATTATTAAAGGGACTACCTGATTATTGAAATATTTTTTATCAAAAGGAACGCTAAATTTATTCGCCATATAAACCCCCGCAACTTCAATCGCCCGTATTTTATGGCGGGATATAGTAGCAAATAAATCCGTTGAATATTCCTGCCCGACAGCATCTACATTTATAGTCGGAATAAAGGCTTCCTGCGCAGTATAGGGTTTTAGTTTAGCAATCACATCATCAACGAATCGCCACATGATTGCCCGCAATTCACGGGCAAGTCCCGCTTCAATCCGATTCAATCGGGTTCGCGGAAGTCCTGGTATCTTCTTCCCCTTGAATTTATTTTTCGTCGGCATCGCCTTTACTCCCTTTTGGTTCTCTGTCTTTATCCTTGTCCGCGTTATCAGTGTTGTTTGCGTCTCCGAGAGTCTTCAAAATCTTTTCAAGTTCAGATTTCGCGTCTACATCATTACCAGCAGAAAGAAGTCCTTCTCCATAATCTCCGAATAATTCGGAGATTTTATCATCGACATTATTATATCCGAGTATCGCATATATTGTTGCGGCCGCGTCTTTGTCTGATATCAATCCCGCATTATAAGCAAATACGATTGATTGTATCATGGATAAAGTCTGTTTAACTAATATTTCAGGTGGAATTATTGAAAGATTTAAAGTTTCATAAACCAGAGTTTTAATATCGTTTACAATCTTCGCTTTCGCGTCAGGGTCTGTCGGGATATCGTATCCCTTTTCTTTCGCTTTCGCCATTATATAATTGACCCCATGAATACTGATAACTTTCAATACCGCAAACTTCATTACTTCTTCAATGACTTGCCCCAGTTCCGCCTGCTGTCTTTCAAAGTCTTTCAGCATCGGCAGTTCCATGCTGGTTGCGGTTGCGAGATTCGCGTTCGCGGGATTCCCGAAATAATGCTCCATTTTTTGCGAGCCCGCGGAAATCTGTTGCATCAAGATTCTTGAAGTATCCCAGAAAGCGCCAGCATTATGTTTTATCTCAATAGGGGTATTATCTACCTGGTCGGTCTCAAACAAAGTCGCCCCAGTCGCGGGTTTCGTTTTATTTAAATTCAAATCGGAAGTCATCGTCTCTGCGAGTCTGCGGAGTCCGTCAAGTTGCGGTTTTGATAAGTTATTTTTATATTTCTTCTTCCATGCGAAAGTTGAAAGGGCTTTGAGTATCGTGGCCGCATCTTCCGCGACTCCCTTGTGCGCGTGAAGATATTTAATGACTGAATAATATATCGGCCAGCCCCGCAAAGATTTTGAAGCGGGATTCCCGAACGAAACTAAATATCCGTATAACTTGACATCATCCTTTTCTGCGGGCTTGACGGATATCGTCTCTGCGTCTTCATCACTGCAAAGAATATCCTGAATATAGAGAGTCCCCGTTTTTTCTTCCGTATACTTCCCTTCTTTCGGGTCATATTTCTTGCGGGATTCCTGATACTTATAATAAACGATATAATCCGAATCCCCTTCCAGCGTTACAACTTCCTGAATCCGTGAAGTATCTTTTTCAAGACGGATAATACATTCTCCGGTTTTCTTATGGATATAAATCTTGAAGAATATTTCTCCGGTCAAGTCTTTCTGTTCCTGAATTTTCTCCTGCGCTATATAGGAAGAAAAAGTCCTGCGATTCTCCTTGCTGTCATAAATGAAATCAACGATATACTGAATCAAGGGGTTATTTGAAACTGGGCGCTGGAATCCCGTTGACCCGAGAACGAAAGACTTATTCAATTCAACGATATGCTTATATGAAGGGTATTTGTGATAACTTTCTTTTGAGCGCTTTGCCGCATCTTTCATTCCTTGTTTGTCGGCATCTTCTCCGAATATATTTGCGGCAACCTTTCTGAAGTCCGCATCTTCAATCAGTAATTGAAGATTCTCAATATATGATTCAAGGACTTTCTTCCGTTCTGATTCTGAAGTCTTTTTCGGGCGTCCCATTTTATCCCCCTTTATTATTTGAAATTATCGCAAGGAGTCTGTCCGATAATTCCGCGTCATTCTGAATTTCAGTATATAGTTTCAATTCCTTGACTTTATCTTCATCAGTGATGACGTTGACTTCAACTTTGTTTGCTTCATTGATTGCCCCGATTAGTTTCAAAATCAATTCAAGGGCAGATAATCGTGTCCGGTCAGAATCCGCCCCGACGGCAATCGCCTTCACGTTTTCAAGAATTTTAATTTCAGGCATTTCAAGTTTTTCAAATAAGGCCTTATAATAATTCTTATACTTACTAAAATAATTATTCAGCGTCGCGGGATTGTCAATCCCCGCAATCTTCCCCGCTTCTGCGACACTTCGGGTATCAATGAAGGCTTCAAGGAATTTTTTATGCTTTGATTCTTCTTCCATGCCCCGAGTCTCCTTTTGGTTTTCGCGTTTCCTTCTTGTTTTGAAAGATATCATATTAACGGGGAAGAAATCAAGTATTAAATTCTCACGCATTGCGATAAATTCTCAAAAAGGAAGTTTTAATGGGTTTTTTCAGCCAATAAAATAAAGGATTTTCGCCTAAATTCTCAAAAACGGAATCCCGCAATCCTTATATAATATAGAAGGCCGGCTTAAAAAAAAGCAAAAAAATATTATATATAAGTTGAATTATGATTTGTAGGTGTCATATAAAAAATTTAAAAATAAAAACATGACATCCCCTTAATAGAAGGGAGATTATATATATTTTTTGAATTCCGCAGAAACGCAGAGATACCCCGATATTAAACCCCTTACTTATATATATCCTGAAACTCCTTATTAAGAAAGAGTAAATTCTTCTTCCATTGCTTGTTTATTGCTGGGTCTTGATGCGGATACTTTAAGGCAAGGAAGTCCACGAAAGCGGGGAGATTTTTCAAAGCAAAATCCCGCTGGGCTTCCGCCACGAGAAGGGCGGAGGTTTCATATTGGTATGATTCAGGGGAAAGGAGCAATTTAATTTTATTTCGTGGCCGGTCAACTCCGAATTCATAAAGCCTGCGTCCATTCTCCGTATAACGAAGTGAAAGCAAAAACGCGGGACTGACGATATACTTTTCCGCGACGGGGTAGATTTTCGGCATTTCATGAGCATCATTCGGTTTGATATTATATCGTATTTTATCGGTAGTTGTATTGACGACGCGTAGTTGCTCATTTTCTTTTTGTAGCCGCATATTATCATGATATAGTAATCCGAGAGTTAATACAAATCCGCCGCAAAGCATGAAAGCAAATACGGCGGATTTATTTTTCATTTTTCTTCTGCTCCGAATTCTTTGTATTTGATTTCGGCAGATACTCCGCAAGACTCCCGCAGGAGTTTATTCATTGCGGCTTCTGTTTTATCATCGGACAAAGATTTCAGTAGGGAAGCCAAGTCAACGGGATTCAATGCGATTGCTGAATTATCTCCGGTGAAGGAAAAATTCAATCCTGTTCCCGTGGCTTCATTTACGTTAACTAATTTGAAACCTTTATCAAGCACTACAATTTTTAATGCCATTTTCGTCACCCCCTTTCTTATATAGTTTCATAAATAATGCGCGGAGTCTTCTTTTTTCTCCTTTCGTTCCGCCAATTATTGAAATCTCTTTTCCGCAAGAATACATGATTCGCAGAATCACATCCGAGTCTACCCCGCGAAGTCCGAATCTTGCCCATATAACGAATTTTTCATTGATTAAAACATTCCCGAAACGCATCATTATTTTTTCTCCTTTCTGATTGACTTCAGAATTCCCGAGTATCCGAGATAATAGGCAATCAGGTCAATTATGGTATCGTTTATATAAATCATTTCCCCGCCTTTTCCGTTATGAAAATAATTATGTAAGCGGAAAATCTTGACAGCGATTCCCGCGACGCAATATGTTTTATTGAATAATCCGTTTTCCGTTCTTGATTCCCTGCGGCATTTCTTTCTACCCCGTATTATCCGCATTGCTTCCTTAATAGGGCAGGACTTATTCAGATATTTGTAATATCCCCCGCAGGATATGACGGCATTACGCAAATCCCTTTCGGGCAGGGGTTTATCCGAATATAGCGCATAATATACATCGGATACGGAAGACGCCGCAGAAGCCCGAGCCATATTCGGTAAATTCAAAGCCCTGATTCCGACGGCGCCTTTCAGATGTTCAAGTTCAGTCATGTTATTTTCTCCCTTCTGTTTTCATTCTTGAAATAAGACTACGAGACTTTTTACCCGCCAAGTCTTTCTTCTTTATTGATTCGTAAGACTTCCTTCTTTCTTTCATCGCGTTAATCATATAACATTTTGTTGAGCAGAACCGAGTCGCGTTCTTCCTGACTATCTCCGTTCCGCATCTTTCGCAATAGATTACCCCTACTTTGATTTTGTTTCTCTTCTTCTTCCACGCGGAGACGCGGCATTTCTCCGAGCAGTATTTCTGGAATCGGATTTTCGGGTCAAAATCAAGGCCGCAGAATTTACATTCCATGTGCGATTGCTTCCTTCAATTTATCCGACGCGCCAGCGAGATTCCCTATTATTACGGGATTCTGGATTTCTTCCGCAGTGGACTTCGCGTAGATGCGGAGAGTATCAGGAGTCGGGGAGTCTATTATGTCAATCCCTTCCGCCCTGACTTTATAATTCTTGTTTTCAGGGGTAATAATCTCAACGATTCCCCGCTTGCTTTTTTGCGTCTTAATCATTCCGAATTTATCAACGATGTATTTCATCATTTCCCCCCGTTTTTTGATATCGCCTTGACATCGGCAATCAATCTTTTAGTCACTTCAAAAATTTCATGCGCTATTGTTATGCGTTTTTGAAGGCTATGCGGAGACTTCGCGGATTTCAACTTTCCTGAAACCCACGTAATCAAGATTACATGAAATATTTTAAGTATTGTCAGCATGATTCACCCCTTCTCTGAATCACAAAGGATTCAAATTTTTTCAGGAATTTGGGTAAGTCTAGAGTGCTGAATGTAAACTGCGCTACGGATTCTGTCCCGACATATTCCCATAAATACCCAAAAACTTTCTTCCTTCCAGAAGCAAGAAGAATAAACTTTCCGCCCGCTTTCAAAATATCGGAGCAGTTTTTCCGCTGGATTTTCGTGAAGGCTTTTTCTGCGGCCGTGAAAGTCTCCGCCTGCTTTAATTCCAGTCCGAGAAAGATTCCATTCTTGAAAGCAAAAATATCAGGGAATCCAGCATTCCCGAATGGATTCATTTTACGGGCATACCAGCCATTCTTTTTCAGATAATCCAAAAGCAATACTTTCAATCTTGCTTCCTTCATTTCAAACCCCCTTAATTTCTTTTAGTATATCCCGCTTGATTTCTTCCTTCAATTTTTCTTTCGCGTCGGAATCGGACGAAATCATATTTGCCGCAGTTCCTTTCTGATATTCTTCTTCAAGCGTCGCAATCGTAAACGTAATTGTCTTGCGGACGAAATCGGACGTTGATATCCCGAGTTCTTTCGCGGCCTTGTCAACTTTCATTTTCAAAGTTGTATCAACATAAGCACCAAGCATTTCTTTTCCTTCCATTTCAGCCACCCCCTTTCTTATTATTTGAATTATATTCTTCAAGACTGATTAAATCAAGCCAATTATCCCCGATTTTCGCGTCCACTTTAACCGGAACCTTTAATTCAACTACTCCTTCCATGATGCGCTTGATTTCTGGAATATGTTCAAGTTCGTTTTCCGATATTTCAAAAAGAATTTCATCATGAATCAAATTTGTAATAAATATGTCCTTGTCTTCAATAAATTGAAATAACACTATTAAGGCGGACTTGAATATATCTGCCGCGCTTCCCTGAATTATCGCATTCAATCCCTTGTAAGATTCTTTTTCCGCGTCAAGATATTGCCTGCGGCCTTTCAGAGTCTTAATATATTTCCTTTTATATAAAACGTCCTTGATTTGATATCGGAGTTTGCGGATTTCAGGGAATCGGGAGAAATAAGAATCAACGAATTTGTAGGCTTCTTCAATAGATACCCCGAGTTTCGCCGATAAAGTTTTTGCCCCCATTCCGTAAATCATTCCGAAATTGATGTCCTTGCCCTGTCTTCTAGTTTTCAGTTTCAGGATTTTAGTTACTTCTTCGTGGAAGTCATATCCGTTTTTATACGAATTAATTAAGAAATCATTATTCATATAGTGTGCAAATAATCGGTATTCAATCTGTGAGTAGTCTATTGAAAGTAATTTATATCCTTTTCTTGCGACGAAAGCCTTGCGGATATTCCCGCGTCCTTCCGTCCTTGCGGGCAGGTTTTGAAGATTCGGATTTGAACATGACATTCTTCCAGTCCTTGCCTGCGCTTGATTGAATTCCGCCGAGACGACTCCGTTGATATGGCGGGTGAGTAATCCATTTATGAAGGTAGATAAATGTTGCGCTATTGCCCTATATTCCTTAATATTGTCCAGCAGGGCGATTGATTGCGGATTATCTCCCTTGATTTTGTCAAGAGTCCATTTATCAACTTTCGGTTTCCCGTCTTTCCCCGTCGCGGGTGGAATGAAACCAAGCCGCGTGAATAAAACTTCCCCGAGTTGTTCGTCAGAAAGAATCTCAAAGTCTCCGGTCTCCTTCAATATCTTTTCTTCAAGGGATTTCAATATCGGTTCAAATCTTTCCTTCTCTGCGTTTAAGAATTCCGTATCAATCAAAAACCCACGAAGTTCAATGTCCATTATAGGAAGCAGGATTGATTTTTCAATCGCGAATACTTGATGAATTTCTTCTTCCGCATTTTTCATTATATATTCATAAAGTTTACGGGTCAATAGGATATCGGCAATCGCATATTGAACGATGATATCAAAAGGGACTTCATGATAATTAGTTTCCGTCGTGGTTATCTTTTTTGATTCAATGACTTCGTTTTCCCCGAATAATGTTTTCTGAATTATCGTCGGGATTACTTCCTTCTTTTTTATTGTCTCCTTCTTAAAAAAGGAATCAAGGGCTTTCTTCTCCGAAATATCTTCCTTTAATAAGGATACCGCAAGGTCTTTCAGTTTATAGGAAGTAAGATTATTTTTGAAGACGCGGGCGATAATACAGGTATCGCAGGCGTTTCGGAAAAGGAAATCATAATGCTTAATCATAAATTTCATATCAAATTTTATGTTATGCCCGATTTTCTCAATGGATTCGTCCGAGCATAGAGT
>OMKS01003479.1_pt1 | contig 12482 bp, 9 predicted proteins | sample 1674721 | NCBI WGS metagenome assembly OMKS01 (sample SAMN06264996, study PRJEB25208) | sediment metagenome | isolation source: hot spring sediment | place: USA: California | collected 2014-09-02 | reverse complement strand
AATAAAGATCATTAAAACGGTATGGGGATTGGTAAAGGCCCCTATCCAAGAGCTAAAGTCAGTCTCGAAGGGACAGGACAGATGGCGAGAAATATCTTTATCGGTTTACTGGCATTGATTGCCTTCATTATTGTTGGCTTTTTGTACGTTTCAGGCATTATCAGTGTTTTATTTTTGGAAATTAAAATGCGTTCTCAAAGCTATTATGGGCCGGTTGCCAGAGATTTGGCATTAATTTGTTCCCATACAGAGTCGGAGGATGAAACCACTCAGATCAACAGTATATGGTGGCCGGATTCGGTGAGAAAACTGAACCCGCTTTGGGGCTATTTAGGCCCCGACCGAGCAGGTGTGTTATTTACCTGCGGTTTTAGCCATCTGTCGTATAAGCTCGAAAAGGTTCAGGATGACAGCGAACATGCCAATAGATGGGAATTATATTTTGAAGACGAAGGGAGAAGGAAGTATCTTGCAACCATAGACTTGTCTGGGGACGAATCCTTTGATTTCGATACAATGTATCGTGAGGCATTTGGGGAATATGAAATCAGGTTAAAAGAAAATCCCGATTCGGCTCAATTAAAACAATCAAGAGAAACGATCATGTCGCTTTTTTACAGGGCTGATGATGAGATTGTGCATCAATAGTCAATTCGGCTGTCCATCGCGAATAATAATTGTACTTTTGCCGGGCCGGGTACGGGCTGGGGGTGGTTTTCTCTATGGGCCTTATCCCAGCAGAATTATCTGATTTACTTGGATTCATTCATCGAGCCGATATAATGGCACTTGCCTGAAATAGACAGAAGGAGAGTTATAAAACAGTGAGGCCATAAGCGATGATGCGTCAACAAAAGGGCAAGTGCAATATCTTTTGTCGTTAAGACTGGTATCGACAATAGGAGGACGTCGCTTATGAGGGTAGTCAGCTTACAACCTTTCCAGAAAAGTTGTCAATAACACCAGCGTGTCGGCGAAATAAAAAAGCCCGACCGATGGGCCGGGCTTGAAAAGGTACGTCTTAGAGTTGGAGGGATTATTCTCTTTCTTCTTCTTTTTCTTTCTTGTACTGATCGATGATTTGCTGCTGGATGTTTGGCGCCGTCGGTTCGTAGTGGCTCAGTTCCATCGAATAGCTGCCCTGGCCGCCGGTAACGCTCTTGAGTTGGCTGTTGTAGTTGGCCACCTCCGACAGCGGCACCTGGGCCTTGATGACCATCATCCCGCCGGTGAGCATTTCCTGACCGGTCACACGGCCGCGTCGGCTGGACAAATCGCCGGTGATGTCGCCCATATTCTCAGACGGGACGGTAATTTCCATATTGACAATCGGCTCCAGCAGGACCGGTCTGGCCTTTAAGACCGCATCCAGAAACGCGCCTTTGCCCGCCGCCCGGAAGGCCACTTCTTTGGAATCCACCGGGTGATACTTGCCGTCATAAATGGAGACCTTGACATCCTGCATCGGAAAGCCTGCCAGACAGCCGCTGTCCATCACATCGTTGATGCCTTTGAGAATCGCCGGCTCGTATTGTCCCGGAATCGAGCCGCCGAAAATATCCCACGAAAATTCCAGTGTCGGATCGGAATTGCGTTCAGCCGGTTCGACCCGCAGATACACTTCGCCGAACTGCCCGGCGCCGCCGGTCTGCTTTTTGTGCCGGTAGTGTCCTTCGGCTTTGGCGGTAATGGTCTCACGGTACGGAATCTTCGGCGGTTTGGTGTTGACCGCGACCTTGTAGCGATTTTCCATCTTGGACAGCATCACACGCAGATGCAAATCGCCCAACCCGTTGATGACCATTTCTTTGGTCTGTGCGTCGCGCGTGACCTTGAAACACGGATCTTCGTCGGTCAGTCGATCCAGCGCTGCGCTGATTTTGTTTTCATCGCCGCGCGAGGCCGGCTCCATTGCCAGCGAAAACATTGGGTTTGGCAGCGGCGGCATCTCAAATTTACCGCTGAAATTGCCGTCGTGAACCAAATCCCCCAGATGCAGCTCGTCGATTTTGGACAGCGTGATGATATCTCCGCATTCGCCGGTTTCCACTTCTTTGCTCTCAGCGCCCTGCATCTTGAGCGGATGGCCGGGACGAATCGGCTTGCGGGCGTCGTTGATCATCAATTGCGTGGCGGACGTCAGCTTGCCGCTGAACAGACGGATCGAGGCTTGTTTCATATTCGACCGGGCATCGAAGCCGACGCGAAAAACCAATCCGCACAGCGGACCGTCCGGGTCGGGTTTGACCTCGGTCGTTTCCTCACCGTTTTTCAGCACCGCCGGGGCCGCCTCAGCCGGAGACGGAGCATAGTTGGCGATCATATCCAGCAGTTCGGTTATGCCGACTTCGTGGCGGGCGTCGGTGAACAGCACGGGAATCAATGTTCCGGCCTGCATCGCCTTGACGATGACCGCGCCGAGTTTTTCCGTGCTGATTTCTTCTCCGCCCAGATAGCTTTCCATCAGTTCTTCATCGGCTTCGATAGCGCTTTCCATCAGTTCCGTATGAGCCTGCTCGGGATCCATAACCGGCGAGCTGCCGCTGGCGCCGGCAATACAGTCAATGATCGACGCTTTGTCGTCAGCCGGCAGATTGGCGCAGCGGCACTGCGTGCCAAAGGTTTCCTGAATCTGCCCCAGCAGTTCGGCCAAATCGATATTGTCGGCGTCAATGCGGTTCACGACGATCATCCGGGCTTTGCCCGCGGCGGTGGCGGCCTGAAACAGCTTGCGGGTGTTCATCTCAATGCCGTTGGCCGCGTTAATCACGATGACCGCTGTATCGGCCGCGGGAATTGCCGGCAAGGCGCCGCCGATAAAATCCGGATACCCCGGCGTATCAATCAAGTTGATCAGCTTGCCGTTGTGATTGGCGTACAGCAGCGACGAATGTATGGAGTTGCCGCGGCTTTTCTCTTCCTCGTCAAAGTCGCTGACGGTGTTCTTCTCATCGATGGAGCCGAGCCGGTTAGTCACCCCCGTCTTGTGCAGGATCGCCTCGGCCAGCGAAGTCTTGCCGCTGTTGCCGTGCCCCAATAAAACAATATTGCGAATATCCTTTAGACTTGCCACGATATTGAACCTCCGCTTACCTTGAGTTCATTTCCGGTTCACACAAAAAGAAGAAATATAGCCCATTAAATACGAATTATCAAGTGTAAAAAAGGCCTATTTGAATAAAAAACAAGATGTGTCGGATATAAAAATAGATTTATAAGGGCAAATTGGGTTGCCCTGAAGTTGCAGGGCGGTTACAATAGGCTCAACGTTAAATCCACAGGACGAATTCAATGACACAGCCATATACCATTCACACGCCGCTGGCCGACCAGACGGTGCGAGACCTAAAAGCGGGCGACGAGGTGCTGCTTTCCGGCACGGTGTATGCCGCTCGCGACCAGGCCCATAGGCGGCTCTGCGCCCTGATTGAGGCAGGGCAGCCTCTGCCGTTTGGCCTGACAGGGCAGGTCATTTACTATGTCGGTCCGACGCCGGCCCGGCCGGGACGGGTCATCGGGGCCGCCGGCCCGACCACGGCCTCGCGAATGGACGCTTTTACCCCTGCATTATTGGCTCGCGGGCTGAAAGCGACGATCGGCAAAGGCATTCGCGGCCCTGAAGTGCAGCAGGCCATCGTTCAATACGGGGCGGTGCACTTTGCCGCACTCGGCGGCGGGGGGGCATTGCTCAGTCAATACATCACCGCCAATGAGCTGGTTGCCTGGGACGATTTGGGCGCAGAGGCCCTTCGCCGACTGGAATTTACAGATTTTCCGCTGACCGTGGCTTACGACGCCTTCGGCGGGTGTGTCTATCGCTGATCACCCCAACACTTTTTAAGACGGCTATTCTTATTTCAGCAGTTCGATCGGGGCATTGTTCACAAACGCCTCGGCCACCTCAAAGGCTTTTTGCCGCGTAGAAATGTCCGGATAAGAGGGCGGGTCGGTGATCCCGTGCCGGGCCAGCAAACGGGCCGCCTCGATGCGGACTTCCTGAGCCTGACGGGTCGCGTCGCCGAGGATCCGCATCGACTCCTGCGGAGCGTGAAACCCCATTCCATTGCTGGAGGAGACATAATCCCAGCGAAATTGTGCGTGTCGCAGCCGTGTCCGCAGCGGGGCCAGCGCCGCCGCGTCGGCCCCGGCCTGCATGGCCGCGGCGATGTCAAAATGCGCCTTGACCAGGGCCTCTTCGGCCTTGACCATCGCGTCGGAGACGGTCGTTTGGATGCTCTCGACGCGCGTGCGAATCTCATCTTCGCTCCAGCGATGGCACACCGCGCAGCTATTGGCAATATTCAGCAGCGGGCTTTGCACGTGGTGGTCAGTAAACTTCATTCCGCCTTCGGAACGATAGGGCATATGGCAATCGGCGCAGGCCACATTGCGATAGGCGTGTATCCCGTGACGATACAACTCGTAATCGGGATGCTGCGATTTGATGATGGGGGTTTTGGAAATCGGGTGCACGTAATCGGCAAAATCAAAAGCGTCATAATACGCAATCATCTCTTCAACGCTCGTCCCTTCTTTCCACGGCAGCGTCAAATAATTGCGCGGTTCTTCGGCAAAATAATACTCCACATGGCACTGAGCGCAGACCAGCGACCGCATCTCCTGAAGCGTAGCCTTGCTGATATCTTTGCCTTGTGCGGCAAAGGCCTCCACCAGCGCCGGACGGCTGATGCGCAACTGCATCGTCTCGGCGTCGTGGCAGTCCACGCAGCCGATCGGATGGGTTATCCGGTCGGTCAAGTCGTGAAAATTGGCCGCATAAAAGGCCGCCGTACCCATTTCATTCATCGTTCGCGGCACATCGGCGCTCTTGCACGTCCAGCATGTGGCCGCCTGAAACGGATATGCAAGACGCTCGGTATTTTTCACATCCTCCAGCGCATAATAATGTCCGCGCGCCTGCAGATATTCTTTGCTGAACCCATAACCGGCAAACAAAATCACCTGCGCAGGATAGTCTTCCAGATAGTCGCGCTGCACGGCGCCGCCGAACAGCGTTTGTGTGTCGGCGGTGCGGGTCCGCAGATAGGTTTCATACTGGTGGGGATAATTTTGCCCCCACTTGGTGTTGTCCGGTTCCCAGGCATCTACCGGCTGCACAATCATCGCCGGACGCTGCGCTTCCCATCGTCGCTCCATAATGGAGACCGACAGCAGTCCCAGCAGAATAATCGCAACGGCCAGCAGACCCGCCAGTCCAATACCAAGCCACAAGGGAATACGAAGGGGAGGCTGCCGATGGTCTGCGAATTTGGTTTTATGAATCTTCTTCATTGTGCTAATCTCCGGATTTCCTGATGTCGATACCGGCCTTTGGCAGCGCCGGGCGCAACGGCCGCGGCGAAGCGGAAAGGCTGTGAATATCGCCGTGAATGTTCTGATGACAGCTCCAGCAGGTCCGCTGCTGGGTGTCGAACAGTCGGATCATTTGAAATTGGTTCGCATGGCAGCGGACGCAATTGTTTTGAACCACCGGAACGGCGCCTTTGGACAGCGTCAATACCTGCGGCTCTTTGCGCATGGTAAAGACATACGAATGCCGTGCCCCGTCCATCGCCTTAAAAGCGGTCTTGGCCAGAATATTGTCGTGCGGGACGTGGCAGTCGTTGCAGGTGGTCTCCCGGCCGTGGCTGCCGCGCTGCCACGATGCATATGCGTCGGTCATCACGTGGCAGTTGATGCATGTTTCAGGGCTGTCGGACAAGTAGGAAACTGCATTCGAGATGCGCACCACGACGACGCCCATCCCTGCGGCGATCCCCGCCAGACCGTACACGGCAACCTGCCAAAATCGCGGCAATCCCGGCAGGGCCAGCAATGTCAGTATTTTTCCCACCATGCCCGTATATTAGAGACTGATTGTAGAAAGTCAATTGCTTAGACGAATGATTTCAGTTTGTTTTGTTATATTTTTAATCGATAAGCGTTTGTCTCTAAAAAACTTATATTTTTTCTATCACAATTGAAATTTTTTTTTGTTGACATAAAACACGACTTAGTTTAGTATTCCTATTAGTTTAGTGTGAATAAACTTGTCTTGAATTGGAATAGGGAGGGGAGGTTTTTTTGAAATAAAAGTAAGACTACAAAAGTCCTATTTTGTGAATACCCACACAGTTGAAAGGGTATGATCATGAGCTAAACACTGACAATCAGCGGGGGGTGAACGGAAAACAAAAAAAGAGGTATTTCAGATTTTGAAAGGGAGAAACGATGGGTACACAAAAAGTCCATTTCTTAAAAAGAATTGTCCTTTCTTTGGTTTTCAGTGGTTTGTTGACGGTTTTTCTGGCGCCGGCAACAGCCCAGGAATCGGACGGCCAGGAATGGGTGATCCTGCCGGTCATAGTCAATGTGGTTGACGACAGCGATGCGAGCAAGCTGGACGATGCCATCAAAGTGGCCAATGAGATATTCAAACAGGCCAACATCCGCCTGGTCGTGAAAAAAACCAACCAAAATGTCGAAATCGGGGATAAAGACGGCGAGCTGACTGAAAAAGAAGGAGACCAGGCGCTTCGGGACGGCCAAAGGGAGATCAAAAACACGTTTCAGGACGAGGACGGCAAGTGGGACGGTACAGGACTGAAAATCACCCTGGCCGACGACTGCTGGGTCGAAGAGCCGAACACGATTGGCTGGGCCGTGCATCGCAAGCCGGTCGTGGTGGTCGAATCGGCTGACGCCAATTCCGTCGGCAGTACGATTGTTCACGAATTGATCCATGTTTTAACGGTAACCGAGCACCGCGACGACCCCAATGACGTGATGTACCCCACCGACGAAGGGGGGACCCTGATCGATCCCAATGACATCAAAGAAATCTTCCCCGAAGCCAAAAAACGCGGCACAGCCTTCAGGCTGCCGCGGTTGCCCGCTTTCAGAGGATGGCGATTTTCGCCGTTTTTTCTCAGCTTCAGCACGAACCTGCGCGGTGCGACGCTGGATGACTTTGATGATGTGCTGATAGAAGGTCAGTTGCCCCCCGATGCCCCGACGGCGGCCTATGCCGATATTCGCGAAGTCTCTTTCTTTGCCGAAAATCCCTTTATGCCGGGGGCCGTGGGACGACTGGAAATCCATCGCGGGGCGGTTTTTCCGGAGTTTGCCGTCGATTCTTTCTTCGAGATTTATTTTGATGTCTATCCGATGTTTCCCGGCCCTGATTTGCTGATTCAGGCACAGGTATGGGCCGAGGGATTCGGTGACGCCGTCGCGATTGACCTTCAAAGCGGCGAGGTATGGACGCTGCCGGAGCCGGTGAGAGTCCACACCAACGACAAATTTGACGGTTCGATGCCCATTCCCTATGACCATACGGTGGAACTATTGATCCCCGTCGAGTTGCTTCAGTTGAATCTTCGCTCGGCTACCCCTGTTTTGTGTCAGATCAACAGCTTCAATGAGGATCATCGGCTGGGTGAACCGATCTTCCTGTTGGATCAGACCGAGCCGTTTGCGATTCGTCTGACCGGCTGCTGCGTTGAGCCGAGGCTTGAGATGGAGGACATAAGTCGTCCCGGTCAAGATGGGATGGCGCTGAAAGGATGCGGTTTTGCCCCGAATGACCCGATCCGCATTTTGATCAATGACGTTCCCGCGGGCACGGCTCTTGCAAATGCGCAAGGCGAGTTTGTGTTTTCGATTCGTCCGTGGATGCCGTGGCCGGACGGCGACGATTTGGGTGTATCGTTGGAGCCGGGCCGACATGAGATACTGGCGATATCCGCCGACGATTCACGTCCCCGGGGGGCTGAATTTGCAATCGGATATGTTGCCTATTGTCCGCAGGGCGTGCCGACTGCCGATCTGACCGGCGATTGCGTTGTGGATTTGCACGATTTGGCTGTGCTGGCTTCGCAATGGCTTGCCGGAACACATAACGAAATGATAGTGAGTTTTTAATTGATGGAAATTGTTAATACAAAACCGTTCGATGGGTCGTTTGTCCGGTCGATGACCGGCAAATGCGACATTGAACCATTCAGACAGAAAGGATTCGACAATGAATACACACATACTATTCAGTTTATGGACAGCGGTGCTGCTGCTGACGGCGGCGGTACCGCAGGTCAATGCGGAGTGTTTGATTCCCTGTCCGGGGGATCTGAACGATGACTGCCAAGTGGATTTACAGGACTTTATGATCCTGGCTCAAAATTGGCTGACGGACTGTTCGCCGCCGAGCGATTTGCCGGTGCTGACGGTAACCGAGGTCGGCGTCGATCCGGCACAGGCCGAAGCACTGGCCCAGGCGCTGGGGATTCCACGCCAACTGGTTGTGATTGAAGACGGCCAGCCGCTGTTGTTTATTGACCCGGAAAAGCATCTTGCTTTGCCGACTGTGCCGGTTCAGGATGAGCAGTTGATTCGCGAATTGCTCAAGGATACGCCGGATGTCGAAGACGGCAGCGAGATTGTCTTTGAGGCGATTGACGAGCAGGCCTTGCTGAAAATTATTCCGACACCCCCCAGACGGCGATGACGAAGTTTTTCGGTGCACTGGCTGAAAGCGGTATTCGACTGGGGGAAGGTCAGCCCGAGACGTCGCACACGACGTTTGAGTTAGTGGATACGGAGGGCAATCTGTTGCTTCCGGCTGTTCAAACGGACACGCGCGTTCATTTCCATTCGGTGCTGAACAATATCCCCATCATGGGACCGGGCGCCAAAATGAGCGCGGCGTTTGATCCTCAGGGAAATGTAACGGAACTGGTGTTTGCCCGTCGCGGCGTCGAACCGGGACGACAGACGTTTCCGCTGCTCGGGCCCGGCCAGGCCGTGCAGCGCGCCCTTGGGGCCGCCGCGGCGGCGCGATTTGTGCCGGAGCAGGAGGCCCAACTGGTCTATTATGCGCCGCCGCTGTCCGAACAGGGCGTCAAGACGCTGATTCCGCATTACGATATCGGCGGTATCATCTTCACCCCCGAAGGCGGCCAGTTTCACAAGTTGCGACGTCTGATCCCGGCCATCGACGATGAGGATTACGTTCCATTCGTCGGCATGGAAATGTGGGTCGAAGAAGGCCATTGGGTTAATGCGCAGGCCTTTGTCAGAGGCGGTCAGCCGCCCTATCGTTATTATTGGCATTCGACATCCGCTGATTTGAGCGAGGTACCGGACGACAAAAACAGTGTTCAGTACTGGGCGTTTCCGCGTGAGCAGGCCGGGCCGGAAACCCTCACAGTCAACGTTATTGACGACAACGGTATTCTTGTTTCGACGTCACAGACGGTCATCGTCGGTTATGAGCTGAAGGTTGCTCAGGCCGGCGGCGTCGTTCCGGCGGCGGTGGGCCGAGATTTCGGTATTTCACGCGCGGTCTCGGATCTGGGGGCGGTCAACCAAAGCGGTTTTCGCTCGCGTTTCTTAAAGGATGGCGTCGCTCAGCGGTTTAACTGGACGGGTACCTCGGCCTGGGAAAAAGACTTTAAGCAGCCGCCGGCGGGTCTGGATACGCAATACGTGGACAATGCCGATATCGTCTTTTACATTGGCCACGGCTACGGCGGCGGTTTTACATTTGAAAGCAACCAGGATGACGGCACGCTGACTTATACCGACGCCGCCGGCGCCTGGGGCAATCACGATCTCGAATGGCTGGCGCTGCTGTCATGTCAGGTGCTCAAGGGCGATTACGGCGGAAAAAGCTGGGCCACGCGATGGGGTCCGACATTTGATGGACTGCATCTGCTGTTGGGCTTCCAGACCAACGCCTACGACTGGCCCAATTTCGGCAGACGGTTTGCCGATTATACCCTTGGTCGAAAATTCTTATTTGTCACCCTGCCGCCGCTGCCCATACGGACGGCCTGGTTTAAGGCCAAAGCCGAAGAGCAGCCGGCCTCGGTGGAGTCGGTTGTCATGGGGCCGGTCGGTCCCGGCGGAGTCTTGGGCGGCTACAATGACTACTTCTGGGGAAAAGGCCCGGTCAGTTGCGATCTGCGCGGCAGCAACATCCGCGGCTTCTGGCGGCAGGTGTATAAATAATGATTGACGTTCAGCCGCGTTTTGGATATATTTAAAGAAGAATTGGCAATTCTCAGCCGGAGCGGGAAGGCCTGTTCCGGCTGATTTTTTATTTTTTGACAATCTCGGAGAGACGTTACTCACTAAGATCAATAACGCGATTGCGGTACAACCGCGTCTCCAGTGATTTTTGGTAGCTGGTCCAGTGCGCCTCGGTTGCGTCGTTTTCAATCAATGTGGCCGTCTGGTTCATCTTGGCATCCAGATTGTCCAGATAGCTGACCATAAACGCTTCCGGCGTGGCCGGCAGCTTGGGCGAGCCGAAGTCGTACTGGCCGTGATGGCTGACGACGATATGCAGCAGGCTGTCGAGAATCGGCTGCGGAACAGGCGTGCCGTCCAGTGCGAGGATGTCGGCCTTTTGGGTGATCATCTGCGTGCCTAAAATAATATGGCCGAGCAGTTGACCAGTGTCAGTGTAACTGAATGCAACCTTATAAGACAGTTCTTGCGTCTTGGCGATGTCGTGCAGAAAGATGGCCGCCAACACAAGGTCTTTCTGAATCTGCGGATACAGCGGAAACAGTGCCTGGGCCGCCTGGAGCATATTGAGCGTATGTTCGAGCAGCCCGCCCAGATAGGCGTGATGCATCGACATCGCCGCCGGTGCGGCGCAGAACTGCTTGATCAGCTCATGATCGGCCAGAAACGAATCGACCAGCCGTTTCAGATCGGGATTTTGGATCGCGGCCAGAATGTCTTTGACCTGCTGATACATTTGACCGATGTTCTTGTCGGTGCGGGGCATATAATCCGACAAATTGACCGTTTCGGGGCTGACCACGGCCACATCATTGATGATGATCTGCAGGTTGCCCTGATACAATTCGCTTTTGCCGCGAATGCGGACAAACCCTTCGCTGGGGATGGATTGATACAGATCTTCGGTTGCCTGCCAGATGCGGCTGTTGACCTTGCCGGTCTTGTCGGACAGAAACATCGCGATATACAAATCGCCCCGGCTGGTGTGTCGCAACACCGGCTGAGAGACCATATACGTTTCCTCCAGCGTTCGGCCCGGCTGGATGTCCTTGATAAACAAATGCGCCATTGGATTCTCCGTTTAATCTTGCGGCTGTGCAAGGGGGTCAGCGGAATCAACCTCGAATTACGAGACATTCAAACACTCCGGTCTTATAGCATATAAAATGTCTGCGGACAAGCCTTAAGCGTGAATTATGGGAGATTGATCCTGGACTATTTCCATAAACTTTGCCTGAAATTATTCATACATCGCCCGATCGGCATCATTTTTTCTTTGTATTGGCGGGCTTCTTTGATATAATCAAACAGCGGCGGTTTGTACACATTTCAGTATTTTCGTGTGGTATCTGGAGAGATAATATCTGGAGAGATAAAATGCCAGGCAAACCTATTTTCGGCGGTTTTTTGCTGTTGAGTTTATTTGTGGCCGCATATGCCGCGACGGATACGGCCGACCCTCGCCGGGAGATGTTGCGGCAGGAAGCTCAGGCCGCATTTCCCGACGTGAGTCGGACCCTTGATGACATCCTTGAAAAAGCCAATCTCAACCAACGCCCAAGTGAACATCGGATTCAACAGGCCGCTGAACTGCTCGAAGAAAACCGGCGTTACGCGGTTCTCTATGATGCGCCGCAAAAGGCGGTGTACATGCTGCTTCAATCCTGGACGTCCTATTATCAGGACGATCCGGTCAGCAATTTGAATTGGGCGGTGCGCGCCTGTCGCGAAGATATGAACAACGGTGATGCGTGGATCAGTCAGACGGTGTTTTCTTTGATTTACGGTCGCAGGCCCCTTGAACCGCAGCCGCCGCGTCCCCAACGTCAGCAACCCGATTCGCGTCGTCCGCAGCGCCCTCAACCGCGCGGCCGGGGTGCGGAAATGGGCGTCGAGACGCTTGTCCAGAGCACAGGTGCGCCGTTTGGGCAGCGGGGCGTCCTGGATTTTGACCTGAATACGCTTCGACGCGACTTTCTCCGAGAGCGTTTCTCACGTCAGGAATACCGAACCGTTGACGACCAAAAGGTCACGTACACGCCCGGCAGTGATATGCTTTGCGTCTTTTTCTGGCAGGCCGAGGAAGACATTGATCCGAACTTGCTCGGTCCCGGACAGCGTCCGCCGATTGAGCCGGAACCGTCTTATTCGACGACGGCGGGGGGCAATGCACGGTACAGCCTTGAAGTACAGCAGGCGTATTTTGAGGTGCTCAGGGATGTGTTAAGTTCTCAAAAAAATGTCAAGTTTGTCGAAATCAATACCAACTCATCTGTGGCGGCGCCGAAGATCGTCAGTGAACACGACCCTGTAGCGCCGCTGGTGGTCGCCTCGGATCCGCAATCCGGCGCGGCGCACTTTGCACGGTTGCAGGCACTGTCGCCTTTTATGGTGATCGCGGACAAGGAAGGGCAGGTTAAGTATGCCGGTCCGGCAACCGGTTTTATGCCGTC
>OMKS01003478.1_pt1 | contig 12484 bp, 12 predicted proteins | sample 1674721 | NCBI WGS metagenome assembly OMKS01 (sample SAMN06264996, study PRJEB25208) | sediment metagenome | isolation source: hot spring sediment | place: USA: California | collected 2014-09-02 | reverse complement strand
TACCGGATTAATTACCAGTATCTCGTGGTTTTCATAGCACTGGCGCTCTATATTGCCGGGACAACCACCTACCGAGGCGAACGACTATACCTGGTTTTCATCGCGCTGGTGCCTTCGGTCTGGTTGTGGATTTTCGATATCAGCTTCTGGTTTCAGCAGTACCTGCCTGTAAACGCGTCGGCAATAGCAGTTCTCGACCGCCTGGTCCTTACCCGCACGGGGACTCCGGACCTGTGGTTCGTTATCCTTGCCGGAGTCCTCTGGACGGGTTTTATCACCTATATCGGGCTGGCGTGTTGCCGGTGGCGGAAAACGGCGCTGCTCATTGCACCTGCACTGCTGAAAAAACAGGCGAACGACTAGACAACCGTCTTCTTCCGGGTTTTTTCTATCTGGTGACTGAAGACGAGCGTGATGTAGGATAGCCGGGCGCTGAGGATGCCGGCAAGGTTTTTCATGATAATATAGCCGGCATGCTGGTCTTCGTCCACCATTTTTTTCAGGGCGGTGCCATCGACGGCGATGACGGACGCGGGCTGGATGACGCGGGCGGTGGCAGCCCGGGCATGGGCTGGACAAAGGGGTGTCCAGCAGAACACCTCGCCCTTGCTCAGCGTATGGATTACAAAATGCGGGCTTTCCCCTTTCAGCGGGATTTCCATCTGAATGGCTTCATTGCTGTCTTCGAGGAGGAGAACATCGGTGGTGCAATCGCCGGGTGCGTAGACAACGGTGTTGACGGGGTAGGTTTTCCTCGTTGCCATCCCGGCGACGGCATCGAGTTCCCTGTCTTTCAGCCCGGAAAACAGGCTGAAACCGATGCGTAGTAACATGGGGGCCATTTTCCAGGACCCCTTCGGCTCACTCAATCCCCGGCACCGGGCTTCGACCATCGTCAGCGACCCGCTCAGGGTTCACCACATGGCCGAAAAAAGCGAGCTTGAAGACAAAGTAGCAGAATTGTTCAGGATTGTCGGCCTGGACCCGTCGATGGGCAACCGGGTCCCTCACGAATTCAGCGGCGGCCAGCGGCAGCGTATCGGTATCGCCCGGGCCCTGGCCTGCAGCCCCTCCCTCGTTATCTGCGATGAACCCATTTCAGCCCTCGATGTCTCCATCCAGGCACAGATTATCAACCTGCTGGAAGAACTCCAGGAGCGGCTTGGTTTAACGTACCTGTTTATCGCACATGACCTGGCCGTGGTTCAGCATATCAGTGATCGCGTTGCCGTCATGTACCTCGGACGTATCGTGGAACTGGCCGATTCAGATGAACTCTACGAAAATCCTCTTCACCCCTATACCCAGGCGCTCTATGACTCTATCCCAAGACTCACCGACACTCGGGGCAGAAAGCTGGAAGTCATTTCCGGGACGGTGCCGAACCCCCTTGATTTTCCGGAGGGATGCAGGTTCCACCCGCGCTGCCGATATGCGATTGATATCTGCAGGCGGATGGAGCCGCCGATGGCGATTGAAGCGGACGGGCATCAGGTCCGGTGCCTGAAGTACAATCCTGATTTCAGGGCGAACTTTTCCAGGACGGCTGAAAAATGAGCACCCTGCTCGATGTGATCGATGTAAAAAAACATTTTCCGATAACCGGAGGTATTTTTTCCAGGATCGTCGGATGGGTCCAGGCGGTGGACGGGATCAGTTTCAAAATCGCAGGCGGAGAGATTCTCGGTCTTGTCGGAGAATCCGGATGCGGTAAAACCACTGCGGGCCGGTTGATCCTGGGGCTCATTAAACCTACCGCGGGGCGGATACTATTTGAAGGAAAAGACATCGCCGGAATGGGAGCCAGGCAGATGCAGTCGATTCATCGGAACATGCAGATCATTTTTCAAGACCCCTACGCGTCCCTAAACCCTCGAATGACGGTCGGCAGCATCGTCGGAGAACCGCTGCTCATACACAGGATATGTTCCCGAAAGGAACGGGGGGAGCGGGTGGAACTTCTCCTGGAGACGGTCGGCCTGGATCCGCGTTACAAGGACCGCTATCCCCATGAATTCAGCGGAGGCCAGCGACAGCGTATCGGCATCGCGAGGGCCCTCGCCCTTCAACCGAAACTGATCGTGTGCGATGAGCCGGTCTCGGCTCTTGACGTTTCCATCCAGGCCCAGGTCATCAACCTGCTGGAAGAACTTCAGGAAAGCTTCGGGTTGACCTATCTGTTCATCGCTCATGATTTAAGCGTCATTAAACATATTTCCATGCGAGTTGCGGTTATGTATCTGGGTAAAATAGTTGAAGCCGCCCCCACGGATGAACTCTATACATCCCCTCTGCACCCGTATACAAAGGCATTGATTTCGGCTGTTCCGGTACCGGATCCGTCCTACAGGCGCGAACATATCGTTCTTAAAGGTGATGTTCCCAGTCCTGTAAACCCGCCCTCGGGATGCCGCTTCCGAACCCGGTGCAATTTTGCAACGGAAGCGTGTGCGGAAACCGAACCGCCGCTGATTGACATTGGCGGAGGGCACTACGTGGCCTGTCTCAGAGTCTCGGAAATAAATTGACCCTGCATACACGCAGCGGACTCCAGAAACTCAACAGAGCAATGCAGAGGGAGTTCGATCTCAGGCGACTCCGCCCGAGGAGCAAACTTGATGAATGAAGTTTCTTTTGCGATGGGATTGACGCTGCTCGCCGGCTTGGCAACCGGAATCGGCAGTGTCATTGCATTTACCGCAAAAAGAACAAACTATCGTTTTCTGTCCGTCGCAACGGGATTCTCCGCTGGTGTAATGCTGTATGTGTCATTCGTGGAAATCTTTTTCAAAGGCCTTGAATCCCTGGTGGCTCGATACGGAGATTACTGGGGACACTGGATCAATGCGGCGTCGTTTTTCGGCGGCATGCTGCTGATCGGCGTTATTGATCAGTTGATACCAAAAGCCGAAAACCCCCACGAAATCCGATCAGAAAATGAAACGATGCCCCTTCACGACAAGTCACGGGGCGCAGACTGCCTGGATGCAAATACTGAAGAAAACACCGGCGGCCATCACCCGAAACTGATGCGGTTGGGCTTGTTTACGGCGCTTGCCATAGGCATCCACAATTTTCCTGAGGGCCTGGCTACTTTTCTGGCAGCTCTTCAGGACCCCGCCCTGGGGATCGCAATTGCGGTTGCGGTTGCGCTCCACAATATTCCCGAAGGAATAAGCGTTTCCGTTCCGATTTTTTACGCTACCGGGAATCGCAAAAAGGCTTTTGTCTATTCGCTGCTCAGCGGCCTGGCGGAACCTGCCGGAGCGGGGGTCGCCTATCTGGGAATCCGATTCTTTTCGGGCGCCGAAAGCGGCCCTATCCCTCCCCAGCTGATGGGGATACTTTTCGGTGGAGTCGCAGGCATCATGGTCTACATCTCTCTCGATGAACTCCTGCCCACAAGCAAAGCTTACGGAAAGGGGCATGACAGCCTTTTGGGGCTGATTTCCGGGATGCTCGTCATGGCCCTGAGCCTGCTGTTGATGAAATAATTCCACATCTATCTTGAGCCGAAGACATCCTTCAGCAAATCGGTCACGCGGGCGGCGGGGTTCTCGCGAATTTTCTGCTCCTCCCGTGCGAGCATATAGAAGAGACCGTCCAGGGCGCCGTCCGTTACATAATTGTTCAGGTCGAAGCTGAATGCGTCCGCAAAGGGAATGGTACGGACTTTTTCATCCAGTTCCTGGTATCTTCGGGTTGCCCCCACATCAGCCAGGTTATCTGAAACGATCGGTTTGAAAATCTCATGAAGCCGCCCTCGGGTTTTTCTCTCGAAATAAAGAGTTGCTTCGTTTTCCCGGCCCTGGAGGATCTGCCTCGCATCGGTGAAGGTCATCCCCTTCACAGCGTCGACAAAAATCTCCCTGGCCACAGGTGCGGCCGCCTCCGCCGCGCGGTTCATGGAATACTCGAATTCATCCACTTTATCGCCGAAGCCCAGGCCGCGCAGAATGGTTTCGACTTTTTTCACCGGACCGGGAAGGGGTATCTTGATTTCGGGACGGCGGTAATATCCATTCACCGCCGAAACCAGGTCCACAGCGTTGCCGGTGCCCACCGTCAATGCCTCTTTCAAGCCGGCGACGATGCGATCCTCCGAAAGCGAATCCTGCCCCCCGAGCATCTGCTGAGCACCTTTCAAAATCCGGTCGAATGAAAGCTGAGCCTGCGTCCCAGCCGCACAGAGCGCCACTGATAAACAAGCCGTGCAAACCACGATCATTTTTTTCATCGTCCTACCTTCTCTTTCGACACCCTTTCTTCTGTTTTTTTACAAAACCCGAGGATGTATGTTAGAATACTTCGGTGTTCACAAAATGCCTTAAACAGAGATATTAACAGGATATGAACCGAAAGAAAATGAGAATCATATTTTTTGCAGGAAAAGGCGGGGTCGGGAAAACCAGTGTGGCAGCCGCCACGGGGATAAAAACCGCCCAGGCCGGCAAACGCACGCTTATCATGTCCCTGGATGTCGCACACAGCCTGGGGGATATTTTCGATCTCGAAAGAAACCTCATAGATAAAAACAAGGGGAAACCGATCGAGGTCGGAGAGAATCTGTGGATTCAGGAACTGGACATCCAGGAAGAAATCGAAAACAACTGGGGTGACATTCACAAGTATATCTCGACCCTGTTGAACACCACAGGTCTCGATGAAATCCTGGCCGAGGAACTCGCGGTACTTCCGGGGATGGAGGAAATCAGCCTTCTCCTGTATATCAACCGATACGCACAGGCAAAGAAATATGACGCAATCCTTCTCGATTGTGCGCCCACCGGCGAGTCTCTCAGGTTTATCAGCATCCCCACCACCCTGGAGTGGTACATAAAAAAGATATTCAAAATGGAAAGAACCATTGCCAGGTTCGCCCGTCCGGTGGCAAAGAGGTTTTATGATGTTCCCCTTCCGGGGGAGGACTATTTCAATGCCGTTGAATACCTGTTCCATCGCCTGCAGGGGGTGGATGAAATCCTGGCCGATCCAAAAGTCACGACGGTGCGGCTCGTTACCAATCCGGAAAAGATCGTTCTCAAGGAAACACAGCGCGCGTTTATGTATTTTTCGCTTTATAAAATGACAACGGATGCAGTTATCATCAACCGCATCCTGCCCGAAAATGTGAAAGATGCTTATTTCGAAGCCTGGAGAGAGCGGCAGGCTGAATATATACGTCAGGCTGAAGCCTACTTCAGCCCCATACCGATTTTCCCAGTCAATCTTTTCAGGGGCGAGATACTCGGCAGCGAGAGCCTCGCCATACTCGCGGCCCAGATATACGGCGACAGGGATCCACTCGAACGGTTTTTTGAGGGCGAGCCTTATTCGCTGAATAAAATCGACGGCAAGTACCGGATGAGAATAAATCTGCCGTTTATCCAGAAAAATGACATTGATATCAATAAGGTGGCGGATGAACTCGTTATTCGTGTCGGGAGCTTCAAAAGGCACGTCCTGCTCCCCAGACAGGTCGCCGCTTCAAAATCCGTCAGCGCCAGGCTGGACGGAGCGGCTCTGCTTATCCAGTTTGAGCCCTGAATCTGCTGGAAAGGAGGCTAACGATGGCCGAAGAAAAAAACGAAACTGTCAATGAACAAATGATATGCCCGATCGGCAGGCTTTTCCTGAAGCTTGAAAAGGCATCCCGCAGGAAATCGAAATTCGCGAAGCACCTTTCACGATCCCAGATCGAGCTGCTCAAGGCCGTAAGATATCTCATTGATGAAAAAATAGAAGACCTGGAAAAAACAGGGCAGCCCCAAGAAAAAAAGAAGTCGACTCCAATAAATGTTGAGTAAAGAATGACAACACGACCTAAAGTCCGTATCGACATTGACTTCATACCGGTGATTCACGAAGAAAAAAGAATGATCCTGATCAGGGACGATGTCGGACTCGTCCAGGAAGGGCTGGCCCTGCCACAGAATCTTTTCGAGTTTGTTGCAATGCTGGACGGCCGCAGGGACATCCGGGATATTCAGATGGAACTGATGCGGAGAAACGGCGGAAACCTTTTTGACACGGATGAAATAAGAGGTCTTCTTGAAAAACTGGATTCCTGGTATTTGCTCGACTCCAGGCATTTTAGAGAGAGCTTGGCGCGTATCACAGCCGAGTTTTCCGCGCTTTCGGTCCGCCCCTGCGCGTTTTCAGGCCGATCTTACCCCGGAGACAAAACCGAACTCCGTGCCTTGCTCGAAGAAATCATATCCTCTGCGAAGGCTCCCCCGAACGCGGTGCCGTCTGCAATCGTCGCCCCCCACATCGACCTCGCCGCCGGAAAGACGTCCTATGCGGCGGCCTATTCCCTTCTCAAAAACACCCGGCCGGCAAGGGTGATCGTCCTCGGTATCGGCCATCGAATGACCAACGGCTGGTTCAGCCTCACCCTTAAAGACTTCGAGACACCCCTCGGCGTGGCCGGATGTGACAGGGAAGCCGTCCTTCGACTGCAGAAACCAGCCGGAGATACGATCGCGGACAATGACTTCGTTCATAAATCGGAACATTCAATCGAATTCCAGGTGTTGTTCCTGCAACACCTGCTGCCGCCGGATTCGTTTTCGATTGTGCCCATATTGTGTGGAGCGCTGCCTGCAGATCCGGAAAGCTTCGGAAGGGATGCCTACGTCGAAAAAGCCGGCGGCCTCCTGGGAGCTCTCAAAACGCTGACGAACGATCCGGGCATTCCAACCTTGATCCTGGCAGGGGTTGATTTCAGCCACATCGGGCTCAAATTCGGCCATTCCACACCGGCGGCCTCTCTTGAAGCGTCTGCATCCGCCCATGACCGGGCACTGCTGGACCGGCTGGCAGAAACCGATGCTGCCGGCTTCTGGCAGGAAATAATGCGGGTAAAAGACCGCTATAACGTATGTGGATTCCCCGCTCTCGCATGCCTCATGGAAATCCTCCCGCCTTCCTCAGGTGCCGTTCTCGACTACGGCATCTACAGGGAAAAAGCCACCGGTTCCGCGGTTACCTTCGCGGCCGCCGCATTCAGGGCTACCGAGAGGAACCCGTAAAAATCACGTTGATGCCTGATATTTACTACACCTACGGAGAAAAATGTACGGATAAGAAAGACCTTGCCACAAGGCCGCGGGCGCGCTCCCGGTGAATATGAAAATGATATTTGACGGCATCGTAAAAAGCTGCTTTATACCGCTTCGCGGCAGCCTGCCAGCAACGAAATTGAACAATAACGCAGCCGTGTTCATTGGAAGGCAGTGGTATTATTTTCATCCCCGGTTCTCAGAACTGCAGGACTTTCCATTCTCCGCAGCAGGGCTGCCCCGGGCAGTATTCGATCTCTTTCCGAGTCAGATTCATCACCAGAGACAGGCAGGTCACCATAGGATGGGCGCCTGTCGAATATGGGCTCCCGTGGGCGCAGATCGAGAACGGATGATCGTAGTGGTCTGCCAGGATTTCTCTTATCGCCGCCGGCCCCAGGCGCCCCAACCCCTTCTGCAGCAGCCTGCGTGTCCGGGCCAGCCGCAGGAGCGTCGACGAGTAAGGGTCCCTTTTAAGCTTCAGATCTTGAAATGTCCGGCCGGGCTCGATAAAATGATTTGTATGCACCAGGAATCCTTGTTCGGGCCAGAAAACATGTTCTTCACAAACAGCGGTTTCGATGCAGACCCCGAAGCCCTCGGTTCCCTCGGCATGCCCGATCAGATAATTGATGGAATGTGCCCGCCTGGCTGCGAGAACACGACCGGCGGCCTCCGTGAGTCTGCTCGATTCAAGGATCCGCCTGGTTATGAACAGCCAGGGCACGCCCGGACGGGGGCTGTCCGTGGTCAAATTGTTCACCGCCAGACCAATCCCGGCCGCATTCATTCCCATCTTGGCGACCTGCCCGGCTTCGGTGAAGGTCACCAGCGCGGGGATTGCTTCTCGCTCCGCTATTTTGAGCACCACCTGGCCATCGATCACAGGAGCGTACCAGTCCCAGTTCTGAGCGAGTAAAGTGCTCCCGCAAGAGGTGGCCTCGGGTAGCGCCAGCAGCGAGGTGCACCCGTCCGGCGGTTCTAGGCCGAGCGCTTTCAACGAAAAGATGACCTCGGACCGCACATTCAACAGGAAGATCTCTTCCCACGAAAAGCCCGAGCCCTCGGCGATTCCCTCTATTTCGATCAGAAGGTCCGGCGCATATGCCTCAGCCATGGGCTTCAACGATCTGCCCCGCCCGAGGAGGTTCGACCAGGCCTCCCCGGTCAAGTTCATGAAAATACCTTTGTAAAACTCCAGATTGCAGGCGATCCTTTCCCGCGCCGCTTCACCGTATGCACGGCCGCGGGCCAGCGGGGCCGTTTGATGAAGTTCAATAACAGGAAGATCTCTCATGGTTTAAACCTGATCACTTCCCGGGCCACGGTGTAGTCTTCCAGGACTTTTTCGTTCACTTCCACCCCCAGACCCGGCCCCCGTGGTACATCAATGGTCCCGTCCGGGTTGAGCGTAAACTCAGGGTCCACGATGTCCCTGTGATAATAACGATCGGAGGCGGATATGTCACTGGGATAGATGAAATTGTCGAGACCGGCCAACGCCAGGATGAGGGCCCTCCCGATGCCAGTCTCGAACATGCCGCCGCACCAGACCCCTATTCCGGCTTCTCGGCACAAGTCATGTATCTCCCTGGCCTTCGCAAGACCAGCCACCCGGCCCTGCTTTATGTTTATGATCCGACAGGCGCTGGTTTCGGCGGCCAAACGTGCGAAATAGGGTCCCTGGATGGATTCGTCCAGGCATATGGGGGTCTGCATCATGGCCTGCAATTTAGCATGATCGTGGACATCCTCATATTCCAGAGGTTGTTCAATCATCAGCAGGTTGTACCGGTCTAACTCTCGCAAAGTCTCCAGATCCTCCAGGCTGTAGGCATTGTTGGCGTCCACCATAAGTTTGATGTCCGGAAACGCACTACGCATTGCATCCACACGCTCCAGGTCGGTACCGGGTTTGATTTTCATTTTGATTTTGGGATAGCCTTTTTCAAGATATTCAGCGGCAAGCCGGACCAGATCCTCCGACGTGTCCTGAATACCTATGGACACCCCGGAAATGACCCGGTCTTTCCTGTTTCCCAGCAATTTAGCCAGCGAAATATCCTCCTCCAGCGCTTTAAAGATCCACAGTGCATTTTCCACCGAGGCCTTGGTCATAGAGTGTCCCCGAAACCGTCCGAACAACGGCCAGAAATCTTCCGGACCATCTAAATCCCTACCGATTATAAGAGGTAGAAAATGCTCCTTAAGGATCACCCTGGCGGTGTTGATGGTCTCGTAGGAGTACCCCGGAATCGCTCCTGCGACACATTCGGTCCAGGCCACATGATCGGGGGTGTAGAATTTCAAGATCAGCTTGTCCGATTCATAGCGTCTATAGTAACTGGTTTCAAAATGACCTGTCATTGGAATTTTCAGTTGTATCAAATCTACTCGCTCAATTTGCATAATCATCTCCTGTATCCGCGCAGGAACAAGGGCCGGCAAGCCCACTCCGGGCAGACCCCCGGTGAAAAAGGCCGGACTCCAGGGAGATAACCCACAACAGTTTTGTCCGGCCTACGGCAGGTAACCGGGGTCTTTCCGGCCCGGAGGACATCGGTGATCCTCTTTATTCCCAAAATGCATGCTGCAGGCGCGGCACTTCGTCGGCCCCCAGCACGATATTCAAGTTTTCCTTTACACCGTAGATCTGATGGACCACATAAAACGGCATCCAGTAGACCTCTTCCATGATTTTTTTCTGCGCCCTTGAATACAGCTGTTTCCTCTCCTCGGGATCAATGGACTGCCGTGCCGCCGTCAGCCATTCATGAAGTTCGGGGTCGTCGGTATAGCACATGGGGCTGTCCCGCAGGAACCAGGCCGGCAGGATTGCGTCAGAGTCGAATATGTTGTAGGAGCCCCAGACGAAGTTGCCGATGTCGGTAACTTTCCCGGCGTTGCGCAGCTTGATCACCTGGGAGACGTTGCCGCGGAAATCCTTCAGGTTGACCTTGATCCCCACCTCCTCCAGGAACCCCATCGCCGCCTGGTTGGGATAATTCTGATAACCGTAATATTGCCACAGATCCAGAGTAATACCGTCTCCATAGCCGGCCTCCTCCAACAACGCCTTGGCCTTTTCGGGATTGTAGCCGCAAGTTTCCTTGATCGTGGGATCGTAGCCGAACTGCAGTGGATTCATCGGGGAGTCAAGATGCCCGGCAAGCCCCTGCATTATATGTTCGACAATGGCTTTTCGATCTATAGCCATGCATACGGCCTGCCTGACCCGCTTGTCCATCAGCGGGGACTTGCCGGCCCGACCCATGGAATCAAACTGCCAGAAATTGATCCTCAAGATCGGCACGTTCAAAGCCCTTATTCCCCTGGCTTTCGATATCACCTCGTACTGGTCCGCTTCCATGTCTCCGGCGACATCGATGCTTCCTGCCAGCAGTTCGGCCACCCTTGTTGAGTTCTCGGGAATGATTTTATAAACAATGTTTTTGACTTTGGGAATGCCTTCTATCCAGTAATCGGGATTGGCCGTCATCACCAGTTGGCGGCCGCGGTCCCAGCTGACCAGTTTGTATGGTCCGGAACCCGTCGGGTTTTCGGCCACCCAGGCATCACCTTTTCCCCTGGTTTCTATCGGATCGTATATGAACAGGATGTTCAGGCGCTCCAGAACGAGAGGATAGGGACTGTGGGATATGATCCTGAAAGTCGTGTCGTCGATGACCTCCACATCCTTGATCCATTTGTAATTGCCCGCCTGGGGGGATTTCTGATCGGGATCGAGGATGCGGTCCATAACCGTGAAACGAACCGCTTCAGCGGTTAGCGGGTTGCCGTTGTGGAATTTGACTCCCGGTGCAAGTTTGAATTCCCAGGTTACGGGATCAACAGCCTTCCAGGATTGCGCAAGATGAGGCTGGATTTCCCCGGTTTCCGCATCCCTCTGGACAAGCGGATCCCACATCAGATACCCCAAATTTATCGTCGGGCGCCTAGTGGACTTGTACTGGTCCAGGGACCCTATTTCGGAGCCATACGCAACAACGATCGTGTCTTTGGAAGCAGACCATGCGCAATCGCAGGTAAGAAGTACCGCAGCCAAACAGATTCCCACCAAAAATCCTTTTTTTAGATTACTCATCATCCCTTCTCCTTTCCCTTTTCAGGTTTCAGCTATACTGCGGCTCTTTTTCATAAAGCCAGCAACGAACACCGTGACAAGCGTTCAACGAAAAAATCGGAGGCCTTTCCCGGATGCAACGGTCAAAGCTCCGTGAGCATCTGGGTTGGAAAAGACATCCCGGAGGCAGTCGTATCAGATTGGGAACCAGACCCGGGATTTCCTTGAGTGGTTGCTTGCCCATCTCAAATTTTCTGCCAAGCCTTGGAATCGATTCGGTCAATCCAAAGGTGTAGGGATGCAGAGGTTCAGTGAACAGTGTTTCAATTCGGGCGTATTCGACCACTTGACCAGCGTACATCACTACCACATCATCGCTGACCTCCGCAATCACCCCGAGATCGTGCGTAATTATCAACGTGGCCATGCCCAGTTCTTCCTGGAGCTCCATTATAAGGTCAAGGATCTGGGCCTGGATCGTCACATCCAGGGCAGTCGTAGGTTCGTCGGCGATCAGCAGCTTGGGCCTGCAGGCCATCGCCATCGCGATCATCGCCCTCTGTCTCATTCCGCCTGACAGCTGGTGGGGGTAGTCATGAATGCGGCGCTCGGGCGCGGGTATACCCACCAGCCGGAGAAGCTCTGCAGCCCGTTGCCAGGCCTCGGTTTTACCTGTCTTTTTATGGGCACTATAAGCTTCGGCTATCTGATCGCCTACGGTGTAGACCGGGTTAAGGGAGGTCATCGGCTCCTGGAAAATCATCGCGATGTCCTTTCCTCTTATATGTCGCATCTCGGCGTTTTTGATCCTCAGAAGATCCCTGCCTTCGAAAAGGATTTCACCTCCGGCGATCCGTCCAGGGGGATCCGGAATCAGTCTCATCACCGTCAATGCGGTGACGGATTTTCCGCAGCCTGACTCGCCCAGAACACCAAGGGTCCGTCCCTTTCCTATCGCGAAAGATACCGAGTCCACCGCCCTTACAACGCCCTCGGGGATCAGAAAATGGGTCGTGAGGTTGTTTACACGGAGCAACGGTTCAGTCAAATCCCACCTCCATCACATCGAAGGCACGCTACATAATGTTCGGGGGCAACCATTTGGAGGGGCGGGTCTGTTTTCCTGCATTCTTCCATGACCCTGGGGCACCGGGTATGAAACCGGCATCCAGCGGGGGGTTGGATAGGCGACGGAACATCCCCCCGGATCAGCCTCCGCGTTTTACGGCGCTCCCTGCCCCCTGGTGCCGGTATCGGACATGCCGACAGAAGTGCTTCGGTGTAAGGATGCCTGGGATTCAAGTAAATATCCCGGTCCCTGGCCATCTCCACCAGC
>OMKS01003477.1_pt1 | contig 12490 bp, 11 predicted proteins | sample 1674721 | NCBI WGS metagenome assembly OMKS01 (sample SAMN06264996, study PRJEB25208) | sediment metagenome | isolation source: hot spring sediment | place: USA: California | collected 2014-09-02 | reverse complement strand
TGATACGGCGACCACCGAGATCTAAACTATCCTCTTCGTCGGCAGCGTCAGATGTGTATAAGAGACAGACCTACAAGAGCGAAGGACACACTATTTTCACCGGGTTTCCCCGGTGCTCAGGCGTCCGAACCGTTTCCAGGGATAGGGCACCGCCACTGCCAGCGCCACCGCCGCAATCAACGGGATGGAGAGAGTGGAGAGGGCTGCTTCAAGAGAGAAGGCGTCAGCGAGAACACCACTTACTGCGACCCCGATGCCACCGGCCCCGACGGCAAGGCCGAGCATGAGCCCCGAGGCGAAACCGACGTTGCCCGGCATCACTTCATGCGCCATCGCCACCGTGACCGAGAAGGTGGACCAGAGGAAGAAGCCGAAGACGAGAAGGGCGGCATAGGAGACCGGCCCCGAGGTGAGGAGGAAGAGCGCAAATGGGGGTATCGAGGCGGCAAGGCCGAGGACGGTCACTTCCTTGCGGCCGAAGATGTCGGAGAGGGCGCCGCCGACGTACTGCCCGACCACGCCGGCGAGGAGAGTGAGGGAGACAAGGGTGTTTGCCATGAGGATGTCGACCCCGAGGTGGTCGTGGAAGTAGGCAGGAAGGAAGGCGATGGAGGCGAAGATCGCCCACGACCGCAGAGCCCCGACCCCGATCACCATGGCGATCGGGCGGAACTGGATGGGATCGCGCACTGCAGCCGACACAACAGCCTTTCTCTCCATGCCGTCAGGGGCCGGGAAGAGGAGCCTTGAGAAGGCCGCGGTCAGGAGGCCGGGGATGACCAGGAAGATCAGGCCGGGCAGGCCGAACGCCCCGACGGCGACGGCGGCAAAGATCGGGCCGACGGCAAAACCGAAGTTGCCACCGATGACGAAGATGGAGGTGAGTCTGCCGCGGTTCTCTGCCTCTGTCAGCCTGTTCACGGCAGAGAGAGCGCCGGGATGGAAGATTGCGGCCCCGAAGGCAGCGCAGGCCGAGCAGACGAGGAGGACCGGGTAGTCGCCGATGAACCCGAAGACCCCGATGCAGACCGAGGTGAGCACGAAGGGGACGGCGAAGGGGACGGTGACGTCCCTCCGGTCTGAGAGCCATCCGACCGTGGGCTGGAGGAGGGAGGAGGTGATGTTAAAGGCAGCGACAAGGAGGCCGGCAAGGAAGTACGAGTAGCCGTGCGTTGCGATAAGAACGGGCAGGACGGCAGGGATGACCGGCGAATAGATGTCGATGACGAAGTGGCCAAGCGAAAGGCCGAGGACAGACCTGAGTTCTTTCAGCATGGGCTCTCCCGCTCGATCTTCAGGATCTCCACCGGAATGTCCATCCGCTCGCGGCGGTGGAAGGCAAATGTTCTGGGGATGGTGAAGGCGCCGCCGACGGCGGCGGTGATCCCGGCCCGGCCCTCGATGTAGCGCTCGACAAAGGGGCGCGAACCGGCATTGAAGATACCGTAGATCACCGGGGCGGCAGTGATGGCGCAATCGATGAACGGCCGGTCGGCATGACGTTGCTGCGCGCCGAAGGGCGGGTTCATGACGACCGTGTCGAACGAGTCGGTCCGCAGGGGAAACGCCGGGCCGACCTCGCCGCGGATCAGGGCCACCTCGATATCGAGGGAGCGCGCGTTCTCCTGCGCCACCCTGAGGGCCCCGCGGTCGCAATCGATCCCGGCGACCATGGCAGCGTCCAGAAGCCTCGCACCGCAGGAGAGGATGCCGGTACCGCACCCGAGGTCGAGCACCCGCTGCCCCTCGATCGCACCCTCACCCGCCGCATGAAAGAGCAGGCGGGCGGCGACCTCGGCCGGCGTTGCATACTGCTCCAGGGCCGGTTTGGGAGAGGGAAAACCGGAAAGTTTCTGGAGGGTCATCTCAAGGTGCCGCAGGCGCATGTCTGCAGAATATTTGGGAGGAGAGAGGGATGAACGTGCCGGAGAGATCAGCCCTGAGAGCACGCCAGCCTGTAGTATATCCCGTTATATTCGAGGAGCGCCGGAACGGCGGTGCCGTTCGCCTGCCGCACAAACATGTACGTCCACCACAGGGCCTGGTCCTCTTCCCCATTGAGAACGATTGCACTCCAGTCGTCTCCTGGAGGCGGGAGGAAGAAGAGAGAGGTGGGACGGCGCACCTTTTTTTCCTCCACGACAAGGTCAAAGAGGGCAGGATGCGCGGCAAAATCCTCTGCGGTGAGGTGGACGAGAACATATTGGCCTCCAGGCGCAGAGGCGCCGGGTATCACACCGATATATCCCGACGACCCTGCGACAGTCGAGAAGAAAAAAAGAGCGGAGAACCCGGCGAGGGCGACAAGAAAGATGAGGGCGTACCTGAGTCTCCTGTTCATGACAGGACCTCACCCTTCGGGATCGAAATACCTTCCTCTTTTAGATCTCGTCGATGGCGTAGTCCTCCCACGCCCGCACGCCGCAGAGGATCTCGAACTCCTGCGGGGTGAGGAGGGGCACCGGGAAGCGGACCTGATCGTCGTAGGCAAGGCGCGGGCAGGCAGTGTTCACGTAGGCCCCGCAGCCGAAGTTGATCATCTCGGCGGCGGTCACCTCCCGCATCGTGATCACCACGGCCTTTTCCGAGAGGGCTAAAAGGTGCTCTGCAAGGGCGGGGCGTGCCTGCCCGCTCTTGGTGGAGAGGAGGATTCCGAACGATTCGGCCCCTCGTGCGCGCTCGATCAGGGCGAAACGTCGGCGAAGAAGACGGTCGGCAGAGACCTCCTGCACGTCGCCGGTATAGGGATCGAGGGCGATGACCCGCCTTTGAGTCGCCATCTGGACGCCGATCGGGTGGAAGACACCGGTGCCGACGTAGAGGATCTCGGGGGCGGTGAGGGCCCGGGCATTTGCATAGCTGCACCCGAGCACCTGGCCGGCGAGAGGGGTGCGCCCGCCCTCGTGCGCCACTTCGGTGGCGATCCCATGCGCCCCAAGGACGGCGGCGACCCCCTCGAGGAGGTGGGCGTGCTGGACCGTGGTGACCAGGCCGACGGTCGGTCCGGTCAGCAGCGGGACGGCCGCCGCCACCACCGCCGGGTCGAAGTCGAAGGGAAGGTGCTCGAAGAGCACACCCTCCCGCTCGTCGACCGGGGCGTGGCCGATATGGACGAGGAGGTCAGAGCCGGTGAGGGCGACGGCGTCGAGGGCGAGGTCGCAGGAACCGTAACAGGGGTCTCCGGCGACCGCCGCCACCTCGATGCCTTCGGCTCTGAGCGCCCGGACAAGGGGGACAGCCTGCCGTTTCAGCCCATCCGGGATCTGGAGGACGATCCTCCGGGCGCCGGTCTGCCTGATCCGCTCCGCAAGTTCACCTGAAGGTATCGACGACATGGACCCCATTTTCATCGACCTCGATACCGACGAGCGTCCTGACCGGGCGCCCGACATCAGGGTCGCCGCGCCTGATCACGACACAGATATCAACGACCTCGGCGCCTGCCCTCTCAAGGGCGGCAATGACGGCCTTCAGCGTGCCGCCGGTGGAGATCACGTCGTCGATCACCACGACCCGGTCGCCCTTCTCGATCCCGTTCAGGTAGAGGTGCCCGTTCGAGTAGCCGGTCGACTGGTCCACGGCGACCTCGCCGGGGAGGGAGTACTGCCGTTTCCGCATGATATTGAGCGGGATGTCGGTGATCATCGAGAGGGCGGTGCCGATATGGATGCCCATCGCCTCGGCGGTCACGATCTTGTCGACGCCCTGGAGGTCCATTACGCAGACCATTGCGCACGCCACCTCGCGCAGGAGGGAGGGCTCAAGGAGAGGGACGCCGTCGGTGATCGGGTGGATGAAATAGTTGTATTCTCCCCGCCTGACCATCGGGCAGGACTCCAGCGATGCGATCAGTCTGTTAAGCATGTAGTTCACCTGTTTCTTTGAGGTATTCTTCGATGACGCTGCGGTGGACATGGGGCATCATGACCATGCGCATATGCCCCCGTCTGGTCCAGGAGACGTGCCATCCCGGGGGGACCGCTCCTCCCTCGAAGGTCGCCACGTTCAGGTCGGGCGTGACCGCACGCCGGTAGCCGAAGGTTTCCATCCCATCGATGAGCCGCACGGTGTTCTTCATGCACCCCTCAACAACGGCGCGCATGCCTTCCCTGCCGAGAAACTCGAGCACCGCAAAGGCGCCGACGACCGCACCGCCCGAGCGCGTGCCCGCAAGGGTGCACTCCTGCTTCACGGTCAGGTAGGGCGTGTCCACGTTGAGGAGGTTGAACCACGAGGGCTCGCGCACCAGCAGGCAACCGCAGGGTATGGTGCTCATCCCCATCTTGTGCGGGTCCACGGCGACGCTCGCAACACCAGGCAGGGAGAAGTCGAAGGGGATCGGCCGTTTCAGGAACGGTATGACAAAACCGCCGAAGGCGGCGTCCACGTGGAGCGGGATCCCGTGATCATGGGCGATCCCGGCGATCGTCCCGATGGGGTCGACGACGCCGTACTCGGTCGTCCCGGCGATCCCGACGATGCAACAGGTATCGGTGTCGAGACGCTCCTGCAGGGCGTCGGGGTCCATCCTGAAGGTCTGATCGCAGGGCACCGTCCGCATCTCGATACAGAGGATGTCGCAGGCCTTCTCAAAGGAGAAGTGCGCAGACTCGGGGACCACGACGTTGGGGCGGCGCGAGCCCTTCATCTTCCTGAAGATCCTGAGGGCCTGCAGGTTCGATTCGGTCCCGCCCGAGGTGGCGTAGCCGCCGGCCCCGGGATGGTGAAGGAGGGAACCGACCCGCTCCACCAGAAGGTTCTCAACCGAAGCGGCACCCCTGAAGAGGCCGGGATCGCCGAGGTTCGCTTCGATGAACATCTGGTGCGCCCGCACCGCGACGGGGTGAGGGAGCGTGCACATCGAGCTGAGCACATGATGGTAGCGGGAGTCCTCCCCTTTTTTAAGGGAGAGGAAGGAAAAAAGTTCCTCTTCAGAGATACCGGATTCACGCATTTTTAAGTCTCACAGCGTCGAGGATCATCCTCTTTTCGGTCCGCGCCGCCGTCTCCCGGATCTTCGGGATGGCGTCGATGTTTGCCGAAACACTCGTGATACCGTTTTCAATGAGCCATTCCACCATCTTCGGGTCTGAACCCGCCTGGCCGCAGATGGAGCACTCGACCCCATACTGCCGGCATACGGCGATGGCGTCCCTGATCAGTTTGAGCACGGCCGGATGTTTCGGCCTGTACATCGAGGAGACGAGTTCGTTGTTCCGGTCGATGGCAAGGGTGTACTGGATCAGGTCGTTTGTCCCGAAGGAGGCAAAGGAGATGCCGGCCTTGCAGAAGTCTTCGATCAGGATCGCCGAAGAGGGGATCTCGACCATGATGCCGAGTTCGACGGCGTCCACATCCACGCCCCACCCGGCGATGAGCGCCTTTGCCTTCAGGAACTCGTCGGGGTGACCGACCAGCGGGAACATCAGCCCGAGGTTGTCGTATCCTCTGTCCCAGAGGCGCTTGAAGACCTCGATCTGCATCCTGAACTGGTCCGGGCTCTGGAGGTCGCGGCGGATGCCGCGCCAGCCGAGCATCGGGTTGTGCTCGATTGGTTCCGACTCGCCGCCGAGCATGTTGCGGAACTCGTCGGTCGGAGCGTCGAGCGTCCTGACCCAGACCGGTTTGCCCGGGAAGGCGTCGAGAACGACCTTGATCCCGTTGTAGAGCTCGGCGATAAACTCCTCTTCCTTGTTCTGGGAGATGTACCAGCCCGGCGTCTTGTTCATGCCCAGGATCATGTGCTCGATCCGCAGGAGACCGACGCCGTCCGCCCCGGTGGCGGCGGCCCTGGCTGCAGCCTCTGCAAGGGAGACGTTCACCTTGATGCTCGTCGCCGTGATGATCGGCGCCGCTGCAACCGCTGCGCCCGGTGCGGCGGCTGCCATGGCGGCGGCAGGGGCCACGGCCACCGATGCGGCACCCTCGTAGACGATGCCTTTCTCACCGTCGAGGGTGATGATATCCCCGTCTTTCAAGGTCTTTGTCGCCTTTTTCGTGCCGACGACCGCAGGGGTGCCGAGCTCGCGGGAGACGATCGCCGCGTGGCAGGTCATGCCGCCCTCGTCGGTAACGATGCCCGCAACCTTCCGCATGGCCGGGACCATATCGGGGTTGGTCATCTTTGTCACCAGGATGTCGCCCTCCTTCACCTTCCCCAGGTCTTTGATGTCGTGAACGATGATCACCGGGCCGCTTGCGACGCCCGGCGATGCGCCGTTGCCTTCGAGAAGGACTGCACCTGTACTCTGGCTTCCCGCACCTTTCGCCTTTGTGCTCATGCCGATGGTGGTGATCGGCCTGGACTGGAGGATGTAGATCGTGCTGCCGACGATTGCCCACTCGATATCCTGCGGAACATTGTAGTGCTCCTCAGAGATCTCGGCGAAGGCGGCGAGCCCCTCGACCTCGGCGTCCGAGAGAATCGGTTCGTCCTGCCGGTCTTTCGGGATATCCACGAGTTCAGTGCCGTGGTCGCCGACCGGGACGATCATATATTCCTTCTTCGAGATCATCCGGTCGAAGACTTTCCTCAAGCGGCGGTCGTAGACATATTTGTCCGGGGAGACGCTGCCAGAGACCACCGCCTCACCAAGCCCCCAGGAACCCTCGATGATCGTGAGGGGTTCGCCGGTCACGGGGTGCGACGAGAACATGACGCCGGACTTTTCAGAGCGGATCAACTGCTGGACGACGACCGCGATATTGACGGTCCGGTCGTCGAATCCCTGTTTTGCCCGGTAATAGATGGCACGGGCGCCGTACAGGGAGGCCCAGCACATCTGCACCGCCTCAACGACCGCCGCATCGCCTCTGATGTTCAGATACGTCTCCTGCTGTCCGGCGAAACTCGCATCAGGAAGGTCCTCTGCCGTGGCACTGGAACGGACGGCGACGACCATGTTGTCCGGCCCCATCGTCCCGTATGCCTGGATGATCTCCTCCCTGATATCGTCGGGCATCTTAGCGTCGAGGACCAGGTTTTTGACATTCCTGGAAACGTCTTCGAGTTCCTCGCTGTTTTCAACGTCGACGTCGGTGAGCAGGTCAAAGAGGGAGTCTTCAAGTCCGGTCTGGACAAGAAACTTTCTGAAGGCCTGGGCGGTCACCACAAATGCTTTCGGCACAGGCAGCCCGACAGACGCCATTTCACCGAGGGAAGCACCTTTTCCCCCGACCAGAGGGATATCGTCCTTTGAAATCGCTTCGAGCCACAAAATGTTGGGCATTTCGGTCATTATCGCACCACCTATATGATACGCCTGACGAATATTATAGATTCCCCTTTTATGGTTTCTCCCCCGCCGCCGGGAGGATGCAGGTGGTAAAAGTATGGGCGAACGGACCTGTTCAGGGCAGACAATACCAAAAGTATTTTATAATTGATCCAACCATTCGCTGCCCCTTCGAACAGAGCAGACCGAACATAAAAAAACATGAATACCTGCAGGGTTCCATACACTATGGGGTTTAGATTGAAATTCAAAGTCCTTGTCAGCGATCCGCTGGCTGAAGAAGGCATAGAGATCCTCAGGGAGACGTGCGACGTCGACGTCCGCACGGACCTCACCGAAGAGCAGTTGATCGATGTCATCAAGGATTATGACGCAATCCTGGTCAGGAGCGGAACCGAGGTCACGGCGGCGGTGATCGAGGCTGGAAAGAACCTGAAGTTTATCGGGCGCGCAGGGGCCGGCGTCGACAATATCGATACCGAGGCCGCAACCCGCCGCGGCATCCCGGTGGCGAACGCCCCCTCGGGAAACACGATGGCGGCGACCGAGCACACGATTGCCATGATGCTCTCGATGGCCAGGAACATCCCGCAGGCGACGGCGTCCCTGAAGAAGAAGGAGTGGAAGCGCTCGAAGTTCATGGGGGTCGAACTGAACGAGAAGACCCTCGGGATCATGGGCCTCGGTCGGATCGGCCGGGAGATTGCGAAGCGGGTGATCGCCATGGACATGAAGGTGGTAGGCTACGATCCCTTCATCACCAAGGAGAACGCCGCCCAGATGGGGGTCGAACTGATGGATGCGGACGATCTGGTGAAGGTCGCCGATTTCATCACGGTGCACACCCCGCTGACGCCTGAGACGAAGCACCTGATCAACGCGGCGCGGATCGCCACGATGAAGGACGGCGTCAGGCTGATCAACTGCGCTCGCGGCGGGATCATCGACGAGAAGGCGATGTACGACGGACTGGTCTCCGGGAAGATCGCGGGCGCGGCCCTCGACGTCTTCGAGAGCGAGCCGCCCTTCGACTCGCCGCTCCTGACGCTCGACAACGTGATCGTGACCCCGCACCTCGGGGCGAGCACGGTGGAGGCGCAGAAGAACGTCGCCGTCTCGGTCGCAAAGCAGTGCCTTGCCGTCTTCGCCGGGGAGCCCGCGAAGTACGCGGTGAACGTCCCGATGGTCCCGCCCGACCAGCAGGAACTGATGGAGCCCTACGCCGTCCTCGGCGAGAAGATGGGCAGGCTGCTCGTCCAGCTCATCGAGGGCAGGATGGAGGCGGTCGAGGTCATCTATGGCGGAGATCTCTCGAAGAACCGCTTCACCCGCTACATCACCCGCAGCATCCTGAAAGGGCTGCTCGACCCGATCCTGCGCGAGCCGGTGAACTTCGTGAACGCGGAGTACGTCACCAGGGAGCGGGGGATCAGGGTTGCCGAAACCGTCACCGAGGCGGCGCAGGGCTTTAAGAACCTGATCACCCTCAGGGTGAAGACTGACACGATGGAAGAGACCGTCTCTGGCACGGTCTTCTCGAAGGACCGGATCAGGATCACCTCGATCGGCGGCTACACGATGGACATGGTTCCTGAGGGGCGCGTGATCATCTCCCGCCACCTCGACAAGCCCGGCGTGATCGGCAGGGCGTCCACGATCCTGGGCGAGGCCGAGATCAACATCGCCGGCATGCAGGTCGGCCGGGTCAAACGCGGCGAGGAGGCAATCATGGTCCTGAACGTGGACGCCGAGGTTCCCCAGGCGGTCATGGAGGAGATCAGGACGAAGGTCGGGATCTTCTCCGCAAAGTTTGCAAAACTCTGAGCGGGCATTTTACGCGCCGGGCGGGACCCGGCACTCTTTTTTTATCGAAGAATAGTTCTATTTTCGGAAAAATACCATCGTCATCTGCTTTTCAACGAAACCGACCGGTGCCGGACCAGGCCGGGATCCCGCGGCGGCAGGTGCCGTTCTTTAAATACCAGCCACCAGGCACCGTATCGCAAAAACTCCGCCACGGACAACATTTATATCAGAAAACGTTCAACATATAGAGAGTCTGAGTATCAGACAGCAAGGGCTCGTGGTCTAGCTGGCTATGACGTCGCCTTGACATGGCGGAGGTCCTGAGTTCGAATCTCAGCGGGCCCATACTTCTTTTTCTGTCCCAAAACGGAACCAATCAGAAATATCACCCCCAAAACAAGTGCTGTTATAATTCATCACGGCCATGAATCCTTGATCGATGCCGACCTCACCCCTCGAAACCATCGCCACCCTCACCCAGACCAGATAACCACCATAATCCCCATCCACACCACTCCCGGATCCAGATATCCCATCCATACCACCCAACGATCAAATTTATAAATCCGTACACATAACCTCAAAATATGTCCAGATCTGGGACAAAAAATATCAGAAACCAGATGAAAGACTGGGAATCAGGCAGCGGACGAAAGCAGTCATCTTACAACGATTTCGATGATGAAATCGATTTCGACGACTTCATGGATAAAAAACGCAGAAAGCGGTGAGTCCGAAACATCCACGAGGAAAAAGGCATCTGCCCTTCCCGGTCCCCGAACCGGATCCATCTGATCTTTTTTTGCGCACCCCATGTCACCGGGGCCGCGTGCGCGATATCCGAACGCTGATTTCATCCGGCCGTACCCGGCACTTCCCATAGAGCGTTCGCTCTTTTTTCGACAGATGCGGGGCACGCGAGGATCCCGCACATTTAATATACATCGGTGTATAACAATATACAATCATGCGGAGTATGCAGCAAAATAAATCCGACCCTCGGCGCCGCTGGCAGGGCATCACCACATCCACCTCCGCGCACTGGCGCTGGTGACCGCCGCCCACCTCTGTCCGCACCGCCCGATGAATACCCCCCATACAAGAAGATATCATGAAGTCACAGCACATTGCCATTGCAGGAATCCTGCTCGCGTCAGGCGCCATCGTGCGCTACCTCTCCCTGGTGATCCCGGGTCCGATCGTCTCGAACCTGGTGATCGCCTTCTACTGCCTTGCGATCATCCTCATCGTCCCGGCCCTGGGCGAAGCTCTCGGCATCGGCATCGTCGCCGGGATCATCTGCGCCCTGATCAGCCATTCGGTCTTCCCGCCCGCAAACCTGATCAGCGAACCGGTAGGCGCACTCGTCTGCCTCGGCGCCTTCCTCGCTCTCAGGGGACGTATCGCCATTGCACCCGGTCTCGCCACCTTCATCGCCACCGCCGCTTCAGGATCGATGTTCGTGATCATCGCCATCCTCGGCGTCGCACCGGTGATCCTGACGAAGTATGCCTCCATCGGAGCATTCGCCGCCGTCACCATCCCGATCGTCATCGGCACCGCCGTCGTGAACGCCGTCATCGCCCAGGCCCTCTATATCCCGGCCTCGCGGGCGCTCACCCGGGGGCAGGAATGATCGAGGTCAGAGGCCTCACCTTCACCTATCCGGGAGCGCCGGCCCCTGCCCTCAGGGGGATCGACCTCACCGTCAGGCCGGGCGAACTGGTGCTCCTCACCGGACCGACCGGCGCCGGCAAGACCACCCTCTGCCGGGCGGTGGCTGGCATCCTCACCCATGAGTACGGCGGCCGGATCGAGGGCTCGATCAGGATCGCCGGCAGGAATGCAGGGGACTACCGGGGCATGGAGGAGATCGCAGGGGCGATCGGCATGGTCTTCGACGACGCCGACGCCCAGCTCATCTTCTCCACCGTGGGGGAGGAGATCAGGTCGGCCTGCGCAGAGGGCACCGAAATCGGAGAGATCCTGGAATGCTTCCGCCTCAGCCGACACAGCGAACAGGCGCCCCACACCCTCTCGGGCGGCGAAAAGCAGCGGACCGTCCTTGCGGCGGCGGTCGCAGGGGGCCGCCCGGCCCTGATCCTCGATGAACCTGCAGCCGAACTCGACCCGGCCAGTGCCGGGCGCATCGCGGCGATCCTTGCAGACCTGAAACGCGAGGGACGGGCAATCCTCCTGGTCGAAAATACGCCCGGCGCATTCTGCGAGATCGCCGACCGGGTGATCAGGCTCGAGGCCGGACGCATCGCCGGACCGGCGCCCCAGGCGCCCGAAGAGACGAGGGCGGCCATCGTCCCGCCCACCGGCGAGCCCGTCGTCAGGATCGCCGGCCTCACCCACCGCTACGGCGCGGGCTTCGCCCTCAGAGGGATCGACCTCACCATCAGGGCGGGCGAGTTCGTCGCCGTCACCGGCGAGAACGGATCGGGCAAGACCACCCTGATCCGCCACCTCAACGGACTCTTAAAACCTGACGGCGGCTCGGTCGAGGTCTGCGGCATGGACACCAGGCGCCACCAGGTCCACGCCCTCGCCCGGAAGGTGGGGCTCGTCTTCCAGAACCCGGACACCATGCTCTTCGAGGAGACGGCAGAGCGCGAGGTCGCCTTCGGGGCGCGCAACGCCGGCGTACCCGACCCGGAAGGCTCGGTCAGGTCGGCCCTCATGGCCGTCGGTCTCCTCGACCGGAAAGACACCTATCCCCGCCACCTCTCGCGGGGGGAACGCCAGCGCCTCGCCGTCGCCTGCGTGCTCGCCATGGGTCCGGAGGTGATCGTCCTCGACGAACCGACCACCGGGCTCTCGCCGGACGAGGCCGGCATCGTCATGGACCACCTGCGGCGCCTGCAGGAGACGGGCGTGACCGTGATCATGGTCACCCACGACCACGCCCTCGCCCGGCGCTACGCCGACCGGATCATCACGATGGAAGGAGGAGCAATCCTGAAGGACGGACCGGCAGGAGGTGAAGCATGCAGGAGATCTTCCAGTACAGAAACGGCAACGGCATCCTCCACCGGATGAACCCGATCACCAAGATCGCAGGTGTAACAGCAGTCGTCATCCTTGCCGTCCTCTCTGCAGACCCGCTCTTCCTCGCGGCCATGACCGCGGCCATACTCGCCCTCGGCATCGCGGGCGGCGTCGGGCGGGATCTGCTCAGGCAGGTTCCCCTTCTCGCCTTCCTGGGGGGTTTCCTCATCCTGATCACCGTCCTCACCATCCAGATCGGAGACGTGATCCTGGACGGGCCGGTCGTTGTCACCGAGGGCTCCGTTTCGTTCGGCCTCGCCCTTGCTCTGCGCTTCTGCGCCATGATCTTCGCCTTCCAGGTGCTGGTGGCGACGACAATGCCGACCGCCCTTGTGGGCGCCCTCAGGACGCTGAAGTTCCCGGCCGACTATGCCCTGATGGCCCTGATCGCCCTG
>OMKS01003476.1_pt1 | contig 12491 bp, 12 predicted proteins | sample 1674721 | NCBI WGS metagenome assembly OMKS01 (sample SAMN06264996, study PRJEB25208) | sediment metagenome | isolation source: hot spring sediment | place: USA: California | collected 2014-09-02 | reverse complement strand
ATATCCGTTTTTTAATTTCATCTTCACCGGCATCGGGTTGAAAGGGTTTTCCCAGCAACAAAAACATCTCGGTCAGATTTGGGGTAATAACATTCGCCTTTTGAATCAGTGATTTCATTTCCGAAACCATTTTTTTATCGAACGGCCCGTACAGTTTGCCGTTGTCTCCCAAAACCGGGTCAACCACCACCAATTGATTCTCTTTGCTAAATGTTTCAATTAACCGGTGAACAATGCGAATTTGTTTATACGAACCTAAAAAACCGCTGTAAACAGCATCGAAAGCTACATCCAACTTTTTCCAGTGGTCAATTATGGGTTGCATCTGTTCAGTAAGATCGGTAAAATGATACCCTTCGAAGCGGCTGTGAGATGACAAGACTGCGGTGGGCAACGGGCAGACTTTTATCCCCATTGCCGATAAAATAGGTATAACAACGGAAAGCGATGTCCGTCCGCAACCCGAAAGGTCGTGTATGGCGGCAATTTGTTTTACAGGCGATTGTGATATCATTTTTACTTATTTTTTTATTCCAGCCAGGGATCCATATTCAGGTTTGTCGATGAAAACAGATCCATGTTTTGGTATTCAACTATTTTTTCCAAATGTTCCAAAAGTGTCCGCGCTTTTAGGTTTTCTTTGTCTGCTTCTATTATTTTTTTCAGCTCGTTTATTGCTTTCCCAAATTTCTGTTCGCTGATGAGGTCCAGAATCTGTGAAAAATCTGCTGCATTATTATCATTGTACTTGTTAATCATCGAAGTCATTCCTGAAAACAGTGTTTAAAACCTCTTTTATTTCACCTTTTTGGAAGTCCGAAATTCCCCTGAAATCCCGCATCATTATATTTTTTAAAGATGGATTATACAAAGCTGCAGAAGGATGCCGCAACGGATAAATTTTTTGTCCGTTACAATCAATCAGTTTCCCGACAAAATCGGACGATGAACTTTTTTCATTGCAAAAACGGCTCAGAATATACTTTGTGGCATGATATCCCAAAGGAATCAGAAATTCCGGCTTTACAATTTCAATTTCCTGTTCAAGGTATTTGCCGCAGATTTCAATTTCATCGTTTTTGGGTTTTCGGTTTTTGGGGAGCCTGCATTTTATCAGGTTGGTCATATAAACCTCACTTCTGTTCAGGTTAATTTCAGAAAACAACTCATCGAACACCTTCCCCGTGGGACCAATAAACATTTTGCCTGCTTTGTCTTCCATTTCACCCGGCGCCTGTGCAATAAAAAAAAGCCGGGCATTCACATTTCCCTCACCGCAAACAGCATGAATTCTTTCGGAACTTAAACGGCAGCGGGTACATTCTTTTATGCGGTTATTCAGTATTGTAAGTTCTTCATATTTGCCGGGAAATGTTTTCATAGATAACTTGCTTAATAATTGTAAAAATTTTAAAAACAGGGATAATCCGTTTTGTCACAAAACGATTTCGGTGAGGATAAATAATAACTTTTCCATTGTTTCTGTAGCTTTTCCCTGGATGAAAATATCTGTAATTGTGGTTGAATAGTTTGAAGGAGCAATGTTGATTTCAATTATTTTGGATTTGTTCTTTTGGGCTTCAATCGGAATTAGCGATGATGGTATTACTTCTCCGGAAGTTCCGAATTTCAGGGCAGTAAATCCTCCGTTGGTTTCGGGCAGTTTTTGTTTAATCAAGTCTGCTTTGATGGTAACGCCCAAGTGGTTGGCCTGTCCGGTAAGGTCGGCGGCCGTGTGGTAATCTTTTTCTTCGGTTTTAAAACTGCTGTTTCGGGTATAGCACCACAAAACCGTTGCCATTCCAAGTTCGTGTGCCCGCTCGAAAGCTTCTGCCACTTCAACAATCTGCCGGTTCGATTCCAGCGAACCAAAATAGATGGTGGCTCCCACGGCTGTCGCGCCAAGATTCCATGCTTCCTCCACGCTTCCAAACATCACCTGGTCATATTTATTTGGATAGGTGAGCAGTTCGTTGTGATTTATTTTCACAATAAAAGGAATTTTGTGCGCATATTTCCGGGCATGCAAAGACAGGCCGCCAAACGTTGTTACCACCCCGTTGCATCCGCCTTCAATGGCCAGTTTAATAATGTTTTCCGGATCGAAATAATCGGGATTAGGTGCAAACGAATTGCCGGCGGTGTGTTCTATTCCCTGATCGACCGGCAAAACAGACAGGTAACCGCTACCCGAAAGCCTGCCGTGGCGATAAAGAGAAGACAAGCTTTTTAATACCTGCACATTCCGGTCTGAAATACCGAAAACTTCATCCAGTGTTGCAGGGCCCGGAAGGGTTAATCTCTCTTTTGGAATACACGTTGCTTTGTAAGTTAACAGGTTTTCTGCTTCACTACCTAAATATTTTTCAATCTGCGCCATACTGTTTATTGTATTTTCCATCATTTAAAAAATTAATATTTCGTAATTTATTTAATGATTCGGGCTGATTGACAACCGCTGCACAAAATTATCGGGAATAGCCGGAATGAAACTGTTAACTGTAAACACAGGTATTTTGCAGCTATGTACAAGTTCCGATACAAATTTGCCAATGCGTGTATTTTTAAGGTTCGATTCCTGATTCGTGCGTTTGATAATCATATCCGGGTTTTCTTCCTGTATAAAGTTGAGAATAACCTTATGTTTCTCCTGGTCGGGAGCATTAATTATTTGTACTTCACATTCAATGCCCCGTTTCGAAAGCATGGATTTTATTTTTTCTGCATTTTTGTAAACCAGACTTTTTTTAATATCAAGGTTTAAAGTAAGGGCTGAAACGATGATGATTTTTGCCCCATATTTTTTGCAAAATAGGTTGCCCATAATAATTTCTTTATTACTTTTATCAACCATCAAAAATTCATATCCCCCTCTTTTCGACTGCCTGATTAAAAGAGAAAGCCGCCTGCCTGACCTTATCCGGAAGGAAAAATGCTTCAATGCTTTAGCCGGGACAACATTTTTTGTAAATTCCTTCAGTTTTTCCGGAGTCAAATGATTTACGCTGCGATTCTTTTCTGAATTTAGAATTCTTTTAATTAGTGAAGGTTTTTCATTTATGCTGCAAGTAAAAATCCGCATTCCGAGCGTTTGCTGAAAAAACAAGGCATGTTGCAACAGTAATTTTCCATCCTCACCGGGTGGAAGATATGCCATGATGTTATTTGATCTGTAATGCATTTTGTCTTCTCTTTGCTGCTCTTTTATAACGGAATTTTATCAGGAATTGTTTACAAATGTTTGTATTCAAATGGTATTGAAATTTTTAAATTTTAAGTTATGGTTTGATTTTTAAATAATTGTAAAACCAAACGGTGCTTAGCGAGAAGTGTAAATATCTTAATTTTTAACTGAATTGAAATATGGATTTAGTCTAAATAAACTATTCTATTTTGAGAATATGATTAAAATAAAAAAATAAGAAGCCAAAAAAGTTGTGTGATAAATTCAAACCATGAAAAATGTTCGGGCAAATAAGAATACTACATCCTCATTTGGAAAATCGCCTGTCATCTTTTGCATTTGGAAGTTTATTTACATTTTTCTCCAGCCAGCCGGTTCTCACTTTTTCTTTTGAATCAAATTCGGGTACGTACGGTTTAATGTCGAGCAGCGGTGTCCCGTCAACAATGTCAACTCCCCGGATGTATAATTTATTTCCTTCGATTCTAATCAGGCGTGTAACCGACAACCCAATGGGATTTGGCCGGGCGGGCCCGCGAATGGCAAAAATGCCGTGTTCATTGTCGTCCATAAACGGTTTGACTTTTAGTTTTGCCTCACCAATTAAATGAAAATGGTACAACAAAAACAGGTGCGAAAACCCGTCCAAATCTTTTAATCCTTCCACGAATTCTGGGAACAGCTCAATAATTCCTTCAGCATTTTTCCCTGCTGCAGGCTGTATGGGCGTTCCTTTGGGGTCCTTGAATGGAGAATGGATTATTCCGATTGGCTTATATTTAATTTCTTTCATGATGAAATAGTATTCAATTTTTTAAAAGTAAAAATTAATACGAAAACTTTTCCGGTATTTCATTTTCTTGTATGGGTTTTACTTTCTTAGTGAAACTTTCAAAATAACTTCCACAAAAGGTAAATTTAATACTTTGGCTTGATAAACAAAGAAATTAACAGTACCCGTTTGATAAAGAAGTAAATTTTAAGTTTTAACTAATTGATTTACTGAGTTCCTTTGGGTTATTATAAAAGAGGAATTTTCGGAGAAAATGGTTATGCTCATGCAATTGCATTACAGCCGTCTTTCAGAAAAGGATCGTCGGCAATAAGCAGCCTTGGAATCTTTGAATTTAGGCCGTGGGGGTATCACTTACATTAGCAGGGTACTTGGAATCGACCACAAAACAATTCTGCAAGGGAGAAAAGAATTAACAATGGATTTGCCAAATCCCATTCCACCGGGCAGGCAGCGTGCGGCAGAAGGTGGCAGAAAAAAACGGATGAGCAGTTCAAAATAATTTGCTCATTGGTGTTTATAATGAGTATTAAAAGCCCTGTATTGAGTATCGACTGTAAAAAGAAGGAGCGACTGGGAAACCTTTACCGGAAGGGAAAATGCTTTTGCACCCATGCCTAAAAGTATTTGGCCATAACCGCTATATAAGTCGCCTCAGGCTGTGCATGAGTGGCAGCACCGATTATTATGTCAATGACAAAACAGGCCAGCCCTTTTTTGTGGTCAACGAAGCCATCAATAACGGCATGATAGCACAAATAAAAGATTCCATACTTCCCCGGCTCGAAAAAGAAGTTCCCGATCAACCCACGCAGGAAGCATTAGAAAAGAATGACAAGTTGCACCGGTTTAAGATTGTGTGCGACAGGGAATGTTACAGTATCGAACTGTTTCATTATTTAGGCAATTGGACAGCGAGGTACGTTCTCTAAATGGAAAACTTTCAACCCTAAAGGCAAAATTTGGTAACCTGACCCTAAAAGAGGCTTCCTTAGATGGCAAAAAACTGGAGAAAATAATTGCCCAAAAAGCCCAGGTACACCAAGACCTGCAGATTTTGGAAAAAAAGCGCGTAATTATCGATTTAACAGACAATGATATTCTGCAAAAAGCAGCAGGAGGAGAAGTATAAATTACGAATTATGAAAATGAATGAATGCGGCAGGCACTTATTCCTCCTTCTGCGTTCGGGCCTGGTAAATGCTGGCATTCAGTTCGAAACCCACCAACAGAATAACCGACATCACATACATCAGGAAAAGGAGGATAAGCAACGTACCAATGGAGCCATACAGTTTGTTGTACTGACTGAAATTATTGATGTAGTATGAAAAACCACCGAGCGCACCAATGCTTAAAACGGTGGCCAGTGTGCTTCCCGCCGATATAAAACGCCACCTGGTTTTTTTGGCCGGAGCCATATAATACAAAAACGAGTTGGCAAAAAAGAGCAGAAATATAATGACAATCCATTTTCCAAAATTGAGCAGAAAAATGGTAAAGCTATCGCGTAAAATGTCGTTTTCGCGCAAATAGCTGATCGCCAACTGCCCGCCGGTAATCAGGGCAATGGCTGCGGTAAGAAGCACCGATAAAATAATGAGCAGCCCGATGGCAGCCAGCCGCTGGCTGATCCACGAGCGACGGTTGATGCTGTGGATGGTGGCATCGAAGGCACTCATCATCGATGCCAGGCCGTTGGTGGAAAAAACAAGCGCCATGGCAAAACCCAGCGACAGCAAACCACCCCGGGGGCGCATAATGATGTCGGTTACCGTATCTTCAATGGTTGCGAAGGTGCTATCGGGAACCACTTCCTGAATGATCATAAACAGCTCGTTCTGAAAGTTCTCGATGGGAATGTATGGAATAAGGGTGAAAAGGAACAACACCCCGGGGAAAAAGGCGATAAAAAAGGAAAAAGCAATGGCCGATGCCCGCGTGGTTATAGACCCGTCCACAATGCTGCGCCAGAAGAACACAGCCACATCGTACAGGGGAACGCCATCGAAAAAGGGCAAAGAAATTTTTTGAGCCCGGTCAATCAGCCGGTCTCCAACTTTTTGGTATTTGTCACGGTTCAGCAACCCTCTCTTCATCGGGTTATTCCTGTTTTTCAATTCTCAATTGGTGTATAAAATCTTTCCCATCGTCCTTTTTCAGCAAGAAATAGACACGAAAAGCGCCGTTTTTTGTGACCAGGTGACCAATAACATACTGGGAGCCCTCCTTTCCGCCATGGTGCTTAACCGAAAAAGTCTGGGGCGGGAAATTGCTGAAAAATTCATTTACAATAAGTTGTGCCTGTGCTTTGCTATATACATTGTCGCTGTCGGGAACAACCAGCTCCACATTCTGGTTAAAATAGGTTGAAAGGACTCTTGCATTGCCTGCTTTCAGGCTCTGAATTATCTCTTCCGGTATCTGCCCATTTGCCTGCCAGCTAAGGAGAAAGAAACCGGAAAAAAGAGAAATCATGAATAATTTTTTTGTTATTGATGACATGATTTTAAAGTTTTTCAATTATTAAGCGCCAATTCCATAGCAAAAACTGTGCAAAAACAAATTCATCGCCTTATTTTTGGTAAATTTATAAAATTATTATTCATTCATCTGCATGAAACTTACTTTATTGGTGGTTGGAAAAACCGATGACAACTGGCTGGAGGAAGGAATTACCCGTTATACGGAGCGTTTAAAACATTATGCCGATTTTAAACTGGAGGTTATTCCCGATGTAAAAAAAGGGAAAAAAACAACCGTTGACCAGCAAAAGACAAAAGAAGGTGTGCAGATTCTTTCAAGGTGTGCACCGTCGAAAGAGTTGCATTTGTTCGACGAGAAAGGCAAAACCTGTTCCTCGCGCGAGTTTGCAGCTTTTCTTCAAAAGAAAATGGCCAGCGGGCTGAAAGAGCTGGTGCTGGTTGTTGGCGGACCTTACGGTTTTTCCGACGACGTTTTCCGGCAGGCGGCATCCACAATTTCACTTTCGCGCATGACCTTTTCGCACCAGTTGGCGCGACTTTTGTGTGTGGAACAGATTTACCGGGCTTTTACCATTTTAAAAGGCGAACCATATCATCACGACTAACGTGTTTTGGAAAATTAACAAATACAGTATTCTTATCGTTGCCCTGTGCTTCTTTGCTGCAGCGGCCATCATCGAAAACGGTTTGCTCAAAAAGCACCCCGAGACACACCTTGTCCGCGATTTTCAGGAGCAACTGCAAAAAAATGAACAGGAGCTTGATCGGCACATTCAGCAGATTACCTCCCTTGTAAAAAGTGAAGGGTTCGATGGCCAGTTTTTCGGCAATCTGAATTTGGCCTCCAACCTGCTGGAAGAGAAAGGATTTGCATTTTTGGTGTACAAAAACGATGAACTCTGGTACTGGTCGAACCGCTCGGTTGGCTTTTTTGGGCAGCGCAGCGAATTGCCCGGAAACGAGGGCGTAATGCGATTCCCCAACGGCTTTTACCTGATGCGCGAAACAGTGGTTGGCGAATATCACATCTATGGGCTTCACCTCATCAAACACAGTTACCGGTACGAAAACAAATACCTGAAAACCGCATTTTTCAAAGGGTACAACCTTCCCGGTGAGTATAAAATTGATATGAATTCCGAATCTGCTGATTTTCCGGTGTTCAGCGCTGCAGGCGAGTATCTGTTTTCCATTCACCCGGAAGGAACCTATCTGTGCACCACACGGCAGCTCTACTTTCCGGGAGTGCTCTATTTTATCGGGCTGCTGATTTTACTGCTCTATTTCAGGCTCGAGTTTCTTCAATCGCAGGCGCCCTTCTTTATCCGGTTGATGGGTATGGCCATTGCCTTGTTTATAGTGTACTGGCTCCACCTGATTTTTCATATCCCCAAAGTATTTTTCCTGCTCCGGTTTTTCAGCCCGTCGGTTTTTGCCATGAACAGCTGGCTGCCGTCGCTGGGCGATTTTTTCATGCTGGCAATTTTTTTCCTTTTCTGGCTCTACCATTTCGGCACACACCTCGATGTGAAACAGTTGCAAAAAGACTCCCTGCTGCCGAGGCGTGCCATAGGGGTTTTGCTTTTGCTGTTTTCGGGCAGCACCTACCTGCTTATTCAGTATTATATCCGCGAATTAATCTTTAACTCCACCATCTCATTCTCACTCAACCGCATCATCGAAATTTCGGCACAAAGTGTTCTGGCCATTTTTTCGGTGGGCTTGCTGCTGCTGGCCGTTTTTCACCTCACCATTAAAATTATCGACAACATTCGCGACGATTTTAAACTGACTCACCTCGCTGTCGTTGCCCTGCTCATTGTGACATTCCTTGCCGGTGTGCAATACATTTCGGTACAAAAAATTGCGGCAGAAGCACTTTTGCTATTTTTTGCAGCTACCATGCTTGCCTCTTTCTTTAGTAAAAACTACCTACAGAAATTTACCCTCAGCTACCTTATTATTTTTGTTTCGGCAGCCTCTTTTTATTCGCTTGTATTATTTTACACCACAACCGCTGCCAAGCAGCGCGACGAACAAAAACTAATGGCCGTTACCCTGGTTGCCGAACGCGACCCCGCCGCCGAGGTGTTTCTCACCGAAATACAGAATGAAATTCGCAGAGACTCGGTCATTCCACGCCTGCTCATTGAAGAAGAAGGATTGATTGACTACATAGAGCAAACCTACTTCAGCAGCTATTTCAACCAGTACGATGTGCGGTTTTTTGTGTGCTCGGGAGCCGACAGCCTGTTTATTGAAATGGAAAAGCAGATGGCACCGTGCTTCGATTTTTTTGAAGATATGATTCTTGCGCAGGGCATTCAAGTCAGGGGTACCAATTTTTATTTTATGGACAACATGAATGGAAGAATTTCCTATACCGGCTGGCTTCACTATCCGCACACTTCCGAAGCCCGTGGCATTTCTATTTTTATTGAGTTGAATTCGGAACTGTTGTTCGAGGGCATCGGGTTTCCCGAGTTGCTCATCGACAAATCGATGGCCAAGCCCGAAAACTACAGAAAGTTCAATTATGCCAAGTATTTCGGGGGCGAACTTACCGACAAGCACGGCGATTACAATTACAATTTCTACGTTCATTCGTACCTCACCTCCGACAACGAATTTGAATACAATGTGTGGGATGGCATGGAGCACCTCATTTACCACACCCGGCAGGACAACTATGTGATTGTTTCCCGCGAAATTTTCACCTCGGTAGATTACCTCATTTCGTTCCCCTACCTGTTTGTGTTTTATTTTCTTTCCATTTTACTTGTTTTGGTCATCAGCAATCGGTCCATCCGGCGGCGTTCGGTCAAATTCGATCTGAAGTTCAAAATTCAGGCAGCCATCATCTCCATTGTTTTTGTGTCGCTGCTGGTGGTAGCCATGGGAACCATTTTGTACAATGTGAAAGAATACAAGGAAAAACACCGGAACGATTTGAATGAAAAAATGATTTCCATTGCCGGGGAAGTTGACATGCGCCTGGAAGACGTGGAAGCTATTACCCCGCAACTGATTGATTGGCTGAACCGCGAGATAGCCAAACTTTCCAATATTTTCCGCACCGACATCAACATATACGGTACTAACGGCAACATTATTGCATCTTCGCGTCCCGAAATTTTTTACCGCGGACTGGTTTCCGAACGCATGAATGCCACCGCCTTTAACGAAATATTCAACAACTTCCAAATCAGCTATTTCCAGCCCGAAAAAATTAGCGGCCTCTCTTACCTGTCGGCCTACAGGCCCTTAATAAACAACACCGGCGAATACCTGGGCGTGCTTAACCTCCCCTACTTCATCAAACAAGACCGTTATAGTCAGGAGCTTTCAACCATCATTGTGGCTTTTATCAACCTCTATGTACTGCTTTCCCTGGTGAGTGTAATTGTGGCCATATTTATTGCCAACCAGATTACCCGGCCTTTGGTGCTCATTCAGGAAAACCTGCGAAAAATTGAGCTTGGCAAGCGCAACGAACCCATTTTTTATAACCGGAACGATGAAATTGGCAGCCTGGTAAAAGAGTACAACAAAAAAGTGGAAGAGCTGGCAGTGAGTGCCGAGCTGCTGGCCCGTTCCGAACGTGAATCGGCCTGGCGCGAAATGGCCAAACAAATCGCCCATGAAATAAAAAACCCGCTTACGCCCATGAAGCTGAACATTCAGCACCTGCAACGCACCAAGGGCAAAGGCGAAGAGTACAACAAATTCATCGACCGGGTAACTTCAACCCTCATCGAACAGATAGACAACCTCTCAAACATTGCCACCGAGTTTTCCAATTTTGCCAAAATACCTACCGCCCGCAACCAGGTGTTTAAGCTGGCCGAACAGATTCAAAAGGTCATCGACCTGTTCGAAACCCACCAGCGGATGACCATCCGGTTTCATACCAACGGACTGGAGTACCTTCAGGTAAATGCCGACCGCGACCAGCTTTCGCAGGCCATTATTAACCTGGTAAAAAACAGCATCCAGTCGGTTCCCGACGACAGCGAGGGGTTGATTGAAATCAGCCTCAGCCGCCAGGACCACAAGGCAATTATAGCGGTTTCCGATAACGGCGAAGGAATTTCCGATGAGCTGAAGCAAAAACTGTTCAACCCCAGTTTTACCACCAAATCGAGCGGTATGGGGCTGGGACTGGCCGTCGTGAAAAACATTGCAGAAAACTTCTCGGGCCGCGTGTGGTTCGAAACCGAAGTAGGGAAAGGCTCCACATTTTACATTGAAATTCCCGTTTACGAAAGATGACCGGGATTGCAAAAAAGATGATTTCCGTTTATTTGCGGTTCAGGCATGGAATACGATAATCATTTTTTAAATTTGTCAGAGCAGAATTATAAATACCGAAGATATGGTTCCATTGTCCTTTCGAAAAATAGCTGAACGGCTGAAACAAACGCCACTGCCCGCTGTGGATGTGGTGATTGGGATTGGCTCGGGCGGCATTGTACCTGCCAGTATGGCTGCGTTTCACCTGGGCGCCGAGTTGCAGGTGATGGTGCTGAACTACCGCGACGATCAAAACACCCCCCGGTTCAGCGAACCCAAAGTGCTGCAAAAACCCGGCGGAGAGCTCGAAGGCAAACGCATCCTGCTGGTTGACGACGTTTCTGTTTCGGGCAAAACCATGAACAAAGCCCTCGAACAACTCAAAGGCCTCGATGTAAAAACCCTGGCTATGAAAGGGAAAGCCGACTATGTGCTGTTCCCCGAAATTAAAGAGTGCGTACAGTGGCCCTGGAAACCTTAAATTACTACAAACCTATTCTCACCGCGCTGCCTGCATGTTTGCAGTGCCACGGCCCGGAAGAGGAAATAAATCCGGAAACGTTGCAGAAAATCAAAACCTTGTATCCCAACGACAAGGCCACCGGTTACAGCATCAACGAGCTTCGCGGATTGTGGAAAATCGGGTTTGAAATGCAATAGCCCGGCTGAACCGCATACAGTTGTTCGGAGCCCGTCCCCCCTGGCTGAGAGAATTCATTTGGAAAACGGATGATGTATGCCAAAGCCACGTAGTGATTCTCCATAGGAGTACTTCGTACCTTCGGAAGGGGAGCAAGGGGGATTCAGGATTACATTCCTGATAGCAAAATTCAGGCTTTTTGAAGTCAGATTCAGCAGTTTAAATACCAGCAAAAGAAACAGGAAGGTGTATCTTTACCCCGGATATTGGGCCGGATTACCAAATAATGAATGAAAAAATGTTTGTGTTTTTTGGCCTGGCATTTAAGGTTTTTTAGACTGATTTACAATTTATTAACAACTAAGGAAAAAACGGCTCTCTTATTTATTGATAAAAAAGTGCCGGAAACCTGTGCAGATTGTCTGGAAAATACCTTAAATTACATAGCTAAATGTCCTGCGGCAAACTATTTTGGACATTGATTTTAATGGTGATGGTAAAATCCAGGGGTCACATAACTCTTGTAAGGATACTTGTCCTCGTTACATTCCTTCTAACTGTTGTATTGGATGAACAGTCCAATGCAAAGGAGGTTCTTTTTTACCAGCTCACCAAATCGAAAAGCCGCATAACCCCCTGCAACTGCTCCTCTTTCGACAAAACGGCACCTCCTTATCCCGCCCTGCTGATGCCCGGAAACACCCGCACACCCGGCTCTTTATTGTCACCCGGTAAAACTGCGGTTTCAAACCTGCTCTGGCAAAATTACCATCAACCTGAATCCCGGAGTTACCCTGCGGTTTACCCCGATGCCGCCATCCGCATGGGCATTCACCCCATCAACGGGCCTCCGGAGGGCTTCCCGTCAGCAGAAAACTCAACAAACCAGTCGTATGAACAACAAGCCAACGTCCAATCGCCTGCATCATCCTGCATCCTGATTCCAGACAACTTATGGGCCGGCGCTTCCGGTTTTCCGCCTCCTGCAACTCATTCCTTACAGTCGCAGGCGCCTCTGCTGCAGTGCCCCGGAGACATTTCCACCTACACCGACATCAACACCTGCGAGAGCTACATCTCGGGCAACCTCGACCC
>OMKS01003473.1_pt1 | contig 12494 bp, 7 predicted proteins | sample 1674721 | NCBI WGS metagenome assembly OMKS01 (sample SAMN06264996, study PRJEB25208) | sediment metagenome | isolation source: hot spring sediment | place: USA: California | collected 2014-09-02 | reverse complement strand
TCAATATGGTGTCCCGCCCAATCGGTCAACTGTCCGCCCGCGTAATCGCTTATCCAGCGGAAATTCCAGTGACACCGCGCCTCGCAATAAGGCGCATAAGGCGCGGGTCCCAGCCACATATCGTAGTCGAAGCCTTCCGGCGGCTCACATGGCGATGTGCTGCCTTCGTGTATGCTGTTCGTATTGGGCAACCCCACCTTGACCGTGTGTATCTTGCCGATGCGTCCGTTGCGCACCAGTTCGCAGCCGAAACGGAAATGCTGCTGCGAACGCTGCCAGCTGCCCGTCTGCCAGACGCGCCCGTAGCGCTTCACGGCATCCACCACGGCGCGTCCCTCGGTAATGTTATAAGCCAACGGCTTTTCACCATAGATATCCTTGCCCGCCTGCGCCGCCTTGACCGAAACAAGCGCATGCCAGTGATCGGGCACGGCAATGGAGACGGCGTCTATGTCGTCGCGGGCAAGCAGTTCCCGAAAATCATTGTATTCCGCGCAATCTTCGTTGCCATATTTTCTGTTGACGTTCATCATGGCATTGCGCCGATGCCTGCTGTCCACATCGCAGACGGCCACCACCTGGGCGTCGGCGCGATCAAGAAAACCGCTCATGTTGCCGCTTCCCATTCCGCCAAGCCCAATGCAACCCACTGTAATGCGATTGCCGGGCGACACCGTCCCCGCCAGGCCCAACGCGGAAGAAGGGACGATATAAGGGAACGCCGCCGCGCCCGCGGCAATACCCGCCGTGCGCTTCAAAAAATCCCTGCGTTTGATGTTATCGTGTTTTTTTGACATTCCACTACTCTCCTTGGTCGCTTGAAAACCGTTTGTTGCCGAAAGGCGCCGCTTGCGCCACGCCCCCATAGTATAACTGACGGAACAACTGATTTCATGTCTTTTTAGCAAGACACGTTGTAAGGCCGCAAAACCCACGCGCTTACGCCATATCAGGCGCTTTGCCTGCCCGCCGACTTGGACGTGTCCGATGCTTCAGTTCCGGGGGTTATCCTGCGCTTCCTATTTCCTGCCCCCTGACCTCTACCCTAACTCCTCTTCCCCTCCAAATACTGCCAGCGCTCGTACAAACCTTCCACTTCCGCTCTCGCCGCTTCCAGCGCCTGCAACACGGCCTGCGTGTGGGTGTAGGGTTGCTCATAAAAGTCAGGGGCGCTGACCTGTTCTTGTATTGCGTTGAGTTGCATTTCGGCGGCGCGAATGACATCCTCCATCGTTTCCAGTTCCCGCTTCTCATGATAAGACAGGCCGGGACGCGGTTTTGGCGGCGTTGGCGCGCCCGCCGGCTTGCGGCGTTGTGCCGCCTGACGAGCCTGTTTTTCGCTTGTCCGTTTTCGGTCGCAATAGAGCATGTAGTCATTGAAATTTCCGGCAATCTGAACGACGTTTCCGTCCGCTTCGAATACAAGCATGTGCGTACACAGCCGGTTCAGGAGATAGCGGTCGTGGCTGACGATCAGCGCGCAGCCGCCAAAGCATTCCACGGTTTCTTCGAGGACGCGCAGTGTATATAAATCAAGGTCGTTGGTGGGTTCGTCCAACACCAGGAAATTGCCGCCGCGCAACAGTTTTTTCGCGAGGTCCACCCGTCGTCGTTCTCCGCCGGAAAGACGTCCCACCGGCATTTCGACACAGCTTTTGTCGAATAGGAACGATTCAAGGTAAGAAGGGACGTGGATGCGCTGTTTGCCGACATCCACATGACGGCGGCCTTCGGACACGAAATCAAGCACCGTCAGTTCCGGATCCATATCGGCAAGGGTTTGATCAACGTAAAGGAAGCGCGTGGACTGGCCGATGAGGACTTCGCCTGCTTGAGGTGCCTCCCTGCCCATGAGCACACGGAGCAACGTGGATTTGCCGCACCCGTTCGGGCCGACGATTCCGACGCGCATGCCTTTTTGCATCAGGAGCGAAAAATGCTTGAACAGGACGCGGCCTTCATAGCCGTGGGTAAGCAGCCGCGCCTCGAGGATGTCCTTGCCGAGGCGCTCCGGTTCGGGAATGGCGAAGGCAAACCGTTTGTCCGGCGGGGGCGGCCCCAGTTCCATTGTTTCGCGCAGTCGGTCAATACGCGCTTTTGCCTTGGTGCCCCGCGCTTTGGGCATGCGCCGGTACCACGCGAGTTCCCGTTTTATGAGCGCCTGGCGGTTTGCCTCGGTGCGCGCCTGCACCTCTTCCAGGTTTGCCTTGTATTCCAGAAAACGCTCGTAATTGCCGGGATAACTGTACACAGCGCTGTTGCTCAATTCGACAATGCGGTTTGTAACCCGGTCAAGGAAATAGCGGTCGTGCGTCACCAGGATACAGGCGCCCTCATAGGTTTCCAGAAAGCGCTCTATCCATGCGACACTGTCGGTATCAATATGGTTCGTGGGTTCGTCCAGCAACAGGACATCAGGATGCTCGAGTAATTTTGCCGCCAGATCAACACGCCGCAATTCACCGCCGGACAGCGTATTCAGTGTCTGGCGCAGGAGCGGCAAGCGCAGCGCGTCCGCAATCCGCTTGATTTCCACATCAAGATTCCATGCGTGAAGCGCGTCAATGCGATGCTGCAACGTTTCACACTCCCCGCGAAGTTCCTCAGTTTCCCGGCAATCGCCGTGCGCGCCCGCCAACCGGTCATGCAGGTCGCGCCATTGCCGCACCAAATCGCGTTGCGTCGCCGTGGCCGCTTCCAACGCGACGGCCACCGTTTGTTCCAAGCGTAGCGTGCAGTGCTGGTCCAGCAACGCCACACGCAATCCCTGCGCGCGGGTGGTAAATCCGGCGTCAGGTTTCATGCTGCCCGCAAGAATGCGGAGCAACGTGGACTTGCCGGAACCGTTGCGCCCGATAAGCCCGATGCGGTCATTTTCATGTATGGTCAGGGAAACGCCTGCCAGCACCGCCTGAGCGCCGAAGTGTTTGGACACGTCCTGCGCGCTCAACAGCGCCTTTCCCGGAGATTGAGATGCCATAATTTATTCCGTATTCGCAAGGCACAAAGAAAGAAAACACGCCCATGTGCGCGCCTTGCGTCAATGAGGATCATATCACGGGCAACCGGCTTGAAAATAACGATTAGCGCGCGCCGTTGCCCGGCATAGTCAATACATACAGCGCCTCTTCCGCCCGCAGATTGGGCAAAAGTCTCACTTCACCGATTCGATGAAGGAAAATTTCCCTTTCGATATGGATGCCCAGTTCGCGGCAGAAGACGTGAAAGTCCCTGACAGTGAGCACATGGCGGTTGGGTGTTTCGTACCATGAATAAGGCAGATGCGCGGTAACCGGCGCGCGTCCTTTGAAGATGAGCGTCGAGCGCACCTTCCAGTGCCCGAAGTTTGGGAAGGACACAATGCATTTCCTGCCGACGCGCAGCATTTCCCTTAGGGCAAGGTCCGGTTTTTTAATTACCTGCAGTGTCATGCTCAACAGCACGTAGTCGAATGAGTTGTCCGGCAACTGCGACAATCCTTTGTCAATATCGCCGTGGATGGCGGGTATGCCGCACGCGATGCAGCGGGTTATCAACTCCTGATCCACTTCCATCCCCATCCCGGTAACGTTTTTGTTGCGCTGAAGTCTGCATAATAATTCGCCCTCGCTACATCCAATGTCCAAGACGCGACAGTCCGCATCCACGAGATTTACTATCATGTCGTAATCCACGCGCCGCGGTCGGGACATGACGCTTTCCGGCGAGGGCGCGTCGCGCCCTTCGCACTGTTTGGGCGGACAATTCTCACAAACACGTTCAGGGTGCAGCGTGTGAATGAGGAAACCGGAGACAAGCCTGGACAGCTCGTCAACTTCAAGCAGAAAAGCGTCGTGCCCTGCATCGCTCTTCACGTTACAGTAGCTGACCGTTTTCCCGTTGCGAGCAAGTGAGTACACGATTTCCTGCGACATATAGGGTGGAAACAGCCAGTCGGACGTAAAAGACACCACCAACGTTTTCGCCTTGACACGCGCCAGTGACGCGTCGAGCGAGTCGAAGCCGGCGGCAATGTCAAAATAATCCATGGCCTTGGTCACGTATAGGTATGTGTTCGCGTCAAACCGATTGACGAAACGTTCACCCTGGTAATCCAGATATGTTTCCACGCTGAACTCGCTGCCAAACCGGTAACCCAGCGTTTCCGAATCACGCAACGTGCGCCCGAACTTGCGATGCATGGACCGATCGGAGAGATAGGTGATATGGGCAAGCATCCGCGCAATGGCAAGTCCCTTGCGCGGCCCCGCCTCCTGTTCGTAGTTGCCCTGCTGAAATCCCGGGTCCGCCCAGATGGCGTTTCTGCCGACGGCGTCAAAAGCGATCTGCTGCGCGCCGTTGGAATGGCTTGTGGCGAGCAGCACAACGGACTCCACGGCGTCGGGATAGCGCACCGCCCATTCAAGCGCCTGCATGCCGCCCAGGGAACCGCCTATGACGCACAGCAGTTTTTCAATGCCGAGATGCTGCATAAGCGCATATTGCACCTTTACCATGTCGCCCACTGTGATGACGGGGAAATCGAGTCCGTAACAGCGTCCGGTGGCGGGATTGATGCTGCCGGGGCCGGTGGTTCCCTTGCATCCCCCCAGGATGTTCGAACAAATGACGAAATACTTGTCAGTGTCAATGCCCTTGCCCGGCCCAACCATGTTATCCCACCAGCCAGGCTTGGCGTCGTCCGGCGAATGGCGCCCGGCAACATGCGCGTCACCTGACAGGGCATGGCACACCAGCACGGCGTTCGCGCGCGCCTCGTTCAACTGGCCGTACGTCTCATAAGCGACCTGTATGGGTCCGAGTTTCACGCCGCTGTCCAGAGTGATTTCGTCCGGCGGATGCGCCAGCGTCATGTGCCGGGTCTCGACTATGTCGTTCGGGAAAGGTTCCATTTTAACCTATGCGTCTAACGCGGGCGTTGCCCGCAACCCAAATTTGACTATTCTCTTCGTATGTTGTTCACGCTTCAGCGTGCGGGGTTGCGTGTATGACTCAGGGTTTGCGTGCCATATCCGTACGCTGAAGCGTGAACAACATACCCGATTTCTTTTTTTTGATCATAGAAAATGACCGACAAGTTACTAATCCGTAATCTCGCTCCGCGCCAACGCCTGGTCCAAGTCGTCAATGATGTCTTCCACATCCTCGATGCCCACGGATACGCGCACAAATTCCGGAGTGATGCCTGCGGCGCGTTGTTCCTCAGGCGACAACTGCTGATGAGTTGTCGTTGCCGGATGTATCACAAGCGTCTTGGCGTCGAGTATGTTGGCCAGATGCGAGGCAAGCTGACAGTTGTTGATGAACTTCACCGCCGCATCGGAACCGCCCTTGATGCCGAAGCCGAGTATTGCGCCCTGGCCGCGCGGCAGATAGCGTTTTGCGCGTTCATGACTGGGATGACTGGAAAGGCCGGGGTAGTTTACCCACGCCACCCTGGGATGGGTTTCCAGGAATCTTGCCACGGCCAAGGCGTTCTCGCTGTGCCGGGCAACGCGCAGATGCAGCGTCTCAAGTCCCTGCAGGAACAGAAAGGCATTGAACGGCGACAGGCATGCGCCCATGTCGCGCAATAATGTTACACGCGCTTTCAAAATATAGCTGATGTTGCCGACGCCTTTGAAGTGCTCATAGAATTTCATGCCGTGATAGCTGGCATTCGGTTCGGTCAACTCAGGGAACTTGCCGTTGTTCCAATCGAATCTGCCGCTGTCCACAATGACGCCGCCAATGGATGTGCCGTGGCCGCCGATGACTTTAGTGGCGGAATGCACGACGATGTCCGCGCCGTGTTCAATAGGTCTGAAAAGAAACGGCGACGCCACGGTGTTGTCCACAAAAAGCGGGATGCCGTAATCATGGGCCACGGCGGCTATCGCCTCGAAATCCACAATGTCGTTTGCGGGATTTCCAATGGTCTCGACGAACAGGAACCGCGTGTTGGCGTCTATGGCCTTCGCAAAGTTCTGCGGTTCGGACGCATCCACGAAACGCGCCTCAATGCCCAAATCTTTCAGCGTGTGGGCAAAAAGATTATAGGTGCCGCCGTACAGGGTTTGTGAGGACACGAAATTTTGGCCTGCCTTCGTGATGTTCAGCGCAGCGGTCGTAATTGCCGCCGAACCTGACGCCAGCGCCAGCGCGCCGGCGCCGCCTTCCAACGCCGCCATACGCTTCTCGAATACGTCCGTGGTTGGATTCATGATGCGGGTGTAGATGTTGCCGAACTCATTCAAGGCAAAGAGATTTGCGGCATGCTCATGGTCGCGAAACACATAGGAACTGGTTTGGTAAATCGGCACGGCCCGCGCTCCGGTAGTCGGATCGGCAGCCTGTCCCGCGTGAAGCGCCAGCGTTCCCAACCTGAATTTATTGGTTTTATCCGTCATACTGATTTCCTCCTTACATGTTTCCTTCCCCCTGCATTTATATGACAATAACAATCGGAATTATATGTATAATTCCGGATAAAAAGCAAAACCCCGGTCGCGCATTTGAGACCGAGGTATACTTTCTTGTCTATAACGAGTTGCGGCTAGACGGCTTCTTCCAGTTCTTCGCCGTAGTACTCCGCATAACATTCGGCATGCCAGCATTCGCCGTCAATTTCAAAGGCGTCGTCAAACAAGAACTCGTTATCATCAATGTGTTCGTTGCATAATGCGCACTTCATACGTATTCACCTCACTTTCTAAAATGTGTTGGGGGAAATAAATAAAGGAAAAACGCGTTTCCTACGCATAATTGAGCACGGCTTATACCATATTTGAAATCTAAAGTCAAGTTTTTTCTCATCTTTTTTTTAAGGTGTGGAGAAATTCCTTTTGTCCTCGTATGGTTTTGCGCATGCGCAAGGTGCTGTGGTATGATTGCGCCCCTTGGAATATTTGGAGAATGCCTGTCTAAAAATGATAATCTCTGGCGGCACATTCGAGGGCGCGCCCACGACCGGAAAAGCAATGAAGCACTCCGCGTGGCACGCCTATTCGCGACTCGTTACCTTTGCCTGGCGCTATAAAATGCGACTGGTAACATCCCTGTTTTTTGCGCTTGTCATCGCGGCTTCCTTTGGGGCGATGCTTGTTGCCGTGGGCACAATCATTCGTGTCACTTTTTACGAACCGCCCGCCGTAGTTGCGGAAGACGCAACGCTTGAAGACCCTGCGCTGAAGCTTTCCCGTGACGTGGGCGATATGACGCAAACCATGCGTCGCGTGGTCGGCTGGGGGCCCGACGGCCTTTCCGACTGGGTGCTTGCGAAGGCGATGAGCATGCGCGCGAACCGTATGCGCGCCATTGTAATTGCCGCGGGATTGATGCTTTTTCTTGCCTTTATAATGAGCGTCGCGCGCTTTATTCAGGAATATCTTGCCGGTTCAATCGGGGCCAACATTACCACCGATCTCGGCGGCGCCATGTATGAGAATCTTATGCGCCAGTCCGTTGGTTTTTTCGAGATGCATAGCTCGGGCGAAATACTGTCCCGGTTTACCAACGACATTTTCATGGTGAACCGCGGTCTGCAGGGTGTGTTTGTAAAACTCATGCGCGAGCCAATTAAGGTGGGCGTGTTTCTCGCCGTTGCGCTTTCAGTGGACTGGCAATTGACGCTGGTGGGGGTGTGCATCCTGCCGCTTGTGTTATACACGCTCATCAGCATCGGCAAAAAGATGCGTTCCAGTGTTCGCAGGTCCTTGCAGAAAATCGCCGGCATGGCCACCGTCGTCAATGAGACCATCAAGGGCATCGCCATTATCAAGGGCTATAATATGGAGTCCTACGAGGTGGCCCGGGTAAAGCGCGAGATTGCCCGGCTGCGCAAGTTCCTGCTCCGCATGGTAACGCTCCATGCCGCGACGGGCCCGCTTACCGAGTTCCTGCTTGTTCTGGGCGTTGTCGCTTTTGTCCTGTTCAGCGGAAGCCGTGTCGAAGCGGGCTTGCTTGACGCGGGCGATTTGGTGCAGTTGTATTTTGCCCTCGCCATGATGCTTGATCCCGTGCGGAAACTTTCCGACGTAAACAATCTTGTCCAGACCAGTGTAGCCAGCGCGGAGCGATGTTTTGAGTTTATTGACATGAAGCCCGCCATTGAGCAGGCGCCTGACGCAGTGGATATCGAGCCGTTGCGCGAAAGTATCCGATTCGAGAACGTCCATTTCAGTTATGATGGCGAGCGGGAAGCGCTTACGGATATCACCGTCGAAATACGAAAAGGCGAAATGGTGGCGCTGGTGGGGCCAAGCGGATCGGGGAAAAGCACGTTCGTCAAACTGTTGCCCCGGTTTTACGATCCGACCCGGGGCGCGGTATATATTGACGGAAAAGATATACGGGGCGCGACGTTTGCGAGCTTGCGCGAACAGATGAGTATTGTCACTCAGGACACGATCCTGTTTGCCGAAAGCATACGCGCCAACATTGCCTTCGGACGTGATTCTTACGACGATACGCGGGTTCGAAACGCCGCGGGCGCCGCCTACGCCGATGAGTTTATACGACATTTGCCGCGGGGCTACGATACGGTCATCGGCGAATCGGGATGCACATTGTCCGGCGGACAGCGTCAACGGCTTGCGATTGCCCGCGCCATTATTAAGGACCCGGCGCTGCTTATTCTCGACGAAGCGACATCGAGCCTCGACACGGAAAGCGAGCGCCTGATCCAGGAAGCGCTTGACCATTTTGTGGAGGGACGCACAACCATTGTCATCGCCCATCGCCTGTCCACTATCCAGAAAGCGGACAGGATTCTTGTCATGGACAGCGGACGCATCGCGGAACAGGGAACCATGGAGGAACTTCTTGGAAGGGACAGCCTGTACCGCCGGCTCCATGATACGCAGTTCAATACGGCAAGAAATGGTCAGTAAAAGGCATTCGGTGGCGCCCCTTGCGGAGCATATCATCATGCGGCAAACGTATTCATTGGAAACATTAATCGTCGTTCGACGGCGCCTGTTGTGTCTCGTTGGAATTATGCCCGTGTTTTTCGCCGCATGCTCCTGCCGTGAAGCCCGGGAGCCGACAACGCCATCGGCAGCGTCTCAGGCGGCGCCGTCGGAAACAGTCGCGCCGCAGGAATATACGACGGCGCCGATGCGCGTGGTTACGTTGTCAGGCGCGCCATTGTCGGGGATGATACCCATTGCGACATTGCATCCGAACGCCTTTGACGAGCCCATTGCATCCGGTCCGCCCACGGACGCCAACGGGGAAAGCCGCATCCGATTCCCGGTTGAACAAAAATTGGCGCTTCGCGCCTGGGACCCTAATTTGCTTTATTTTCCCAACAATTTTTTTGATGTGTTGCCGGGAGGCGGCGCGGTGCGTGAGACGCTTGTGATCCGCATGGTCGAATCAGCAAGCGTCGAAGCGGCGCTTTTTACTCCCGATGGCGCGCCAATTGCCCGTGAAAACGCGGGGATGATGTTGTTTCACCCCGTCCATGGCCCGTGGTGGCCTGCGGCGGCTGATACGGATGACAACGGGAAAGTTACTTTCCACCGCGTGCCGCCCGGCGAGTATGTGATTCGCATCAAGGTTGCCTCGGGCGGCGTGGTGGAAATTCCCGAGACGTATGTCGCCCCCAACGAGACAACGCGCATTGGCGCGGTACATTTGCGCTGACCCGGGCGCGTCTACGGGTTGTTGATCTGCGCCCGCAACTGATGAATGACGTCAACGATCCCTTCTATTTCCGAGAGCAGTTGCTTTTCGCGCCTGAACGCCAGTCCGGGCATGACCAGCGCTTTTTTCAAATCAGTTAATCCCCGGCGCCGCGCCCCCCATGCCGACAGGCGCACGCAGACGGACAGCAAGGCCACTTCAACCGCAATCAATATCACCAGTACCGCTCCCGAGTGAAGAAAAGAAGTGGAGGGCAGGAGATTGCCCTCCCAATAGGCGCGCACAATCAGGAAGCCCGTGTATCCGATAAACGCCACCGGCAGGCTGTCGAGCGCCACCGCCGCCGGCCACGCGGCAATCAGCCGCGCCCGGGCGGCCAGGCGCTCGTGTACGGCGCCGCCGAATACGCCGTCCACCCGTCGGTTCAGCTCCTGTTGATAATCGTCGTCGGTGGAATTGGCCGGCATGTCAAAACCGGCGCGAATAAAGCGCATGCGCAACTCGCTGTGCAGCCCCTCATAATGCGACAGTAGTGATTCCGGCAAAGCGTCGTCGTTACCGTCCGCCGTTTTGGAAAACAACGCCGTTGCCCTAGCAATATCGTTGCCGTGGTACAAGTCGAGGCGCAGCCATACCGGCAGACGGTACGGCAGGGAGCGCGCCAGTTCCAGAATTTTGTACAAGGTTCCTATGCCGCCTTTGGCGCGCAAACCGACCTCGCGCCCGAGCGCCTGCACCCACAAATGCGATTCGGCAAGCGGCCCCGCCGTAAAATGCCGCAATGTGGCGCGAGACAATGTCTCGTCGGCCTCGTTAATGGCGCTTTGCAACGCGGCCAGCCGCGGCGTTTCCGCCTGAATTTGTTCATACAGGCGGTTCACCGTGCGCGCGAGCAATCCGGCGGCGTTCGACGACTTGATGCGCGCCACCCGCTCGCGGTCCAATTCATGGCGCAGAAACTGCTCCAACCCGGCAAAATCAAACTCTTCGGCGTCCGGCGGACGCGACCCGCCCGACAGTTTGCGATCAAGCGCGCGCAACGCATTGACGCGGAAATAGTTTTCGATGGAAAATCCATTTTCCTCCAGCCGTTTCAGCCAGTCCCGCTTTATGGCGTCGTCGGCGCGCATCACCCTTGTTTCCACGCACACCATGGCGCGCTGACCCTGCAACGGCCTCAATAGCGACCATGTCGCTTCATCAAGGTATTTTTCGCTGTCCGCGCACAGCAGTATAAGATCGCATTCCTGAAGCGCCTGTTCAACAATACGCCGATGCTCCTTTACGATGGTGTCTGAATCGGGCGTGTCAATGAGCGCAATATGCTCGAGCGCCGACCGCGCCACGTGATTGACGCCCGTCAGGTGGTTCAAGGCGAACTGCATGCCCGGCGGGTGGTAAACCGTGGGCGCGGAAGTGCAGGGACGCATCTCCGACATGGCGGCAATCTGGTCGCCCGCAAGCGCGTTGAGCAAGGTGGACTTTCCCACGCCGGAACCGCCCACCAGCGCCACCAGCAGCACGTCGTCCAGCCGCTTCTCGCGCTCGCGCAGCTCCGCCAGCCGCGTTTGCAGCAATTTGGTTTCGCCACGCAGTATCCGCCAGGGGCCGGCGTATGCCGCAAGCGTCTCAAGCGCGTCTATGATTCCTGTAAGCCCCTTTGACACAGTTCCCAGTATCTCCTTAGTTTGTCACTATAGCCCCAGTCGAACAAGGTTATGGCGTCGTTCACCGTGTTTACCGCGGGCCGGGTTATATATTGATGCAGGCTGTCAGCCAGTTTTTCCCGTTGCTCCTGTTGCCAGGGTTGCAACAGCCCCACCCACTGCTCAGAAAATTTGCTCTCCATGATGCGGGCCACAAACTCGCCAGCCATAGGGCTTGCCGCCGCCATGATTTCCGGCGCCCCGACGCCGGCGCTGAAGACGGCAAGGGGCACGGCAATGGCGGTCGGCGCAAAAACCATGACTGCATCCAACTCCAACAGGAAACGGCGTTGCGCGGGGTTGTCGCGCCACCAATCGGTGATGGTGCGCGCCACATGCTCCTTGAATGCCTCGGACAGATCGTCTTCATGTCCCAGCACAGCGTCAACCACCTGGTTCACCGCAGCGTCAAAATCGGTTTCCTCCACACCGGAACGCATAAGGCCGCCCGCCAGCGGTTCCATGTCACGCACATTTTCAAGCAGCAAGGACGAGAAGTCGTTGGCGATGCGTTCGATATGACGCTGCTGATGTTCGCGCAACAGGCGGAGTCGTTCCGCTTCGGAAACCTTTTTTTTTGTCGGAAGGCCAAGCACCCGTTGCTTCAGGAATCGCGTCACCGGATACAAACCGCGCAACGCCGTGTCATTAACCCGCGCAATACCACGAACCACTGCGGAACGCTGTGCGCGTATTTGTTCGTGAAGAAGTTTGCCCATTTCCTCGCCCGGCTGCGGGTTATACGCCGCAGCCAACGAATGCGCCTGTTTTTCAAAAAACGGCGCCACGGTGGCGAGGCGTTCCCTGATTTCATCCAAGCGATCGAGGAACCGGGCTGATTCGTAAAGGAAAAATTCCAATGTATCGCGGTAGACGCTTCGTTTGATATCCGCCACATCAAGAGCGAGCAGGTATTCTTTCAGGGTGACCGTCTCGTCCAGGGCGTGAATATCGCGGTTGCAATCGAACTCGAGGTCATAATCGAAGGGAATGACAAAACAAACCGGCGCGTCCAAGCCCGCGTCGTGGATAAACTCGGCCAGTTGCGCGCGCGGCGCCGCAAAATCATTGTTCGGGTTTGCCTTGTTCATCACCGGCACAACGAGCCTTCCGGACGCGCGCGCCTGACGGAAAAAGTCAACCACCCGCGCGTCTTTGTAT
>OMKS01003472.1_pt1 | contig 12494 bp, 12 predicted proteins | sample 1674721 | NCBI WGS metagenome assembly OMKS01 (sample SAMN06264996, study PRJEB25208) | sediment metagenome | isolation source: hot spring sediment | place: USA: California | collected 2014-09-02 | reverse complement strand
ACAGGGGTTGGAACTGCTTTTTATGTCTCTATTTATGGGATTTTGCTTTCACTTTGGTGGATATTTTTTGAAAAACGCGGATTGAGTAAATTTGATAGAACTATCGAATCTATTAGGGAGGAAACCAAAGGGCTTTTTTGGACAAAAGAGGAGATAGAGCAAGCCTACCTTAGGGAAAATCTACTCCATTTTGAAAAGATTGGCTCCATGTTTGAGCGCCTAAGCTCAAATGACTTTTTTGAACGACTTGGGCAAAGTATCGAAGAGAAATTTGGACTGTTTGACAAGATGCTCTCATTGGAAGCTGAATCAGTACGCCGTGGCGCGATCCATCTAAAAGAGGGGATGCAAGCCCTTGGTGAATCTCAAGAAAAACAGCGTGATCTTGGCGTATTGCATGGACATATTTTGGATGCATTACATAAATTTAATGACACCACAAAAGCATTACATGTAAGCATAATCCAAGAGCGTGAAACACTCATGGAGTCCCAAGCCAAAGCCAATGAAGCCTTAAAAGAGAGTGCTTTAGCCATGGCAGCACAGTTACAGGAGAGCGCAAAGCATGCGAGCTCTTTACATGTAAAGCTCATAGAGCGTTTTATTGAAACAATGAATGGTATTCAAGTGCGATTAGAATCTGAAAGTTCAAGTTCATCTTCCGAGGTTGAATCCTTACGTGAGAGCCTAAGGATGATTGATGAAGAGACTGAACATATCATTCAAAAACTGGATGCTTTAAAATAATGCGCTTCCGTCGATCACAAAGCTCAGACCAAAACTTTTGGGTAGCGTATGCAGACTTGATGGCTGGGTTGCTCTTTGTGTTTATCTTGCTTATTGGGGCAATTGTAGTTAAGTATGTTTTTATACAAAGTGATCTAATTGCCATTAAAACAGATCTAGATGCCAAAAAAAAACAGTTGCAACTTAGCGAAAATGAGCTTGCTCAAAAAAAGCGTGAAGTGGCTTCGGTGACTGATAAGCTAATAGCAGCTCAGCTTCAAAATAAAGAGCTTACCTTTATTCAAGCAAGACTAAACGAAGCACTGGAAAAAGCCCAAAAAGATTTTGACCAAACCGAGGCATCTTTAAACGCTGCAAAAGTTTTGCTCCAAGAGCAATCTTTGACATTGGATGAGAGCTTAAGAGAGCTTAAATTAACCCAAGCAGAAGTTGATGCTCTAAAGGCACTTTTACTTGAGACAAAAAGCTTGCGCGATAGTGCTGAAACCATGGCGCTTGAAGCCCAAGAAGAGCTTGAAAATGCACGAGAAAATATCCAAATCCAAAAAGATACAATTACTCTTAAAAACGATGAAATCGCACTTTTGGGCAAAAAACTTTTAGATAAAACCCTAGCGCACCAAAAACTAGTGGAAGATTTAGACCTCACAAAAGCCCGCATCCAAAATCTCACAGGAATTCGCATCCAAGTAATAGCTGCCTTGAAAGAAAAATTAGGCGATGGGATAGATGTGGATACCCAGAGTGGAGCTATTAGGCTACCATCTAATGTGCTCTTTGAGGTAGGCGAATATGCGTTAAAGCCTCAGGCAATTGACAGATTAAGAGATACTTTGATGCCCTATTTTGATGTGCTTTTAAAAGATGAAACCATAAGAGCTCATATTGATCGCATCATTATAGAAGGACACACGGATTCAACAGGTTCTTACATGTATAATCTAAACCTCTCTCAGCAACGAGCGCTTTCAGTGATGGAAGAGATTTATAAATGGGAAGGAATCGACAAAAAGCTTTTACAGCAATATTTAAGTGCAAGTGGTCGTTCATATAGTGATTTGATATACAAAAATGGTATTGAAGATAAAGAGGCATCTCGTCGGATTGAGATTAAATTTAGTATCTCCAATGCTAAAGCGATGAAAGAGATAGAAACTTTTCTAAAAGGAAATTACTAATGCGCTACAGTGTAAAATCAGAAATTTTAGGCTTTGAAAATATGCAAGAGGCAGAATTTAAAGAAGTAGATGCCCTATTTGCTTCATTGAAAGACCCAAACAACCCTCATATTGCTTTTACTTTGGTAAATCCATTTGCCCTAAGAGAGTATGAGTTTGAAATTCCCTCTTATGTGGAAGCACTTTTGGAGGTAAAAGAGAGCTCAAAGCTACTTATTTATAATGTGGCAGTTTTGCAAACCCCCATCGAAGAAACTAGGGTTAATTTTCTAGCTCCAATCATCATGAATCCAGAAAATGGCACTTTAGCCCAAGCCCTTTTAAAGCGTGAAGCTTATCCAGATTTTGGCATGGCAGAAGCTATTGGAGATTTTTTAAAGGATGAATAGTGCCTTATGTAAATATTAAAATCACAGACGAGGGTGCAACACAGGAGCAAAAGGCTGCTTTGATTGAGGGCGTGACTGATTTGCTTGCTAAAACTCTAGGTAAAAATCCAGCTACTACTGTAGTGGTTATTGATGAAGTGCCTATGGAAAACTGGGGCATAGGTGGCCAAAGCGTGAAATTTTTGCGCCAAAAGAGTAAAGAGGGTTAAATCTCTTTACTCTTTTGTGTTAGGTGATAAAAAAGAGCCCGTTGTGGTTTGAATTGCAAAAGATACTCTGGATGCCACTGTAAACCCATATAAAATGGGTGCTTTTTCTCTTCGATGGCTTGTATGACCCCATTCTCTTCTTTTGCTACAATTCTGAGCCCTTCGCCTAATTGGTCAATAGATTGATGATGCAAAGAGCTCAAAACCTGCTTTTCTATCCTCTTTTTTAATGGTCTTTTTTCTTGCAAGAGCTTTGTATTTTATCAAATATTTTCCTTTGTGATAATTTCAGGCAAGGGTTTTCCTATGAAATAACCCTGGGTGTAATCTATTCCTATTTCATTGACTTTATCAAATTTGGCTTGATTATTAACAAACTCTGCAATAGTTTTAATATTTAGCCTAGAAGCAAAAGCATGGATGGTTTCGACTATAGCTTGTGAGTTAGAGTCATCTAAGATATGCTGAATGAGCGAGCCATCAATTTTAATAAAATCGATATCAAGGCGTGAAATGTGCTTAAAGTTTGAAAAGCCAGCCCCAAAATCATCAATCGCAATTTTTGCACCAAATTGCTTCACTTCATTTATGAAGTGATCAACCAATTCATAATCTTCTATATTTTCAGTTTCTACGATTTCAAATATTACTCTGCTACCAATATCTGAATTATTTAATTTTTCGATTATCAAAGCATTCACAGAGTAGTCGATAAGGTCACTTTCACTCAGATTAATGCTAAAGCTGTATGGCAAATCCTTAAAATATGCAAAAGTTTTATTAAGCATTGTTTCGGTTAGTTGAAAGTAAAGGTGGGATTTTTTAGCAACGTCTAAAAAGTGAAATGGTGCTATGGGTCGTCCATGCTCATCGATAAGTCGAACAAGGGCCTCATACTTATCGATTTCATTTGTATGGTTATTGTAAATTGGTTGAAAATAAGGAACGACGCGGTCATAGGAGAAGGCAGTTTTTAATCTATCTGCCCACTTGATATTGGATGCAAATTGATTTTGGGTCTCTTGAGAGTCTGTATAGGTCATGATATGTTTATGCTTTTTCTTGGCAGTTTTGAGGGCAATATCTGCTTGCACAAAGAGAGTTTCACTTGGAGCATCGCTTACTATTCCTGCAGTTGAAAAAACTGTGATGAGCCGACTATTTTCCACATCATAAAAAGATTGAGTGTCCATTTTTTGCTGGATTTTATGGATTTTAATAACCATTTGCTCTTCACCAAGATTTTCATCTGTATACAAGGCATATTCATCCCCTGAGAGTTTAAAGGTTTCAAACCCCTCAATCAAGGCATTTTTGCTTAGACTAGTTCCATATTCTTGCAAAACTTTATCGCCAGTGGCAACCCCATAAAAGTCATTGAGTTCCTTGAAGTCATTTAAATTTATTAAGACTAAAGAACCAAATTCGGTTTTAGCAATATACTCACTTAAACTTAAGCGGTTTGGCAATCCTGTAAGCTCATCAGTGCGCAATTGTTGGTTGAGCATCGCCTTGCCCTCCTCAAGAAGCTCTTTATAGCGCTCAAGGGCTGTAATATCGCTAAAGGTAGCAACATACTCTTCCTTCTGCTCATCGATTGCACTGGTCATAACAGTAAAGATATGAACCGCTCCATTTTTACGTATTGCAGCTTTTTGGGGTACTTGGGCATGGAGGGTTTTTTTTAGCCACTCTCCATCTTCGCTTTTGTGTAAAAAATCTTCATTTTCAATAGGTTCAAAAAGGTCGCAAATACAATTGTGTTTTGCACTAAACTCTTCTAAATTTTTAAATTGATTTAAAAAGTTAAAAAACGCACTATTTGCATAAGCAATCTTTCTACCACTAGTGACAATCACTAGGGTTGGCTGGGCCTTTAAGATTGTATTGTAAAAGGCTTTTTGCTCTGCAAGGGCTTTCTCTTTTAGACGTAATCCATCGCTCATGGCATTGATGTGTTGTGATAAAAGATGGATCTCTTTAGATGAGTTAAGCTCCAAAGAGGGAGCATTTAGATTATGGGCTAAATGCTTTAAGTGGGCAAAGATTGCTCTAAAAGGTTTTTCTACGATAGTTTTGATTACAAAGTATAAAAATGAGACAATACTAAGCATCAATAGACCAATTGTTGCAAAAACTAAAAAAGTATTCTGTTTTATAAACCCTTGCACATCGCTGACATTGCGTAATATGATGATATCCCATTGCCAGGGTTTAAAGTGCATTTTGTATACAAAAAATCCTTCACTTATGTGGGCTTCATTGGGGGAAAGAGTTTTGAATTTATTTAATAATCTTTGGTGCAATTTGGTTGTATTCAAAAGAGAGTCCCCACTGTTTTTAGCTGATAAGATGAGGGCTTGATATGGTCCTTTATCAACTATTTGTGCGATGGTGTTAAGACTCTCTTTTTGGGCTACCGTAGAGGCATGGGGAAAAAATGATCTATCTTTGCCGTATTGGTAAAAAAGAGTCTTGTAATCAGCCCTTAGGATATGATAGATACGACTTGAATATTGATATATTTCTTCTTTTTGGTGCGAGTATACTTGCTCATTCAGAGTTTTTTCTATAATGTAAGCACCTCCAAAAAATCCAACAGAACATAGAACAATGATGGGTAATATAAGTTTCGTTTGCATGCTAATATGGCGTTTCATGGTAGCTCGTTTATTTGGAATTTTTCTAATAGTTGGGTGATTGGTTTGTAGGCTTGGGCATTTGTATATACTGCTCCATATTTCACCCCATCTCCCCATGAACTCATAAGTTCACGATGTAGGGGGTCATCATAGTAAAGAGGCGTGAGTGTGTTTTGGATTTGTGAGATTAGGGTGGGGCTTAATGTGGGGGAACCAACCCATAAAAAACCTGGCCATTTTGGGGTTCTTGCTAATTCATAAATTCCTAAATGGGAGTAGCTTAGAAATTCTGAAGTTTTAGCAATCCCGCTTTGGGCTTGTCCAAGCAAAACTTCTAATATAACGTTAGAATGGGTGTTTGCATAATAATAGTTATCCTCTTTTAACTCTAAATTTGCCCCATTATAAAGATAAGCTGCACTTAAATAACCACAAGTAGACAAGGGTTGGGTAAGGGCTATTGGTTTAGTTGCTATGAAGTCTATTGAGGAAACCTTTTCTCTAGTGCTAAAGAGGCTACATGTATATGTGCTTTGCCCATCTTTATTTAAAAATTGCACAATGGGCTGAACTTGATCTGTCTCTTTTAGGAGGGTTGCGTATGGGAGTGGGCCTAGATGAGCGATATCTACTTTTGAGGTGCGAATTGCTTCTAATAAGGTTTTGTAGTCTGAGTAGTAAACTGTTTCAATGGTAATGCCAAGCTCCTTTTCTAAATGCTCCAATATCCCTCGGTACTCTTCCATGATAAGCTCAGACTTGAACATAGGCAAGGGTGCGAAGCGCAAAGGTTTGGCCCAGATTGATTGCAAAAGTAAAAGAGATAAAATTACAAGATATCTCATGGATTATCCTTTTGGGTAGGGCTAGATAGAGAGAGGCTTTTGAATGCCTCTTTTAATGCCTTTATGGCTTTGGGGTCACTTTTTGGATGTAAGGCAATATATAAATCATTTTGGCTCAAGGTCAAAATAGGTGGATAATCTTGTGGGTTTAGACCCAACATTTGAAGAATCCAATGCCCTGTTAGTTCACCATAAGCCCATGCATCTACTCTGCCATAATAGAGCATTTGCGCAGCTTCGATATTTGAAGCAGCTGTTATGATCTGTTTAGGTTTGGTTGGCAAATCTTCCAAAAGTTGCGCTCCCGCATCCTTGTGGATGACAACCACACTTAGTTTAGAAATATCCTCTGGGGATTTAAATTTTAAATTTTTATGGGCCAAAAGGACAGTTTTATTTGAAGTCAAAGGCCCTACCCATTCAAAAAGATTTTCCCTATGTGCTGTTTTGGTGGTGGAAAAAAGAGCTGTATTTGGGGTTGAAAGAGCCATTTCATACCCAATAGCCCAAGGCAATATGAGGATATTTTCCTCCTTTTGATTGCTTTTGGTTATCTCCATGAGCTTTTTGATGATCTGGGTGCTTTGACCGTGTAGCTTTCCATTTTGGGTGTAGTTAAATGGAGGGTACTCTTCGGTAACAAATGTTAGCTTATCTATAGGTGAAGATAAAATAAAACTGGCACAGCAAAGCCATAGAGTAATCAATCTAATTCTCACTAGTCGATCCTTGGTGCTCAAAAGGAATACTAAAGCTAAAAGTGCTTCCATATCCCAAAAATGAAGCCACCTCTAGAGTGCCTCCAAGAGCTAGGGTTTCAGCCTTGAGTGCACTTAATCCTACGCCTCTGCCTGAAATTTCAGTGAGGCCTTCTTTGAGAGAAAAGCCATCCTCAAAGATGAGTAAAAAGAGCTCTTTATCATCGCTATTTGGGTCTATTTTCATCCCTCTTTCTTCTGCTTTTTTGCGAATTTTTTGGGCATTAAGTCCTCTGCCATCATCGCTCAATTGGATATGGAAAAAGCCAGGTGTTTGGGTTATGGTGCATCGTAGTAAGCCCACAGGACTTTTGTCTTGCTCTTCACGTTCCATCGGGGGTTCGATACCATGGTCGATTGCATTATTAAATAGATGGATCATAGCTTTTGCAAAATCCCCATACAAGTGAGGATCAATAAGAAAATCGCCGCCTTCGATTTGGAACGGTTCTATCTCTTTTTCCATTTGGATTGCTAATTGGAAGGCAAGTTGCGGATAAGCTCCAAGCAAGCTTCTAAAAGGTACAAGTCGGAAAGATTCTAGCAACTCTTTTATCTGCACACTCAAGGTGTGGTCTTGGCCAATTTGTGCTTGCATTTTATGTATGAGAGACTCTAGGGCATCGTATTGTTGTGGCGAAATACTCAAAGACTCCTTTTTGTCGATAAAATCTTGCCCTAAATAGTGCGATAAAAGATCCATATCTTTTTGCAGCGCAGCTTGAACTTCATTGAAATACTCTTCTTGAAGAAAGAATGTTTTATCTCTTTTTTCAGTTTTATTGGCCAAATCCTCTTCTAAGGCATGTAAGGCTTTGGGGAGATTTGGTAAAGCGTATTGCAAGAAAACACCCTTGTATGTGTGGATTTTGCGATAAAGTGTTTGGAGCTTTTGTATATCAAAACTTTGGCTAGATTGGTTTTGGAGGGTTTGGATTTCGCCTTTATAAGCATCCAATGTATCAAGGAATTGGTGTTTATCTTTTAGAGCCATGGTGATAAAGTTTAAAAGTCCTCTCTCCTCTTGGAGTTTTGATTCAAGAAGGCATACTTTGGTGATATCTGTCAAAATTAGCATCAAATTTTGCTCATCAATGGGCTTGAACTCGATGCTGATTTCTCGGTCATTTAAGTGGGTTTGAGAATCCAAAAGGCTTAAATATGCCTCTTTTTGCAAAGAATCTGTCGCATTGAAGTAAAGATTCAATGTCTTTTCAAAGCGGTTTTGAACCTCTTTTTTTTCAGATAAAATTTTAGGTAAATAGCTTTGAGCTAAATCTTTTCCTAAAAGCACTTCGCACTCTTTTGAGTATTCTGGCTTTACATGTAAAGAACTATCACAAGAGAGAAAGCCTTGCCCGGAATTGTTTAATAAAGCTGTGATTTGTCTGTGGCTCTCTTGGAGACTTTTTGTGCGTTGGGCGATTTGGGTTTCTAGGGTTTGATTGTACTCTTCTATGGTTTGGGCTTGTTTTTTGAGCTCTTGAAGATGTGCACTGATTTTTTCTTCCATAGCGTTAAAGGCGTGGGCTAAATGGGTTATTTCACGAGAAGAGCCAGGCAGTGCTTGGATGCGTTCGCCCTCGGAAAATCGTTTTATGGAGTCTGTTAAATGTCGCAAGGGTTTTGTGATGAGGCGAGTAGCATAAAAAGCTATGATAAGAACCATAACGCTAATACCCAACAAGAAAAGAAAAAAAGTTTGGTTGCTTTGCCAAATGTTTGCGTCTATCTCTTTGGTATCTATTTTGATTTGTATGCCCCAATCTAGCAAAGGTAAATATCCCCAAGCGCTTAGCACTTCTTGATTGCGATAATCAGTAACAATCCCTTTGCCATACTCTCCTTGGACGGCTTGGGGAAGGCCATTTGATTTGGTGTTTTCATGCAAAATTTGTTGGTCATGGAAGGCTTGAGGGCTGTATTTCAGGGGAATTGTAGCTATTATAGCTCCATCATTGCGCAATTTTGCTGCCACCAATTCACCTGTTTTTCCAAAGTTAATATTTGAGCGAATAAGTTCAAAGAAAAAGTTTTCACTAAGCTCAATCACTACAACACCAATAGGTTTGTTTTGTGCCATAATGGGTGCAGCTACAAATGAAACTGGGGCATTAGATGGTCCAAAATAAGCTAGCTGGGACAAAAACGGCCTTTTTGACTCATAAGCACTTTTCACAGCTTGTGCTAAGGGAGTGTGCATTAAAAGTATACTGTCTAATCTAGAGTTTTCTGGAACTCTTTTATTGAGGCTTGCAAAGAGAATATTGGACTCTTTGAATATATAAACTTGGTTATAAAAATGCCTCTGCTTATGATCGTTTAAAAAATCCAACATTGTTGAATAGTTTTTATTGGGCTCTTGGAGATTTTGGATTAAAAAAGGTGAACTGGCCAAAGAGCTCACTAACTCTTGATAGTGGCGAATTCTAGTATCGGCATGTTCGATGATGCTCTCTAGAAGCAATTCCATGTGATGGAGTTGGAGCTCTTGAACTTCGCGGGTTTTTTGGTAACTTGCATACCAACTTAATATAATTAGGGGCGTTAAGGCTAAAAAAATCGATATCAGAATAATATGGGTAGTGATACTGCGATTTTGTAATTTCAACAACTTAGGCTCCTTTTCTCATTATAATGATAGCATAAATATTTAAATATTTATCTTTTTGGATGAAGGTGTTCAGAGGAGAGTTTTTGGCACATTAGCTTCATTTGATTATTTTTAAGTATAATGCTCTTTGTTTAAATAATTAAAAAAGGTGATAAGTGGGTGAAGATAATCAGAGTCTTCCGCTAAAAAAGAGCGAACTAAAAACATTGAATCGATTAGAATTAATCAAGCTTATCGAAGAGCTTGATTCCAAATATCGCCAAAGTGTACAAGAGTTCGAGCACTTAAAAGCGCAGCTAGAAATCAATGAGTTAGTATTGGATACCCAAAAAAAGATGGTTGAAGATGCCTTGGGTGAAATTCATGAACTCTCTATTACTGATCACTTGACCAAGCTTTACAATAGGCGCTATTTTAATGATATTTTCAACAAAGAGTTGCGCCGTGCCATAAGGGAGCAATCATATATAACTTTAGGGATTTTTGATGTGGATAATTTCAAATCCTATAATGACAATTACGGCCACCAAAAAGGCGATGATGCACTGCTCGCCATTGGTGATTTACTGCGTGAATCACTCAAGCGCCCAAGTGATTACGCATTTAGATTAGGCGGAGAAGAGTTTGGAGTCCTTGTGTGCGGCCTTGATGCTACGGAATCTTACTCTTTTTGTGAGCACCTTCGCGTTGAAATAGAGGAGCTAAAATTGCTGCATGAATACAATGATGCATCCTCTTATGTGAGCGTTTCGTTTGGTGTCGCTTCTACTTTGCCATCTTTGGATACTACTTTGACCTATTTGTACAATCAAGCAGATAAGGCGATGTATCAATCCAAAGCCGAGGGCAAAAATCGCACAACACTTGTAGAGATTTAAGGAGAGCATATGCAAAAGCCAAACTATTTAATCAAGCCTGTTTTGCTGCGATTAAGGGACTATTTTATAGAAGATATTGGTATAGATTTGCACCCTCGTGAAGCGGAACTTGTGCGAACACCTCATATAGAATTACTCTCCTGTTCGGTTTTGATAAATCTAAGTGGCGGGATGCGTGGAGGTTTTATCTTGAGCGTGGATAGGGAGTTTGGTGAGCGTCTTTTGGAGTTGTTTTCCAAGGTTGAAATACCCTCTGAAGATCGCCATGAATTCATAGGTGAAGCATTGGCGGAGTCTTTGAATATCATTATCGGTAATTCATGTCACCTTATACCAACATCTGAGGGTAAAATAGAATTTTCACCCCCTTTTGGGCTAAGCAAAGCAAGCGCAATCGAAAATTACAAACACGCCCACACAACAAAAGGTGAATTTGAATCAGGTCATGGTAGAGTAAGACTCATTTATATAGACTATACTGCAACGATGGTAAGGGAGTAAAAATGGCTAATGTATTGGTGGTAGATGACTCTAAAATTATGCGGATTAATTTAACAAAGATGCTCGAAGAGCTTGGCCATAAAGTCGTCGCACAAGCATCTGATGGCAAAAGCGCCCTTGAAGCATATGAGCAAAATAGTCCTGATTTGGTCACTATGGATATCACAATGCCAGGTATGAGCGGCATCGAAACCGTAGAGGCAATGATGGGACGATTTCCAACTGCAAAGATAATCATGATAAGCTCACACTCCCAAAAAGAGATGGTTATAGAAGCTATTTCAAAGGGTGCAAAACATTATATTCTAAAACCAATCCGCCAAGAGATGCTAGAACAAGTTTTAGAAAAAATCGTTTAAAGGTTATAAATGCAAATAATAAATTCAAATGATTCTAATTTTGATAAAGTTTTCCAAGAGCTCCTAGGTCGTGGACAGATGGATATGGATACGGTAATTCCACGAGTTCAAGGGCTTTTGGATGAGATTAAAAAAGATGATGATAAAGCTTTGTGCGAACAAGTTGCTAGATTTGATAGGTGGAATCCAAAAGATGCAAATGATTTGGTGATTTTGCCAGATTTGATGGAAAAAGCTTATGAAGAGCTCCAACCAGAGCTCAAAGAAGCTTTACATGTAGCATATGAAAGAATCAAATCATTCCATGAAAAACAGTTGCCAAAATCGTGGATGCATTATGAAGATAATGGCTCAGTTTTGGGTCAAAAAGTAAGTGCAGTTGATAGGGCAGGGCTCTATATTCCTGGAGGCAAGGCCGCATATCCTAGTTCACTACTTATGAATGCAATCCCTGCTATCGTAGCTGGAGTGAAAGAGATAGTAGTTTGTACACCAGCACCTGATAATTCCCTCAATCCTTTGCTTTTAGCTGCTTTACATGTATGCAATATTACCAAAGCTTTCAAAGTTGGTGGAGCAAGCGCCATTGGTGCTATGGCTTATGGCACAAAGAGTATCCCAAAGGTAGATGTTATAACAGGACCTGGCAATATATACGTAGCCACTGCTAAAAAGATGGTTTTTGGAGAAGTGAATATCGATATGGTTGCAGGACCTAGCGAGATTGGAATTTTGGCTGATAGTGACGCAAATCCGCTTTTTGTGGCAATAGACTTGCTCTCTCAGGCTGAACATGATGAAATGGCAAGCTCAATTCTTATCACTCCAGATGCTGCATTGGCAAAGGCTGTTAGGGATGAGGTTATGGCATATTTGCCAAAATTAGACCGAGTTGAGATTGCACGCAAATCCATCGAGGAGCGAGGAGTTATTATTGTAACATCTAGCATGGATGAAGGGGTGGATTTGATGAACAAAATCGCCCCAGAGCACCTTGAGATTATGACAAGTAGTCCTTATGAATTCTTGCCCCAAATCCGCCACGCAGGAGCGATTTTTTTAGGCTCATTCACCCCTGAGCCAATTGGAGATTATATAGCAGGTCCAAATCACACGCTTCCTACAGGGGGAACTGCTAGGTTTTATTCGCCCCTTGGAGTGGAAAATTTCATGAAAAAATCTTCAGTGATTGGTTTTAGTCAGGAAGCTTTTAGGGCCCTTGGGCCAGTTTGTGCAACTCTTGCCCATAGCGAGGGATTAACAGCCCATGAAGCATCATTAAAAGAGCGTTTAAAATAATCTAAAAAGCCTTTACGTAAGCTTACATGTAAAGGCTACTAACTGCGTTTTGCATAAAAATCTCTATAAAATTGG
>OMKS01003470.1_pt1 | contig 12498 bp, 8 predicted proteins | sample 1674721 | NCBI WGS metagenome assembly OMKS01 (sample SAMN06264996, study PRJEB25208) | sediment metagenome | isolation source: hot spring sediment | place: USA: California | collected 2014-09-02 | reverse complement strand
TTACTCAATCGTTTCGGGTCCTGTGTAGTTTGGCGATTCTTTTGTGATGAGGATATCGTGGGGGTGGGATTCGCTGACGCCAGCGGGGCTGACGCGGACGAATCGGGCATTTTTTCGCAGTTCGTCGATGGTGCGTGTGCCGCAGTATCCCATTCCCGCGCGAAGGCCGCCGACCAGTTGATAGACATACTGGCTGAGCGTGCCGCGATAGGGGACTCGGCCTTCGACGCCTTCGGGCACGAGTTTGTCGCGCTGGGCGGCGGTGTCCTGCCCGTAGCGGTCGGCCGAGCCCTGGATCATCGCGCCGATCGAACCCATGCCGCGGTATTCTTTGAACTGTCGTCCGCGGTAGATGACAAGCTGTCCCGGGCTTTCGGCCAGTCCGGCAAACAATGAACCGAGCATAACCGAGGAGGCCCCGGCGGCAATCGCCTTGGTCATATCGCCGCTCATCCGCACACCGCCGTCGGCGATGACCGGTATGTTGTGCTTGTCGCCGACGGCGGCGCACTCCATAATCGCGGAAATCTGCGGTACGCCCACGCCCGAAATGACGCGGGTCGTACAGATGGCGCCCGGACCGATGCCGACCTTGACCGCGTCGGCGCCGGCGGCGATGAGGTCTTCGGCGGCGTCGGCGGTGGCGATGTTGCCTGCGATGACGTCAATGTCGAAATTCTCTTTGATCCACGCGACCATCTCCAGCACGTTTTTCGAGTGGCCGTGGGCGGTATCGACGACGATCACATCCACTTCCGCGTCGATCAGGGTCTTGACGCGGTCGCGATCTTTGACGCCGACGGCCGCACCGACCCGCAATCGCCCGCGATGGTCGCGCACCGCGTAGGGGAACTGCTGCACGCGGTCGATGTCCCGCATCGTAATCAGGCCGGCCAGCTCGCCTTTGTCGTTGACCAGCAGCAGCTTTTCGACGCGGTGTTTTTGCAGGATGTCCTTGGCCTGCTCAAGCGTCGTGCCGGCCGGGCCGGTGACGAGATTGCTTTGGGTCATCACCTCTCGGATTTGAACGGATTCATCGGTCAGAAACTTCAGATCCCGTCGGGTCAAAATGCCCGCCAGTTTGCCGCTTTCAACGATGGGAATGCCGGAGACGTTCTGCTCGTTCATTAACTGAAGGGCGGCTGAGACCGGCAATTCCGGACTTAGTGTAACCGGATCCAGGATCACCCCGTTCTCAGAGCGCTTGACCTTGGTTACCTCCCGCTGCTGTGCCTCGATGGTCAGGTTCTTGTGGATGACGCCGATGCCGCCTTCCTGAGCCAGAGCGATAGCCAGGGCCGCTTCGGTAACGGTATCCATTGCCGCCGAGACCAGCGGGATGTTAATCGTTACGTTGCGGGTCAGTCGGGTTCGGGTATCGGCCTGAGCCGGCACAAAATCGCTTCGCGCCGGCAGCAGCAGCACATCATCAAAGGTGATTCCTTCGCCGATTATTTTGGGGTTATTGAGCATAGGATTTCTCCAGCAAACGGTCATCAAATCCAGTAAAATTCGAAGTATATTGAGCAAACGCCTTTGCGTCAAAGAAAATCCGCATCCGCAGCCGACAATGAAGCCCTGCGGCAATAATTGACTTGACAGATGCGAATGTCTGACTTTTAATGGGGCAAACGGATGTGCAATGTTGAATAATCGGAAACCCTTGTTTTGGGAGGATTACGCTATGGATCAGAACGCACCGAGCAACAACCCTGCTGAAAACACCCCGCCGTCGCAGGAACCGCAAGGGTCGCCTCAAGAGGGACCGTCTTCGTCGCAAAACACCCAAACCCCTCCGGAAAGTCCGCTAACTTCTCCGCCTCCGCCGCCGAGCGGCACGGTCAGCCAGGATGACAAAAACCTGGGATTGTTGTGCCATCTGCTGGGCCTTCTGACCAGTTTTCTGGGGCCGCTGATTATGATTGCGAATCTTGTATTCTGCATCATGGGTTGTGTAGCCGCCGGCCAAGGACGCGCTTACCGTTATCCAGTCAGTATCCGTCTGATTAAATAACCGTTCAGGGTTAAGCTCAAGCGCGTTTGATTGCTGTCAGTCAAAATACAGGTCTTGCATGCGGGTGGTTTTGCGCGTACAATTTCCGGCTGGATCTGTGTTATGTCTTTTTGTTCCAAACGTAACAATCGACCCTTGCTATGGGCTATCAGAATATTTTGATCATCAAACCGTCGTCGCTGGGCGATGTGGTTCACGCGCTGCCGGTGTTGGGGGTGTTGCGTAAGCGATTTCCGGACGCTGAAATAACGTGGCTGATTCGTCGGGAATTTGCGCCGCTGCTGTCCTGTGTCCAGGGGCTGGATGCGACGCTGCTGTTTGAGCGTCAACTGCTGGGACGGTGGTACCGACCGTCCGGTTTTGCCGCGCTGCGCGACCTGATTGGCCGGCTTCGCCGCGGGCACTTCGATTTGGCGCTGGACTTACAGGGGCTGCTTCGAACGGCGCTGCTGGGCTGGTTGTCGGGCTGTCCGGTGCGGGTTGGTTCGGCTTCGGCCCGCGAGGGGGCGCCGCTGTTTTATACCCATCGGGTGCGTCGGCCGGATGATTCACTGCATATGGTGGATTTGTATCGCGCGATGCTGCAAGCCGTGGGGGTGGACGACTTTGAGCCGTATGTTCGACTTGAACCGCCCGCGGCCGCGACCGATGCGGTGCGTGCGCTGATGGAGGATTCGGGACTTGAGCCGGGGCGATTTGCGGTGCTGATTGCCGGGGCCGCTCATGAGACCAAACGCTGGCCGGTTGACCGATTTGCCGCGGTGGCCGAGCATATCGTCAATAAATACGGCCTGGCGGTGGCCGCGGTTGGTTCGCCCGGCGAGAAAAAGATCATTGCGGCGCTGCAGCAGGCCGGAGTCGTCCCGATTGCCGACTTATGCGGTCGGACAACGATTCCGCAGTTGGTCGCGCTGTTGGCTCAGGCGGCGCTGGTCGTGTCCAACGATACCGGCCCGGGGCATATCGCCGCCGCACTGCGGCGTCCGACGGTACTGATCTTCGGGCCGACAAACCCGGCCTGGGTCGGGCCGTATCAACAGCCCGAAGCGATCGCGGCGGTCGAACCGCAACAGCGCGGCTCGGCCATACGCAGCCGTCGTCCGGCTCATCGGATTGACCAGGTCAGTCTCCGGATGGTACTTGGCGCCGTTGATCGTCAAATGACAGCTCACCGCGGAGAACAGCATCGATGAAGGTCTCGCGGGGGCTGAAAATTCTGCTGCGGCTGCGCCCGGTGCTGCGCTTTATCAAATATCGCATTCTGCACATTGATGATGCGCCCGAGCGCATTGCACGGGGACTGGCGACGGGTGTGTTTGTCGCCTATCTGCCGCTGATGGGACTTCAGATGGCAACCGCCTGGCTTGCGGCAACGGTCCTCAAGGCCAACAAGATGATGGCGGTGCTGGGTGTGTGGGTGAGCAATCCGGCCACGGCGGTGTTTGTGTATTATCCGTCGTATCGGCTCGGTCGATGGCTGCTGGGGATTCGGGCGCAAAAACCGGAGATTGATCCCGAGCAGTTGGAGGATTTATTTGAAGAAACGGTGTCGCTTTATCGCCTGTTGACCGAGTTTCACACCTCGGCCTTTTGGAAAGAAGTCTCCGCGGCGGTGATGAACATCGGCCTTGAAATCCTGATCGGCGGCGTTATTATCGGCGCTGTCATGTCTCGCCTGACCTACTGGGGAGTTTTTCGATTGGTCCTCTATTATCGCCGACGCAAACAAGCCAAAAAAAGACGCCTTCGCCGGCGTTCAAGCTGACAAAGGCGTCTTTTCTGTGTTACGCAGGCAGGCTTATTTGTCTTCGGCAATGCAATACAGGAACTTTTTTCCTTTGAGATACAGCGTGTCGCCGATGACGACCGGCGAGGCGTCGAAATTGTCGTCCAGTGGATTGACGGCCAGCGTCTTAAAGCTGTCGTCGGTATTGTCCAGGACATATGTTACCCCGTTGCGTCCGAGGAAATAGACGCGCCCGGCCGCACCGACCGGCGAGGCATAGACGCCGCGAATCTGATCCATATTTTGGCGGGTATAGTAGGCGTTTCCGGTGTGGGCGTTGTAACAGGATACCACGCCGTTATTGCCGGACAGGACATACACCTTTTCGCCATACAGCAGCGGCGAGGGCACATAGGGCGTATGCTCGTTGACTTCCCAGACGACCGCGTCCGTGCCGGTCAGTTCGCCGCTGCGTCCAAGTTGGATGGCCGACAGTTTGGCCCCGCGAAAGCCGCTGGTGCAATAGACCCTGCCGTGTCCGAGGACGGGGGTGGGCACGACGTTTTCGGTCTGTCCGCCGCACTGCCAGATGACCTGTCCGGTTTCGGCGTCATAGCTGCGGATGCGGTTGCGCCCGTTGACGATGATTTGGGTTTTGCCGTCCACCTCGGCGGCGATGGGGGAAGTCCAGGCGGTTGGCTCATCACGGTCCTGGCGCCAGCGGATGTCGCCGGTGTCTTTGTCAAAGGCGATGATATAGGACTGGTCTTCCTGGTCGCCGACGACAACGAGCGTATCACCGACCAGCAGCGGGGAATTGCCCTCGCCGAAGGCGCCGCGCATTCGCATCCTCGGCAGGTCTTTTTGCCATTTAATGTGTCCGTCCATTGTCAGACAATAGAGACCTTGTGAGCCGAAGCTGGCCCAGACATGTGTGCCGTCGGTGACAGGCGAATAGGAGGCAAAGCCGTGGTCGCCGTGATGGCCTTCGTGCGGCACGGTTTCGGCCACCTGAGTGGTCCACAGTGTTTTGCCGGTGTGTCGATCCAGGCAGGCCACCTTGAACTGATACAGCGTGCTGGGCGCGCGTCCGCGTCCGCGTCGCCCCGTCGCAGCGGGCGCAGCGGCCTCGGCGGGCTGCTTTTCGGTGTCCACGGCAATCTGGAAGAACATCTTGTCGCCCCAGACCACCGGCGTTGAATTGGAACCGTCGCCTTCGAGCGGCGCTTTCCACCGGATATTTTGCTCTTCGCTCCAGGTCAGCGGAGGATTGCCCTCGGCAATTCCCATCATATTCGGCCCGCGCCACGTCGGCCAATTCGGCGCTGCGACAGCGGAAACGCCAAAAAGAAACAAAAAAATGACAGTGCACATCGGCTTCAAGGGGCTTGTTGTCTTCATTGTGATTCCTTTAGCAATTTTGAGTTTACATCCCAAATTCAGGTTCAGTGGATAAAGACCACCGCGAACAATCAATTTGACGACAACGATTCTCCAGTTAAGACGCCCAGAGGACAAAAAACTTTCAAAAAAATCAAAAAACTGTTTCCAAAAATTCGCAAAATCAAAAAACGTTTGACAGATTACCCCGTTTACCTTTTATAATCGTACGCGCATCCTACCCGAACAAGATGAAAGGAAACGAACCATGTACAGGAACGACAAATCAGCATTGGGGGTTTTGGTTTTTTGCCTGGTAGGTTTTTCGGCGGTTTACGCCGCGGCCGATTCTCCGTTTCAGGATTATCCCTATCAGCCTGCGGCGTTTACCCAGGTGCATTTCGAGGACGCTTTTTGGCTGCCGCGGATAGAGACCAACCGCGCGGCGACGATTCCGTTTGCGTTTAAGCAGTCCGAGGATACGGGGCGTATTGAAAACTTCAAGGTCGCCGCCAAACTGTCGGACAAGCCCTGGCAGGGCGATTTCGGCTTTAACGACAGCGATGTGTACAAGATTATCGAAGGGGCCTCGTACAGTCTGATGGTGCATCCGGATCCGGAACTGGACGCCTATCTGGATCAACTGATCGCGTGGATCGGGGCCGCCCAGGAGCCGGACGGCTATCTGTACACCGCGTGGACGGCGCAGGCCCGCAAGGACGGGCGCGCCATTGCCTGCTGCTACGAAAAGGAGCGATGGGATAATATTCGCGACGCCCATGAACTGTATAATGTCGGGCATATGTATGAAGCGGCTGTAGCGCACTATCTGGCGACGGGCAAACGCAGTTTTCTGGATATTGCCGTCAAAAATGCGGATCTGGTGTGTTCGGTTTTCCATCCAAACGGTCGGCTTGATCCGCCGGGCCATCAGGAAATCGAGATTGGCCTGGTTAAGCTGTATCGCGTTACCGGGGATGAAAAATACCTCAATCAGGCCAAATTTTTCCTGGATATGCGCGGGCGCAACGCCGACAAACGGCGTCTGTACGGGCCTTACAGTCAGGATCACAAGCCGGTGGTCGAGCAGGCCGAGGCGGTCGGGCACGCGGTGCGGGCGGCGTATATGTACGCGGCGATGGCGGATGTGGCGGCGCTGACCGGCGATGCGGCGTATCTGAAGGCCATTGACGCGATTTGGGACAATGTCGTCTCGAGAAAGCTTTATATTACCGGCGGCATCGGCGCTCGCCACGCCGGCGAGGCGTTCGGGGATAATTATGAACTGCCCAACCGCACGGCGTATTGCGAAACTTGTGCGGCGATTGCCAATGTGTTCTGGAATCATCGGATGTTTTTGCTGCACGGCAAGGCCGATTACATCGATGTGATGGAATTGTCGCTGTATAACAATGTGCTCAGCGGCGTGTCGCTGGACGGGATGCTGTTTTTCTATCCCAATCCGCTGGAAAGTGCGGCCGGACACGACCGCCAGCCGTGGTTCGGCTGTGCGTGCTGTCCGAGCAATATCTGCCGTTTTATGGCCTCGGTGCCCGGGTATGCCTATGCCGTGCGTAACGGAGCGGTTTATGTGAATCTCTATGTCAGCGGCAACAGCGAGCTGGCCGCAGGCGACGGAATCGTCAACTTGACTCAATCGACCGATTATCCCCATAACGGCAAAGTGGTGCTGACGATGGAGTCGAACACGCCGGGTCCGCTTGCGCTGCATCTGCGGATTCCCGGCTGGGCGCGGAACAAGCCCGTACCGAGCACGCTGTACTCGGTACTCAAGCCGTCCGAACAGGCAGTCGGGCTGACCGTCAACGGCCAGGCCGTTCCGGTCGATCTTCACAACGGCTATGCGGTCATTGATCGCACGTGGAAGGCCGGCGATACCGTTACGCTGGAGCTTCCGATGACGGTGCGGCGGGTGGTCTGCGATGAGCGTGTGCGGGACAATGTCGGCAAGGTCGCCCTGCAGCGCGGGCCGCTGGTGTATTGTCTGGAAGGCGTCGATGTGGCTCAGGGCCGTGTGTTGAATTTGATGCTGCCCGATGAGGCGGCGCTGAAGACCGAATACAAACCCGATTTGCTGGGCGGGGTTACCGTCATTCAGGGCGCGGCGGTGGAACTGCGCCGCACACTGGAAGGGGGACTGGAACGCCGCGAACGCGCATTTTCGGCTATTCCTTACTATGCCTGGGCGCATCGCGGCCGGACGCCGATGGCCGTGTGGCTGCCGCGCACCGAACAGGCCGCCGTGCCGCTGCCGGCGCCGACGATTGCATCCCAAAGCAAGGTCAGCGCCTCGTACCAAACGACGGTCGGCAATGCGCGGCTTGAGTTTGTGCAGGATCAGCTTGTGCCGAAATCTTCGGGCGATCAGGAACAGGGCTTTTATCACTGGTGGCCGCGAAAAGGTACGACCGAATGGATTCAGTATGATTTTAAGGCGCCGACGACGGTGTCTTCGGTTGCGGTCTATTGGTTCGACGATACCGGTCGGGGCGAGTGCCGCATCCCCAAGTCCTGGCGTGTGCTTTATCGCGACGGCGACGCATGGAAACCTGTCGAGCCTGCCACCGAGTACACCACCACACGCGACGCCTTTGACCGCGTTCGTTTCAAACCGGTTGCCACCGACGCGCTGCGTCTGGAGATGACCTTTCAAGACAATTATTCTTCAGGCATTCAGGAATGGATTGTTGAGTAAGCGTGATTTTCTTTGACCTGCCGGCAACGAAACGGTATCCTAACTCAAACTGATCGATGGCCGGTTTGAGAGATCAAAAATCAAAAATTAAAGAGCAAAATTGAGGATTCGCCCTTTCGGGCGAGCCATTTCATTGCCTTTTTGTGAACACTGTAACATCTTTTATGGACTATGTTTATGTCAAAATAGATCAGGTTTTCGGTTAGTTTGAGATCCTAATTAGTTTTATGGTATCTTTTTTTTGGTAATCAATAGCAGGTTTTGGATTTGCGTCTGTCTCCAAAATGGCTGAGAAAACAACGTCAAGCCCCACCAAGTCGTCCTCGACGCCGCTGAAGTCGTTTATGGCCGTCGGCCCGACGCTTCATTACAGCCATCCGTTTGTCCATCGGTTCTGGGGGCTGACGGTGGTGGTGTATATTCTGGCGTGCTTTTTTTGGAACCGAATCGTCATCGGCGGTCTGATTTCGCTGGTGGCCACCGATGTTATTGATCCGGGGCTGTGGAGTTTGGGTCGATTCGCGGCGTTTCCCCTGAGCATTTATGAATATCCCTGGCAGATTGTGGTACTGGGGACGGTGATGGGGATTCTGGCGGCTGTGCCGGTACTTGTGTCGCAATTGTACAGCTTTCGATACAGCATTCCCTTGATTTTGTCGGTGATGTTTATCGCCAAGCTGTACTTTTTCGGTCTGTTTGTGGGTCTTAGCTGCATTGCGGCGGCGTGTCGGCCTCTGCGGTTTCGGTCGCGGTTTATCGCCATTGCGCTGTGTATGGCCCCGCAGGTGATTTATTGGGCGATCTGGGGCGGCTATACGACCGCCGATCCGCTGCGCTGGGGGTTTTCGTATGCGCCGTGGATTTACGCCTGGCTGACGGGGTTGTTTATGGCGGGCATCGTGCTGGGTGTGGGGCACTATACGCGGTATCGGCCGGGGTTGATTTTTGCGCTGTCGCTGGTTTTTCTGGTCTTGGCCTACGGCATCTTCCAATCGCGCATCGGCTTTGCAGAGCTGGATTATCAGCTTTATGTCGCCGGCAACAACCCCGAGGAGGTAGTGGAGTTTCACAGTTATTCGCTGTCGGAGGTGATCGACGCGGTGATTGCCGATGACGCGATGCGCAGCTTTTTGTTCGGCCGTTATTATCCGACTGAGCCGACGGTGCTTCGAGAACGGCTCAAAGAAGAAATTGAACAGTCGATGATGACGATGCAGTGGCCGCACTGGTTTGAAAAGAAAATGCCTGATCGGCTGTATTATCGGGGCCGACGGGCCGAGCTTCGCAATGATTATCGTCTGTTTATGGAGCGCTGGCCGCAGAGCAAACGGATGCCGACGGCGCTGTATTTCAGCGCCCTGCTCAATGAATATCATCCCGATATTCGTCATTTCCGTCATACCGAAACGCTGCGTTTTTACAACGATTATCCGTTCAAAAGTAATATTCTGATCTGGCAGGAATTGTTTAACCGCTTTTCGCAGAGCCCCGAATCGCTGGAGGCGCGCTGGCGTCTGGCGTGGCATGACGCGGCCGAGGGGCGATTTGAGCGGGCGTTGGAGCTTTGCCAGGTGGCTCGTTCCATGATTCGCGAACAGCTCCAGAAGGCCCAGCAGCGGGCCGAACGTCAGATCAAGGAATCGATTTTTTCGGCCTTTGAGCCGCCTTTGCCGACGGTGATGACGCCGCGCAAACTGCGCGATCTGGATCTGCGGCTGCGCAAACTGATGCGGCTGATCGACCGTGAAAATCAGGGGCCGGATGAGGCGTCGCGCCGCCGGCTGGCGACTTTTGTGGGGTTGAATCCATATGCGCTCGATTATGAGTCGCGTTTGAACGCCCTGCTTTCGGAGACGTCGGAGGACGATCCGCTGCGCGATAATATTCTGCTGGCCAGGGCGATGCTCACTGTCGATGCGCGTGAGCGTGCGGCGGCGTTGAGAGAACTGGCGCAAACCTACGAGGGCACGGACGCGGGGATTCGCGCCCTGTACGAACAGGCGATGTCGCTGCTGACGGTATGGAAGGATTCCCGGCTCGATGCGGAGGCCCGGCGGATTCTGCAGGAGGATATCCGCGGCCTGCTGGCCGGTTTTCTTGAATCCTATCCTGAAAGCATTTACGCCGATCAGGCGCGGTCGCTTTTACAATCGCTGCCGTCGTCTTGAAAAAGGCGATGTTTTTTACTTTTCACTTTGGGCTTTTTGGCCACGCCGAAAGCGGTTTTAACGGAAGGACGTCGTGTTTCTTGTCCGTGCTGCCGGGCGTCAGCGTCACCGCCAGGCGGATGGTTTCGTGCGGCTTAAGCTCCACTTCAAACCCGATCAGATAGGTGTTGGGGTTGGGTTCATCCCATTCTTCGGGCGGATCGGTGGAATAGCGTTTCAGTTGTATCGGTTTGGGGCAATGCACGTCAAACAACAGCGTCTTGTCTTTTTCGGTCAGACGAGCGCGGTCAGACGAGAGCATCTCGACTTTACCGGGGGCGACCATTGCCCAGCGTACGACGGCGGCTTTGTCGCCGGCGGTCCATTCATCCTGAATCAGCGCCTGACGGGTGGGCAGCAGGGCCGCACCGCGGTAAGCCTTAACAAGCTGGTCGTCGAATATCTCACTCATATCGATGACGGCGTGGGGCATCGGTTCGGCGTCGGAAAAATCGGTCAGGTGCGCCACGCCGCGCACGTTGTGCAATCGGTTGTTGACGGTCAGTGTATTGTGGGCAAAGTTGGTGTAGCGGAAAATCTTCCAGCGGTCGGAGTTTTGGCTGCGATTCCAGATATTCAGCCCGCGACTTTCCATCCGGTGGTAATTTTGCATTCCCAAATCCAGCGCCCAGCGGACGCCGTCGGCCTCATAAATGAACGAGCCGGCGTCCATATGGGCGTGATTGGACGAGGCGGTACCGGCTTTGACGGCCAGATAGGCCGCGTCCGGATTCGTCCAGGAACTGCGAAAGACGGCGACCGGCGTTCGACCGCGTGCGCGCCAGTGCCGCTGCGGCGGTGTTTGCGCCTCAGGGCGTGCCCACAACAGCAGCATCGGATACAGCCACGTCGGACGAGCGGTGATTGTGTCAGCCCCGTCAGGCCAAAGCTGGGCCAGTTGACGATACAGCAGATACGGCTTGTTATATCGATGGGCAAACCAGAATACCGTCGGGTCAACGCCGCCGCCGCGCCCGCAGTCGGCGTAGTTAAAGTACAATCCGCTCGGTCCGCTGATGTGTAAATAGTAATCGCCGCTGTCGGCAAAGCCGCGCCGTTCGGACAGGCCGAAATCCGTGCCCAGCACCGATTCCAGCGCTGCGATCATGGCGACGTTGTACGAGGTTCCATACGCCCAGTAGCCCGGCCCTTCCGGATAGGCGCCGTCCGGCTCGTATTCTTCCATAGCCCGCGGAAGATGGGTCACGGCGCGATGGATCACGCGCGCCGCCAGATCGGGCGCCTCCCGGCGTATCGCCAATGCGCCGATGGTCAGGCCGCCGTGGCAGACCTGATTCCAGTTGTTTTCCGTCGTAATCCACCAGTGGTTCGATTCAAAGGAGGGCTCGATGCCTTTTTCGATGATGGCGGTGCGGATGCGCGAGCGGTTGTCTTCGGACAGAACCTCATAAAGCCGATCATAGCCGATACTTAGCGCTGCGGTCATCTCGGCGGTGTCGAGAAAGTGGCTGGGGTTCCAGTCGGTAAAGTCCGCCGCCGCGAGCATCTCGGCCTGCGCCTGATCGCGGAATCGCCAATCGCCGGTCAGTTCAAACGCCGCCGCCAGCAGGCTGACCCGATTCAGACAATCGCGTGAGACGCTCAGCAGGCGCCGGCCTGTCAGTACCCGCTGGACGGGTTGACCGCCGAGGTAACGCCGAGCTTGCCGGGTGATTGCCTCGACCAGCGCTTCGAAAAACGGATCGGCGTCGAGATTGGCCTGAACGATTTGCGCCTGTCGGTCATTGATCAACAGGTTTGCTCGTGATGGAGGGGCGTTTTGCAGGGCTGCGGCAATCTGCTCAAGGGAAACTTCCGAAGCGCCGCCAACGGCTGAACAGAGCAGGCCGATGAGGATACTGCTGATTGCGATGAGGACTTTTTGTGAGTTCATTGCGATCCCCTAAGTTGAACTTGATTATCGTACATAGACTTGTCCGGCGTCGGTTACGAGCGTTTGGCCGGTGATGCGTCGAGCCTGATCGGAGGCCAGAAAGACCACCGAGTCGGCGATGTCCTGCCCTTTGATTTCACGATTGAGCGCGGTCTTGCTGATATAGTAGGGAATGACCTCGTCGGGCTTGATGCCGTATTTTTTTGCGCAGACCTTGATGTATTCGGGGTTCCAGATTTTTGAGCCTTCAAAGACGTTGCCGGGACAGACGCTGTTGACGCGGATGTTGTGCGGTCCCAGTTCCAGCGCCCAGCCGCGGGCCATGTGGATTTCGCCGGCCTTGGTGGCGTTGTAGGGGGTGTTGTTTTTGCTTGGCTCCAGGCCGGATTTTGAACTGATGTTGATGATGGCTCCGCCGATGTTCTGGGCGATCATCAGTCGGGCCGCTGCCCGCGCCATCAAGAAGTAACCGGTCAGATTGACCTCCAGGGCAAACCGCCATTTGTCCACGGGCAGATCCACCAGCGAAAAGGCCGGTGCGACTCCGGCGGCGTTGACCAG
>OMKS01003469.1_pt1 | contig 12502 bp, 9 predicted proteins | sample 1674721 | NCBI WGS metagenome assembly OMKS01 (sample SAMN06264996, study PRJEB25208) | sediment metagenome | isolation source: hot spring sediment | place: USA: California | collected 2014-09-02 | reverse complement strand
ATGATACGGCGACCACCGAGATCTACACTATCCTCTTCGTCGGCAGCGTCAGATGTGTATAAGAGACAGGAATAAATACTGCAAACCATTCATTGGCGCGGGGTTGAAGGTGGATAATTTGAGAAAAATTTATTCTGATTTACACCAGTTGCAGAGGCGCATAAAAAAGCCACTGTCGAAATAACTATTCTTTTTAATTGGGCATTAACCGGTGCTCAACTGCTACAAACAAGGCTGCATTTTTTGCTGGAAAGTTGCCCTTGAAATCGTTTGGTTATCGGAACACTTAAAGCTACACCATTCCGGTAAAACACAAAAGATCCCTTGAAACTTAATCCGACATCCCAACGTTAATTAGGGGTGAAATTATCGCATTGATATCTAAAAATCTAAAATGAGGTAATTATGGATGCAAAACATCAACGGCTGATATTTGGGATTTTGATCATCGTTGCAGGCTTGTTGCTGGTGTTGAATAATTTAAAGCTGTTTGCCATTTCACCCAGTTTTTATTGGGGTATAATGCTTGTTATCTTTGGTTTGATTTTTTTCCGGATACATCAGCAACTGCCGCGGCGTAAAACCACATTAATTTTTGCAATCGCTTTTTTCATCATCGGCGTCTGGATGATCCTGGACTCACTTTTCTATTTGCCCGATGACATTCTTGGCGCTCTATTGTTGTGGTCGTTAGGGGCTGTTTTTATTTCAGCTTTTATTCGCGACAATACGCGCTGGGGCTGGGTCATTCCCGGTGGGATCTGCCTGACCCTGGGAACCATGGTTGTGATTGATGCCTTTGGTTTGTTGGAAAATCGATTTCTGGGATTCATTTTCTTGATGGGGGTTGGATTAACTTTCTGGTTTCTCTATTTGATCCGCGACGAGCAAAACAAATTGAGTTGGGCGGGAATTGTCGGAGCAATCATTGTGATTCTATCTTTTTATGTGCTGAGCACCGAATGGAACAGCCCGATTTCTGATGTGATGTTTCCGCTCTCATTGATTTTTTTCGGAGCGATTCTTGTCATTCGGGGGGTACAAAAAAAATAATGGAATTGAACGCTTACGAACTCATCAAATTAAAAAAAAGGAGTCTGTTATAGTAACAGACTCCATCGGTTTTTTACTAGCTCTAAAAAAAATCTTGTTGTCTATTTTCCGCCGTTTTTCAGTCTGATATGGAAGCTGGTGTTTTCATCGCTTTCAATAATAAAATATCTGAACGTGTTTTTCAAACTGTTCAAAATTTGTTTTATCCCGGTAATAATCGTCAATGTTTTTCTTCTGAACTTTGATGATGCTTTTTGAATAGGGCTTTCCGGGAATGGCGCTTTTATAATTGACAGCCAGCTCGATCCAATCATCGGGTCGAAGGTTTTTCAGCGTGTGACCATAATTCGAAATTGCGGAAATGATTTTGCGCTCAAAATTTTTTACATCCTGTTCGCTTGCTTTTGGATCGTCTCCTTCTTTGGTTTTAAAGGACAACTGGCCTCGTAGTGTTTGTTCGCCGACAAAAAAGCGATAATAATCTCCGACCCCCCAATTGATATTTGTGATAAAAACCACGCCATGTCCTTCAAATCGAATCCCTTTGACATCGCCTATAAGAGAAAATTTTTTCGACATATTGGGATGCTCCAACGATGTTTTGATCACATTGCCCAAAATTGAAATATCTTCCTCGGGCGCAGCCATCTGTCTGAATTTTATTTTATCCGAAAAGCTCTTATCCGAAAGCTGTCCTCGCCGCTTTTTCAAAAGATCTGAATTTTCAACGGTGGCAATCAATTGAGAGGGAAATTTTGATCGGAATTTGAGCTGGCCCAAAGATGATCCATTAAAATCCACCACCACGCTTACTCTGTCATCTTTTTTCAGGTTGCGCAGCGAAGAAGTGTAGGCGCTCAAAAAATGAGTGATCTTTTTCTTTAATTCATCGATGGTATTGTCGTCGCTGGATTTTTGATCAACTTTTTTTCCAACCTTTTCCATTTCTTCAAATATCACCTGGTTACCTTTAGTTGACTGGCGAAGCTTCTCTATTAAAATCTGAGTAGCAACTGGTTCCCCAAATGAATGAGAATAGGTTACGTTGAAAACTACACCGTAATCCATCAGATAAAATCCCTTTGCGTTTTGGTGATAAAGAAACAAAGGGGCTGCGGTTTTGGAGTAGAGTAATTTATCCAGTACGGTTTCCATAATTTCAATGTCGGTGAGCAGTTCCGGGCTGATCTTCAAATTTTGAGCATTGCTGCTAAATATCAATCCGTTTAATAATATCAATATCCAAAATTGTTTAATTATTTTTCCTTTCATGGCAAGACCTCGCTTGGTTACTTCAAAATACATGATAACTTTTATTTCCAATCTTCGCCGATTTATTTTTGTGATGAGATGTAGCGCATCAACTCGTTTAAAGAATTGTCGGTTCTCTGCAACTGTTTGCTGGTAGTTCGCTCGATGCCGATCAGTCCGGCGCCGATTAATTCCCAATCCTGCATCCGCTGTTGCTCCAATTCTTTGTTAAATTGCGCCAATGTCATTGCCCATTCCTGGCGCTGTCGGGCTTCGCTTTGTTCGATCAGCGTTTTAGTGAGATAGTAATTTTCCTGCTGCAATTTTTCAATCAATTGTCGGGTTTGAGCGTCGGCAAGCTCAGTAGTTTGTTGTTCAGTTGATTTTGGAAAAAGCGCAATTCGCATCCGGAAGCTACCCTGCTGATAAGAAACTTCAGTGTTGCCGATTGCCAGCAGCAGAAAAATCACGGCCACAGCGTATGCCAGTCCCAATCCGAATTTCTTGGAAGTTTGGCGCCAGCTCTGCCATCGCTGTTTCATGTTTTGTGACCAGGAAATTTTCTCCGTAACCATGGTCAGTTTGAATTCGGGCGCTTCATCCTCCCATTTTTGGAGAAAGCGTGATGTTTTCCGCAACGAAGCCAATTCGTTCCTACATTTTTCACACTGATTCAGGTGTGACTGCAATGTTTGATTATCGGCTTCGGAAATTTCATCATAAAGAAAGTCTATCAGTAAAGGATGCACTTGATCACATTTCATAATTTAGCACCTCCTGAGTAATTTGCCATTTCTCAAATATTTTTCTGAGTCCATTTAATCCATAATACATTCTTGATTTCACAGTATTGAGCGGTTCGCCGAGCGCCTCGGCGATTTCTTTGAATTTTAGCCCCTGGTACTCCTTCATAATTATCACCACCCGCTGCTCTTCTGGAATCTGCTGCAAAGCCTGTTGAATAATCTGACCGATCTGTTTTTGGTTAATCGCAGCGTCTGGTTGATGATTGATGTTTTCAATTAGTTCGTTCGGCATCAAATGACCATTCTCACTATTCTCCTGCAGCGAATCGATGGAAATAAAATCCCGATTTGTTAGTTTTTTGATTTCATCCTTGCAAAGGTTAGCGGCAATCTGGTAAATCCAGGGGGAAAACCGCTGCGCCTCGCGTAGTTTGCGGATGTTTTTATACACACGGATAAATGTCTTTTGGGAGATTTCTTGTGCCTGTTCTTTATCTCCCAGATAACGCAGGGCAAAATTAAAAATTGGTTTTTCCCAGCGCCATACCAAAGTATTAAATTGAGCATCATCGCCCTGAATAATCCGGGTTACCAGTTCTTGATCGGTCATTAATTCCCCAATTGCAATTTCTCAAATAAAGAATGCTAATTGTTAGACTATTATGGGACTGGAAAAGTTTTATTCTAAGGCTAGATTTTGTTGGTGCTGCGGTTATTCAATCGGATGTTATATGGCTTATTTTGGGATCAATGGGCAGAACAATTCCTGCGCGGCGATCAATTCTCATTTTATAAATTTATGTAGCTATTCAGCATTGCCTGTCTGATTTTAAAAGTACTTTTTAAATGGCAGAATAATTAAAGAAACAGAAAACTAAATTCTCGCTTACTGAAATAGTGATTATGCAATTGCTAACACATTATGTACCTGTTTGCTGATAAATTGGAATTATCAAAACCAATGTAAGCTAATTAGTGTCTGTCTGTAAATTGATGGAAACCGTTGAAACGGTTTTATCAAATTTGCTGTTGTTTTAAAGACACCACCTTAAAACGTGGTGTTAATTCAATGATATTTTTGAATTAACACCCCAATTTATTGGGGTGTTGAAAAATCAAAAAATAATTGACAAGCCGTTTCAACGGCTTTTAAGCTTCAAAATAACAAATGCGGACAGGCACTATTTATCCAGTCTATAATCCTACTGTCAATTGAAAAATTGTTCAATTGACGATAAGTCCTTTTCAAGCGTACTGAAAATGAATAGTAACAAATCTTTTCATGAAATCATCGCCGTGCCTGTTTTTTCACCAATCTTCAAACTTTTTACAATTCTGTTTGCGTTGCTATTTGAGGACTGCGTTCATTAATCAGCGAAAATTACAGCCCCCAAAACAGCGTGATGGTTATTGCATAAAAATCGGATTCCAGTTCACTGCTGCCCGGGACTTCGGAGAAGTCGTAATCGATAAAAACATAGCGAATATCAGCCGCCAGTTTGGTTTTTTTCCCCAGCGGTAACTCGATTCCGCCGCCAAAATGCCAGCCGATCTCCTGTGATGTTTCGTCTTCGATGTGCCTGGTTACCATTTTATTTTGATCGTAGTCAAAGGTGGTGTTGTACCAGCCGGCACCGGCTACGCCGTAAATAACAGGCAGTGGATATATCAGTAGCGACGCCATAACAGGCCAACTGCGAACGGTTAATAATCCGTTGGCATATTTTTCAGCCCGGTAATCAATCGAGCCTTCGAAACCCAGAAAACCCATTTTAAGCCGAAGTCCGGCGCCAATCATCCATTCGCCATTGTCAGCATCAGTTGTTTTATAATAACCGGCGCGGGGACCCAAACCCAAATAATCATTCGCGGATAACAGCAACGGAAACTGGATTGACAGAACAAGCACCGTGAAAATTACCTTTCTCATTATTTTTTTTCCTTTCATTTTTAAAATGGTTAAGTTTAAGTTTGGAAATTTATAAAACCTGGATTATCTTTCTCCAGTAACTGCTTTGTATAAGAGTTTGGATTACTACGGAAATCTGACCTCGATACCGAACCGTGGTTTCCCGCGAATTTTCAATTGAAACGGATCAACATTATGACCGATCGTCTGACCAATGGAATATTCAGCTTTCAACTCCTGAGCAAACTCCAGGCTGTAACCGCCAAAAAGATGCAGATCGATAAAATCAACCGGAATGCCGAATCCAAAGCCGACAATGGGTTCGATGGTTTGCGAGATACGCAATCCAGCGGATAAATGAAACGACGTCGCCAGCCGCCGCGCTTTGGTGTCGACTGGTTTAAAATGGTAGTTGATCAATCCGAACGTCGCCAGATCTCCACGCGGCTTGGGCCGAATCACGATCACTCCATTTTCCAGCACAATGTCAACATCATTAACACTGGTAATTGCCACGCCTATGCCAAAGCTCCAGCGCTCCAACGAAGTGTTGTCAAACACCTCTCTGGCGAGGACGTGATCATCATAAAGGTCTTTTTTAACGACCACTGAAACATCGCAATAGCTTCGGAACTTTTCCGGAATATTGTATTTGCGAACGTCCATCCAGGTTCGGTATTCACCGGTCACCTGCGCCGCTGCCTGGGAAAAGATCGGGAATAGACCGAGGAAATAGGGAAGCACCTCCTCAAAATAGGATGATTTACGGATCAATACAGTGGACAGGTAAGATTTCGCTTCCTGGTCGCGGGAAAGAAAGATATAATACAGCGAATCAGTTTTTAAACCGTAAATCCGGGTATCGTGAAAATGAGCATCGCCGTGGACCATTCCGATGATGTTTTCCCGTGGTGAAAAATTAGCCACGACAATATAATAATTGTTTGGTTGAAGCTCATAGCCGAATAATGAAATGAGCTTTTTCAAACTGTCTGCAGCATGGGTGGTGAATCCGTCGCGATAAAAACGCCAGGCTTTACCGAACAGGTCTTGTGCGTCATCGATCATAAAAGGCGCGCCCGGCACTGGTTTGGGAATAATGACGGCGCGATCTTGAGCTATCAACAAAGAAGAAGAAACCAGACCTAACACCATACCGATGAATAAAATTTTTCGCAGCATGAGCTTTTCTCCTCTTTATGGTTTTATCAATTTTCAAGCAGAATTTATGTATATTAATTTCAAAAAGCAAGTGGTTTTAAAAACTTTCTGCAATACATCGGTTTTGGGTGGAATACTGATGCCATTGCTTGATAACCTGACTATTTGACAGATGATAAAATTTTTGATATTTTTTACAAACAAAGCGATGGCATCAGTTTCTATTTCCACCAATAACTGGGGTCTTGCTGTTTTCTGCCTTATTTGCTGGAAAATTATTTCGTTTTTTCAGCGTTGTTTTCTAATAATTATTACCCGTAATTGATTCGCCAATCCCCCAGAATAGAAATTGTGAAAAAACCACATTCACGCATTATTTTTAAGTACCTTTTTTAAGGCGAAAACTGTCGCCGGTGGTAGCTGCCGTAATGCAATGCTTCATCTAAAAAAGCTTCAATATTTTCAAAGGGCGTGCCGGCGACGATGCCGTTTCCGGCGCCAATGCACATGCCACCTTCGGGACGATCAAAGACGTCGATTAAAAATCGAACTTCAGCCCGGATCGTTTGCGGATCGGTTCTGGTTATGATCCGCTGGACATCGACACCAGCTAAAAAACTTAATTGGCGACCAAACTGTTTGGCAACAGCATTGGCATCCATGGTATATTTTTGCAGCGGATGGAACACGTTAACGCCGACGTCGATCAAATGCGGCAGCAATTCGGTGTTGTTGCCACAACTATGCAGCCACCAATGGAGATTGTGCGTTTTCAATTCAGCGCCGACTTTCCGGTAGTAAGGTTTGAGCAGTGCGCAAAAAATTTCCGGTTTCATCATCGGCTGGGTTTGGTGGCCCAGATCGTCACTGGTGAAAAACCCGTCGGGTTGTAATTCGCGGACCGCCCGGCGGATGTAACCGATGTAGAGATTGCACAGCGCATCGTGCAACCGATGCACGTTTTCCGGTTCCAGATAATAATCGAGCAACAGATTTTCCATACCGCGAATGCCCCACGGTCGTTCAAAGAACAACCCCCACCAACAAAAAAGAATGTAGCGATTGTGCTGTTTATGATGTTCGCATTGTTCTGCCAGTCGGGAAAATTGAGCGTCCTGTTCCGGATCCGGCAATTTTTCAATGAACTCATCCAATCTGGACCAGTCATCAACAATGTTCATTCGGTCTCTGGCGCCTTCAAAATTGATCTCCCAGGACAGCCCCATTTTCCGATAATCAATCGGGTCGATCCAGAGCATTGCGGCGTCATCGGGAAAGCGATCCAGTTGCTTCAATCGATCGCCGTATTGTTCCACCAATCCCTCACCCCAAAATTTGGACAGTACCAGTGGAATCCGCACCGGGTTTTTACGTTCGACGGCTTTAATGACTTCTTCGCGGGGAAGCGGCTGCATCAGTTCCTTTTTCATTTTCAATACCAATATGACTTCTCTCTTTGTTTCGTCGTTTGTTTTGAATTTGCTCTGAAGATGGACGGTTTAAAGTGCTTTGATCAATTTTGCCACACTGTCGGCGTCATTCATCACATAAAAATGAATATGTTTTTCACCGCGTTCAAGCAGTTGGCGACATTGCTGAAGCGCCCAATGGAATCCAATTTCACCGGCGTGTTTCTGCTCGGCGAGTAACTCATCGGATAGCTCCTCAGGCAATTCCACATGAAAATTTTTCGGGATCGAACAAATTTGTTTGGCGTTGTGAAGAATTTTGATCCCGGGAATGATCGGCGCTTCAATGCACGCTTCGCGACAGATTTCCACAAAGCGGAAGTATTTATTGTTGTCAAAGAACATCTGGGTGACGATATAATCGGCGCCCGCATCGAGTTTTTTCTTGAGATTCAAGATGTCGATTTTTAAATTTGGCGCCTCAAAATGTTTCTCGGGATAACCGGCAACGCCGATGCAAAATTGCAGCGGTTCAGCATTTAAAATTTCTTCGACATAAATACCGTTTTTGAGGTTGTGAATCTGTTTGACCAGATCGCTGGCAAAATCGTTCTCCCGGCGATTGGGATCGACTGGTTTTTTGTAGTTGGTATCGTCGCCGCGAATAGCAAACACATTTTCGATGCCGAGAAATTGCAGTTCGATCAGCGCGTCCTCAGTCTCTTCCTGGGTAAAACCGCGACAGAGCAGATGGGCGACAGTATCGATTCCGAAACGATTTTGAATCACCCCGCAAATGCCAATGGTTCCTGGTCGTTTGCGCCGCACCCGTCGCTTGATGACGCCGCTGTCCAACTCTTCATAATTGGCTACCGCTGCATGGCTGGTAACGTCAATGAATGGTGGAGAATAAAACTTTAAAACTTCGACCATTCCCAGAATGACCTGTCCTGATTTTCCGCGCATCGGTGGAATGATTTCAAAGCTGAAATGCGGATACGATGGATTTTGCAGATGTTCAATTACTTTCATAGTATATGTAGGTTTAGGATTACGGTTAAATTTTAAAATAGCTTGCCTGCGGATGATGTACAATCAGCGCTGATGTCGATTGTTCAGGAACCAGTTGAAATTCTTCGGTGAGCTTCACGCCGATTTCTTCCGGTTTTAACAATTGAAAGAGTTTGGCTTGATCGCTCAATTGCGGACAAACCGGATAACCAAACGAATAGCGGGCACCCTGATAATGGCCGGCAAGGATTTTTTTTAAATCTTTAGCATCGTGTTGGTGAATATTCAGTTCACGCCGAATTTGTTGATGCCAGAATTCTGCCAGCGCCTCAGCCAGGGAGACAGAAAATCCGTGCCAGAAGAAATAGTCCTGGTAGGCGTGATTTTCAAATAGCCGCCTTGATTCGGCTGCTGCCTGCTCACTGATGGTGACGATTTGAAACGCCACCACATCTCGTTGCTCAGCCGTATGCGGTAAAAAATAATCAGCAATACACAATCCGTTTTTCCCTTGCTGCCGGGGAAAGGATAAAACAACAGCCGGTTGCTCCGCCCTTTCGTTAACGTAAACGTGCAGATTATTTCCATCGGCCTGACAAGGGAAGTAGCCGTAAACAACCTGTGGCACGACCAGCTTGTTATCGATGGCTCTTCGGACCAATTGTTCAAATTTGGGCTTCAATACATTTTGTTCAAACTGTTTAAATTCTGCGCGGGATTGTTTTTTTCCCTTTGCCCGCCAGCGAACTTTGAACAGCGCGCTCCTGTTAATAAAATCCAGCAGCATGCTCAATGGGATATTATTGACCGCTTTGCTGCCCCAAAACGGCGACTTTGGCGGCTGCACTGGCTGTATCAAATCGGATGCGTCGGTAAATAGCTTTTTAACCGATGGCTGACCGACCTGATATTTGGTTTTGTAATCCGGTTGTTCGCCGCGCTCGATTCGCTCCATGATCTGCAAACCGTCAAAAGCATCCTTGGCGTAATATACCGCACCTTGATAGATTTTGCGTAATTCATTTTCCACATAACTTTGGGTCAGCGCCGCTCCTCCAACCAGCACCGGAATATGAATGTTTTGTTCGTTAAGGAATTTCAGATTCTCTTTCATTACCAGCGTTGAATTTACCAGCAAACCGCTCATGCCAAGGGCATCAGCGTTGTGTTCACGCAATGCGGCGGTCATGGATTCAATGGTTTGTTTAATTCCGAGGTTGACCACTTCAAAGCCGTTGTTGGATAAAATAATATCAACCAGGTTTTTGCCAATGTCGTGTACATCGCCTTTAACTGTAGCAAGCACAATTTTTCCCCGCGAGGGAATATCCGTCTTTTCAAGATAAGGCTGCAGATGAACCAGCGCCGCCCGCATCGCTTCTGCGGATTGTAACACAAACGGCAATTGCATCTGCCCACGGCTGAAAAGCTCTCCCACTCTTTTCATCCCGTCCATTAGAATAGTATTGATGATCTCGATCGCGTCGTGAGTTTGAAGGCAAGCGGCAATGTCGCGGTCGAGCCCGGCGCGCGTTCCGTTGATGATTTTATTTTTTAATCGCTGCTCCGCGGGCAGGTTTTTTTGATCATCCGCTGGTTGCCCGCTGTCCTGGTAATCTTTATAATAATTAAGAATCGCCATCAGCGGATCTACTGAATTCTCCCAGCGATTGAAGATCAGATTTTCTAACAAGGTTCGCTCCGCTGGTGGAATTCGGTAAAGTGGAATAATTTTACCGGCGTGCAAAATTGCAGCGGTCAATCCGGCTTCGATAGCATGAGCTAAAAATACCGAATTGAGCCGGTGACGAATTATCGGTTTCAATCCATAAGAAATATTGGAAACCCCGAGGATGGTATTGAGCTGCGGAAACTCCTGTTTTAATGCTCGAATCGCCGCAAGCGTCTCAATGGCGGCGCTGCGGGTTCCCCTGTCCCCGCTGCCCAGCGTAAAGGTAAGGGCATCGATAAAGATATCGTGATACGGGATCGAATAGGTTCCGTGAATAATGTCGATTAACTTGCGGGCGATGCTGATTTTCTGCTCTGCAGATTTTGCCATTCCCTGTTGATCAATCGTAAGCGCCACAACAGCAGCCCCGAATTTTTGACATAACGATAAAATTGCCGATAAGGACTCTTCATTTTCAAGATTGACCGAATTGATGACACCTTTTCCGCCGTAATTTTGCAGTGCGGCTTCGATTACCTCAGCTTTTGTGGAATCGATCATCAGCGGCAACGATGAATTGGTGTTCAGCAATGAAACAAATTTTGCCATGGTTCTCAGTTCATCCGCATCCACATGAGCTGTGGCAACATCGAGAAAATGCGCACCTTCGTCTTCCTGCTGCCGCGCCACCGAAAGCATACCGTCGAAATCTTCGGCCAGCAGATGTTGGCGGAAAATTTTTGAGCCGTTTGCATTGCAGCGTTCCCCGACAATCAGCGGTCCCGGCTTAATGCCAAACGAAACTGTGTTGTAAAGGCTGGTCGCGGCTTTGATGATTTCTGGTTTTCTGCGCAGGGGGGCTACATGTTTTACACTGTGAACAACCGCTTTTAAATGCTCCGGCGTAGCGCCGCAACAACCGCCGACTATGTTGACGCCGATTTCGGCGACGAAATTTTTCAACTGATCAGCGAATAGTTCCGGTTGTAAATCATAATAAATGTTTCCATTTTCAACACGGGGCATGCCAGCATTTGGCATTACAGAAATTAACCTGTCCCAATGACGGGACAATGTTCGCAAATGTCCGGTCATCGAATCCGGACCGGTGGAACAATTCAGTCCCAATGCATCGATATCAAATGGCGACAAAGCGACGATGACGGTCATCATATCGGATCCGACCAGCATCTTACCGGTCTTTTCCATGGTGACCTGAGCGATGAGCGGGAGTTTGATCCGCCGTTTTCTGAACGTCGCTGTGATGGAGATTAGCACTGCTTTAAGATGCAACAGATCCTGGCTGGTTTCCACGATCAGCGCATCCACGCCGCCATCAATCAGTCCTTCTATTTGAGGAAGATAGCAGCGCTGAATATCATGAAAACTGATTTGCGCTAAAGAGGGCAGCTTGGTGCCCGGTCCGATGCTGCCGGCGACAAACCTGGGCTGATTCCGGGTTGAAAAATCTCGAACAATTTCGCGCGCTAATTTCGCAGCGGCTAAATTGATCTGATAAGTCTGCTTAGACAGATCATAATCCGCCAGCACAACGCTGTTTGCGCCAAAGGTGTTGGTTTCGATGACATCGCAACCAAGCTCCAGATAAGCGGCGTGTATTTCCCGAATCGCTTGCGGACGGGACAGGTTCAATATTTCATTACACCCGGTTTTGCCCCGGTAGTCATCGCTGCATAAATTTAACTTCTGGATTTGCGTACCCATCGCGCCGTCAAAGACGACGATGCGCTCGCGGCATAATTGATTCAAATTCAGACTCATCGGTGATCACACGTTTATCTAAAACAATCGGCTTGTTTCATTCCGGATAAGATCGATCGCTAACTTCTCGGATGAACAATGACGGGAGCAATTCCATAAAATTGGTAAACCGTTGAAACGGTTTCTAATATCCTGTTTTTTAACGATTCCACCCCGATGAATCGGGGTGATCATTCAACAAGAGGGTTGAATTAACACCCAGATTTATCTGGGTGTTAATAGAAGATAAAACAATTGATTAACTGCTTCAGCAGTTTACATTTTTATTGTTTACTTCCCAAAATACCAACCTTTCGGAATTGCACCCACAATGACTTTTTTGGGGTAAGTTAAATCATTTAAACATAAATGTCAACTGAAAAAATAACGTAATACTTCAGCACTATTAACTAATAAAGTCATTGCGGCATGTTTTTAGCCGGAATCTCCTTAATATATGTGCAAATTAATATTTAAAAGTTCTATTATTGAGATTCCGGCATTCCGCTTCGCTCCAGCCGGAATGACA
>OMKS01003468.1_pt1 | contig 12505 bp, 7 predicted proteins | sample 1674721 | NCBI WGS metagenome assembly OMKS01 (sample SAMN06264996, study PRJEB25208) | sediment metagenome | isolation source: hot spring sediment | place: USA: California | collected 2014-09-02 | reverse complement strand
GCCTTACATATTCTGTCTCCTCCACGACCTGCTGACTGTTTATAATATCCCAACGGATATAGGAGCTCCCCGAGTTGTGCTGGATGCTGAAATAACCCACATTCATCGAGGTTACATTGTGGAAAAAATGGGAACCCAGCGAAGCATCCAGCGGAAAATCTTCAAGGCTGGTCTCGATAATGACCTGTGCATAAGAAATCTGAGGCCAGTTAACCGGTATACCGATAAGCGGATCCCTGGCTCCCCACCTTCCCGGTCCAATCAGCACATATTTTCTTTTCTGATTCACCATAGAAGCGTTCAGCACTTCGATATCCCTTGCGATCTCCCTGGTTCGTAACTTATTGAATTTTTCAGGAATGACGTAAATCAGATTGGTAATATCTTCGATCTTCCCATTGCCCATGCTCTTTTCCGCCAGGATAATCAACTCTTCCTGTTTAATCCTGTCCAGTTCAAACGAATACCCGGCATTACCTTCCAGCATGGGTTTAATCTGCAGAAAATAAAATGATGGTTTCCCGTTATCGGATTTCCTCAGGTCAACCGCATACTCTATCTCAACAGGTGAACCAAGGGCCTGTCTTCCCACTTCCAGGATCAGGTTCAGGGCACGGGCCAATGGGATATATCCATGCTTAAGAATATCCGCAAAATTCAATATCCTTGGTCCGCTCGAAGAAATTCCGGGATCAACTCTGTTATTTTCAGGATCAAAAACCGATGCAAGGTGTTTGAGGGTTCCGTGAGATTCCGCTTCATCCAGGGTTAATTTTTTCAGGTTGGCTTCGAAGCCCTCATTGCAAAAATCCACGTTTGAATCCGTCATATCCATGGCCAGAAACTCCACCTGTGAATCCTTAAGAAGGCTTTGCGGGGAAACGATTTCGAGCTCCGGGTATTTTGGTGAGAAAATATACGATTTCCCCCCGTTAACCACATAATGTCCCAATCCAAGGGCAGCCAGTGCAAAGCCATCCTCAGGTTCGATATAGGACACCGGATAATAATTATTCGACTGGGCTGTTCCGCTGATATGCGGATAGAAATATTTACCATGAAGGGTGCCTGCCACATCCTGTATGACAACGGCCATTTTTTCCTCCTCAGGCGTATGGTTAACTGCTTCAAAATATCCCCTTGAATGCGGGGAAAAAATAGAGGCGTAAACCAGCTTGATGGCATCGGAAAGCTGTTTAAACCTTACGTTGAATTCGGGATGGTTATTCGGGATCAGGTAGGTTTCAAAAATGCCGGAGAACGGCTGCATGGTTGAATCTTCCATCAGCCCGGATGAACGGATGGCCAGCGGGCAGTCCATAAGCTTCAGCAGTTCTTTAAGACGTTTTTCAAGATTATAGGAAAGATCACCCTCCAAAAATTTCTTTCTGATTTCGGCATAACTGATATCCCCGGAAACCACATCGCGTAAATTGTTGCGCTCCATAAAAACATCAAACTCATCAGTGCCAACAATGCTGGTCCTTGGCGTTCGGATGTTGAGCTCCGGGATAATCTCCTGGAAATTCAGGTTGTAAATGAGCGTGTTGATAAATGCACAGCCCCTTCCTTTTCCCCCGAGTGCCCCTGTTCCAAGACTCACAATGTTGGATTCGTCCAGCAGGGCATTCTCATCGAAACTGATAATCTTTCCCGAATCCGATTCATTCCTGTACTTCTTGATAACATACTTGAGGTAACTTTTGAATTCATCCGCCGTTTCAAAGTCTGCCACATCAATCGGATGGATTACCTTGGCAATCTTTATCTCTCCCCTGGCCATCAACCAGAGAGAGAAGTGGTTTCGCCGGCCGTGATATACAAGCGATTCACTGGGTAAGGACTCAATCTGTCTTTCGAATTCACGAAGAGATTTCGCTTCTGCAATTTTCTTTCCCGCTGAATCCCGGTATACAAAACTGCCGAATCCCAGGTGGTGCATGAAGAAATTCCTCATATCCTGGAGAAGGGTGTCACTGTTCTTATTGATGAAGGTAGATTTTAATTTAAATGCATTATGCGCATTCTGTATCTCCGATGACTGAATGATTGTCGGCAATTCCTTAATAATATCCCGCACCTGTTTAACCAGCCTGAAACCCGCATTATCATCCATCTTCCCTTCACGGGAAAATTTTACATCCGTAATCAGGCAGAGAAGGTAATCTTTATACTTTCTTACAATATCCAGGGCTTCCTCATAATTGCTGGCAAGCAGTACTTTGGGCCGTGCCCTTAACCTGAGTATTTTATAGAGGTCATCGGTACCCACATCCTCGATAATCCGCTTGGTCTGCTCCAGGACACTGTTGTAAAGCAAAGGGAGATAACGGGAGTAATACACTTCAGAATCCTCAACAAGCAGGATAACTTTTACCAGTCCAATCCGTGTATCATTGTCCGTGTTTACTTCGTCCTCAAGATGATTGATCATGGCAGAAAACACCTTTGAATCCCCGTTCCATACAAACAACCGGTCAATATGGTCAAGCGATTTACTGATTCGTTTGAAGGAGGATAGCTCGCGATCGCTATGGGCAAGAACGTAAATAGGAATATATGGAAAGTCATTCTTTACCCTGGCGGCAATCTTCACGGGGGTAACCTTGTCATAACCAACCATCAGGATGATCAGGTCGAAATGACGTGAATTAATTTGTTCCAGGGCCTCCTCGTAATTGGAAACCCCTGTAATCCTGGGCATGGAGCTTATACTCATCTGGTGGTATTCACCCAGGATATGTTCCGAGAACCTTCCCTCCTTTTCAATGCTGAAAGCATCGTAAAGCGTTGCCACCAGCAGGATCTCCCTGACCTTATAAGGCATGAGGTCATAAAAGATATACCGGTTTGCATTCTGTTTATTGAGGAATGTCTGGAGGAGGCGGCCGGTATTGGTATCCTGGGATTTTTTGAATTCGGTCAGCTCCTCCCGGATCTTGTCTGCCGCTGCAGATTTCTGATAGATTTTTTCTGCTTCAAGACTGTTCAGATAATGGGAGATGATGCTTGCCAGATTTTCCAGCAGATGTCGTTCTTCTTTTAAAAAAGGACCTTCGTCGAGTTCTTTAAATTCTTTCAGATAAAAGATTTCTATCTCCCCTTTGCGTTTATCTATCGTGCTGAATTTCTGACTCTGTCTCCATTTACTTTCCCTGAATCCGGGGCTCGCATAATCCACCCCTTCAAACCAGATCCTTGCGACCGTCATCTCCGGATACTGCCATGCTCCCGGCAGAATAAGAACGATCTTGCTGAGTGTAACTTCAACAGAGCGGCTCTCCTTGATAATCCTGGTAGTCTGGTTTATACAGGTTAGTTCCTTAAGACGCTCCTTCCGTTCAGCAATGAGTTTTTGAATATACTCTTCAGAACTGGGAATCTGGTTCATTATTAATCGATCTGAAAGACATTTCCACTTCTGAGCAGGTCATCAACAGTTTTTATCTTTGAAGTACTCTTTGCGTGTTGAATCTGGTCGGAAAGCAACGATTCATATACTGTTGTATCCGCTGCCCTAATAACTCCCATCGCCATGGGAAAATCAGGCAATCCCATATTTACGAGCCTGTAGTGTGTGGTGTCATCAAAATCATGGGCATTATGAACGATAATATCATCCTCTGTAATGCCATTTTCACCAATTGTTACAACCTCAAGGTTGTTGAAATTTATACGAAGCCCTTTATTTTTCTCTTTTCCGAAAATCATCGGCTTCCCGTGTTTCAGGTAAATCTGGTGATCGTCTTTAACATCCTTCCCGGTAATATCTTTATGGACCTGGTTTGCAAAGATCACACAATTCTGAAGGACTTCGACCACCGAGGTTCCTTTATGCTGAGCTGCAGCAGCAAAAATCTCCCTCATCATTACGGGATCCGTATCAACAATACGGGCAAAAAATGATCCCTGGGCGCCCATGGTCAGCTCTCCCGGCCTGAAAGGATTTTCAATGGTCCCATCGGGTGATGTTTTGGTAATGCTCCCCTTGGGTGTCGTCGGGGAGTACTGCCCCTTTGTAAGACCATATATCTTATTATTGAACAAAAGAATATTTACATCGATATTCCTTCTCAGGATATGGATAAAATGATTTCCGCCAATAGCCATTGAATCACCGTCGCCTGTAACAATCCACACACTGAGATCAGGATTTGATGCTTTAATACCTGAAGCGATTGCAGGGGCCCTGCCATGTAAACCATGGAAACCATACGTATTGATATAATATGGGAAACGGGATGAACAACCAATCCCGGAAACGAATACTATATTTTCCTTTTTCACCCCTGTCTCGGGCAATACGTTCATAATGGATGCAAGAACTGCATGACCGCCACAGCCGGCACACCATTTAACCGGACTCCCCAGCTTGAAATCATCTTTTGTCACTGCCTGTGCGGAGATTGATTCTTTCATGATTTCTTTGTTTGGTTTTTAATTATCACTCCTTCCCGAAGGAATCAAGAATCTCGATGATCCTTTCTTTAATTTCAGAAATAAACAGTGGCAGACCCTGAACCTTATTGTACTGAAGATATTCAAATTCCGGAAACTGCGATCTCAGGTAGCTCGCAAACTGTCCGAGGTTCAGCTCACACACCAGTATGTTCTTAAATCGCGACAACACCTCACGGGTATTTCCCGGCAGGGGTTTTATATAATTAAAATGTGTCATGCTCACCCTTCTGCCTTTTTCACGTAAATCATTCACCGCGCTCAGTATGGCACCCTGGGTGCCTCCCCATCCGACCACCAGCAGATCACCCTCTTTATCCCCGATAATTTCCTGCCGGGGAATAAATTCAACAACCTTTTGAACTTTCGCCTCACGCATCTCAACCATAATCTGGTGGTTCATCGCATCATGGGATACCTCACCGGTCACATCCGCTTTTTCAAGCCCCCCCACCCTGTGTCGTAAGCCGGGCTGCCCGGGCCGGGCCCAGTAACGGTTCAGCCTTTTGGGATCCCGGTGATAAGGATAATAATTCGGGTCATTATCCCGGGCAAAGGGCGGATTAATTTCCTCCAAATCTTTCATGGAAGGAATTTTCCAGAGTTCCGATCCGTTTGCAAGGTAACCGTCGGAAAGCAGGATTACCGGGGTCATGTGCTCAACCGCCAGCTTGGCTGCTTTGTATGCAAAATCGAAACAATTGGCGGGTGATGAAGCGGCCAGAACGATACACGGGGACTCTCCGCTTCGCCCGTAAAGCGCCTGAAGGAGATCGGCCTGCTCGGTCTTGGTGGGTAAGCCGGTGGACGGCCCGCCCCTCTGAACATCAACTATAACGATAGGAAGTTCTGTGATGACAGCCAGACCGATGCCTTCACTTTTTAATGCGAGCCCCGGTCCCGACGTGGTGGTCACGGCCAGTTTACCCGCAAAAGATGCCCCAATGGATGAACAAATGCCGGCAATCTCATCCTCGGCCTGGAATGCTATTGCTCCCAGGCTTTTGTGCTTGGACATCTCCTGCAGTATCTCCGACGCCGGTGTAATAGGATAAGAACCCAGGAAAACTTCAAGTCCTGCCTTTTCGGCGGCGGCAAGAAATCCCCAGGCAATCGCCTGGTTGCCCGTTATGTTCCTGAAAAGCCCTTTCTTATCTTTGGAGGGATGTACCTGGTATATGGTGGAAAATGCCTCAATGGTCTCCGCATAATTGTACCCGGCATGCAGTACGGCAATATTGGCTTTTACAATATCCGGATTTTTCTTAAACTTTTCCCGGAGAAAATTCTCTCCGATTTTCAGGTCCCGGTTGAATAACCAGTAAAGCATACCGGCTACAAACTGATTCTTTGTCTTATCAGCTGTTTTGTTGTCAAGGCCGTGTTGTCTGACCGTGTCCCTGGTAAGATTGGTAATCGGGGCCCTGATAACATTGTATCCTTCAAGGGATTCATCGTGAAGCGGGTCCTCGATATATCCTGCCATTTTATAATGCTTGCTGTCGAAATTATCAATATCGATGATCAGCGTCGCTCCCCGTTTTACCCATTTCATATTTGCCTTCAGGGCAGCCGGATTCATCGCAACCAGCACATCGGCCTGATCCCCCGGTGTGGTTATATTCTTATGCCCGATATGTACCTGGAAACCAGACACACCGGAGATGGTTCCCTGGGGGGCACGGATCTCAGAAGGATAATCCGGGAATGTTGAAAGATCATTCCCGACAAATGCTGAGGTATCTGAAAACTGCGTCCCGGTTAATTGCATGCCATCTCCCGAATCACCGGCAAATTTTACCACCACATCTTCAAGTTCTATAACCTTAGGATTCTTAGCCATAATAATAAATTCGTAGTAAATATATGATGCAACAATATTAAATGCATACAGAAAATTACAATTTCCCATATGCATCCTGAGACCCGGAATCAGTTTACTGATTTTCAAAGGTCTTTTCAGTCAACAAAGTTAGTTATTTTACAGATGGGGTATTCAGGGCAATAACTATTTTTCAACATAAAAGAATACTTATCAAAAAGAATGCACATCCGGATTACCAGATACTCTTTTTCTGCAACAAAATCTTTTCGTTAAAAAACATTTTTGCAATCGTTTCGAAATAGGGTGTATGATCGGATACAAAAAAACTGTCCCGTGCTTTGCGTTTCTCACAGAGCAAATCCTGCTCCTGGAGGAATCGTTGCAGAAATTCGGCAACAATGCGGGCAGAATCAATCACATTGATCTCAAAATTGTAATATCTGCATATCTGGTTTTTGATGATGGGATAATGGGTACAGCCCAGTATCAGTGTATCTATTTCCGCAAGTTCCCTGCGGGAAAGATACGAACGTATTATGGCGTTGGAAATATCATCAAATACAAATCCCTCTTCTATCATCGGCACCAGAAGAGGTGTGGCAAGAGCGTTAACCTCGATGTGCCTGTTCCTTTCCTTCAGTTTCTTATCATAGGCCCCGGAATTGATTGTGGCTTTTGTCCCTATGACCCCAATATTCCTGAATTCCTTGTATCCCGACACATAATCCACAACCGGATCAATTACATTCAGAACCAATGCACGCTTTCCCGCATGCTCCCTTACCGCATCGTAAGCATTTGAAGATGCAGAATTACAGGCGATAAGTATTACTTTGCATTTTTTTTCAAGAAGGAAATCGGTTACGCCCAGCGAGTAATGAATGATGGTATCTTTCGATTTATCACCGTAGGGAAGGTGGGCCGTATCCCCGTAATAAATCATTTGCTCCTGCGGCAAAACGCTATGAATCGCATGAGCCACTGTCAGCCCGCCGATACCCGAATCAAATAAACCTATGGGATTTGATTTTTTCGACATATGTAACCCGGAAAACTTCCGGACCTTTTACTGGAGTCCCATCTTCGTCAGAACCATAGGCAGAAGTTCAATGCTTTTGTCAGAGGCATAGATCGGATTGCCCTGGCTCATATCAAACACATAAATTATCCCCTGGTCCTTTGCAACCTCTTCGATAGCCTTTCTTGCTTTCTCCATAACCGGTTGAAGAAAAGCCATACTCTGGCGCTGTAAATCCTGCTGTGCAGTCTGGGCAAAGTTTTGAAGGCGTACCTGCATTTCCTGTATTTCCGATGCTTTGGCCTCCTTGATAAGGTCGCTCATGGTTCTCTCATTCTTTGAGAACTCATCTATCTTTTTGTTGATCTCAACCTGGATGCGTTCAATCTCAAGATCGTATTGCTGCCTGAGATTGTCAACCTTTGCCTGTGCGCTGTCATACTCAGGCATGGCAGACAGTAACATATCAGAACTAATATGCCCGAACTTAAGATTCTGGGCATATAATGCTGTGGTAAATACGAAGATCCCGATGATAAATGCGATTTTCTTCATTGTTTTAATGGTTTAATAATTCTGATAAACGGACGTTTTATCCTCTAATTATCTGTCTTTTACAACCAGGTAATTTATAAAACGCATACAAAAGTAAGATATTAATTTTTATAACCTAATTTTTTCAGCACTTCGTCGCTCATATCATATCTTGGATTGGAATACAATATGGAGGCTCCGGAAGCAGAATCAAAAATAATGGCGTATCCGCCCTCTGCAGAAATCTCTTTCACTGCCTTGTAAAGCGCATCCTGTATCGGTTTTACCAGTTCCTCACGCTTTTTAAACAAACTGCCTTCCGGACCGAAATATTTTTGCTGTAACTCTTTCACCTGGCGTTCCCTGGTTATAATCTCCTCCTCCCTTTTGGTCCTCATCTCATCCGTGAGTAAAACCCGTTCGGCCTGATAGGTTTTATACATCTTTTCAATCTCTTCATATTCAGCGGCAATCTCGTCTTCCCATTGCCTTGATAGTTTATTTAACTCCTCCTGGGCGGCATTGTGGGATGGTATATTCCGAAGAATATATTCCGTATCCACAAAAGCAAATTTCTGTGCAAAACTGACTCCTGTAAAGAGGAATACAGTTAATAAAGTGATCGCAATTTTTTTCATAATTGAATTATTTAATTTTTCTGAATTATCCCGTTGTCGTTTATTGCTATTCAAAGTTCGTACCAAGAATAAAGATAATCCCTTTAAAACTGTTGTCCGATGGTAAAATGGAATTGTGAACCGCTTGGTCCGGATGAGCCCGGGTAGGGATCAAAACCCCATCCCCAATCAATTCCCAGCAGTCCAAACATTGGCAGGAAGGCTCTTATCCCTACTCCTGCGGCCCTCTTGGCATTAAACGGATTAAACTCATCGATGCTGTACCATGCATTGCCCCCTTCGAGGAATGTCAGCAGGAATACAGTTGCAGAGGGATTCAGGGAGATCGGGTACCTTAATTCCAGGGTATACTTCGTATAAACATTCCCCGATTTCTTCCCGTTCACCGTCGGGGTCAGACTGCTGTTCGGATAACCGCGCTGGGCAATGGTTTCGCGGCCGTACAGGTTATATCCCGACAAACCGTCGCCACCCACATCAAATCCTTCAAACGGAGAGGGCCCGATATCGTTGTTATAATGCCCCAGCCATCCGAAGTGCATCCGGGTCATCAGCACCAGGTCCTTGAAAATCGCGTAATACCAGTCCGCCTTAAACATCCACCGGTGATATTCAACCCATTTGTACTTCTCTTCCTCAGGCGAATTCAAATAATCAAATGCCGGTCTGAAGGATGAATAGGGAGGGGTGATCTGCAGGCTGAGGCTGAGGTTTGATCCCCTTCTCGGGTAAATGATCTGGTCCTGTGAATTCCTGCCCAGTGTGGTTGTTAAACTGAAGTTGTTAAAGGTTCCGTTTTCAGCAAGGAATCCTCTATAATCCTTCATTTTGTAACGCTGATAGGTAATTGCGTTATAAAGCGTGAAAAAGTCATCCGGCCATGATAACCGTCTTCCCAGTCCCAGGGATGCCCCGGTAATCTTCATATGTTCGTCGGGAACATCACCGGTCCAGTAACTGTAGTAATTCGGGTTAATCTTGGAGTAATACACCGACACCGAGAAAGAGTTTGGTCTCTTGCCGCCGAACCATGGCTCTACAAATGCAAAATTATAAGACTGGTAATAACGGCCGTTCGTCTGGGCCCTGATGGAGAGCGTCTGTCCGTCACCGGAAGGCACGGGCCTCCAGGCAGAGGCATCGAACAACCGTCTGGCGGAAAAATTGGAAAAACGGATCCCAATGGTCCCAACCAGCATCCCGGCCCCGTAACCGCCCGATACTTCCAGCTGGTCGGTGGCACGTTCAACGAGCTTATACTCCAGGTCAACGGTTCCGTCAGACTGGTTTGGAATAGGATTGGGTTGAATCTGTTCCGGATCGAAATGCCCCAGGTTGGCAAGCTCCCTCACTGTGCGGATCAACTCCTGTTTGCTGAAAAGATCCCCCGGCCTTGTACGGAGCTCACGCCTCACCACATGTTCATTGGTACGGGTATTGCCCTTGATGATCACATTGTTGATCGTCGCCTTCTTGCCTTCATAGATGCGCATCTCAAAATCAATGGTATCGCCTTCAACGCTCACCTCGATGGGAGTAAGCTGAAAAAAGAGATACCCGTTATCAAGGTATACCGCATTGACGGCATCCTCGTCAATAAACAGCCGTTCATCGAGAATCGACTGGTCAAAAACATCTCCTTTATTGATCCCCAGAACGGCGGAAAGAAGCTCGGAAGGATATTTGGTATTGCCGATCCATTCTATATCTCCGAAATAATACTTGTTCCCCTCTTCGATGTCGATGTACAGATTGATCCGCTTCTCAGCGAAAAATGCTATTGAATCAGACAAAATCTTGGCATCCCGGTAACCATTTTCGTTGTAAAAGGCGATCAGTTTTGCCTTATCCTCCCTGAACTCTTTCGATACCAGTTTTGAAGCTTTAAAGAAATTGATATTGACCTTTTTCGTATTCTTCATCTTTCGCCTCAGGATCTTCTCATTGAAAGCATTATTCCCGGAAAAATATATCTCCTCAATCTTGACCCGGTCATTTTTATTAACCGTGATTTCAAGCTCCACCATGTTAATCCGCGATGTATCATCCTTCATGGCAATGGACACATCGGTATTCAGGAAGCCTTTTTCAATAAAGTGTTCCCTGATAATCCTCTTTGTATTGTTGAGAATATCATCCGTTACCTGCTGACCGTTCCTGAGGTTTATCTTCTCCATCACATCCTGGGACTCCGATTTACCAATCCCAAGAATATTCATACCCGACATCCGCGGCTGTTCTTTGAGATAGATGTCTATCCAGATGCTGTCCCTCGTAATTTTATAGGCTGAAATTCTCGCATCTGAAAAGAGTCCCTGGCTCCAGAATTTTTTCAGTACTCTGGTGATATCATCTCCGGGAACGGTTACTTTATTACCCTTTTGCAATCCGGAAAGATTTACCAGGACCTCCTTATGGATAAACTCAATGCCGCTGACCCTCACATCGGCAATGGTTAATTCCTTGGGTGACAAATAATCCATCACCGTGAGGGAATCATACAAAATTTCCTGCGCAGAAACCTGCAAAGAGAAGAATAATAACAGAAAAAACCGGACTCTGAATTTCGCCATACCGAGTTAATTGTTTACCGTAACAGTTTTTGACTGTTGACTTACCATACCAAACCTTCTGTCTCTGCGCTGATAATCAATAATGGCCTTATAAAAATGTTCCTTGCGGTAATCGGGCCATAACACCGATGTAAAGTACAGTTCAGTGTAAGCCAACTGCCATAAAAGAAAATTACTGATCCTTTTCTCCCCGCTGGTCCTGATCAGAAGTTCAGGATCGGGTATTGAAGAAGAGTCCATATACGATTCAAATACACTCGCATTGATATGACCGGGATCCAGTTTCCCTTTTCTGGCATCTTCACACATTTTTTTCACTGTATCGGTGATCTCCCAGCGGCCGCTGTAGCTCAGGGCCAACACCAATTTTAATCCGGTATTCCCGGAAGTGATTTCAACGGCACGCAACAGGTGCTTCGTAACAAATTCAGGAAGGTCATTGATATTACCAATAACCAGCAGGCGAACATTATTCTTGTTTAGTTTTTCGGTTTCATTCTTTAAAGTGGATGCGAGCAGTGACATCAATCCTTCAATTTCCGATCTGGGCCGGTTCCAGTTTTCTGTGGAGAAAGCATACAGGGTCAGATACTCTATCCCCAGTTCTCCGGCCGCTTCAACAGTCTGACGGACGGAGTCAACCGCATTCTTGTGCCCGTAGAGCCTTTCATTGCCCTTTTTTCTGGCCCACCTTCCGTTACCGTCCATAATCACGGCCACGTGCTTCGGCAACCGCTCTTTATTTATTTGCTCTTTCAGATTCATTTTCTGCGTCTCCTCGGTTTCTTTTCCTCATCGTATGTCGGACAATCTTCACTGTATTTAAATATCTTATATGTCAGAAATATGCCCGTAAACATGACCCAGTCGCTGTTTCCCAGGATGGGTTTCGGATTCCCCTCCCCGGGTAAATTATACTGGCCGTCAATCGCGTCATTAAATGTTTTTTTCACCGTATGCTCAATCCCGCCGCTCAGCCTTTTCCCCAGGTTAACCTTCATCCCTATTCCAAATGGAATATTCAGATAAGATACCTCTGAAAACGATGAGGTTTCAATGCTGTGCGTAAGGTTAATGTTATAGGCAATGCCTCCCGTCACATAAGGTGTATATTTCGTTTTCCTGAAGGCTGTTTTATAGGGCCACCAGTTAAATTCAAAATTCAGCCCCAAATCTACAAAACTTGCCTGAAAAGATACACTATCCCCGCGAAAATTATCATTACCACTCCGCAATCCGTTATAAATAACATGCCCGCGAAGGGAATGACGCGGATTGAAATTATATCTGACCACAGGGCCGAAAGCAACAGAAGGCTGATGGAATAAGGTATTCGGATTCAAATCCCCCATATAATAAGATACTCCCGCAAAGAATCCCGGATCCACATTGCGCTGTGCCTCAGCAGGCAGGCTAAATAACAGGAGTAATACCGGGATAATATAGTGCAGTCTGACGT
>OMKS01003467.1_pt1 | contig 12506 bp, 11 predicted proteins | sample 1674721 | NCBI WGS metagenome assembly OMKS01 (sample SAMN06264996, study PRJEB25208) | sediment metagenome | isolation source: hot spring sediment | place: USA: California | collected 2014-09-02 | reverse complement strand
GTATTACATCATGCCGCCCATACCGCCCATGCCGCCCATGCCGCCGCCGCCCGGCATCGGGGCGTCTTCTTTTTCTTTCGGTTTTTCTGCTACCATCGCCTCGGTGGTAAGCAGCAGCGAGGCGACCGAAGCCGCGTTCTGCAGCGCAAACCTGGTGACCTTGGTCGGATCGATGATGCCGGCCGCCATCATGTCGCAGAACTCGTTGGTTTGAGCGTTATAGCCGTAAGCGCCTTTCTCGTTTTTGACCTTTTCCACGATTACCGAACCTTCGGCGCCTGCATTGTTGGCGATCTGCCGAAGCGGTTCTTCAAGAGCCCTCATCACGATGTTCACGCCCGCCTGGGTTTCACCACCCAGTTCAAGCTCCGAAACCGCTTTGATGCAGCGCACAAGAGCGACACCGCCGCCCGGGACGACTCCCTCTTCCACAGCGGCCCTGGTGGCGTTGAGGGCGTCTTCGACGCGGGCTTTCTTTTCTTTCATTTCGCTTTCGGTGGCGGCGCCGATCTTGATCACGGCTACTCCACCTATCAGCTTGGCCAGCCTTTCCTGCAGTTTTTCCCTGTCATAATCAGAGGTCGTCTCCTCGCTCTGCGCGCGGATCTGCTTCACACGGCCCTCGAGATCGGTACGGCTTCCACCACCGTCGACGATCGTGGTGTTGTCTTTGTCTATGTTTATGGTCTTGGCTGTACCTAAATCGTTCAGCGTGATGTTTTCCAATTTGAACCCGAGGTCTTCGGAAATCACCTTGCCACCGGTGAGAACTGCTATGTCTTCGAGCATCGCCTTGCGCCTGTCCCCGAATCCCGGTGCCTTGACGGCCGCCACATGAAGGGTTCCGCGCAGCTTGTTGACCACCAGGGTGGCCAGGGCCTCTCCCTCGACATCCTCAGCGATTATCAGGAGGGGTTTGCCCATTTTAGCGATCTGTTCGAGGATTGGAATGAGATCCTTCATCGCACTGATTTTTTTCTCATGAAGCAGGATGAAGGGCTCGCTCAGCGAGACTTCCATTTTCTCCGGGTTGGTCACAAAATATGGGGAAAGATAACCACGGTCGAACTGCATACCTTCAACCACTTCAAGCGTGGTTTCCATACCCTTGGCTTCTTCTACTGTGATCACGCCTTCTTTGCCGACCTTGTTCATCGATTCGGCGATGATGTTGCCGATCGTTTCATCGCTGTTCGCCGAGATCGTGCCCACCTGGGCGATTTCATCCTGATCCTTGGTGGGGCTCGAAATTTTCTTAAGGTCCTCTACGGCCACCTCGACGGCTTTGTCTATGCCGCGCTTGATCGCCATCGGATTGATGCCGGCCGCCACGAGCTTGGAGCCTTCCCTGTAGATGGCCTGGGCTAGAAGAGTCGCCGTCGTTGTTCCGTCGCCGGCCACATCGGAGGTTTTGGACGCAACTTCCTTTACCATCTGGGCGCCCATGTTCTCGAACTTGTCTTCCAGCTCTATCTCTTTTGCAACCGTTACACCGTCCTTCGTGATGTTCGGGGAGCCCCAGGAGCGTTCGAGTATCACGTTCCTGCCTTTGGGCCCAAGAGTCACCTTTACGGCGTTGGCAAGGGCGTCGACACCTATCAGTATCTTCTCCCTGGCCTTGACACTATACTTAATTTCCTTTGCTGCCATACTCCATAACCTCCTTCAAATTAGTCTGTTCAATACTATTCGACGATGGCAATAATGTCGTCTTCGCGCATGATGAGGAATTCAGAACCTTCGATTTTTATTTCGGTTCCGGCGTATTTTCCGAAAAGAACCTTGTCCCCGACTTTCACCTGGAGCGGAATAACCTTGCCGTCTTCGAGAATCTTCCCGTCCCCGACGGCTTCGATCAAGCCTTCCATCGGCTTTTCCTTCGCGGTGTCCGGTATGATGATACCGCCCTTGGTTTTGTCGTCTCCTTCTATCCTCTTGACAATTACTCGGTCATGTAAGGGTTTGACTTTCATCTTCGATTTCTCCTCCGATCTATTGGTTTTAAGGGTTTTAGAACCCATGCATATACAAACCGCGCATGTCCTTCCATAAACGGGAACCGCCCGGCCATACGATACGGTTTCCATCCGGAAATGGTCCTTTTGACCAATCCTCCGACTGAAGTCGGGGCAAGTCCGCGTCAACCCCGACAGGATCGGGATAAAACAGCGGGCTCGCTTATGCCTGCCTGTGTCGGCACGGCAGGCAGGGGGCACACTTCAGTACGTCTCCGCGCAACTCCTCGTTTTCTTCGATCCTGGAAAAATCTCTCATTTCCGATCTGAAAACCTAAGATGTCTGCATCCGTCATCTCCGGATGGGCACAAGTTAAGTCGACCGAAGCCGATGTCAAGGGAGCGCTGAAGAATTTGTACTCCGCTGCCGCAATCTAATGGGTCGCAGCAGCGATTCTCGTTGCATGCACCGGCCGAAATATCGTATCGTCACCAGACACCTGTGCTTTCGGAGAACGAATAATGAAGGAAAAACTTGTTGATATTCTCGACACGATCGGAAACACCCCCCTGGTCCCGGTCAAAAAACTCAACCCCTATCCTGACGTCGAAATTTTCGCAAAACTGGAATATTTCAACCCTGGTGGTTCGATAAAAGACCGGGCGGCGCTCTCGATGATTGAAGAGGCGGAAAAATCCGGAGATCTGGTTCCGGGTAAAATCATCCTGGAAGCCACGAGCGGAAATACCGGTATAGGCCTTTCAATGGTCGCCGCCGTCAAAGGCTACAGGATACGCCTGGCCATGTCCGAGTCCGCGAGCGAAGAGAGGATCAAGATTCTCACGGCACTGGGGGCTGAAATCCACCTGACGCCGGCTCATATGAGCACCGACGGGGCGATAGAATACGTCTATGAAACCGCGAGGAAGCATCCGGACCGGTTCTGGCTGGCCGATCAGTATAATAATGACGCCAACTGGCTGGCCCATTACCGGGGCACAGGGCCTGAAATTTTTTCACAAACCGGTGGCAGACTTGACGCCGTTGTCGCGACCGTGGGAACGACGGGTACGGTCATGGGCCTCAAGCGGTATTTCGGGGAGAAATCACCCGGGGTGAGGGTTGTAGCTGTCGAGCCTTTTCTGGGGCACAAAATCCAGGGGCTCAAAAATATGAAGGAATCCTACCGGCCGGGCATTTTTCGAAAGGAAGAGCTCGACGAAATAATTCATATAGATGACGATGAAGCCTTTGAGATGGCCCGCTCCCTTGCCCGCCTCGAGGGCATTTTCGCTGGCATGAGTTCGGGCGCCGCCATGGCGGCTGCGCTCAAAATCGCCGGGACTATGGAATCGGGCCGGATTGTCGCGGTTTTTCCGGACGGCGGGGAGCGCTATCTGAGCACCGGTCTTTTCACGGCCAGGAAGAAAACCGGCATAAGATTTTTCAACACCCTCAGCCGCACAAAGGATGAATTCGTACCGGTCGTCGAGCGCAAGGTAGCAGTGTACACCTGCGGCCCCGCCTTTTGCCGGCCGCTGGATCTTTCCCAGTGCCGGCGGCTTCTTTTCACGGACATTCTCAAGCGCTGCCTGAAGAAGAAAAACTTCGAAGTCACTCACGTGATGAATATCACAGACCTGGATGACCTGACCATAGAAGCGGCTCGCAGGGCCGGGAAAAGCATCGCCCAATTCACCGGGTACCTGATGGAGGAATTCAAGAAAAGCCTTTCCATACTCGGTATTGTTTTCCCCGACCGGATGCCCAGGGCGAGCGAGCATGTTGAAGACATGATGGAAATTGCCGGCAAACTCGTGGAAAAGGGATACGGGTACGCGAAATTCAGATCCATCTATTTCGATATTTCCCGGTTCCGAAAATACGGCAGTCTTTCCGGGATCGACCTTGAAAAAATCCGGGTCGGAAAGACAGTGGACCTGGATCTTTATGAAAAGGACAATCCCCGGGATTTCACCCTGCTCAAGCGTTCGACGCTTGACGAACTCAAAAAGGGCATATTTTACCAAACCAGGTGGGGCAAAGTCCGGCCGGGCTGGCATCTACAGTGTGCCACCCTGGCTTTGAAACACGAAAAAACTCCGTATGACATACACACCGGTGGGGTCGAACTGATATTCCCCCATGACGAAAACACCGCGGCCATCGCCGAGGCGCTGGCGGAAAGGCCGCTTGCGAATTACTGGCTTCACAGCGAACCGGTCCTGATAGACGGTAGATCGGGTTCGTCCCCGGACAACGAAGCCAGGATCGGTCTCGACGACCTGGTTGAAAAAGGCATATCCGGCCGGGAGATCCGCTATTGGCTGTTGAGCAGGCATTATCGAAAACCGATTGTATTTGAAGAAAGTAAATTTAAAGCTGTTAAAAATACTTTGACCGGCCTTGATGATTTTACCGCCAGGGTGCATGCTGCGGCGTCGACGGTGGAAAACGCTGAAATAGACCAGGCCGCATATGACCTTAAACAGCATTTCCAGGAAGCGATGGCCGACGATTTGAACATCGCGGCGGCGCTGGCCGCGCTTTTTTCCTTCGTAAACCGAGTCGAGCGGATCATGGCCTCGGAAGGGCTTTCCGGGCAGGGAAGGCAGACCGTATTAAACGCCCTGGAAGGTGTGGACGAAATTCTGGGGATACTCAGCCTCGAGCCTCCACCCGTGGACCGTGAAATCCGTTCACTGGTGGAGCGGAGGGAAACCGCACGCAAAGATAAAAATTGGAAAGAGGCGGACCGTATACGGGAGGAATTGAACAGACGGGGCATCGAAATACTGGACACCTCGAATGGGCCTGTGTGGAAGAGATCGCGGGATCAAGATTGATGGTTTCGTAAGAAGTCAAAATAATCATGTCCCTCGGGGTCGGGGTCGCTATCGGCATCGGTATCGGACGTTGATCGGCGGCCTTTTCGACCCCGATACCGATCCCGACCCCGACGCCGATAAGGCAGACATGCTACTTTTTACGAGGCCATCAAGATTCAGTATCGATTTCTTCTCCGCTTGATTCTGCAGACTTCTTCTCAAGGGCTTCTATCCATCCCCGTACGCGCTCTTCACCGTAGGCCTGCTTCCATGCCGCCAATATTCTTTCGAGCGGCACATCGGAAAAGGTTCCGTGGTCGGTAACGTATCCCATAAACTGCCGTCGCTCCAGGTTGTAGGGCTGGAAGATCGAATCTTCGACGCCGTTGAATTCCAGGGGCTGCACGTGATGACGTTCGCAAAGCTCGCGGTTGAAGGCAGGTGTGGCCTTGATCCATTTCCCTCCAAGTAAAAATTCCACGTAGCCGTGGAAAACGAAAAGGTCCGAGCCGAGAAACTCCAGAAGCTGCCTTGTGGCGAGGTGATTTTTGACATCTGCAAAACCAAGCCTTGCCGGAATCCCAAGGGCTCTCGCTGCGGCGCAGAGCAGGGAGGCTTTGCAGACGCAGTATCCCCTTCCAGCCTTGAGGACGTTGCTTGCACGGTAGTGCTCCGGCAGGTAAAAGGGGCAGTAAGGGTCATACCAGATTCCATCCCGGACCGCGTAATACAAACGCACGGCGGTCTCCGCAGGATTCACCGCGCCGGCTGCGGATGATCGTGCATACTTCCGGACCAGCGGGTGGTCGCTGTTGATCATCACAGTAGGGGCCAGATATTGTTCATGGTTGAAATCGTCCATTGATTTTCCTCGGAAAGACTTGGTCATCGGTGCCTTCGTCGCTTGACGGGCTGAAAAATCCCCTTGACTTATAGTTACGTTGTAGCTAAAATGTAGTCACGATTTTTAAAGCAGTCAATAATAAAGATGCTCCCTGGTTCCGTTTGAGTTCGTTGGAAGTCCAGCGTGCGCGGCGAACGGGCGGGAGCATGGTGCATTCGATGCCATCAAACATAACCAATGAAGAAAAAACCGTCAACGAACCGGAATCCTCTTCTGAAAGCGGCAGGCACGATAAGGTGAAACTGGAGGTTTATGGTGAGGAAATGGTTGAAAAAGTGGTCAGGTTGAGCGGTAACAGCGGCAGGGTTTACTTGCCTCCGGACTGGGTGGGTTGCCGTGTTAAAATCATTCGACTGGATTGAGATGACCTTATGACGGAATTGCAGGAAGACCTTCATATCAGGACGATACTCGCCGAAGACGCCGAACAGATAAGTGAAATTCAAACAGCTATTACAAACCCCAGCGAGTTTATCGATTTCAAGCAGATTATCGAACGTCACGTCCGGAACGAAAACGACGCCGGCCTCGTCGCCGAGCTGAACGGACGGGTTGTGGGTTATATGATAAGTTACGTTCTTTTCGGGGGATTCGGCCTTCAGAAAAGTGCATGGATCGCCACTCTGGGCGTGCATCCTAAATTCATGGGGCAGGGGATCGGAAAGCGCCTCGCCGAAGAGACTCTCCGGATTTACAGGGAAAAGGGCGTCGAAGACATTTATACTTCGGTTCGGTGGGATTCCTTGGATTTGTTGTCTTTTTTCAAAACGCTGGGATTTGACCGGAGCAGATTCATAAACTTGAAGAAAAGACTGGTGAGTTGAAAGCAAGAGGAAAAAAATGAGATACGCGGAAACAGGGTTTAACCTGGAAATCGATTTGTCCCGGGGAAGCATCGACAAGGTCGAAAGCGATCCAAGGGAAACCGAACTTTACCTGGGAGGGCTCGGGACCAATGCGAAGATATTATGGGACCGTGTTCCTCCGGAAGTGGAACCCTTTTCTCCGGAAAATCTTCTGATATTCAGCACGGGGCTTTTGTGCGGTACGCCGGCGGTCGGATGCAACCGGACCATCGTCACGACGGTTTCCCCCCAGACCCTTTTTATGGCGTTTTCGATGATGGGTGGGTTCTGGGCTCCGGAGTTGAAATATGCGGGCTACGACAAGGTGATTCTGCGGGGTAAGTCGCCCGGTCTCGTCTACCTGTGGATACACAACGACAAGGTCGAAATACGTGACGCCTCCCACCTGCATGGTAAGGGCGCGGTGGAAACAGGCGAGCTTATCCGGGAGGAACTGAAGGAGCCGAACGCTCAGGTGGCCGCCATCGGTCTCGCCGGTGAAAACAGGGTCTACTTTGCATCGATCGAACAGGGAAGATCCAGCGCAAGCAGGGGCGGGCTTGGTGCCGTGATGGGGGACAAGGGGGTCAAGGCGATCGCGGTGCGCGGAACGAAGGATATCCATGTCGCCCGTCCGGCGGAATTCATGGACCTGTGCAATGAGGTGCTCGAATACATAAAATGGCGGAATGAGCACCCGATCCCGGGAGTCATGCCGATCCTGGCGGGGCTCGGATCCCCGCAGGAAATGAGGGTGCATGACGAAAAGTGGCATACCGAAAATTTCATGTGGGGCAATTCCCGCGTCCGGAGGAAGGGGTTCTGGACCGAAGACGTCGAGAAGGCATGGACCAACTCCATGGAGAGCATGCGCACCCGTTTGATCAGTTGCTACAACTGTCCGATGAAGTGCGGGGCGACGATTTCCCCCCCCGGGCTTCCCACATACATGATGAAGTGTTTCTCCAAGCTGACCTATACGATGGCGGCTTTTTCGGACCTGGAATTCGGGCTCAGCATCGCACAGCGGGCCACCGAGTACGGTGTGGATGCCTTTTCCACTCCTCAGGTTATGGCGTTTGCCCTGGAACTCCACGAAGACGGGATATTGACCGACGATGATTTTTCCGGAATGCCCCCCGATAACGATGGTCGATTTTACTGGCTGCTGGATAGGATCGTGCGGCGCGAGGGCGTCGGTGACATCCTGGCCGATGGGACGTACTGGGCCGCCAGGAGGATCGGCAAGGGGGCGGAGGCCTATGCCCATAATACAATCAAAAAGCACGAACAGCTGCCTTTGAAGCTTTCCATGCTGAATCCGATCTATTTCCTGATGTATTCGACGGGAGAGAAGATCAACATCACCCAGATCGAAGGGCAGTTTCCGCAGATGCCTTATCCCAAGAGGGAGCAACGGGAGGAATTCGTAAAGGACTGGTTCCAGGTGCCGGACGATAAGTTCAAGCGGTATTTCGTGGAGTGGGAGCTTCGCGGAGAAAATTCCTTCCCCTACTACCCGACTCCTGAAATGTGCTGCGATATCGTGGACTGGCAGGAGAAGATGCACTACATCGACGACGCCCTGGGGATGTGCGCCGGCTTGTCGTCGTTTCCGCTGAAACCTCCCTATCACATCCACAATTACCCGAAATTCATTTCAGCCGGCTCCGGGATGGAATTCGACGAAGCCAAACTGTCCGAAGCGGTCAAAAGATACCGGACCCTGGTGAGGGCCAACAATGTCAGACGAGGCATGAGGAGAGAGGACGAGAAACCCCCTGAGAACCACTGGAAGAAGAGATTTCCCGATCTGGAGAAGCAGCTTCTGGATACCTATTACAAATTCAAGGGATGGAACGAGCAGGGGATCCCGACTCCGGAATGCCTGCGCGAACTGGGTCTGGACTACGTGTTTGAGGACTTCGAAAAGAGGGGGGTTTACAAAAACGACGGCGGCGCGCCTTCCAGCGAGACCCCGGTCGAAGAGGGGAAGGAGGTTTAGCCGTGGGCGAAAAAAAGACCAAAACAATCAAGACGATAAAGGTTGATGTCGACAAATGCAACGGCTGCCGGGCCTGCGAGGTCATCTGTTCCGCATTCCACGCCCAGCCGAAATACAGCAGCAACAACCCGGGCAGGGCCCGCATCCGGGTTATCCGTCACCCCTTGAGGGATATATACGTGCCTGTGTATGCCGGTGAATACACTCCGGCCGAATGCATGGGCAGGGACAGGTACGTAATCGACGGAAAGGAATACGAGGAATGTGCGTTCTGCAGGGCTTCCTGCCCTTCCAGGGACGTTTTCAAGGAACCGGACTCCGGCCTCCCCTTGAGATGCGACATGTGCGAAAGCGATCCGCCATTGCCGGAACCGATGTGTGTTCAGTGGTGTTTGAACGATGCCCTGGTTTATGAAGAACGCGAAGAGGAAGTCGAAGAGGAGGAAAAACCCGGTGAAATGGAGGTAGGGCTTGAAGCGCTGGCGGACAAGTACGGGCTTGAAAAGATCATGGAGGCGATGGCCCGTATGTCGGTAAAGCTATGAAATATTACTGCCTCCGCCGCACGGCCCAAGGCCGGCGGGTTACACCCAATACCGACCGGGAGGAATGAAAACCATCGTGGAAACGGTAACCCCTTACAAAGAAATAATCGACCTGGTTCATGCAAACGGCGGAGAAGCTTTCAGCAGGTGTTTTCAATGCGGGCTGTGCGATGTTGTCTGCCCCTGGAACAGGGTCAGAAAATTCAGCATGCGCAAGATCGTCCGCCAGGCCGCGCTTGGTTTGACAGAGATAGAAAGTGAAGATATATGGCTCTGTACGACATGCGGAAGGTGTCCCCAGCATTGTCCCAGGGATGTGAACCAGATCGAATCCGGTGTTTCCCTGAGACGGATAGCCACCGAGTACGGGGTGTTCCCCAAATCTGTCACTCCCCTTAAAACCGTTCATGCAAGCCTTGTCGGCGAGGGCAATCCACTGAATGAAGATCGAGCGAAAAGGGCGGACTGGGCCGAGGGGCTCTCTGTGGAAGATTTCAGCGAGGGGAAGGAGATCCTGTATTTTACCGGATGTTACTTCTGTTACGATCCGAGGCTTAAAAAAGTGGCCCGGGCCGCGGCCGGCATTTTGAAGTCGGCGGGAATCGATTTCGGTATCCTCGGTACGGCGGAAAACTGCTGCGGAGAAAGCATCCGTAAAACCGGAGACGAAGAACTGTTCAGGCGTCTTGCACGCGAAAACATCAAAGCCTTTATCGAAAACGGGGTTCGGAGAATTCTGGTTTCCTCCCCTCATTGCTATCATACGTTCAAAAATGAATATCCTGAATTCATGGTTAATTTCGAGGTGGTCCACATAACTCAATATCTACTTGAGTTGATCGGGGAGGGAAAAATAAAGTTCAGCAAGGAATATCCTAAAATCGTTACCTATCATGATCCGTGTTACCTGGGCCGGCATAATGGAATTTACGATGAACCTCGGGATGTTCTGCAGAAAATACCGGGGATTGAATTGAGGGAGATGCCGGATTCACGCGTTGACAGCCTTTGTTGTGGAGGCGGAGGCGGCCGGATCTGGATGGAAACCGCGAAAGGCGAAAGGTTTTCCGATCTGCGGCTGGAGCAGGCGATGGGAACAGGGGCCGAGGTGCTAGCGACCTCCTGTCCGTATTGCATCAATAATTTTGAGGACAGCAGGTTGACTCTGGAAGCAACCGAAAAAATAACCGTCATGGACATCACGGAAATCGTCGCAGAAGCGATTTAGTGGTCCGGCTGGATGAATCGTGTAGGTCGGGATTCCATTCCCGACATATGTTCCCTGGGCGGGAATGTGGGAAAAGTTTTCGACCGCAGCAGGGAATCAAAAATTTTTCAAGACAAACCAGTCAGGGGATAAAAAGTGGAAAGAGAATTGTCGTTTAGCCGTAAAATTCGAGAGCTCTGCAAGAGTTTTCAGCACGACCATTTCGGGGACGTCATGGTGGTCGGTGGCGGGATCAGCGGCATTCAGGCTTCGCTGGATCTTGCGACGGCCGGTTTCAGGGTGTACCTGGTCGAGAAATCGCCCGCGATAGGCGGCCACATGGCCCAACTCGACAAGACCTATCCCACCAACGACTGCTCGATGTGAATACTTTCTCCTAAACTGGTCGAGGTCGGCCGGCACCCAAACATCGAGGTTCTTACCTATACCGAGGTGGAAGGCGTTGAAGGGGAGGCGGGGGATTTCAGGGTTACCCTTGCCGGGAAGCCCAGGTATATCATCGAGGATAAGTGTACAGGCTGCGGGACATGCGCCGAATATTGCCCGGTTCATTACCCGGACCGGTACAACCAGGAAATATCGAAAAACAAAGCCGTCCATATATATTTCAGCCAGGCGATTCCCTTGATCGCCTATATCGATGAGAGCTGCCTTTACCTGAAAGAGAAAAAATGCCGCATTTGCGAGGGGGTCTGCCGGAACGATGCGATCGATTTCAGTCAGAAGGAGGAGCGGCTGGAGATGAAGGTTGCAGCGGTCATCCTGTCTCCGGGATACGAACCCTTCGATCCGGCAGTGAAAGGGGATTATGGTTACGGAAAATTCGAAAATGTGGTGACAAGCCTCGATTTTGAACGGCTGTTGTGTGCTACAGGACCCTACGAAGGGGAAATCCTGCGTGCATCGGACGGCAGACATCCTAAAAAAATCGCATGGATTCAATGCGTCGGCTCCCGCAGGGTTACTGCCGGAGACAATTCCTACTGTTCGGCGGTATGCTGCAGTTATACTCAGAAACAGGTCATTTTGACGAAAGATCACGACAGCGAGGCCGAATGCGTGGTTTTTCACAACGATATTCGTTCGTATGGAAAGGATTTTGAACCGTATTTTCAGAGAACCGAGCAGCTTCCCGACGTCCGTTTTATCCGGAGCTATGTATCTGTTACCCGGGAAGTCCCGGAAACGAAGAACCTGGTCGTCAGGTATTCAACCCCGGATGACGGTGTGAAGGAAGAAGAATTCGATATGGTGGTTTTATCGGTGGGTTTGAACCCGCCGGAGGATTACCGGGGAATCGCCGAAATTTTCGACATAGAACTGGAATCTCATGGATTCTGTCGAACCTCATCCACGGACCCTGTTGAAACCGGGAAGCCGGGTATCTTTGTCAGCGGGGCGTTCCAGGGGCCGATGGACATCCCGGAGTCGGTTTTTTCCGCCAGCGGAGCGTGCTCCCGCTGTGGTGAATTGATCGATTACAGGCGCGGCAGGTTGACCCGTGAAAGGCTTTACCCGGCCGAAACCGATGTTTCCGGGCAAGAGCCCAGAGTCGGGGTGTTTGTTTGCCATTGCGGCGCAAATATAGGCAGGGTGGTCGATGTGCCGTCCACGGTTGAATATGCGCTGAGCCTGCCTAATGTCGTATATGCCCAGGAGCAGCTTTTTTCGTGTGCCACCAATTCCGCGAAAGAGATCACCGACATGATAAAGGAGAAAAATCTCAACCGGGTGATCGTTGCGGCCTGCTCCCCCAGAACTCTCGAACCCCTGTTCCGCGATACGCTCAGGGAGGCGGGGCTCAACCAGTATTTTCTGGAAATGGCCAACATCAGGGAACATGATTCGTGGGTCCACTCGAAGGAACCGAAAGAAGCCACGACAAAAGCGAAGGACATCATCCGGATGTCCGTGGCCCGGGCATGTTTTCTTGAACCGCTCGAAGAGATCGATCTCCCGGTCAACAAGGATGCGCTGGTGGTGGGCGGAGGAATAGCCGGAATGACCTGCGCGCTTTCGATCGCCAACCAGGGACATCACGTCCACCTGGTGGAAAAGGAGGCGGAACTCGGGGGAACCGCCAGGAGAATCCAATATACGCTGGAAGGGCTCGATGTTCAGCAGTACCTGTCTCTTATACACATCTCCGAGCCCACGAGACCGTACTAGATCTCGTATGCCGTCTTCTGCTTGAA
>OMKS01003465.1_pt1 | contig 12508 bp, 12 predicted proteins | sample 1674721 | NCBI WGS metagenome assembly OMKS01 (sample SAMN06264996, study PRJEB25208) | sediment metagenome | isolation source: hot spring sediment | place: USA: California | collected 2014-09-02 | reverse complement strand
ATGTCAATCGTACCTACCTGGTACTGCCGACCTTCATTAACAGGAATAGTAATATAGATCCACCGTTCATCCGTCTCTATTTCGGGCTCGCCGAACTGGGCGTCGATGAAACCGTTGTTGTGGTAAAAAACGGTGAGCCGCTCTACATCCCTCTCCAGCTCAGCCCGATTGAACAGGCCTGCATCGGTGAGAAAATGAAATATGCCCCACTCGGACACTTCCATCATCTTTCTGAGTTCCTTGTCGGTATAGACCTTGTTCCCTTCGAATGAAATGCTCTTGATCGACGGTTTTCGATGCTCTTCCACGGTGAATACAACCGTGACATCACGTCCCTCTTCTTCGCCCTCCGCAACGAACGACACGCGGGAATTGAGATATCCCCGTTCCTTGTACAGCATCCTGATATTTTCGGCGTCGTTGTTGGTCTTGTCGGGATCATATAGTTGCCGCGGTTTTATGGTGAGTATATCCCTGATATCCCGTTCCTTGACTTTGCGATTTCCCTCTATGCGGATCTCGGCGATGCGAGGCCGTTCTTTCAGTATAAAAGTGACTATCCTTCCTTCGGGAGACTCGGTCACTTCGGCCTTGACGTCGCTGAAATGATCCATACGGTAGAGAGCCCTGATGTCCTCAGACAAAACACGTTGTGAGAAGAGGGTTCCCCTGGTTCCCTCGATCGCGTTATACAGGGCGTCATCCTCCACAAGCTGATTGCCCTCAAAGCGAACCTCGGCAATTCGCAGGCGGGCGAATAGCCTGACGAGCACTTCTTTCACCAGGTCCGCCGCTATGGTGTCGACGCTTTCGATGCCTCGTCCCTGTGCGTACAGATCCCGCACGACAACACCACGTTCGAGGTCCGCAACCTGGACGTCGGCGCTGATTAACTCACCGAGCATGGTCAGGCTTCCCGTGACCGCGTAATGGGCGCCCACCCGCCGGCCTGCTTCAATCGCGGACCGCTCCGTCGGCGGATCATTTCCGACAAGATCCCGCAGGACTTCCAGGTCGATAACCTGGATGTATGGTTGCTTCAGAAATTCAGCCCTGATACTCCCGGCGATGCGTTCCTTGAGAAACGACACGTCGGTTTCGCTGTGAATGCTGAACGGGAAGAGGGCTATTTTCCTGGTCTCTTCAGCCGCAGAAACTCGAGGAGCAACAAGAAGCAGCATCAGTATGACCATCACCAGTTTTTTGAGGTGATTATAATTCATGCAACGTACCGTCCTTCAGGCCTAACGTCCTCGACATACGCCGGGCCAGCTGATTGTTGTGGGTGACGACTACAAGCGTCGTCTTCCGCGCTCCGTTCAACTGCAACAGCAATTCTTCGATTTTCCGACCTGTCGTCTCATCCAGGTTGCCTGTGGGTTCATCGGCAAGAAGGACGGCCGGTTTCATGATCATGGCTCTCGCCACGGCGACCCGCTGTTGTTCCCCCCCTGAAAGCTCACCCGGTTTGTGGGGTAACCTATCACCAAGTCCGACCTCAGTCAAGGCTGCCTCCGCCATTCGGAGCGCCTCCCGGCGAGGTACGCCGCCGATCAGGGCCGGCATCATGGTGTTCTCCAATGCCGTGAATTCAGGAAGCAAATGGTGAAACTGAAAAACAAACCCGATCCGCCGGTTGCGGAAGTCGGCCCTTGTCCGCTCGTCGCCCGTGAATACATCAACGCCGTCGTACAAGACGGAACCGCCTGTCGGATGATCGAGCAACCCCATGATCTGCAGGAGCGTCGTTTTCCCCGATCCCGACACACCGAGAACCGCCACGGTCTCCCCTGCGGCTATCTCGAGGTCGATCCCTCTCAGTACGCCCACAGCGTTGCCATCCTTTATGAAGGTCTTGGTCAAAGTTTTCAGGTTAATCATGAACCAAACCCCTATTCGTACCGCAGTGCTTCCGCCGGATCCAGCCGAGACGCCGTCCAGGCCGGGTAAATTGACGCCACGAAACAGATCGCCAGTGTTACCAGGACAATCAGTGCCACGTCGGGATAATTCACCTCGGAAGGCAGTGTACTGAGATAATAAACGTCACGGGGCAAGACCGTAAACCCGAACAGATCCTCGATGAAACCCACAATGGATTCAAGATTGAGCGCCGCCGTGATACCGGCGACACAGCCGAGCGCGGTGCCGACAAAACCTATAATAAGCCCCTGTACCATGAATATTTTCATGATGCTGCGACCCGTTGCACCCATGGACTTCAGTATGGCGATATCACCGGTCTTCTCCATAACCGACATGATGAGGGTGATGACGATGTTGAAAGCCGCCACCAGAACGATGAGGCTCAGAATAATGAACATGACCGTACGTTCCAGCTTGAGCGCCGAGAACAGGTTCCGGTTCAGCTCCATCCAGGTTCTTGCCCAATAGGATGGACCGAGATGCTCCTCGAGGGCATCCGCCACTTCCTTCGCGCGATAGATGGAATCTATCTTGATTTCGATGCCGGTGACGGCGTCACCTGTATTAAGAAATTGCCTCATGTCCGACAGGGACAGAAAGGCCAGCGTGGAGTCATATTCATAGAATCCCGATTCGAAAACGCCGGAAACACGGAAGGTCTTGAGACGGGGCATCGTCCCCATGGGCGTCGAAACGCCCATGGGAAGCAGAACTTCTATTGTGTCCCCGTATCGTGTCCCCAGGGTACCTGCCAGTTCCCTGCCCACGATAATCGGCGGAAGATCTTCTTCCCGGTCGCGGACCTCGGACAGAGATGAAAGATCGCCCTCCACTATCGTACCCACGTTGATGACATCGGGTGCGCTTTCGGGATCCATGCCGCGAAGCACCACCCCTGTGACCCGGCTGCCCTTTTTCACCATGGCCTGGCCGTAAAGAAACGGCGTTGCCGCCTCGACCCGGTCGACACCGGCGATGTCATGCATAACATCCCGGTATTGCTCCATGTTTCCATCGAGTCGCGTAAGAAGGATATGGGCGTTTATTCCCAGGATCTTGTTCCGGAGTTCCGCCTCGAAACCGTTCATGACGGCCAGAACAATAATAAGGGCGGCGACGCCGAGAAAGATTCCTGCCGTTGAAATCACGGTATTGACGGAAATGAAGGTCTGTTTTCTTTTCGCCCGGAGATAGCGGGTGCCGACGAACAGTTCATACCCCATAGGCAATCTCACCACCGGCGTTCATTCACATAAAGACAGACGGGAGCCAGCGCTCGAAAAATTTCCCTGTCCCGGTTTTCCTGCCCGACATTGAAACTCACGAAGGCTCTCCGCTCAGGGTTGCCTGGTTCTTGATCGCATATGGGGAAAAAGAATGACGTCTCTGATCGACGGTGAATCGGTAAACAGCATGACAAGCCTGTCGATTCCTATCCCCTCGCCTGCCGTGGGCGGCATGCCGTATTCAAGGGCGGTGATGTAATCCTCATCGAAATCATGGGCTTCCTCGTCGCCGGCCTCTTTCTTCCGAAGCTGTTCCCGGAATCGTTCCCGCTGATCATCGGGATCGTTCAACTCGGAGAAGGCGTTCGCTATTTCCCGCCCGCAGATAAAAAGCTCAAAGCGATCCACATAATCTCCATCAACGGAGTTCCGCCTAGACAAGGGCGACACCTCCACGGGATACCGGGTTATGAACGTAGGCTGCACCAGCTTGTGTTCCACGGCTTCGTCGAAAATCTCCATGATGATCCTGCCCCTGGAATCTGTTTCGTCCACGTGAACATTCAGCTCTTCGGCCGCGGCCGCGGCGGTTTCTTTCGAGCCGAGGCGCTCCGCTGGAATACCCGTGTACCGCTCGATGGCCTCGGTAACCGACAGACGCGGCCAGGGAGGCGTGAAATCGACAGGTGTCCCCTGGTAGGAAAAACTGAGCGATCCGAGAACACGGTCGGCCGCAAAAGTCAGCAGCTCCTCCGTGAAGGTCATGAGATCTTCGTAATCGGCGTAGGCCCGGTAAAATTCCATCATGGTGAATTCGGGATTATGAAGTACTGAAATCCCTTCATTCCTGAAACAGCGGTTGATCTCGAAAACACGCTCCAGGCCTCCCACAACCAGGCGCTTCAGGTAGAGCTCGGGAGCGATGCGGAGATAGAGATCCATGTCCAGGGTGTTGTGGTGTGTTTTGAAGGGTCGTGCCGTCGCTCCGCCCGCGATGGGATGCATCATGGGTGTTTCCACCTCGAGAAAGTCACGGTCGGTCATGAACTCCCTGATAAGGCGAATGATCCTGCTTCTGACCAGAAACGTGTCCCTTACCTCCGGATTCATGATCAAATCGAGATAACGCTGCCGGTACCGGATCTCCACGTCGGTGAGCCCGTGCCATTTTTCGGGAAACGGCCGCATCGCCTTGGAAAGAAGACGGATTTCGTCAGTGTCGATGGTCAGTTCACCTGTTTTCGTTCTGAAGAGTTTTCCGGCGACAAACACGATGTCGCCCACGTCGAATTTCTTGAACAGCGCGTAGCAATCATCGCCGACACGCTCCTTTCTCACAAAGACCTGTATTCGACCTTTTCGATCCTGAATGTTTATAAACGAGGCCTTGCCGAAGAACCGCTGCGCCATGATCCTTCCGGCAAGACTGAACCGTTCTTCCAGTTGCTGCAAGGTTTCGTCGCCGGCATCGCCGTAACGGGTCAACAGCTCTTCGGATGTATGATCCACCCGTACATCGTTGGGATACAGGTCGATTCCTGCCGCCCTCAACTGCTCGGCCTTTTCCTTCTTCTTTCTCAGCAGTTCACTTGTATCTTCCATGTTCGTCCAATCGGGGTCCGCGGATATCGTCACGACTCCACGGCAAAAAAATATCCATGGTGACAATAAGGAGGCATACCTATATGTTTTGATGATTTTAGTCAAGATATTTGATAATCTTGAGAAAAGCATTGACAAAAAAGAACGCCGATACTAGCATGCCTTGCCGGCATCGAAGCGGAGATAAACTGTCTTTTTCTCATCCTCCGCCGTCGGCGATGCCGATTGAACCACCTACCGGGGCCGGGGAAGTTCCGCCCGGGAAAAGAAGATGGGCGCCGTGCCGCGGATATCATGAAAAAAATTCTTTCCAGAAAACGGGCTGTTGAAATCATCGATCGCTTCCCTTCGGCGCGTGTTTTCGTCGTAGGCGATATCATCGTCGATCATTTCATCTGGGGAAAAGTTTCCCGCATATCTCCGGAAGCACCGGTACCGGTCGTCCGCGTGACGTCGGAAAGTCTGCTCCTGGGGGGCGCAGCCAATGTCCTGAACAATATTTATTCTCTCGGCGGAGCCGCCTTTATCGCCGGCGTGGCCGGTCGGGACGAAATGGGCGGCTGGTTGCGGAAACGCCTGGAGGAAATAAAGGTGGACGCGGGCGGTATCATTATCAAGGAAAACCGTCCTACAAGCATTAAAACACGTGTCATCGCTCATAATCAACAGGTGGTCCGGTTCGACCGGGAGAACCGCGACCCGCTTCTGCAAAAAGACAGGCGCTCAATAATCCGCTACCTGCAATCGCTGCGGCACGACATCGGAGTGATCGTCATCTCAGATTACAACAAGGGAATGGTAAACGCAGAACTTCTGGAAGAAATCACCGCCGTCGCGAAACAGGAGGGTATACCGATTTTTGTCGATCCGAAACAGAATGGTTTCTCGCTCTACCGGGGATGCGATCTCATTACTCCGAACCTGGCCGAAGCGTCCCAGGCCCTGGGCGAAGAAATGCAGTCGCACGACGAGTTGGTGAAAGGCGGCCTTCGGCTGACAGGGGATTACGGTTTCGCTTCGTTGCTCATCACCCGCGGAGAAGAGGGAATGACGCTGTTTGAGAAAAACGGCGACATCACCGATATTCCCGCTGTGGCCAAGGAAGTGTATGATGTTACGGGGGCGGGTGACACGGTGATCGGAACGTTCGCCCTGGCCGTTGCCGCCGGGGCATCGTCCAAAGAAGCGGCGGTTCTGGCGAACCGCTCCGCCGGCGTCGCCGTGGGAAAAGTTGGAACGGCGACGGTGAAGCCCGAAGAACTGCTCAGCGTTCTGTAGCACAACGGCGCGTTGACAGGCAGTGTTCGACCGTGATCGCTCCAGGTACCGAAGGAAAGGATCCTCGAAAAACCAAGCACGGAATTCATGAGTATTCTTCAACAACCAGACCCGGTTAAACTGGTGGCAAGCCTGCTCTCAACAGAGAGAGACCTTATCCCCGGGGTTATAGGCGCCCTGGCGGAACGATACGGCAAAACGGATTATGTCAGCTCGATACTCCATTTCGATTTTACAACATATTACAGGAAAGAAATGGGTCCTGACCTGGTGCGGCGGTTTATCACTTTCGAAACGCTGATCCACCCGGCTGATCTTCCCGATATAAAAATGTTCACTGCAGAGCTGGAGCAACAATCCGCCACGGGGATGAAAAGACGGATCAACATCGATCCCGGCTATATTTCCACGGGGCACCTGCTCCTGGCAACGGGAAAACCATACGCGCACAGGCCGTACCTGCGGAACGGCGTCTACGCCGACGTCACACTGATTTACCGGGACATGTCTTTCAGGCCGCAGGAATGGACCTACCCCGATTACCGGGAGCAATCGATGATCGACATGCTTGCGGGAATACGGAAAAAATACCTTAAACAGCTGGCGGCGGCCAGAAAAGAAAAAGAAACGGAGACGGCTGAATGATACAAAGCATGACGGGATACGGACGGTCGGAAACGGCATGCGGAGATAAATCCCTGATCGTCGAAATCAAGTCTCTCAATCACCGGAACCTTGAAATGAGCGTGCGGATTCCGAACGGTCTCGGCGAACTTGAAATCATGATAAAAAAGAAAATCGCCGAACGGGTCTCCCGGGGACGGGTCGAGGCGGTTCTCAGGTTCGAGGCTGGCCAGGGGACCGCAGAGTCTTCCGTCCTGCAGCTTAACCTGCCGCTCATTCGCGAATACTACGCCGTTCTCGAACAAATACGGAAAGAGTTAAACCTGCAGGATCCTGTAACACTCGAGCTTGTCAGCTCGGTTAAAAACGGGATATACGCCGCGGAACCCGAATATACCAATGAGAGCGTCAGACCCGCCATTGAGCAGGGCGTGGACAGCGCTTTGTCGGCCCTGACGGACATGAAGGAACGGGAAGGCGCCCTGCTGTACCGGGATTTCCTGGGCCGGATCGATTCGATCAAAGAATGGCGGGATTTCCTTGATTCCCGTTCACCACGAGTGGTAGTGGAATACCGCCAGCGCCTGACGGACCGTTTAAAGGAACTCACCACGGGAGTGGAACTGGACGAAACACGCATTTCACAGGAAATAGCCCTGATGGCAGAGAAAACAGACATCACCGAAGAGCTGGTTCGTCTTGACAGTCACATCAGCCAGTTCAGAGACCTGCTGGACGGCACGGAACCCGCGGGCAGGCGGCTCGATTTTCTCATTCAGGAAATGCATCGTGAAATCAACACGATCGGTTCGAAGAGCAGCGATCTCTATATATCACGTACCGTCATCGACGTAAAAACGGAACTTGCCAAGCTGCGCGAACAGGCCCAGAATATTGAATAAAAAAAGAACCGTTCAGAAACCGTGATCATGCGGTGAATGTTTCGAGAAAAGGTGCAACCATGACCATGCCGAAACGGGGAGTCATGATGGTCGTTTCGGCGCCGTCGGGCGCCGGGAAAACAACGCTCTGCAGAGAACTGCTGAAGATCGTTCCAGCACTTCACTTTTCCGTGTCCTATACCACGCGACCGCCCCGGCACCGTGAAAAAAACGGGAAGGATTACTTTTTTGTTTCCCCGGAAGAATTCGAGAGAATGGAACGCCGGGGGGAATTCATCGAACGGGAGGAAATCTTCGGGAACCTTTACGGGACATCCCGGAACGACATAGAAAGCGTGCTCGCCGGCGGCGACGACCTGCTGCTCGACGTCGACACGAGGGGAGCGAAAAACCTGAAACAGGCCCTGAACGAAGGCATTTACGTCTTTATACTGCCGCCCTCCCTGCAGGTCCTCGAGGAACGTCTAAGGAGGCGCGGATCGGAAGACGAACCGTCGATGATCCGGCGTCTTGAATGTGCCATCGATGAAATAAACGACAATTACTGGTATGATTATATTATTTTTAATGATAAAGTGAATGTTTCCGTATCGGTCCTTCAATCGATATATGTTGCGGAGAAGAACAGAAGAATCCGGCAACTGGACAAGGTGGCGGAAGTCATTCGTTCCAAGGAGGAAAACAGAACCGATGGCAAGGATTACCGTTGAAGATTCACTGAAACAGGCACGAAACAGGTTCGCACTGACCATTCTGACGGTTCAGCGGGCCAGGCAGCTGTACAAGGGTTCAAAACCGCTTTCGGAAAAAAAGAATAACCGGGAAGTGGTCACCGCCTTGCGTGAAATCGCCGAGCAAAGGGTTGTTTACGCCCATCCCGAATACCTCGACCAGCTCGATGATACGTTCAAGATGCTCCCCAACGAACAGGAATTCATCGGCAGCGAAGATGAAATCGAATAAGTCGGCGAAAGAACGCCTTATCTTCGCTCTTGATGTGGGAGATGACCTCGACGAAGCACTGGCGCTGGTCGATCTTCTCAAGGATCACGTGGGTATGTTCAAGATCGGCAAGGAAGCGTTCACCCGCTTCGGCCCCGCGATCGTCGAAGCGGTGGCCCGTCGGGATGCGCGTGTTTTTCTTGATCTCAAGTTTCACGACATTCCCAATACAGTGGCCCGCGCCACCGATGCCGCGCTGAAAATGCCCGTTTCGATGCTTACCGTTCACGCCTCAGGCGGAACGGCCATGATGAGCGAAGCCGTGGCCGCAGCGTATCGTTCGGTCACACCGGAAAAAAGTGAACAGCCTTTGATACTAGCCGTTACGGTATTGACGAGTCTCGGCGACGACGATGTCGTCTCACTCGGTTTCTCGCTGAGCACGAAAGACCTTGTAACCAGGCTTGCCCTGCTGGCTCGGGAAGCCGGTGTCCCAGGCGTTGTGGCGTCCCCCGGCGATATCAGGACGATCAAACAGGCCTGCGGCGACGACTTTATCGTCGTCACTCCCGGCATTCGGCAGGCGGGCGACATCGCCGGCGATGACCAGAAGAGAACGTTGACCGCCGCGGAAGCCGCCGCCGTGGGCGCTGATTACCTTGTCGTGGGACGCCCCATACGAACGGCTTCTGATCCGGTCGCGGCGGCCCGGCGTATAACCGACGAGATCAGTGAGGGACTGGCCGGTCAAAGCGGCCGACACTGAACAACAACGGGCGTCGAGGGCATCCATGCAGGTAATCTACGGCCTCAATCCCGTCCTTGAAGGCCTCAGGTCGGGCGCCGGGGTCATCAAAACAATCTTTCTTTCTTCCAACAGACACGGCCCCCGGGTTGAGGAAATAACGAAACTCGCCCGTGAGCAGAAAATTCCCGTGACCTGCAGAGAAGGGGCTTTCATGGACCGTCTCGCCGCTGGGAACAGGCACCAGGGAGTACTGGCACTTTTCGGAGATTTCACATATCATTCACTTGATTCGATCATTCAAAACAGCAAGGCAGACCTTGCCGGCGGGCCGTTGCTCGTACTCGATTCCATAACCGATCCGCAAAACCTCGGATCCCTCGTTCGAAGCGCCCACTGCTTCGGCGTCAGTGCCGTCATCATCCCCAGGGACAGGGCGGCCGGGGTGACTCCGGCGGTGATCAGGGCATCGGCGGGAAGCGTGCTTCACACGCCGGTCTGTCGCGTGGTGAACATCGCCCGCACGATCGAACAGTTGAAGGAAGCCGGCTACTGGATTTTCGGCGCCGACGCGTCCGCCGAAAATGATTGCCGCGAACTCGAATACGAACCCCCATCGGCCCTCGTACTGGGAAGCGAAGGAACGGGACTCAGGGCGCTTGTCCGCCGGAAATGCGATTACCTTGTGCGCATTCCCATGAAAGGCGTTGTTGATTCCCTGAATGTCGCCGTGGCGGGCGGCATACTCCTTTACGAAATAACGCGCGTCGCAGCGGGGAAACCGTCGAGAGCCGGAACCGCAAGAAAATCCTGACCCTGACCGGTTCGAAACCGGGATGATGTTTTTGAGACGCAGTAAATGCTGTCTTATTCAGATTTCTGCCCGAAAGAAGCAAAGACGAGGAGGTAAATCATGCCCGAATATATCTGGGAAGGTCTGACAAGGAAGAAGGAACCCCGGAAGGGCGAAATGGAGGCCGACGACGAAGCGGCCGTGCGGGTGGCGCTCAGGCGGCAGGGAATCACCCCCACCAGTATCAAGAAAAAACCCAAGGACATTCTTGAAAACATTCCGATGTTTCAACAAAAGGTCAAGGAAAAGGAAGTCGTTATCTTCGCCCGCCAGTTCGCAACCATGATCAACGCGGGACTCCCCATTATTCAGTGCCTGGAACTGCTCTCGGTGGAGGAACCGAACAAAAAATTCAAAAAGATTATCGAAACGGTCAAGTCGGACATCGAGGGCGGCATCTCGCTGTCCGATGCCATCGCGAAGTATCCCGACATTTTTGATGACCTTTTCGTCAACCTCGTAGCGGCCGGTGAAGCGGGAGGTATTCTTGACATCATTTTGAACCGGCTTTCCAACTACATGGAAAAAGCCATGAAACTGAAAGCCAAGGTCAAGGGCGCCATGACCTATCCTGCAAGCGTCCTGGTCATTTCCATAGCCGTCGTGGTGCTGCTGCTGTACAAGGTCGTTCCCGTTTTTGAAGATATGTTCGCCGGCATGGGATCGGCCCTGCCCGCACCGACGCAGTTCCTGGTGGACGCGAGCGAGTTCGTTCAAAGTTACATAATTTACATGGTGGTTATCGCCGCCGTCATCATTTTCGCCTTCCGGCGTTATTATAAAACTGAGCGGGGACGTCTTCAGATCGATGCCCTGGTTCTCAAGTCCCCCGTCTTCGGCATGCTTATGAAGAAAGTCGCCGTGGCGAAGTTCTCCCGGACACTAGCGACCATGATCAGCAGCGGCGTTCCCATCCTTCAGGGACTGGAAATTGTGAGCAAGACCGCCGGGAACAAAGTGGTGGAGAACGCGCTCATGGATACCAGGAAAAGCATCAGTGAAGGAAAAACCATCGCGGAACCGCTGAGTAAAGCCGGTATCTTCCCTTCCATGGTTGTCTCAATGATCGGCGTGGGAGAAAATACGGGCGCCCTTGACGAAATGCTGGCCAAGATCGCCGATTTCTACGATGACGAGGTGGATGCCGCCGTTGAAGCCCTGACATCGCTTCTTGAACCCTTCATGATGGTATTCCTGGGAGGCATCGTGGGAGGCATGCTGATCGCGCTGTACCTTCCCATTTTCTCGATGGCCGGTGCCGTGGGATAAGGATTCGCGCTGTTGTTTTACGACGGGAATAAAAATAAAAAAATGGTCGGGATGGCGCGATTTGAACGCGCGACCCCTGCGTCCCGAACGCAGTGCCCTACCAGACTGGGCCACATCCCGACTCGGCACTACCCCTTATATAATTCAGCGGGAATTGTCCATAAAAAAATGGACAACGGCACCGTTACGGTGCCGGGACCGCGTTGCCACACCGCAGAATTCATGGTATGCACATACATAGCATGATCACAAGTGGACAGCGAGGAACCGAGTGGTGATAATTTACGATCTCGTATGCGACAATGAACACAAATTCGAAGGCTGGTTCAAGGACCGGGCGTCTTTCGAAGATCAGAAAAGGCGGAAGTGCATCGAATGCCCCGTGTGCGGAAGCGTACTGGTGGAAATGATTCCATCGTCGATTTCAATCGGCGGGCGGAAAGCATCGGTCGAGCGGAACCGCGAGGAGGACCGGAATGTCTCCGTGCCGACCATGCTGAAGATGCTGAACGATTTCATAGACAAGAACTTCGACGACGTGGGCGACCGCTTTGCCGATGTAGCAATCAAGATGCATCGCGGCGAGGAAACGAAGCGAAACATCAAGGGAGTGACAACGAAAGAAGAACAGGAAACACTCGAAGAAGAGGGAATCGAATTTTTACGAATACCGCCTCCTCCCAAACTTGACAGTTGACGCGTCTTGAACCGGCGGCGCAATCGCGAAAGTATCCTGCAACCATGAACACATCCAATCGACCTGCTGGAGAACCTCGGGGAACGATCCTCGATCTTGTCGGCAACACCCCGCTCGTGAGAATCGAAACATTGAACCCGTCAAAGGGGATGATCGTCTACGGAAAACTCGAGGGCATGAATCCCGGCGGATCCGTGAAAGACAGGATCGCCCTCGCCATGATCGAAGCGGCTGAAAAAGACCGCGTACTGACACCGGAAAAAACGATCATCGAGGCCACCAGCGGAAACACGGGTATAGGCCTGGCCCTCGTGGCCGCCGCAAAAGGATACCGGATCATACTCGCCATGTCCGAAGCCGTGAGTGACGAGCGCAAGAAAGTTCTCAAGGCGCTGGGCCCCGAACTGCTTCTCACGCCCGCCCGCCTGGGCACAGACGGCGCCA
>OMKS01003464.1_pt1 | contig 12509 bp, 14 predicted proteins | sample 1674721 | NCBI WGS metagenome assembly OMKS01 (sample SAMN06264996, study PRJEB25208) | sediment metagenome | isolation source: hot spring sediment | place: USA: California | collected 2014-09-02 | reverse complement strand
GTCATACGAGATCTAGTACGGTCTCGTGGGCTCGGAGATGTGTATAAGAGACAGTACCGGGACGCCCTGGCGACTATCCACGCCAACCATGCCAACATGCCTTTTACCACCGGTGTTGTGCTGCAGCTCCACCGGGATCTCTATCAGTTTGTGGCCCAGCAGGGTGGGCGGTGGAAAATGACGGACAACGAGATTGCCGAAACGCATCCAGACGGCACCAAGGTGACCCGCTTCAAACCCACCCCCGCCCATCAGACACCCGATGCCATGGACCGGCTGCATACCCTTTATAAAAAGGGATGGGAACAAGGAGAAATCGACCCCCTGTTGCTGATCCCGGCTTATGTCCTCGATTTCCTCTGCATCCATCCCTTCACCGATGGAAACGGAAGGATGGCGAGGCTGTTGACCCTGCTCCTTCTCTATCAGGCCGGGTTTGAGGTCGGGCGCTATATCAGCCTTGAGCACCTTGTTGAAAACCAAAGGGAAGGCTATTACGAAGCCCTCAACAAATCCTCCCAGGGCTGGCATGAGGGTGGGCACACCCTGCTGCCGTGGTGGGAATATTTTCTCGGCGTGATGCTGCTTGCCGCTTATCGTGAATTTGAACACCGGACCGGTGAACTGACATCGGCCCATGGCGCAAAGAGCGAAATGGTCATGGCGGCCATTGGGAAACTGCCCGCCAATTTTCGTTATGCCGATCTGGCGCAAGCATGCCCCAATGTTAGCCGTCCGACCATCAAGCGGGTACTCTCCCGGCTTCGCGAGGACGGCGCGGTGAAATGCGTTAAATCCGGTAGAGACGCCGTTTGGATGAAAATGAAACCATGAACCTGTTAATGGTATCAAGATCGGCTATTTTTGATTGCCTTAATCGACATCGGGGTCATGATGCCATTAAGTATATCATAAACGGTTATTATCGAAAAAGACGGTTTTATCGGGAGCTTGGGCCTTCGAGATTGGAACCGACAGGTCTTGTCTTGATGGCAAGCGAGGCAAGGAAAAATGAAGCTATCTGTTGAGGACCGGCAACTGCTCGATGAACTGTGCCGGCAAAACAACGTGAACCTGGCCAAGGTGCGCAAGCTGCTGGAAACGGTTTACAACTATGAGTTCAGGGAACGGCGAACCGGCGTCTATGACGCCTTGCGGGAGATTCTGAAAAGCCGCCCGGCTGCTGAAGGATAAAATATGCCATGAATAAGGACATCGACTGCTTTGTGAAAGCCCCGAGCCTTCTGATTGATTTGGTCAGTGATGTCATCGACCGAATTGATTGCGAGTTGAATAATGCGGATACCAGAGAGAAAGAGGCACAACTTCGGGAAAGCGCTAACGCTATTGAAAAATTGGAGAAAATGGGAGTGCCCGTGCCGGAGCCCCTGCGGGAGGTGTGCTGTGACTTGGGAGAGGATGCTTTCTACGCTCGAAGCTGCTCACATACGCCCGTTTAAAGAGGACGGTCCCAATAAGGTTTCAAATGGGCTTCTGCTTAGTGGGTGAGATTGAGGAAAAGGATGTGCTGTGGTCAATGATCTCCAAAAAACAACCCAATCAGAAATTCTTATCTACCAAGTCGAGGATGGCCGGGCGCGCATCCAGGTTCGCCGGGAGGGCGGCTTATGAGTGGACAATATAGACAGGCTCGCCCCAGAACGGAAAGCAAATCACCTGAGGGGCTGCTTCCGAAGCATGGCGGCTATCGCAACTTGAAAAGTTTTCAAATCGCGCAGATTGCCTACGATGTGACGGTTCGGTTTTGTGACCGCTATGTTGACAGGTTCAGCCGGACAAAGGACCAGATGGTGCAGGCGGCTCGATCGGGGGTACAAAACATCGCTGAAGGCAGCAAAGCATCCGGAACATCCAAAAAAACCGAATTGAAACTGACCAACGTGGCTCGGGCCAGTCTTGAAGAGTTGCGCCTGGATTATGAGGATTTTCTGCGGCAGCGGGGCTGCCGCAGTGGGAGCGGGAAGACCCGCGCCGAGCAGCGCTTATCAAGCGGCGCTGTGCTACGGCGGGCGAGGTGGTGCAGTGGGTTAAGGAAATTCATGATGGACATAGTGGACAACATGGGCATCGTGTACAGTCCACTGGGTCCACAAAGTCTACCAGTCCACTTATCCGGAAATCGCCGCCAACGCCGCTTTAGTTCTAATTGCCGTGGCGTGCAGCCTTTTGGACCGCCAGCTTGCGGCTCAGGCCGAAATCTTTGAAAAAGAGGGCGGATTCACCGAACGCCTCTATCAAAGACGTGTGCAGGCACGGAGGAAAAGATGACCTGCTTAACCGAAACCATCCTGGAAAAAACCGTCCTTGACTGGTTTGAATCCTCGGGTTCGCAGACCGCCTCTGACCCCGATGGAAACGGGGGAAGGACAACCATAGGGGGTTACCCCTACGGTGGGTTTGGTGGACGTTGGGGATCGTTTAAACGCCATGACGACGAAACGACAGGGTTGGCGGCGGCGCTCGTTTTCGGGCAACCAACAATCCGATGAGATGGGAATTTGACCGGGAAAATCCAGCGGTTTCCATTTAGGAAACACCTGCGGCGCAAGGGGAAGGGTAATCATGATCACCGATGCTATGCCAGCCTGGTTGCCGCGGGCTTTTTGGAAAGGGGAGAGCTTGATCGATGAAAATGGAAACAGACCCGAAGGTTATCGAGAGGCTCGCTCGCGAGCGGGAAGAGGAGAGCTGGGAGTTCAGGCGGTTTCTCAAAGACCTCCCCATAGAGGATGAAGAACTGGACGCCATGGTCCGCAGGCATTTCGAAGAGGTCTCGGCCCAGGTGGACTGCTGTGCCTGTGCCAACTGCTGCCGGGAGGTGCTGCCGCTCCTATCGACATTCGATGTTGAAAGACTTGCCGGCGGCCTTGGGATTTCAGGTGAAGAGCTGATCGAGCGCTTCCTGGTTCCTGGAGAAGAGATGGGAACGTTCACCTTTCACAGCAAACCCTGTCCGATGCTCCTTGAAAACCGCTGCACGGTATATGAATCCCGCCCGGAGGATTGCCGGTCTTTTCCGCATCTGCATAAAGACGAATTTGTGTTCAGGTTGATCCAGGCGGTGCAGAATTGCTCTATCTGCCCCATCGTTTATCACGTGTTTGAGCGGCTGAAGAGCGGCCTTTTGCCCGAAGGCCGAAGGTCGTACGATTTGATGGATGAAGATGTCGGAGGGCCTCCCTTCGACGACTTCGAGAGGTGGAAAAGACAGAGCTTCATAAAGCAGGTTGACGAGGTTTTCCGTGACGATCCGGATGATTATGTAGCTAGGCTGGAGGAAATCGGGTTCCAGTATTTCGATGATGATGAGGATTTCGAGAAGGAGGAAGAGAGGGAGGCCGAACCGGAAAATCGGCGGCAAAGGATGCTGGTGGACTATTTCGAGGGTCGAAGGAAATGGTCCGCGGATCTGCTGGATGCTTTCATGGAAGAGAAGGATTCAGAAGAAACCAATTATGCCCTGATCAGAAGGTACTTCAGGCAAGGAAACCAGCATCTGAAATCGCTTCTACTTTATGGGCTGGAACATCGTTCGGATCGCGTGGTGGAACTGCTCTCGGATCTGTCTTTTTTTCATGAATTTGAAAATATACTGAGTGACCTGATCGAAAAATACACCGAGGCCTGTGTGAAGCAGGCCGACCTCGACATCTTCACGGAGCTCGCGCAGGATTTCTACGATGCCACGATTCTGGATGGCTATGAGGCTTACCCGGCCCTACGGGAGCTTTTTGAACCGGAAAGCGAGAAAAGAAGAATTGTGGAGTTTCTGATGGCCGAAGAGGCAGGAGGTTCTGAAAATGTTCATTGTTGATCAAAGCGATCCGGAGATTTTTCTACGAAGAGCAACCACAGGGGGTTGCCTCTACGTTTTTCTCGATGCCATCGGCGGCGTTTTTTGTTTCCTGAGAGGCCGCGAGAAAAACCCGGTCAGGAGAAAAGAAGGGGAGAAAAAGAGCAAAGGGTTCGCGACCACCCTATCGGGCAGGATGTGGTACCAGCGATAGCCCAGGGATCGGAAGTAACCCCTGGCTTCAAGAAGGCAGCCTATTTCTCCTGCGGCGGCCAGGGCGGCGTCCCGCTGGCAGCGGGAACCGGCGGCCCGCCTGAGGATGCGTTTTCGCAGGCCGAACCGCTCGAACATGTTCCGCATGCGAACATGTTCACGGTAACGGGAGAGGCTGTCAGCCAGGGCGAATACCGCCAGACCGGTCCATCCAAGGGCGATGATCTGAAGCGAGAAAAACTTAAGGGTATGTCCTTCGTCAAGAAAACGGAAAGCCAGGAGGGGCAGGGAAACGGCCATCGCCGCTGAGAAAAGGCAGGTTGCTGCGGGCAGAGGCGAGGCTGCCAGGTACCGGCCTGCATTTGCAGAAAAGGGCGTGCGCCCGGGATTGCTGTTTTTCACCATTGGATGTACTCATCGGTTTGAGGATTTGTAGTCTCTGTTTAAAGTCCCTTTTGTCCGGCATTATAATCAGTGGCGAAGGACGATTCAACAAGGATCGGAAAACCTGTATTCACTTGCCTGGGCCGCATGGGAACGCGGCCGCTTCAAACGAGGATGACATTTTATGGATAAAACCGTCACAACCACGATAGACGAGGATCTCTGCACCGGTTGCGGCCTTTGCGTTGAGGTCTGCCCGAAGCAAACCATCACCATGGACGGGGAAAAGGCCGTGGTGACGGGCCTTGAGTCCCTCAACTGTGGCCACTGCATGGCCGTGTGCCCCACGGGAGCGATAAAGGTGGCGGCCCTGAATCCGGAACTTTCAGCATTCAAAACTTTCAAGAGCCGGGAAACATGGCTGCCTTTCGGGAAGGGGGATATCCGGGAGCTGGTGAACCTGATGCGTTCCAGGCGTTCGTGCAGAAACTTTCAAGAAAAAGCCGTTCCGTCGGATGTGCTTGAGGACCTGGTGAAAATCGGCATCACGGCTCCCTCGGGGTCCAACTGCCAGATGTGGAGCTTCACGGTTCTCCCCGACCGGGCGGCGGTCGAAAAGCTTGCCCGCTGGGTCGGGGATTTCTACTTGAATCTCAATCGGACAGCCGAGAAGACATGGTTGAGAAAGGGCCTTCGTCTCCTGGGCAAACCGGAGCTGGATCGGTATTTTCAGAATTATTACCAGACCGTCAGGGAAGGCCTCGAGAAATGGGAAACAGGAGGCCACGACATTCTTTTTCACGGAGCGCCCGCCGCCGTGGTGGTAGGCTCGAAAAAGGAAGCTTCCTGCCCCGGCGAAGACGCTCTCCTGGCCACTCAGAACATGCTTCTTGCAGCCCACGTTCTCGGTTTGGGGACGTGTCTCATCGGATTTGCGATTGAGGCTATGAAACGGGACAACAGCATTTTAAGGCGAATCGGCATCCCGGGCGACGAGTCTCCCCACGCTGTGATCGCTCTGGGGTATCCGAACGAAGTTTACCAGCGTGTAACCGGGAGAAAGAAGGTTCTGATGCGATATTTCACCGGCGAATAGCCCCGGGCCGCAAAGAGGCCTCATGGTTCATGGCACGAAGGGACTCCAAGAAAAAACCTTCGTGAATCCGGGCTTTTTTCATTTTTTCCCTTATTTGCCAAATGGACAGGCAGGGAAATGGCAGACTTCGCAGTTCATGCACAGGCCCCCGTGTCCCATCGCAGCAATCTCTTCGGGGGTTAACTGATAACCTGCCAGAGCCCGAGGAAGCATCAGATCATAAACCGTTCTTTTAAAGTAATAGACGCACGCCGGCAGGCCAAGAATGGGGATTTCATTTAATCGGGCATTCAAAAACATAGCGCCGGGAAGAATAGGAGATCCATAACTTATAATTTCCGCTCCTGCTTTCCTGACACCTTGTCTCGTCACGTCATCCGGGTCTACTGAAAGTCCTCCAGTGATAAGAATAATCTCACAATCGATTTCTTTCAGCGAAATGATAGCGTTAGAGATGCTGTCCGGATCATCTGTAACTATAATCTTCTTTACGATGCGAGCCCCGTAGTCTTCGACCCTCCGGCTTACATACTTTTCGGACTCATCCTGCATCAACCCTTCATAAATTTCCGATCCGGTAACTACAAGTCCGATGCGTTTTTTTATGTAAGGTGAAATTTCCAGAATGGGTCCTTTGTTAAGGCCGATTTCTTCCAACGCTTCAATTTTTTCTTTAACAATCATCAAAGGGATGATACGGGTGCCGGCAACTATTTGACCTTTATGACAGGGAGTGCCGTCTTTAATTGTTGAGACGATAATATCGCCTATCATGTTAATAGAGAGTAAAGCGTCTGCTTGAACTCGCAGCAAACCATCTGTTTCGCAAATCAAATTAGATTTGCCTTCTTTTGGGGAAGTCCATTTAAGATTTCTGCCACAAATTGCAGGGGCGATGCGTATCGCGGCTGCATCCTCATGAAGTTCATTGTCGCCGACCTCCAGGATGAAAATGTTTCGTTTTCCAATTTTAATCAACTCAGCGACATCTTCTTCTCTTATCACATGACCATTCTTGAATCCTACCCCTTTGAATTTATCGGGGATTATTTTAGTTATGTCATGTGCTAATGTCATTCCAACGGCATCTTCTACTTTTACTTTTTTGAACGATCCCATTTTTCTATGTTCTCCTTTTTATTGAAAATAAAAGCGAGCCATGTTTTTTAACGTCGTTTTACCTTTTCTATGAATTCCAATCCTTCTGTTTTCAACCAGTAAAGACAGGCTTCAATAGTAATCTGACGAAAACGCAGGGAAAGGATTTCAAAAGGGTTGGTTTGAGGTACCTCTTTTTCACTAATGTTCTCTAATATACGGGTTAATATATCAATTTGATTCTGAATCAGGCCGTCGGCAAAGCCTAAAGAAAGCAGGTCAACGAAAAATAGTTTGGCAAGCAGTTCGATTCGCAGGTCTCGAACATGCATGACCGGTTTACCGATCCATTCAAGAAAAACATCTCTGCCTTTTTGAGTTATAAAGTATGTTTTTTTGGATGGTTTTTTGTTTTGTATTGTTAAAATAGATTCGACTAGCTGTTTTTGCTCAAGATTTTTGAGCAATACATACATCTGGCTGCTTCCGATGTGCCATTTCGATTCCAGAGAATCATCTAAAAATTTGCGAATTTCGTACCCGTGTTTTGGGCCGGTCATGAGTACGCCGAGTAAAACATTGTCAGTTGCAATTTGCTTAGTCATTGAAAAGCATCAATTTGAGATTATTAACATTCACCTGAATAATAGTCCAATCTGATATAATCCATTCTGGAATAGGTATCTCAAAAAAAAATTTTTATCAAGCATATAAATCCGTGTTTATGAGGTGTTGACGCTTGGGCACAACTCGATAATAGATTTTTACTTTATCAAATTTCCGATCTGGAAACTTCGCTCTCCCCATCCTGCATTTCCGGGTGGAAACTGCTAGTGCATTGAAGCGTAAAATAAGTTATTAATGGGAACCGAAAACATTTGTTGAAAGGTAAAAACCGAGAAAGGAATTCAGCCTATGAGACAGGATGCCATAATGATAAGCGATCAGGACAATGTCGCCACTGCGCTGAAGGATTTGGAGGCGGGGCAGTCTTGTCAATTTCTGGTTGGCAAGGATTCACGAAATATAAAGGTGAAAGAGAAAATATCTTTTGGTCATAAATTTGCCGTTGTTGATATTGTCAGGGGAATGGACATAATTAAGTATGGTGAAGTGATGGGGAGAGCGACTGCTGACATTCCTCAAGGCCATCATGCCCATGTTCAGAACATCGAAAGCCTCAGGGGCAGAGGTGATCTGAAAGGAAAAGGAGTGTCATAAAAATGGAATTTTCAGGATATGAACGTAAAGACGGTGGTGTTGGAGTCAGAAACTATGTAGGTGTTTTGTCTACTGTTATCTGCGCTAACGAAGTTGCGGAAAAAATCGCCTCCCAGGTGAATGGGGCGACTTCCTTTTTGCACCACCAGGGATGTTGCCAGACTCCTGTCGACATTAAGCGGGTGAATGATACTCTTATCGGTCTTGGTAAAAACCCGAATCTTGCTTCAGTGCTGCTGGTGAGCCTGGGGTGCGAGAGTACAGACGTCGCCCAGGTGAGCGAAGCAATCGCCCGGACAGGGAAAAGAGTGGAAACTGTCGTTATTCAGGAAATCGGGGGCGCCGCCAGAGCTGTGGCTCAGGGAATCCTGCTGGCCCAGGGAATGGTCAGGGATGCAAGTGTACTGAGACGGATGTCTTTTCCAATCAGCGAAATTGTGCTCGGTCTTAAATGTGGCAGCTCAGATACTACTTCAGGGCTTTCCTCCAACCCGGTCGTGGGTGTTCTTTCCGACCTTCTGGTAGAGGCGGGAGGAACTTCGATTCTCGGAGAAGTCACAGAATTCATCGGAGCAGAGCATCTGCTGGCCAGGCACGCCAAGGATAAAGAAACGGCGGATAAGATATTGAGCCTGGTTGACAGAATGGAGGCACGGGCCGTTCAAATGGGATTTGATATCCGAGGCGGTCAACCCACCGGCGGAAACATCAAAGGAGGGCTGACAACCATAGAAGAAAAGTCTCTCGGCGCAATAGCCAAAGCAGGGAACGCCAAAATCCAGGCTGTTTACGAGTACGGCGTGAAACCGGACTCAAAGGGTCTGGTGGTCATGGATTCCCCCGGGCGTGAACCTGAAATTCTAACAGGATTGGCAGCGGCCGGGGCTACGATAATAGCATTTACCACCGGCCGGGGTGCTCCTCAAGGATTCCCTTTCGTGCCGGTGATAAAATTAACCGGCAATGAAAATACCTGGAATAAATTGCAGGATCATATGGATTTTAACGTATCCTCGGCCATGGAAGGTACCGAGACGCTGGAAGATGCAGGTAAAAGGCTGTTGGACGAATTGATCCAGGTTTCATCGGGGAAAAGAACCAAGGCGGAGATTTCGGGATATACCAACTCTATGGACATTTATATGGTTGGACCTGTGATTTGATTGCATTTCGAATTAAAGAGAGGCTGAAAGTTTCATTATAGCGACATTGATATCCTGGTTGAATTCGATCAGGATGTGAACCTGGGCCTTTTTCAGATACGCGGCACGAGGAATTTCGTGAATTTCAGTATTCTTAGTGGATGAATTTTTTGTCACTGAAGGAGGTTGCCTATGCTTACCAGATTTATGATCCAGTCTATTTTATTCGGTGCACTGTTTGGATTGTTCCTTTTCTGGTGCGGTCCGTCCACAGCCGGCGGCGCGGGGGCCGCATCTCAGTTGTCCGCCGAGGTGGCCCGGGTCGCGGACTCCATCCACTGGCTGGGCCATGCTTCGGTGCGGATCGATGCCGGCGGCCTGGTTGTCTACATCGATCCCTGGCAGCTCGGCGGGGAGCCGAAGAAAGCTGACCTGGTGCTGATAACGCATGATCACAGGGATCACTGTTCTCCTGAAGACGTGGAAGCGGTTTTCAGGGAAGGAACCGAGATCGTAACGATCGCCGCCGCGGCGGAAAAGCTCCCGGGAAAACCGGTTCAAATCGTTACCCCCGGGGATAAGATCACCGTAAAAGGCCTCTCGATCGAGGCTGTGCCTGCCTACAACCTCAACAAATTCCGGAGCCCGGGCGTGCCGTTTCATCCGAAGGAGGCCCTGCACGTGGGGTTCGTGGTCACCTTAGACGGTGTACGCATCTATCATTCGGGAGATACCGACTGCATTCCGGAGATGAAAGACGTGCGCGCCGACATCGTCTTGCTGCCGGTGAGCGGAAAATACGTTATGACGGCCGAAGAGGCCGTGAAGGCTGTCGAAATCCTGCGGCCGGCACTTGCGATACCGATGCATGTGGGCCGCGGTATTGGTTCACCCGAAGATGCGGAGCGTTTCAGGGAACTTTCGCCTTTGCCCGTCCGCGTGCTGCCGATGGAGTGACAGCTATCCTGAAAAGGCGGTGGAAACGAAATTCCGGGTTATCCGCCCTCGGGAGGATGACCCTTCTCTGATTCAAGGCAGCGGGTGGTTTATGAAAATGGACTGGTGGCTTGCAGGACTTTGCTCCGCCCGTACGTTCAGCCAGATCATCACGATGACATATGCGGCGGCTCTGCCCGTGCTTCAACGGGAATGGGAAATGTCCGCCGCCCAGGCGGGTGCTGTTGCCAGCGGCTTCCAGATCGGTTATGGCGTTTCGCTTCTTTTTGTTTCAACCCTTGCCGACAGGTTCGGCTCCAAGCGCATGTACCTGGGGTCGATGGTCGCGGGTTCGCTCTTTACGGTCGCTTTCGCCCTGTGGGCCAGAAGTTACCTGTCCGCATTGATTCTTTACACGCTTGTTGCGCTTTTTATAGGCGGAACCTATACGACCGGCCTGATGATCATTTCAGGGCGCTACCCGGTTCAGCGAAGGGGCATGGCCACCGGGTTTTATATTGCGAGTTCTTCCTTCGGATACATGATTTCGCTTGCCTTGAGCGGCCTGGCCCTGCCCCTAGGAGGTTACAAGCTTTCCTTTTACGTTACCTGCGGTGCGACCATTCTGGGAGCTGTCTTTTCGATACTTACGCTGGCGGGGACCAGAATTTCGATTACCCCCAGGGAAGCGCGCCAGAGCTTCGCGAAAGAGGTTTTGAAGAACAAATCCGCCATGCTTTTGATTTCCGGTTACACCTTTCACGCCTGGGAGCTGCTGGGGATGTGGGCCTGGTCGCCGGCGTTTCTTGCCGCCTGCCTGGTTGCGGGAGGAACTCCGGCGTTGGACGCCGCGGGGCTCGGCGCATACATGGTCGCGGTTTTCCATATGGCCGGGATCGTCGCCTCGTTTTCCATGGGGTCGCTTTCGGATCGGCTGGGAAGGGCGAAAGTGATCATGGTGCTTGCCGGCCTCAGCGTTCTGTGTTCCTTCACCTTCGGCTGGTCCATCGGGTGGCCGTTCTGGGTCGTTATGGCTCTTGGGGTTTTTTACGCTTTCACCGCTATAGGGGATTCGCCGGTGCTTTCAGTCGCGCTTACCGAGGTGGTGAATCCTTCCTACCTGGGCTCCGCTTTCGGGATCAGGTCCATGCTTGGATTCGGAGCAGGGGCTGTCTCCCCCATTGTCTTCGGCACGATCCTGGACTGGACCAACGCCGGGCAAGAGTCCTATACTTCGTGGGGCTGGGCTTTTATTTCCCTGGGAGTTCCCGGCGTCGGCGCGGTTTGGGCGGCAAGGCGGCTGTCCAGGCACCGGCGTTCCTGAACCCGATCCATCAGGTTTCCAGAAGCACCTTAAGCGCAGGGCCGCTGCGGGCTTCGGCGAAAGCCTCCTCGGCCGCATCGATCGGGTATCGGCCTGTCACCAGTCGTTCGAGCGGCATATCCGGGAAATCACGCATCATCTTCAATGAGTCGGGGAAGCGTCCGCAGCGGGATCCGACCACGGTGAGTTCGTTTATCACTATCGGCGCCAGGTTTGTCTCGCCCTGGATGGCGACGGTGGATTTAAGGACGATCGTTCCCCTGGGCCGGCACAGGTCCATGGCTTGGGCGATGCCTCCCCCCGACCCGGTGGCTTCGACCACGATGTCGGCCCCAGGCTCCATGCCTTCCATGCCGGCGGCTGTCTTGATGTCCCGCCAGCGGGCGATATCAAGTTTTTCAGGGTGATGCCCAACGATGGTCACATCGCCTGCCACCGTTCGCAGCGCCCAGGCGCATAAAATACCCAGCCTTCCGTCTCCGAGTACGATGATCCTTTCCGATCCGGTGATCTTGAGCTGCTCCAGGATTTCGCAGGCCGCGGCCAGAGGCTCTGTGAGCACGGCCCGGTCATCGGAGATGTCCGGATCCACAACGCAGAGATTTTCCACCGGGAGCACGCAGTATTCGGCCATGCATCCGTCGAGGCCGGCGATGCCAAGAGTGGTCCGATGAGAGCAGTGGCGTCCAAGCCCACGGGCGCACCAGTCGCACCGGCCGCAGGCGGCGTTGATTTCGCCTGCCACCCGTTTCCCGATCCAGGACTCATCGTCGCAGCTTTCCACCGTGCCCAGAAATTCATGGCCCAGAACCCCTTTAAATCCCATGTAGCCTTTCATTATTTCAAGGTCGGTCTTGCAGATTCCGGCCAGCTGCACCTTTATCCGCACCCAACCGGGCCCCGCCGCCGGTCGGGGATAATCCTCGACATAACGCAGGGAACCGTCAAATATGACCGCTTTCATCGTTTCCATCGGAACTTCCTTTTCCCGTTTTTCTGAAATTTCCTGCTTTGCTCCCGCCGTAGATGGAATCGCGGAAGGGTTATTTCCACCTGTCCTCATGCAGTGTGAAAGTGGATTTGCAGGCCATGTTTGATGGCCTCGTAAAAACTCACAAATGAGATGGCTATGTAAAAAGCTCCAAATGCAAGGCTTGCGAATCCTGAGGAGTGAGGCGTACATACGGTACGCTGCAGCGACGAAGGATGAAGCGTAATCCCGCGTGCCGCGGGATTGGACTTTTTACGACGCCGTCATGTTTGTGTGATATCCATCTATGG
>OMKS01003462.1_pt1 | contig 12512 bp, 11 predicted proteins | sample 1674721 | NCBI WGS metagenome assembly OMKS01 (sample SAMN06264996, study PRJEB25208) | sediment metagenome | isolation source: hot spring sediment | place: USA: California | collected 2014-09-02 | reverse complement strand
ATAAAATAGAGGTACTCTAAAAGCCTTACAAGACAAGGGTTTCAGAGTTTTCTGAAAGGCACCACAATACAAATAAAGGAGGTGATAGATTGATAAGAAACAGAAAGAAGTCTGTTTAGAAAATTAAAGTAAATTCGAAAAAATTTGGAGGTATAAATGAGATGAAAAAATTTATTTTAGTATTACTTGTGATTGGAATTTTGTTGGTAGGTGGAGCATTTACTGCTCTGGCAGCAGAAGAGATAAATGTTATTTACATGGCCCAGGCTGCCTATCAACCTAACGAAATTAGAGATATGGCTGACCTTTTCGAAGAACTATCCGGCATCAAAGTTAATCTGGAATTTGTTAAGTATGATGAACAACATGAGAAAGTAGTTGCCTCGGCGGTAGCTCCTATCCCCACTTATGATGTCTTCTCTTTAGACTTAATCTGGACAGCAGAATTTGCTTCTAAAGGTTTCTGCGTAGCCCTTGATGACTACATGAGTCCGGCAGTAAAGGAAGATATTGCTCCTGCAATTATGGACGCCTTTGTATTTAACGGTAAGACCTGGGCAATGCCTTTCCTGGCCAATTTTCAGCTTTTCTTCTACAATATCGATATGATTAAAAAAGCTGGCTTTGATGGTCCTCCCAAAACATTAGAAGAGATGGTTGAACAGATGGAAGCTATAAAAGCTAAGGGAATCTGCAAATACCCCTGGACCGATTCTTGGAATCAGAAAGAGGGCTTAACCTGTGAATATGTCTGGTTAACCGGAGCTTTCGGGGGAGACACCTTTGACAAAGATGGTAAACCTATATTTAATACTGGTCCTGGCCTTAAGGCACTGGAATTTATGGTAATGCTTTTAGATAAAGAATTAGCCAGTCCAAAATCTTTGACTAATGATGAGCCGGCAGCAAGAGATGATTTCATTGCTGGTAATGCAGCTTTTACTTCTAACTGGACCTTCCAGTATGGTTCTATGAATGATCCTTCTGTTTCCAAAGTAGTAGGGGCAGGGAAGATGGGATTGCTTCCGGTAGCTAAGGATGTACTGGGTAAGTATCCTTATGATACCGCTTCAGTTAGTGGATTCCAGGGAGCAGCTATTTTAGCTAATTCCAAGAATAAAGAAGCAGCCTGGAAGTATGTCAGATTTATTACCAGTCCTATAGTTCAGAGAGCCTATCTAACCGAGATGCCTGTATGGACTTCAGTCCAGACCAGCGCTTATGCCATGACCATGGATCCGGTAATAGACATTAAGGCAAAGGAGATCGCCAGCGTACATCATCGGCCCAAAGTTCCTCCTTATCCAGAAGTTTCCTCTATCTTACAAAGATACATCCACTTGGCGTTAACAGGGAAAATGGAGCCTAAAGCAGCTCTGGATAAAGCTAAAACAGAGATTGAAGCGGTGATGGGACTATAGGATTGTAATAAGATTGTAATAAGAATAAGACCGAAGAGGGGGAGAATATTAAATCCTCCTCCTCTTCTCTTTATTAAAAGGGCAGTTTTATGAGTATAAGAAGACAAGAGCTTAGTTCAAAACAGTTAGCTTTAATACTCCTGTTACCCAGTATTTTGATTATCCTATGTGTAGTTATTGGACCACTTGTTTTTGCTTTTTACTTGAGTTTTTTTAAAGCAGAGCCGATAATCGGAGGTATTTCTACCAAATTTATTGGCTTTAGCAATTATATATATTATTTTTTAAAAGACCCATTATTTTGGAGCGCGGTAAGAGTTACTACCTATTTTACCGTTATCTCCCTGGTTATTGAATTGATTCTTGGCATAAGTATGGCCCTGGTGCTTAATAAGAGTTTTATAGGTAGATCTTTTGTCAGATCTATCATATTACTTCCCTGGGCGCTCCCCACCGTAGTTAATGCTCGTATGTGGGAATGGATTTATGCCGGTTCAAGTTTTGGAGCTCTTAATGGTTTGATGAAGGTATTACATATATTTCCAGCCGACTATGATAAGGTCTGGTTGGGTTTTGATGTCCCCTTCCAAAATATTCCTCTTATCGGCAATTTTATGGAATGGGTAGGAGCAAGCACCGCTCTTAACATGATTATTCTGGCAGACACCTGGAAGGTTACCCCCCTGGTGACTTTATTAGTTTTAGCTGCCCTGCAGACTTTCCCGGACAGTTTATATGAGGCAGCCGGGATTGACGGAGCGAGCAGCTGGTCTCAATTCTGGAATATAACTTTACCTCTGCTTCGTCCGGTATTGCTGGTGATCCTGGTTTTAAGAACTATGGAATTATTCCGAGTTTTTGATATTATTTATATTTTAATGCAATACTCTATTAGGGTGATAGGAGTATATACCTTTGAAACCGGAATGAAATTTTTAAACTTTGGTAGAGGCTCTGCCCTCTCCTTCTTGGTGGGTCTATTTATATTAGGCATAGCCTTTATTTATGTAAGAATACTATATTCGGAGGAGGCTTAATAAATGGGAATCAGGAAAGCCAGGATAAAAAAACACATTTCTCGAATAATATTATATGTATTAGTTGTTCTTATTGTGGTCTGGACTCTTGCTCCCTTTACCTGGCTGTTTGTATCCGGGCTTTTCCCTTATAAGGAATTGATTTCAGATCGCACTACCAGTTGGTTTCCCGAGAACCCTACTTTAAAGAATTTTCAAGCAATGTTTGATATGAGTAGTCATATTGGCCAGAGGTTCATGGCTGCCCTTCGTAATAGTCTTATTGTCTCTGGCAGTGTAACTATTATTTGTTTAATTTTTGGAACTCTGGCGGCTTATGCTTTGGCCAGATTAAAATTCCCTTTCAAAAATAATATTGTTATGTCTTTAATTTCTATTCGTATGATACCTACCGTAGCCCTGGTTATCCCATTTTTTGTCATTATTCGTACCTTTGATTACTATCTAATACAGGCCAATAGTAATTTTCATTTCTATGATACTAAAATAAACCTGATTATACTTTATGTTACTTTTATTCTGGGATTTGTCATCTGGATTATGAGAGGATTTTTTCTTACTATCCCCACTGAGCTGGAAGAAGCAGCGAGAATTGACGGATGTACCAGAACTCAGGCATTAATAAAGATCGTTCTACCCCTCTCGGCACCTGGTTTGGTAGCTACCGGAATCTTTACCTTTCTATTAGCCTGGGATGAATTTGTTTTAGCTATGGTTTTTACTAAAACCACCAATTCTATAACTATACCCGTATATATCTCTGCCTTAGGAAGTCAATATATCCACGCCTTTGACCAAATAGCTGCCTCCGGATTTGTAGCCTCCTTACCTCCCATTGTATTAGCTTTAATATTTCAGAAGTTTTTAATTAAGGGTTTGACAGCGGGAAGCACTAAAGGATAATATAAGTCAACAATAAAAAATATTTCATTAGATGAGTTTTTTTTTGAAGATATAAAATAAGAGGGAAGGCTAATAATAATATGAAAATTCTTTTGGTTTACCCTGAATATCCAGAGACCTTCTGGAGTTTTAAATATGCCCTAAAGTTTACCTCTAAAAAGGCGAGTCTCCCTCCTTTGGGGTTATTAACTGTAGCTGCCCTGCTTCCTAAAGAGTGGGAGAAAAAACTGGTAGATATGACCGTAGCACCATTAATTGATAGAGACATCAAATGGGCTGATTATATATTTATTAGTGCTATGTCTATCCAAAAGGAGTCGGTGAAGAAGATAATTGCTCAATGTAAGAGGTCGAGAGCTAAGATTGTTGCCGGCGGCCCTCTCTTTACATCCGGATATGAAGATTTTGAGAATGATATAGATTATTTTATACTTAATGAGGCTGAAATTACCCTACCTCTATTTTTAGAAGATTTAAAAAGAGGACACCTTAAACATGTCTATACCTCGGATCAGTGGGTAGATATAAGAAAGAGCCCCATTCCCCTTTGGGGATTAGCCGATATAAATAAATATGTTACTATGTGTATCCAATATTCTCGCGGGTGCCCCTTTAACTGTGATTTTTGTGATGTTACCTACCTCTTTGGACATAAGATGAGATTAAAAACCAAAGATCAGATATTAGCAGAATTAGAGAGTCTATACTCGCGGGGATGGAGAGGCGGAGTATTTATTGTTGATGATAATTTTATTGGGAATAAAAAAGAATTAAAAGTTGAAGTACTGCCGGCGATGATTAGTTGGATGGAAGAACGAAAACATCCTTTCACCTTTACTACTCAGGTCTCAATAAATCTCTCCGATGATGAGGAACTTATGCGTTTGATGGTGCGGGCAAGGTTTGGTTCGGTATTTGTGGGTATTGAGACTCCTAATGAAGAGAGTTTAGCTGAATGCAATAAGTTACAAAATAAAAATCGTGACCTGATAGCTTGTGTTAAGAAAATACAAAGGTTTGGTTTAGTAGTTAATGGAGGATTTATTATAGGGTTCGATAGTGACCCATCTTCAATTTTTGAAAATATGATTGAATTTGTGCAAAAAAGTGGGATAGTCAGCGCCATGGTCGGGCTATTAAACGCTCCTCGGGGCACTAAACTCTATAAACGGCTGGTTAAAGAGAATAGATTATTAAAAGAAGCTACAGGTGATAATACTGACTTTTCCATCAATTTTATTCCCAAAATGAATTACAAAGCACTTATTGATGGCTATAAAAGAGTTCTCCATACCATTTATTCCCCTAAATGTTACTATGAACGTCTCCTGACGCTTCTAAAAAATATGAAACCTCTGCAAAAACAGAAATATCAATTTCATCTTTGGTATCTTACTGCGTTCCTTAAATCTATCTGGCAGCTGGGTATAATAGGGAAGGAAAGAATTTATTATTGGAAAATTTTTTTCTGGACTTTGTTTCGGCGTCCGCAGCTCTTACCCATGGCTATAACTTATGCTGTCTACGGTTTTCATTTTCGTAAGATTTATAAAAATTATTAAAATAACTTTGTCAAAGGACCGTACCCTGACAAAGTCTTCGCTTAAAAGGAGGTGGAACGTGTGGGTTGGGTTGCGATGAGTCAAAAAGAAAACACCTTAACTGTAATATTTTATTTGCTTGCAGCAGTTTTCGTTTTAGCAATAAGTATAATTTTCATCCCCGCATTTAGAGGATTTGTAAGTAGTACTTTTATGATAACTTCCGGAGTTATTCTGGTTATATTGGGTAGTGTACTAATAGGTTTAACTTTGGTACAAAAAGTAGAGGGGAAGCTTAAAAAACTTTTAATATTGACCGGGGCTTCTGCCGCCGGATTTTTTATCTTCGTCTTGCTGCACAATATTTTTTATGCTTTAGCTCAGCTTACCAGCCATACAACCATATTAAGCTATCTGATTAAAGCCTTTGAAGTGATATTCTTTCTTATTGCAATTTTTGCCTGTCCCATAGGTTTTGTAATTGGAGTAATCGGTACTATAGTTATGTTTAATAAGAAAAGAAAAATGTTTTAGGGGAACAAAGGTGCCAGGCACCTTTGTTCCCCTAAGCCTAAGAACTGACTAAACATGATAAACGATATACTATATACGAATAATACTCGATACTATAATTCGTAGACTTGACAGCCATGTTATAATTATTAAAAATAATAAATAGTTAAAAGCAGAGCGTGGGAGAAGTAGCAGATTACCAAATTTAACAGAGAGTCGTTTATGGTGAGAAGCGGCATAAAGATTTTAAATGATCTGCGAAATGGACCCACAAGCTTCAGACTAAAAGGACTCAAATAATCCGAGTAAGTTCTGACGGATTTTCCCCCGTGAAGAGGAAAAGTGTATCGGTATATAATTAATTTATATTGCCTGTACTCTTAAAGAGTAGGATTTTTTTAAATAAATAAAAATCCTATTAGAGTGGCACCACGGAATTAACCTTTCGTCTCTTGGAGATGAAAGGTTTTTTTGTTTATATACCCGTACGCTTAATCAAGAGGGGTCTAATAGATAATAATTTTAATATTAAATTATATTAATCTGTTAGACTCAATCAGGGTGGCACCGCGGGAAAAAATAGCTCTCCGTCCCTATTATTAGAATAGATTGGGACAGAGGGCATTTTTTATTTGTAAAAAAGAGTATTCTGAATTTTTTCTGATTATCGGTTTCTGTATTTTGTTCTGCTTTTCTCGACTATACGCTCTACGCTAAACCCTGTACGCTAATGTACGAGATACGAAGAGAGAGAGGAGGTTAAATATGTTTGTATTTTTATTGTACAATTGGCCCCTCAGGGGGCAAAGGATATTTATTAATGAGCAAAAGAGATAATTGAGTTAAAAGTAAATTCTTTAAATTTGAAAGGAGAATAAAAAAATGAGAAGAGTTAAATTTGTTCTTGACGAAAAAGAAATGCCTACATCCTGGTATAATATTTTAGCCGATTTGCCAGAGCCGCTCCCACCCCCTTTACATCCGGCAACAGGCAAGCCTATCGGACCAGATGACCTTGCACCCTTATTTCCCATGGCTTTAATAGAACAGGAAATGAGTGCCCAGCGGTATATTGAAATTCCCGAAGAAGTGCAGGAGATTTATCGGATATGGAGACCGACTACCCTTTACCGGGCCCGGAGATTAGAGAAAGCACTGGATACTCCCGCTAAAATTTATTATAAGTATGAAGGTGCCAGTCCTCCGGGAAGTCATAAACCCAATACGGCGGTAGCCCAGGCATACTATAATAAAAAAGAAGGGATTAATCGGATAACCACTGAAACGGGAGCAGGTCAATGGGGCAGTGCTTTATCTTTTGCCGGTGCCTGTTTCGGGCTGGAGATTAAAGTATATATGGTTAAAATCAGTTATATGCAAAAACCATATCGTCGAATAATGATGGAGACCTGGGGAGGAAATTGTATTCCCAGTCCTTCTCCTGATACTCAAGCCGGAAGGGATATGTTGGCAAAAGACCCTGATTGTCCCGGAAGTCTTGGCCTGGCCATCAGTGAAGCAGTAGAAGAGGCGGTCGGTTGTGATGATACTCATTATTCATTGGGAAGTGTATTGAATCATGTTCTATTACACCAGACTATAATCGGGTTAGAAACAAAGAAGATTATGGAGCAGATTGACGAATATCCTGATATTATTATTGGTTGTGTGGGAGGAGGGTCAAACTTTGCCGGTCTTTTCTTGCCATTTGTGAAAGATAAAATTGAAGGATTGAAACCAAATTTGAGAATAATAAATGTTGAACCGGCAAGCTGTCCGACTTTAACCAGAGGTCCTTATGGGTATGATTATGGTGATGTAGCCGGGCTTACCCCTTTAATGAAGATGTTTACTCTAGGGCATGGTTTTATACCACCACCGGTTCACGCCGGCGGATTAAGATATCACGGAATGGCTCCCATTATCTGTCATTTACTTAAATTAGGATTTGTTGAAGCGCGGGCAGTAAATCAATTAGGAACTTTTGAGGCCGGAGTGACCTTTGCCAGAAATGAAGGAATTATCAGTGCCCCGGAAACAAACCATGCCATCCGAGTTACTATCGATGAAGCACTTAAATGTAAAGAATCTGGAGAATCAAAAACAATACTACTGGCTCATAGCGGACATGGACATGTGGATATGGCTGCTTATGACGCTTACTTTGCCGGAAAGTTAAAAGATTATGACTATCCCCAGGAAAAAATTGAAGAGGCCTTAAAGGATTTACCCAAAGTGTGACAGGTGACAGGAGACGGTTGTCCTTTGCCATTTTTTTGAGCAAGTGATAGTTATATCAGGGGATGGTTCTTTGTCACCCACTCAACGGTGACTTTGGTGATAGAGAGCATCCCCTGATGTGTAAAGTAAGTTTTATACATTTGACGAAGTAGGTTGTATGTTATAATTTCTAAACAATAAATAATAAGAAAAAACATCTCTGATATTCTGAAGAATTAGTTAATTTGAAGAATATTATCGAATATTAATAGAATTTTTTTTAAATATTTTTAAAAAAGAAGGAATTTTAAGAATTAACGTAGTATAAAAATAAAAGAGGAATAAGAAAGATTTTATTTAAAATTTAAATATAGTATAATTAATATAAAATCTGGCATATTAATTCAGAATTATCTAAAGCCGCTACAGATTTAATGATAAATGCCCTGATAAAGACCGAGCGCTTTCGGGTGTTTGAGAGGGTTAAGTTAGATGCTATCTTAAAAGAACAGGATTTCCAGGCTTATTCCGGAAGAGTTGACCCTTCTACTGCAGTTAAAATTGGGAAAATGCTCGGTGTAGATTCAATAGTTACCGGAAGCGTGACCAGTATAATTTACCAGAAATCAGGAGGAATCAAGGTAGGACCCGTAAGTCTAAAAAAATCATCTGCTTCGGTAACTATGACTTTAAGAGCCATAAATGTAACTACTGGAGAAATTATTTTTTCTGAAGTAAAAAAAGGTGTAGGTGGGTCTGAAAAAAATCTTGCAAAAATTATTTAATGTAATAGGTAATACAAGGCTGCGTCTAAAGATGTCGAGGATAAACTAAATATGAAAAATTTAATGGAGTGGATACAGAAAGCTCTGGGCTTGAGTTCTGAGGTACAGATTAAGATATTTGTTTCCCTGGTTATTAGCTTAGTTTTATGGGTTCTTTACTCTATTATTGCAAAGATAGTATGGCGTCGGACTGAAAATGTACGCATTCGTTACTCATGGAGGAAGACCTCCGGTTATGTGGTAATTATTTTAGGTGTGTTTTTAATAGGTCGTTTGTGGTTTAAAGGCTTCCAATCCATAGCTACTTACTTAGGTTTATTGTCAGCCGGTATAGCCATTGCCTTAAAAGATGTAGTTTCAAATTTTGCTGGCTGGCTCTTTATTGTCAGCCGGAGACCTTTTTCTGTGGGAGACCGGATTCAGATTGGGAATTATGCCGGGGATGTTATTGATACCCGGGTCTTCCAATTTACTCTTTTGGAGATCGGTAATTGGGTGAATGCCGACCAGAGTACCGGTCGAATTATCCATATTCCTAACGGCATGGTGTTGAGTGAAGTGCTGGCAAATTACAGCAAAGGATTTCAGTATATCTGGAATGAAATTCCAGTTCTTATAACTTTCGAAAGTAATTGGAAGAAAGCCAAAAAAATATTACAGAAAATTGCCGATAAGGATGCTGAACAATTAAGCAAAGCAGCTGAGAAGAGAGTAAAAGAGGCCAGTAAAAAATTTATGATATTATATTCCAGACTTACTCCTATTGTTTATACCAGCGTGCAGGATAGCGGAGTCTTGCTGACAATACGTTATCTTTGCGAACCTCAACGCCGTCGGGATAGCGAGCAGATAATTTGGGAAGATATTTTAAAAGAATTTACCCGGAATAACGATATAGATTTTGCTTACCCTACACAGCGTTTCTACAATAACAAGCTTGAGGGCAAGAACTTTGTCAAAGGACCGTTATCCCCTGACAAAGTTTAAAATTAAAAAAAATAAAAGAAAGGAGCGTGATTTGTATGCAGTTACAATTAATTGTGGCTATTATTGTGGCTATTCTGGCTGTTGTCTTTGCACTTCAGAATGCAGTTCCTATCACAGTGAGTTTTCTGACCTGGAGATTTGAAAGTTCATTAGCCTTGGTGCTTTTGATTACTCTTGCTTTGGGAATTCTGATGAGTTTGTTAGTGTCAGTTCCTTCTGTGATAAAAAAAATGAAGATAATTTCCAGTCAAAAGAAGAAAATCCAGAAGCTGGAAATCGGCCTACAAAAAGAGGCTGAAAGCAAAATAAAAGAGGAAATTGAAAGCGAAGAACCAGAACTGCCTTTAGAATAACTACCCCATTTTCCCCCAGGTTATTCAAGATACGATTTTATTATTTTAGATACAGAACATGGACCAATGTCTGCTGAATCCTGCATACCTTTGATTTGTGCGGCTGAGCGAACTAATATTGTACCAATAATTATAATTATTTTTCTTGCATATCCTGACTAATCTTGTTATAATTTTTAATTAAAAATGATTTTAATCTTGTCAGAGAAACCTGCCAAAGGACCGTCCCCTGGCAGGTTTTTAGGAGGCTTGTTATTATGCTGGTAAATTCCGTTTTAGACGCAATAGGAAATGTCCCTTTAATTCAATTAAAAAAGATGTCCTCGGGGAATGTATTTGTAAAAGCTGAACATCTAAATCCCGGGGGAAGCATTAAAGATAGAGTAGCCAAACACATTATCGAAATGGCGGAAAAAGAAGGAAAGCTTAAACCGGGGATGACCATTATTGAGGCAACTTCCGGGAATACCGGAATTGGCTTAACTTTGGTGGGGGCGCAGAAGGGCTACCGGGTAATCTGTGTAATGCCGGAAAATATGAGTGAAGAAAGAAAGAAAATAATTCAAGCCTTCGGGGGAGAGATTATCTTCACCCCGGCGAAAGGGAGCCTGCCCGGAAGCATAAAAAAGATGCGAGAGATTACCGAAACAGAACCGGAGAAATATTTTGTTGCTGATCAATTTGTAAATCCCCATAATCCTGAAATTCATTATCAACAAACTGCACCTGAAATTTGGAATGAAATGAAAGGGAAGGTAGATGTATTTGTAGCTGGAGTAGGAAGTGGGGGAACCCTTCAGGGTATTGGAAAATTTTTAAAAGAAAAAAATCCTAAAGTAAAAATTGTAGCAGTGGAGCCAAAAAACAGTTCTGCTTTATTGGGACATGAACCAGGCCTTCACCAGATTCAGGGAATCGGAGACGGATTTATCCCCGATGTATTGGATGTAAAAATGGTAGATATGGTATTTACGGTTACTGATGAGGAAGCTATTGAAGCCACTCGCCAGCTTTCTAAAGAAGAAGGATTATTGGTGGGGACTTCATCAGGGGCTAATGTTTTTGCTGCTTTACATGTAGATAATGGGCGAAACCGGGTGGTGACTATACTGCCTGACCGGGCAGAAAGGTATTTCAGTACCGCCCTCCTTTAGCTCTCATTAGTTTGTTAAAGGACTGTCCTCTGACAAGTTTTGTTTCAGTATTTTTAAAAATATCTCTACTAATTTAGGTTCAAACTGACTTCCGCTTCCTCGTTTAAATTCCTGGATAGCTGCTTCTTCGGTTAGGGCTTTACGATAGGGTCGGTCGGATTTCATGGCATCATAGGCATCGGCTACGGCCAGGATGCGGGCACCTAAAGGAATATTTTCCCCGGATAATCCATCAGGATAACCTTTACCATTGTACCATTCGTGATGGTGTCTGATTAATGGCCTGATTGGTTGTAATAATTCTATGGGTTTTATAATGCCTTCGCCAATAAGGGGATGTTTCTTTATTTCATCGTATTCCTCGCCGGTTAAACCATTAGGATTATTTAAAACAGTTCCTCTCACTCCAATTTTTCCGATATCGTGCAGGATTGCGGCATATCTTAATGATTCTTTTTCTCCTTCTTGCAGTTCCAGTTTCTGAGCAATTAATACTGTATATTTCATAACTCTTTCCGAATGACCATGGGTATAAGGGTCTTTCGCTTCGATTGCCTGAGCTAATGCCTTTACTATTTCAAAATAAGTATCTTGGGTTTTTTGATATAGGCGGGCATTATTAATCGCGACTGAGGCCTGTTCAGAAAAAGATTTAAGCAAGTTTATTGTATCAGTTGTAAAGGAAGTGTTATTATCTAAATTTATTACTCCTTTTACTTCCCCTTCTATAATTATAGGTATAATTAAAAGTTGTTGTATATTATAGTTTATATTTCCTTTTTTAGAAAAACGTTTATCTTTTTCCAAATTCTTGATATATAAGGGTTTCTTGTTCTTAACTACCCAACCGATGGTATTTTCGTCTTTGGCAAAAGTAATCTCGCGAATTATCTTTTCACTCAGATTATAAGCTGCTTTAATGGAAAAAATATTCTTTTTTTCATTAAAAAGCATAACTGAACCTCTATTAGCACCACTTATTTTAACCGAAAAATCCAATATAACCTTCAAAATGTTGTCTAATTCTAATGTTGAACTAATAGTTCGGGAAACCTGGTAAAGTATGGATAATTGGTCTTTAGATTTTTTTAACTCTCGGGTTCGTAAGCTAACCTTCTCTTCTAACCTGCTACCCCATTCTTCTAACTCTTTTTTGGCTTGTGCTAATTCAGCACTTCTTTGCCTTAACTTCTGGGCGAAACTTTTCCCGGTAAAAAAGATCGTAAAAGATACCAATCCTACCACTAAGGCCGTAGTTGCAACATATTGGCTATCTTTATAGAGATAAGGGTTCAATCTAAAGAATTCTTTATAGGGAATAAGCTCCAGATATTCCAAAAGAACTATCGAACTATAGCAGGTAAAAGCAATAAGAGTGACAATTAATGCTTCCCTGGGGGGAGATAGAATGCTTGCATAAAGAATAGTAAAAATAAAAAAGATAGCCCCGATCCATAATATACCACCGATATAATAGAAGATGCCGGTCATAAATGATAAATCTATGATGTAATGGATAAAATCTATTCCTGTCTCTTATACACATCTGACGCTGCCGACGAAGAGGATAGTGTAGATCTCGGTGGTCGCCGTATCAT
>OMKS01003460.1_pt1 | contig 12513 bp, 11 predicted proteins | sample 1674721 | NCBI WGS metagenome assembly OMKS01 (sample SAMN06264996, study PRJEB25208) | sediment metagenome | isolation source: hot spring sediment | place: USA: California | collected 2014-09-02 | reverse complement strand
CTCGGAGATGTGTATAAGAGACAGATGGTATCCTGTATAACACTGTTTTCAATTAAAATACCCGCAATTTTTCTCGTTCCTGCCAGGATATCGTTGGGCCACTTTATGAAAATGTTACCGGTGTAACTGCTCAGGTAATCGCAAATGGCCAGTGATACGATTTTTGAAAGCTGAAATTGCCCGGATACTGACAAAAATTCAGGGTATATCAGCCAGCTCATCAGAATATTCTCTCCGGGCCTGCTCTCCCATGCATTGCTCCCCTGTCCTCTCCCATCTGTCTGATATTCTGCTACTACAACCGTTTCTTCCAGGCCGGGATTGGCCTTTAAGATATCCTGAAGATACGTGTTGGTAGACGATACCTGATTTACTTTAAATAAATTGTAATCCATGGTATGCTTTTTGATTTTTATGTTATATCAGGCACAACATTTAAAGTTGCTTTGTGTTATTTAATTGATTCCTCGTGGCAAGCCGCGAGGAATCATCTATTAATTGTTTATTTTTATGGCGCATGCTTTCCGCAAGCAGCCGGGAAGGCGCTTGCTTAGTTCATTCACCAGTTTGTTTGACAATTTACAAAATTGAAATGACTAAAAATCATTACCTTTGTAATAAAATATCGGATGACAGAAAACGAATCGCTGAGCACGGAAGAACAGGTTGAATATATTATTGAAGCATTGAAAGATAAGAAGGGAAGGCAAATTTTAAAAATTGATTTACGGGCGATAGAAAATTCCATTTGTGATCATTTCATAATTTGTCATGGAGATTCCACCACACAGGTAAATGCATTATGTGAGTCCGTTGAAAAAAAGTTAAAAGAGACCGGGAAAATCTATGCCCATCATGTCGAAGGGCTCAAAAACTGCCTGTGGGTACTGATGGATTATAATGATATTCTGGTACATATATTCCTGGAAAACCAGCGAAGGTTTTATAACCTTGAAGAGCTATGGGCCGACGGAAAATTGGAAAGCGTTGAGGACGAATTGTAATTAAAAGATTATGGCAGACAAGAAAAATATACCCGGTAACCGTCCGGGCTTTAATCCGGGAGGTAACAAACCCGGAAACGGTAAACCCAAATTCAATTCATACTGGATCATTGGTTTGATTCTCCTGATAATGATTGGCATGCAGTTCCTGGGCTCTAAGGGAGGGTTGACAGAAATTGACTCAAACAGGTTTTTTAAAATGCTGCAGAGAGGCGATGTTGCTGAAATCGTTATTGTTAATAAGGAGAAAGTAGAGATTTATATCAAACCGGAAAGGCTTTCAGATCCGCAATATGATGATGTCCGGTCTCAAAGATCCAATACCATCCTGGGGCAGAATATTCCGCAATACTATTTTACCATCATTTCACAGGATGTATTTGTACAGGACCTCAATAATCTTATGGACAAACTGCCTCCGGAAAACCGTCCCACCTACACGACGGAAACACGGAAAAATATCTTTGGGGATCTCCTGCTCTGGGTCCTTCCCTTCGTAATTATCCTGGGAATATGGATATACATGCTCCGGCGGATGGGAGGCGGTGCCGGAGGAGGAGGAAGCAACATCTTCAGTGTGGGTAAATCCAAGGCACAGATCTTTGACAGGGACACCAATGTAAAGGTTGATTTCAGTGATGTGGCAGGTCTTGAGGAGGCAAAGATGGAAATACGGGAAATTGTGGAATTCCTTAAGAATCCGAAGAAATATACCGAACTGGGAGGAAAGATCCCCAAGGGCGCCCTTCTTGTCGGCCCTCCGGGGACAGGAAAAACATTGCTTGCAAAAGCTGTTGCCGGTGAAGCACACGTACCCTTCTTCTCCATGTCGGGTTCCGATTTTGTGGAGATGTTTGTCGGGGTCGGGGCATCAAGGGTCCGCGACCTGTTCAAACAGGCCAAGGAGAAGGCTCCCTGTATCGTATTTATTGATGAAATCGATGCCGTGGGCCGCGCCCGCGGAAGAAATCCGAATTTCGGGGCCAACGATGAAAGAGAAAACACCCTGAACCAGCTCCTTACCGAAATGGACGGCTTCAGCACCAACAGCGGTGTGATTATCCTTGCCGCCACAAACCGCGCAGATGTGCTGGATAAAGCTTTACTGCGCGCCGGAAGGTTTGACAGGCAAATACATGTTGAGCTTCCCGACCTGAACGAAAGAAAGGAAATCTTTGAAGTTCATCTGAAACCGATAAAAATTGATAAATCGGTGGACGTGGAATTCCTGGCAAAACAAACACCCGGATTTTCAGGTGCCGACATTGCCAATGTCTGTAATGAGTCAGCACTTATCGCCGCACGAAGAGATAAAAAAGTCGTTGACAAACAAGATTTTCTTGATGCTGTTGACAGGATCATCGGAGGACTCGAGAAGAAAAACAAGGTGATAAAAAAAGAGGAAAAAAGAACCATCGCTTTCCACGAAGCAGGCCATGCCACCATCAGCTGGCTGCTCGAACATGCCAATCCGCTGGTTAAGGTGACAATTATTCCAAGAGGCCGTGCCCTCGGAGCTGCCTGGTACCTGCCCGAAGAGAGACAGATTACCACCACCGAACAAATGCTGGATGAAATGTGTGCCACACTGGGCGGCCGAGCTTCTGAACAGCTGACCTTTAACAAAATATCCACCGGCGCTCTCAACGACCTCGAACGGGTCACCAAACAGGCCTATGCGATGATATCCTATTTCGGAATGAGTGAAAAAATCGGCAACAGAAGCTTCTATGATTCAACAGGCCAACAGGAGTATGCCTTCAATAAACCTTACAGTGAGAAAACCGCCGAGCTGATCGATGAAGAGGTCCAGAAAATTATCGAGGAGCAATATGAACGGGCCCTCCAGATATTGAAGAAAAATAAGGAGGGATTGCACCAGCTCGCCGAACAGCTCCTTGAAAAAGAGGTGATCTTCAGTGATGACCTTGAGAAAATATTCGGGAAAAGACCCTGGGAACCTGAAAAAGAAGAAAAACCGGCCGGACCGAAAAAGAAAACCGTGAAGAAAGAAGCAGAAATAGGCGATTAGATGGCAGACAACCTGGTGAATATTTACGGTACGGGAAAACCGTACCTTGCTGAACTAATCAAACAGATGCTGGCACAGCATGATATCAATGCGTTTATCGTCAATAAACAGGATTCAGCTTATAAGTTCGGGGATATCGAGTTGTACGTCGACCGGGATGATGTGTTAAAGGCAAAAAAACTGATCCGGGAATTTGAAGAACATTGAAAAACCTGCTTATTCGGACAATAACAGGGATCTCTGTGGTAACGCTGGTTGTCACGGCGATTTTCTTTGGCAGTGTCACTTTCACCCTGCTCATTGTTGCCGTATTCTCCCTGGGAACCTTTGAACTGGCAGGAATTTTATCAATTCATAAGCGCATGAAACGGGTCACGGCCCTGCTTCCCGGTTTGTCTTTAATCCTATGTACCTGTCTGATTGTTACAAAAATCCTCCTTCCCTTCTGGATTTTCATCCCCGGCTTACTGCTGGTAACAGCCATTTTTATCCACACCATAACCGGTAAAAACCTGAGGGGATCAGAGATAAGGCTTTATCTGCTTTCATTCTTCTGGCTCGCACTTCCCCTGACTCTCTTTTTTTCACTGGGCTGGATCGAAAACCGGGATGAATATCATTACTGCTTGCCCCTGGCGATTATGTCCCTGTCATGGGTCAATGATGCCTTTGCTTATCTCTCGGGGACACTGTTCGGCAAACACCGGATGACCCCCGCACTCTCCCCCGGAAAAACCTGGGAAGGATTTGCCGGGGGACTGGTTACCTCCTTGCTCACAGGCTGGATCATATATTTGATTACCGATTCCTATCATGTATTAACATGGATCTTCGTTGCAGTTTGTGCGGCAGTTTTCGGACTGGCAGGGGATCTGTTCGAATCTAAAATCAAAAGAACCCACCGGGTAAAAAATTCAGGTAACCTGCTTCCTGGTCACGGCGGAATCCTCGACCGTTTTGACTCACTCCTTTTCATCGCTCCTGCCGTTTTCATTATCTTTGTAATCCTTAATGGCATATCATGATCAGGATTCATAAAGAGGGCCGCACGATCGTTATTTTTTCAGCCATTATCCTGGCGGGATTAAATATCCTGCTGATATTCTTCCTGGATTATCCGGCTTTTTATCTTGTTTCCTTTGTATCCGTTATCCTCCTGGTTTTCGTTATCCGGTTTTTCAGGGTTCCCGTCCGACGATTAATTCAAGACGACAGGCTGATTGTTGCACCCGCCGACGGTAAAATCGTGGCTGTTGAAAAAACCATGGTGGAAGAGTTTCTTAAGGAAGAACGCATTCAGATCTCTATTTTTATGAGCATCCACGACGCCCATGTCAACTATTATCCGATGGATGGCCGTGTCGTTTATTATCAGTATAACCCTGGAAAATACCTTGTCGCCCGTCATCCAAAATCATCCGCGTTCAATGAACGAACCTCTGTCGGAATCAGGAACAACGGCCTTACCATCCTGGTCAGGCAGATTGCAGGATTTGTCGCCCGGAGGATAAAATGCTATGCTGAACCCGGCAAAGAAGCCAGGCAGGGAGAAGAAATGGGCTTTATTAAATTCGGATCACGGCTTGACCTGTTTATCCCGACCAATTCGGAAATACTGGTAAAACTGCATGATAAAACCACCGGGGGACTTACACCTGTGGCCAGAATTAAATAAAGTCATTTTTGTCTTTTTTAACATTCCTTTAACAATTCCGTACGATGCTGTTTTATATATTGCACCCGTTAAAAGGACAATAAATTAAAATCTTATGTATTATGAAAAAATTATTAGCCGTTTTAGTCATTACCCTGTTTGTAGGAGGAATCAGTTACCCTGTCATAGCAGGAATCTATTATGACACTGCTCCGATCACAATTAAAATTGACGATCCAAAGAAAAAGGAGAAGAAAGACACTGCAAAATCTAAGAAAAAAGACGCTGCAAAATCTGAGGCCAAATCAGAAAAAGATTGCCATAATGCTGAAAAGAAACCCTGCTCAAAGGAGTGCGGGGAAAAAGATAAAAAATAAAGTCCGTTGCATTCAGGTTTTGAGTTTTCTTATGCTGTCCCGCCTTTCGGGGCAGCATTTTTTATTCATACGGATTAACTTTTTATCTTTACGTCTTAAACAAAAGTTTTATGAAAAATAATGATGTGTTAAAGGTAACCGGCAATGTGCATTGGATCGGTGTACCGGATTATGATATTGTGACCTTCGACATCGTCATGGAAACACAATACGGGACCACCTATAACTCGTATTTTATCAACGCAGACAGGAAAGCGGTGGTGGAAACGGTTAAGGAAACTTTCTGGCCGGAGTATGAGAAGAAGCTTCGCCGGGTTACCAATCCGGAAGAGATCGAGTACATCATTTGCAATCATACCGAACCCGATCACTCCGGTTCGCTGAAACATCTCCTGCAACTTGCACCCGGCGCAACAGTGGTCGGCAGTGGCCAGGCCCTGAATTATCTTTCGGAGATGATTGATGGACCGTTCAAATCCATGAAGGTCAGGGACGGAGATGTGATAGACCTGGGCAACATGAAGATCCGTGTCATCGGGGCACCCAACCTGCACTGGCCTGACACCATTTATACCTATCTCGAAGAGGAACAGATCCTTTTTACCTGTGACTCATTCGGTGCCCATTTCGCCGATGAGAACATGTTTGACGACCTCGCCGGGGAGGATTATCCAGAGGCTTTCAGGTATTATTTTGATGTGATCCTGAGACCCTACAGCAAATTTATGCTTAAAGCCATAGAGAAGATCCGCCCCTTATCGATAAGGGCAATCTGCACCGGACACGGACCCATATTGCGATCTGACTGGAAAGAAAAAGTTGATCTTTCCGAACAATATGCCGCTGAGTACCTCAACAAATCAAGTTTCTCAAACCGGGTCCTTATTGCCTACATTTCTGCTTACGGATTTACAAAAAAGATGGCATTGCATATTGAACGGGGCCTAAAACAATCGGGAGACATTATAACGGATCTTACAGATATTGAACATCTTTCCCTGGGCGAACTGGAAGAAAAAATGGTTTTGGCCGATGGGGTGATTATCGGCTCTCCAACCATCAATCAGAACACCCTTTTACCCGTTTATAAACTCTTTTCAGTCATGACGCCCATACGGGACAATGGAAAACCTGCCGCCGCATTCGGTTCCTATGGCTGGAGCGGGGAAGCGGTAAAAATGATAGAGGATCACCTGAAAAATCTTAAATTCAATGTGGTTACAGAAGGGCTCTCAGCCAAATTCTGTCCCAACAGGGATAAGGCTGAACAATTTGTAAATTTTGGTCGGCAGTTCGGAGCATCCCTGCTCAGTCAATCCTGATGAATTTACCCCTGCTTTTTAAAATATCCTGATTAAAACAGTTCAGGATGTAAAGTCCCCTTGAAAGTCCGCTAACCGGTAATTCAACCACTTCTGTTCCCGGAGGCAGGGGTTTTAATAAAACCATGCGGCCCGTCATATCCATTACTTCCAAACGGCATTGATCACCGGTAATCTCTCCTGGTAACACAAAAAGGATTCCCTTGGCAGGATTGGGATACAGCTTTAATTCGCCAACCTGCAATGTGGGATGATTTATTCCTACCGTGGAATAGCGATCCCACTTTTCAGCCTGAAGTATCTGACCCGACTGGCGATCCTGGAGGAAACCAACGACCATAAGCTCCTCAGGGTCCTGGTAATTTTCCATGGTCCAGTGAAATATTTCCGTAACCGATTCGCCTTTGAACCATCCTTTCTCAATAAGCTTTCCGGCAGGATCGGGAAGCATTTCCAGAACCACATTCCTGAATTCGGTATCTCCGTTTTCGCCCGTGTAAGCTGTTACAGAACCTTCGGCAATAACGGTATGCAGTAACAATTCCCTGTTTCCGTAATCTGCCCGGGAAGTCAGATTCACCATTATCTCCATCTCCCCGCTATAAACAACAGCCAATATCCCGATGTTAAACTGAGGCATCTCAAGAGAAATTAACCTGGCATCAATCGACCGGGGTATGGTTGAATTAAAATCATATTGAAAATTCTGCGTTACACCGCCGTCCATGACGGCAAACGGAACGCCGGTAATCCCATAGTAGAATGATCTGCCGGAAGCCGGGAAAGGATTGTTCTGGTTCATTGGATCGTAACCCGGGTACGACATATGATATTGCAGGGCTATGACATCAAGGCTGTCCGGTCCGGTAATAAATTCATCCACGATATCATCGGCCTCCATGGCCTTGCTGCTGCTGCTGTTTGTGAAATGCTCCAGCACAGTCTTCCGTGTCCTCTCCCCTATAAATATGTTATCAAATGCAAATCCCTGGTTGTTTTCCACTGATCCGCCATCGGTGGCATAGGCTATTCTGAAGATAACATTTTTAGCGCCAATCAAATCATTCAGATCGTGGGCACTGTTTAACCACCCGCTGTCAGGATTGAATGAGCCGGTGCCGCTCCATCCGGTTCTGCTTCCTCCCGGGGGATTGATAATATTACTCGCATTATACCATTCTACCCCATCATGCAGATTCCCGACGGTATGCCAGGAGTCACCATTATCCAGGGTATATTGCAGTACGGCTCCATCCCTTCTGGCATCAAAGCTTTTCATGATATCCAGCCTAATCTGGGGCCGTTCAAGATCGCCCAGATCAAAGCAGGGACTCTGAACCCAGGATGACTCTGCTGTTTTATTTGCCGGGAGATCCGTAAACCAGGCATAGTCGCCCTGTGTGGGATTAAAACCGGTAAAATCAGGCTGACCGTAACTCCAGCTCGAAATGCTCTGGCTGTCGGCCCGCTTATCCCACCTGCCGTTCGATTCATTAAATGTTTCAAAATAACTCTTATCCGGATTGACATCCAGTGTGGGTTTTAACACCATCAGCCGTTCAAGGGAATCGACACAGGATTTATTATTTTCACAAATAAGCGTGATCAGATAGTCGTCCTGTTTACTGAATTGATAAACCATGTTATCGGGAGCCGCCATGGTTATTTTATTGATCAGATTCCCCGATTTATCGGAAATCATCCATGTATGACCGGTCCAGGGATATACACTGTACGATTCATTCACAAACACCACACCCTTTCCGGGAACAAAGCAGTCGGATACCCACCTGAAATCTGCAACCGGTTTCTCCGAAAAATCATAGGTCTTCTGAGTGTTTGCCACACATCCGTCAAACGTCTCAAGCCTCAGTTGGATGGTGCGGTTACCCGGTGCCGTAAAATTGTGGACCGGTTCATAGAGCGTGCTTGTATTGTTTGCCCCGCTGTTGACATCTCCAAACTGCCAGAACCACTCCTTAACAAGGTCTGCTTCCTCAGTCAGGTTGATCATTGCAACTTCTCCTCCCCCGGAGGAAATACACAGCCTGCTGACATCAAAGCCGGGAACCGGAACAAACAGCTTCTCAATATTAAACGTTGTATCCTTCACACAGCCGTAAACCGAGGTTACCTCATAACGGATCGGATTATCCCCTGTTTCAGCTTTCTGAGGATTAAAGAAGAAACCGGTTGACAGGATTTCCACGCTCGGTCCCTCAAAAATGTGCTTTTCAATGTTTGGAGAATTGCTGTTCGGAGCCGCACGCAGTTCTTTCAGGCTTTCATTTGAACATACCCTGTCGGGGCTTTCAATGGTAAAACTTTCAATCTTATTCAGGTAAAAAGGGGTGCGCGGACGAAAGATCTGTTCATTGAAAACATAGGTGTATTCCAGCCAGTACAAACCGTCCGGAAGCTGATCCGGAAGGATGATCACCCTGTCATCATCAGGAAACTGATCAAACAGTCCTTCTGAAGTAACCTCCGTGGAGTCGTTGGCAAATAAACGGAAGGTCCCCGGCTCACCGGATTCATTGGTTGCAGATATGGTAACCGGTGTCTCATCGCCGCAAATCACATCATTCAATCCTTCAATCTCATGGGATGAATCAATGACAAAAAACTGTTTTGAAGCAGTGCTCAGGCAGCCATACTGGTTAATATAAGTGTAAGTGATGGTAGAAATACCGGAAGGACCTACAAGATTGGGATAAAATAATCCGGTAGAAGATTCCACCCCAGTACCGGAAAAAATTCCGCCCGGCGGATCCCCCAGGAGCTGAACAGGATCCTCAAGATCCCTTGTATAGATAATTTCTGTATTCAGAATCGATACAGGCGTTACCGGGTTAACGGTTACCTCAGCCTCTCCATAACCTGTACCCGTATTCCCATGCACATCATACAGATCGGTGATATAAAACGTTTCCGATGCCGGAGGTGAAACATACAGGCCAAAAGAGCCTGAAATTCCCTTAAAGGACCGGTTAAATCCCTGCGTGCCCGATATGATGAAATCCCACGGACCAAAACCGGTAAAGGATGCAAATATCCTGAGGCTGTCACCCATACAGATATCTCCGCCTCCCGATATGATGCCAGTCGGCCTGGTCGCAAAAACAGAAACAATATTGTTCGAAGGATTTAGACCGGAAGAGGATTCATTGCCGGCAGCATCCCGCATGACAAGATTGTAAGCCAGGTTGCCTGCACTCACATTCTGATCCCCTTCATAAACAACGTATATCAGACGGTACCCTGTTCCTGAAACGTGTTCGAACTTTACGCGGGGCCCAAGGGGAACCTGGTTCACATGGGTGCCAGTTCTGGCTGAAACATTTTCTTCACTTAACGTAAGCAATATTTCAACCGTATCACCAATAATGGCCACACCGGGATCCGTGATTTCCGCAGATAATATGTCAGGGCTGTTGGCATCAATAACAGGATCTTCACCCGAAACAGCCGTAAAAGGGATTAGGTTAATGTTACCGACCTGGTCGGCCATTACAATTTCCAGGGGTAGTGTACCGAAAACGTCATGATCTCCTTCTGCAATGGAATAATTCAGATAATATTGATTACCGGAAACAAATCCAAGGGTTATCCTCGGGGAACTAAAAGGAATTCCGTTGATGGTGGTCCGGTCAGGATCGAAAATATATCCTGCCTGATCAGCAGTAATTACAACGGGAAGGACCTGTCCTACCCGGTAGGTTCCCCCGTTTACCCAGGCTGAATGGACAACCGGTCTCTCACAATCAATCAAATCGTTTGGCTGAACAATAAGGGCATTGTAAAATTCCCCGTATACAAACCCGTTGGGATTGAATAACCTGACATCTACAACGGGAATGTCCTCTTCGGCAGTATAACTTGTTCCTCCTTCCTCTATTTCGAAATAAGCTTCGTAAGTGGTTGTACCTGTCTGCCTGAATCCAAGAAGGGTGCGGTCGGCCACCGTACCTTCAACGTAGGTGTAATCGGGTTCTGAATTACTTTCAACAATTATGGTGCAATACACAATGTCTCCGATGCCATAGGGCCGATCAGGAAAAGTAATGTTCGTTATTACCGGTTCAATCAGCGGATAAACAGGAAGGGTGTTGATGCTGGAAGCGTCAGCCGGCCCCGCCAGTTCGGATGCATCTATGGTCAGGGCTATGTATTGCATCACGTCAAAATCTGAACCGGGCGGGTAACTGAGCCTGCAAATGCAGGTGTCAACACCGCGGTAAAAGACTTCCCCGACGGTCAGCCCCGGAATGGAAGTGGCAAGTATAAAATTGGCACTGTTCAGCGTAGCATCCACAAACTGGTCTTCATAAAGTTTTACAAAAATAAAAGCCCCGTCAAGGTTGCGTTCGTCCAGGTCGTCCAGTTCTCCCCTTGAAATGACCGTATAGGGGTCATTCTGACTATATAACAGCAGGGGCACCAAACACATAAGCGCCAGGAGCAAATATGATATTTTAAATTTCATCTTCAACCGTTTTCATATACTTCAATTACAGTCTCCCTTCTTCATTGGTCTTTACCAGGGAAATCATACTGTTTCCCTCATAAGCATTGGTCCCTACGAATAAAAGCCCCCCGTCATCCGTGACGATAATTTTCGAGCCAACCTGTGAACCTGTTTCTCCAAAATTGATACGGCCGTCCGGCACACCCTGATCAAGGAACTGCAGGAGAATATTGTAATTCCCGTCCGATATATCTGAACCGATAATGGCCAGCCTGCCTGTCCCCGTCAGAACAAAATCTTCTGCTATAAAGTCTGCAGAATCAGACTGGATGGTTGCAACCACAGAAGAACTTCCAAACTTTAATCCATTCATTTCAATACTGTAAACAGCCAATTCTGTTCTTCCGGACGATGCATTTTCTGTATTTCCAAGGACATAGAACTGGTTCCCCTCACCCCTGATGATACACTTTCCGAAATCATTGTAGTCGGTCCCCAGTGAGAGGTTATAAGGAGTGTTTAAATCGTTATTGACAGAAAGGATAAAGACATTGGAACCTTTATAGGTATCTTCATGATAGGTACAGACACACAGGTAACCGTACTCCGGAATACTGATCAGATATTCCGCCATATTATCCCGTGTATTCTGAACGGTCTGTTGCGGTACCTCACGGATAAAGGTTCCGTTTTCACTGATAGAGAATATCCAGTAATCCTTTTTATTATTGATCTCCCTGTAGCCGGCAATAACAAATCCCCCTGAGTTACCTCTGACGGCATGCTGGATATTTTCGTTTCCAGCACCGCCATAAGTGTTGCTCCATGTCACCCTCCCATTTTCATCGGTCTTAACAATATAGATATCTTCATGGGACCCTCCGCCCGCCTCTTCTGCCATCACATATCCGCACAGGAGAAATCCGTCATCCAGCTTAAGAATGGTATTGGCCCCGCAGTTCCTTCCGTCGGAATAATACCTTGGGAATCTTGGTAACAGATTGCCATATTCATCCGTCACCAGGAGCACCATCCCGGTAACCGCATTTTCTGTAACAGAGGTTCCGGCAATGGCATACCCTCCGTCATCTGTTATCACAACATCCGCACCGCTGTCGTTCAGGTAATTGCCATAGAACTTGATAAACGTCGCGGCCTGTTCTTTTGAAATCTCCACTTCACAGGAGAGAAGAAAAATCAATGAAACCAGATATAGAACGGGAGATTTCATTTTCATCGCTTTTTCGGGTTATAGAAATTTATGGCATATCCTACTGAAAATGAAACACCGGTCATTCGAAAATCGTTGTCAGTGTAATAAATCAACCAGTTCAGGTCGGGGACGGCATATCTGTTTCCTCCATCGTTTACCGGAAGCATACCCACTAAATAGCGTGCATCCAGGAAAACGCAGGATTTCGATAGCTTCAACCTCACTCCGCCCCCTGCAAAAGCAAATCCGTTGAAGCGGTTCCTGAGATCGGTCACATTGGTATCTGTCATCGATACATCCTTGAAAACCACATTGCCTGTTTCGGTATAATATCTTGATGCATCTGCCCAGGCGGATATCAGAAAATCCGCTCCGGCACCAATCCGGAAATAGGGTTTGATTAAACGGTTGATGTCAAACAGGTATATAACTGTCTCTTATAC
>OMKS01003457.1_pt1 | contig 12522 bp, 10 predicted proteins | sample 1674721 | NCBI WGS metagenome assembly OMKS01 (sample SAMN06264996, study PRJEB25208) | sediment metagenome | isolation source: hot spring sediment | place: USA: California | collected 2014-09-02 | reverse complement strand
GTACGCAGGGTTGCGGTTTAGGAGGGGAAGAGCTGATGTTTAAGGATAAAACACTGCTTATTACCGGGGGAACAGGAAGCTTCGGCAATGCCGTGCTGGAGCGGTTCATGGAAAGCGATATCGGGGAAATCAGGATCTTTTCCCGCGACGAGAAGAAGCAGGACGACATGCGCAAGAAATATGCCCGCGGCAACCTGAAGTTTTACCTGGGCAATGTCAGGGATCTGCAGAGTGTCAGGAGCGCCCTGCACGGTGTCGATTATATTTTTCACGCTGCCGCCCTCAAGCAGGTCCCTTCCTGCGAATTTTTCCCCATGGAAGCGGTGAATACGAATGTAATCGGTACGGACAATGTCCTGACAGCGGCCATCGAGGCAGGGGTAAAGAAAGTAATCTGCCTTTCCACCGATAAGGCTGCCTACCCGGTTAACGCTATGGGCATCTCCAAGGCAATGATGGAGAAGGTTTTTATTGCTAAATCGCGGACGGTGCCGCCGGAGAAAACTTTGATCTGCGGGGTTCGCTACGGCAATGTGATGTGCTCCCGCGGCTCGGTGATTCCCCTTTATGTGGAGCAGATCAAGAGCGGGGTTAGGATCACCGTGACCGATCCGGAGATGACCCGTTTTATGATGAGCATGGACGAAGCGATCGATCTTATCCTCTACGCTTTCGAGAATGCTGAAAGCGGAGACCTCCTGGTCCAGAAGGCCAGCTCCTGTTATATCGGCGACCTGGCGGTAGCAGTACGGGAAATTTTCGGGGCCGACAATAAAATAGATGTAATAGGTACCCGCCACGGGGAAAAGGTCTATGAAGTGCTGCTGACCAGGGAGGAGTCGGCCAAGGCTGTTGACCTGGGCAATTTTTCCCGGGTTCCGGCCGATAACAGGGACCTTAACTATGCCCTTTATTTTGAAGAGGGGTCGGAAAAGTTTACCCGGGCAGTGGAATATAACTCCAACAATACCCGGATCATGAGCCCCGCCGAACTGAAAGAGAAGCTGCTCGGCCTGCCCTACATACAGGACGAACTGGCTTCCTGGAAAGGCCGGTAGCCTGGCGATGAAGATACTGATAACCGGCGCCGGAGGTTTTATCGGCCGCAACCTGGTTGAAGTCCTGGAAAAGGATAAGGGGTATACCCTGTTCAAGTTTAACAGTGCCGATAATCCGCGTCTGCTGAATGATTACACGGCCGGCTGCGAATTTCTCTTTCACCTGGCCGCGGTACACCGTCCTGCTGACGAGGCTGAGTTTGACCGGGTCAACCGGCAGTTCCTGGCCGGGGTGCTGGACCATTTAAGGAAACAGGACAATGGCTGTCCGATTCTGCTTGCCTCATCGATCCAGGCGGTCGATGACAGTCCTTACGGCAGGAGCAAGAGAGCGGCGGAAAAGCTGGTGCGGGAGCATGCTGAAAAGAGCGGTTCCAGGGCGATTATCTATCGCCTGACCAATACCTTCGGCCGCTATGCCCGGCCGAACAGCCACTCGGTGGTGGCCACATTCTGCTACAACATCGCCCGGGATTTGCCCATCGTCATCAGCGACCCTGATCGGGAGATGCACCTGTATTACATCGACGACGTTATCGAATCTTTTTTACTGCATTTGCACGGCAGTGTTGAACCGGATCCGGACGGTTTTTACCGGTTGCCGGAAGTTCTGGAATACCGGGTTACCCTCGGGGAGCTGGCCGAAATGCTCTACAGTTTCAGGGAAAGGATCAGGAGCGGTGAGGAATTTACCCCCCGGGATGAATTTGCGGCCAAGCTTTATCAAACTTTCCGCAGTTATTTTTAGACTTGATTAATAAGTTAATAAGTTAACACCCAGGGTTGCAATTTTGTTTGAGGAAGGGGAGGTTTTTGTTGACGGAAGAACAGAAGCTGCTGGGCGGTGACCTGGTGGCGGAGATGCTGAAGCGGGAAGGGGTAGAATTAATCTTCAGCCTGAGCGGCGGGCATATTAATCCCATCTATAACGGCTGCCGGACAAGGGGGATCCGCATTATCGATACCCGTCACGAGCAGGCGGCGGTGCACATGGCCGAGGGATGGGCCCGCTATACGGGTAAGCCCGGGGTAGCTGTGGTTACGGCCGGCCCGGGGGTGGTCAATGCCCTGCCGGGGATGGCAGTGGCCAGGCAGAGCGGCGCCCCCCTGGTGTTAATCGGTGGCCGCAGCTCGCTGGCCCGCCGGGACATCGGGGCAATGCAGGATATTGACCAGGTCGAGCTGATGCGGCCCCTGACAAAGTGGGCCCGCCAGGTTTACCAGGCTGAAAGGATTCCGGAATACATTGCCGCTGCTTTTCGCCAGGCCGTCAGCGGGCGGCCCGGACCGGTTTTTCTCGAGGTACCGGTGGATCTGGTAGGCGAGAATGTTTCCGGGGCCACAGTTCGCTATCCATCAGCCTATTACTGCAAAACCAGGCCTTATGCCGACAATAGGGCTGTGACCCGCGCCGCCGCGCTGCTCAGGGAAGCGGAGCACCCGCTTATCCTGGCCGGCAGCGGCGCTTTCTGGTCCGGAGCGGCCGACGAACTGCGCCGCTTCGCCGAATCGACGGGCATCCCTGTTTATACCCGCAACATGGGCCGGGGCTGTTTCCCGGAAAACCATCCCCTGGCCGGAGGTTTTTTCCCTATCGGCCTGATGCAGGCTGACGTCGTCTTGATCCTGGGAACCAGGCTGGACTGGACAGTCGGCTACGGGAGGCCGCCGCTTTTAAAAATGTCTACCAGAACGATCCGGGTTGACATTGAACCTTCCGAAATAGGCCAGAACCGCCCGGTCGAAATCGGCCTGGTCGGCGATGTTAAGGCCGTCCTGGAGCAGCTGCAGGAGGAAATGGCCGGCGCTGACATGAATATTGAAGAAAACTGGCCGGTGACCATACGGGCCATGAAGGAGGCGGCCCGGGATTCGGCCATTCAGGGCAGTGATCCGGAGGCCGAACTGATTCACCCGGCCAGGCTCTGCCGGGAGCTGGACGAAATTTTGCCGGAAAACAGGATGCTGGCCGTGGACGGAGGCGATATCGCCGGCTTTGCCGTGCTGACCATGAAAGCGCTTAGCCCGTCTTCCCTGATCTGGATCGGCGCCTTCGGCCACCTGGGGGTCGGCCTTCCCTTCGGCATAGCGGGCAAACTGGCCCACCCGGATCGGCCTGTGGTTGTCCTCACCGGCGACGGCGCCTTCGGTTTTACGGCCATGGAGTTTGATACAGCGGTCAGGCATAATATTCCGGTGGTCTGCATCATAGCCAATGACGGCGGATGGGGACAGATCCGGCGCGGACAGAAGCGCGATTTTGATCAGACTGTGGGCGTGGAGCTGCAGGCGACGCGCTATGATGAACTGGCCCGGGTCCTGGGCGGATATGGCGCCCACGTGGAGAAAATGTCCGAATTGAAGCCGGCCCTGGAAAAGGCCTTTGCCAGCGGCAGGCCGTCTATCATCAATGTGCGGACCGATCCTGATACCGGTTTTTCAGGCATGGAACTGCCCTGGAAGATAAATTAATCACGAACATTAATTTGAAGAAGAGAGGAGTGATGCTGTGAAAAGACTGGCAGGAAAAGTAGCCCTGGTGACCGGGGCCGGCCGAAAAAATGGCATCGGGGCCGTCTGTGCCCGACGCCTGGCCTCCGAGGGAGCGGCGGTTGTGGTCACCGATATCAGCGGCAATTTTGCAGAGTTTCCGGATTATAAAGTGGGGGCCGGGGAGGAGCTGGCGGCGGTAGCCAATGCGATTAAAAAACTGGGAGTGGAAGCACTGCCTCTTTTTGCCGATGTATCCAGCGAAGAGTCCGTCAGCACCCTTGTCCAAAAAGCCCAGGAGAATATGGGGCGCATAGATATCCTGGTCAACAATGCCGGAGGCTCGCCCGGTCCGGCACCACTGACCCAGTTTACCCTGGCCGCCTGGGAAAAAACCCTGGCCATCAATTTAACGGGCACATTTTTGTGCTGCCGCGAGGTTGTCCCCCTGATGATAGAACAGGGCGGGGGAAAAATTATAAACATCTCCTCACGGGCGGCGCAGCGCGGGGCGATCTGGATGCATGCCTATAGCGCCGCCAAGGCGGGAATCCTTGGCCTTACCCGCTCTATGGCTGTAGAACTGGCCGCCTTTAATATTTGTGTTAATGCCCTCTGTCCGGGGGATATTGAGACTGATTTCAAACAGTGGGGGTTGGAAGTGGAGGCCCGGATCAAGGACAAAACAGTCGCTGAACTAAAAGAGGAGATTGCCGGGGCTACCCCCCTGGGCCGGCTGGGCAGGCCTGAAGACGTTGCCGCCGCCGTCGCCTTTTTTGCTTCCGCCGATTCCGATTACCTGACCGGGGAAGTGCTCAATATTACCGGGGGCCACGGTCTGGGCAACGCCACCGCCAGGCCGTCTTTCTGAAGCAGTACTGCAAAGCAGGATTAACGCAAACAGACCCATGGGTTCAGAATGAATACTTAAGTAAAGGAGATCACGCTATGGATACCCCTTTTCCATTTGAGCCGGTCCTTGTTTTTGGCATTATGGCGATCATGCTGCTGGTGGGGGTGATTTTGCGGGCAAAAATAAAGTTCTTTCAAAATTTCCTTATCCCGAGCTGTTTTATAGGCGGCACCCTCGGGCTGATTTTGATCAGCACGAGGTTGATCGATGTTTCGGTCGATTTACTGGAAACCTTTGCTTATCACCTTTTCATTATTTCGTTTATTTCTCTCGGTTTAACAGCAGGGATTAAAAAAAATACCGATGATTCTTTTAAATCTTTAATCAGGGGGCCACTCTGGATCGGCCTGGTCAGCGGTGTGGTAATGGCCATGCAGGGCATTGTCGGGGGCCTGCTTGTATTTCTCCTCAATGCAACCGGGTTTAACCTGAACCCGCTGTTCGGCTTCCTGTCACCTCTCGGTTTTACCCAGGGGCCGGGGCAGGCCCTTTCCGTCGGCAAGGTCTGGGAGGAATTCGGTTTTGCCCATGCGGCCACCCTGGGGCTGTCGTTTGCCGTTTTCGGTTTCGCCTTTGCTTTCTTTGTCGGTGTGCCCCTGGTAAACTGGGGCATCAGGAAGGGCTACGCCGCCCTGACCCCCAGGGCTCTCCCCCTGGAAATCCTGCGGGGCATCATGCAGAAAGATGCTAAAAAGGAGGCGGCCGGCGAGCTGACCACCCACTCGGGGAATATTGACACACTGGCTTTTCACGCCGCCCTGGTGGGCCTGGTTTACATCCTCACCTACCTGCTATTGCTGGCTATCGGCAAATTTATATCCGTAGATGTGGCCAAAAGTTTGTGGGCCTTTTTCTTCTTTTTCGCCGTGGTTATCGCCCTGCTGATCAAGGCGCTGATCAACAAAACGGGACTGGGTTACCTGCTTGATGCCGGGGTGCAGAAAAGAATTACCGGCTGGGCAGTTGACTTTCTGATCGTGGCCACAATCATGGCCATCCAGGTGGTTGTCGTCTGGGAATATATCGTGCCCATCCTGCTGATCGGTCTGGTCAGCGGGATTCTTACCACCCTGGTGGTCTTTTATTTCGGCCGACGGACCTGGGGCTACAGCCTGGAGAGAATGGTCGGCATGTACGGGATTGCCACCGGCACAGCTACTACGGGCCTGCTCCTTCTGCGGATCGCCGATCCCGAATTTGAAACGCCGGTGGCCCTGGAGCTGGGCATCCAGGCTCTCTTTGCCGCGCCGTTTGTTTTAAGCTATATGCTGTTGATGCATGCGCCGCTGTGGTGGGGTTGGAGTGTGCAGGCGGTGGTGCTCGTTTATGCCGGAGCCATGGTCCTGGCTTATGTGCTGCTTATGTTATTCAAGATGATCGGGCCGCGTCGTTTTTAATCTGTGCTGATAAGGCGGGATAAGTAAAATCATGAAAGCGATTATCCTTGAGGGCCCGCACAGTCTGGCCCTGGTTGATAAGCCGGTGCCGGTTCCGGGGCCCGGGGAGGCTCTGGTCAGGGTCAAATACTGCGGCATCTGCGGTTCAGACCTGCATGCCTACGAAACCGGTTTCCTGCAGCCCGGGCTGACCATCGGCCACGAATTTTCGGGGACGGTTGCCGGTTTGGGCCCGGGAGTAGAAGGCTGGGAGGAAGGAGAATGCGTCACCGGCAACAATATTATCGCCTGCGGGATCTGCCGGTACTGCCGCGGGGGAAGGGACAACCTGTGCCGGGAGATGCGCCGGCTGGGGATTACCGCTCAGGGCAGTATGGCTGAATATGTCCTGGTGCCGGCAAAGGATCTGGTCAGGCTGCCCGATCGAGGCTCTTCTGCCGCGGCTGCTCTGGCCGAACCGCTCAGTGTGGGCCTGCATGCCGTGAACAGGGCTGTATTCGATCCCGAACAGCATACTTTAATCATCGGTGCCGGAACGATCGGCCTGGTTATCCTGGCCGTTCTCAAACACAGGGGAGCGAGTTCTGTCTACGTTGCGGAACCGGACCGGTACAGGAGGGAAATCGCTTTTAAAATGGGGGCGAAGAAGGTCATTGATCCGGGTGCAGTAACCCTGGAAAGGGAAATGGAAGCTCTGGCTGACAGCAGGGGCCTGGACATGGTTTTCGACTGTGCCGGAAAGGCAGATACAATTGCTCAGGCCTGCAGCATAGGGGCGGCCGGCTCGACAATCGTGGTGCCGTCGATCTGTTACCAGCCGGTTACCTTAAATTTTCTATCCCTGGTCACCGGGGAAGTGAAAATCGTGACCTCTTTTGGAAAAACAGGCCGGGAATTCAGGGAGGCGGTAGCCCTCATAACGGGAAGCGAAATTGATCTTTCGCCCCTGGTTACGGCCAGGATCAACCCTGGGGAGGCTGCAGAATACTTTAAAGAACCGGAAAAAGGAGGCATAAAAACCCTGATCAATTTCCAGTAACCGGGCAGGGGGCTCGTATACATTCCTGTCAAATACGATTGAGTATTAAACCTTTCATGCTCGATCAAACAGGAGGCAACTGCCGGTGGAAAAAATAAACAGAGCCTTCTTGAAAAAATCAGCAGGCAAAGTTTATCATGAACCCAGGCCGGGCCTGAGCAGTAACAATGCTTTGCTGATTTAAAGATATTTTAATAGGGGGCATATTTTTCAGCCGCCCGGTAGATGGCAATAATTTTTTCCGGAGGCACTTCTTCCTGGATATCGTGAATGGGGCAGAAGATGTACCCGCCGCCGGGCTTGAAGATTTCGATGAGCTCTTTTATCTCGGCGGCAATATCGCCCGGTGATCCCTTGAGCAGGGTGGTCTGGGTGCGCACGCCGCCGCCCCAGAAGGCGATTTCCCGGCCGTACTCTTTTTTCAGGCGGGCGGGGTCCATATCCGCAGCCGTAATCTGCACCGGGTTCAGGGCATCAATGCCGGCCTCGATAAAGTCGGGAATCAGGGGGGCGATGCTGCCGCAGGAGTGAAGCAGGATCCTGATACCGGGGGCCGCTTCTTTTACTGCCCGGCAGACCCTGACCAGATAGGGCTTGAACAATTCGCGGAACATGGCCGGCGACATCTGGAGAGAATTCTGAAACCCGTAGTCGTCGCCCATCAGGATCACATCAAGGAATGGGCCCAGGACACCCAGGTATTTCTGCAGTTTTTCGATGCAAGTTGAAGCAAGGAAGTCATTCCAGCAGTGAATCAAGTCCGGTTCTGAGGCCATGAGGGTAAAGAATTTTTCGTAGCCGAAAAGTTCCTGGCTGACCTGGTAGAGGGAAAAGAAAAGGGGCCCACCGGTAGCTACAAGGGCATAATCGGTATTGCTGTGTAAATAGGAGGCCCGGGCATCAAGGATCTGCAGTTCATCATCGCTGATGGAAAAGGCCCCGCTCTGCCTGAGAAAGGGCAGGACGTTTTCAAGCTGATCGAGAGATTCAATCGCACCCAGGGGCCGGCTGACCAGGTTAAAGTGGTGGCCCCGGGCCGGCATGGAAAGCCTGGCCAGCCCGTTCAGCAGGAGCAGCTCGGCAGTGCCGTTTTCTTTGACCTGCGGCTGAAATCCTCCGGGCACCAGGGCCTGTGAACCGTCCTTAAGGGTCCAGGACTGCCAGTTTTCGGCGGGCACGCCAAAATTGAAATGACGGGGCAGGGGCAGGAGGTCGCCGCCAAACAGCTTGATCGTTTCCAGGTTCTCTTCCAGATCCGGAGAAGCCAGCATGGGAACAGGGTCGCGCATGTAGGTGGGGTAATTGATCCCCAGCATTTTTTTGACCCGGTTGTAGGCGATCACATTTATGCTGCTGTTGTGGGTGGCGCAAAAATCAACAGGCACCTTGTCCGGCTCTTCATGAGCAAGGGCCGCCCTGACCCGTTCGCGGTGTGTCATAGTCAAGATTAACTCAGCTCCTTTGAACCAGCTATTATTAGTGGATTATTTCGGCAGCCCGCTTTACCGGCTGTGGAAAAGCATATCTAATAGAATTATTCGTAAAATATTAAAAACCTGCTTAAAGCGGCCGGAGCTTTGCGAATCGGGTTAAAAATGGTATCTTTTTTATGAATATATTCCGTTGCCTGACCAATAGTAAATAAGTTAATAAGTTAACACCCGGGGTAGGGGAGTCGAGATATTTTGCTGAGCGGGAAAAGAATTTTATTTATCAGCATCTGGTCCTGGGAGGGAGCAGGGGAGGAAGCGATACTGATGGAGCTGCTGGCCGGGGCCAATGAGATTGTGTGGGTCAGCCCTTTTGGTTCGCTGCGCGGTAATCTTCTGCCCGATTTTAAGCCGGTCAGGGCGGGACTGACTGTCTATCGTCCCGGGGTGAATTTTCTGCCCCTGCCGACCCTGCAGCGTTTTAACGAATGGCGCCGCCTGACCCAGGTCCTCATGTATTTGCTGGAAAAAGATTTCAAGCCGGATCTGGTCTGGCTGGGCGATCCCATGGCCGGACGTTTCGCGGAACATTTCCGCCGCAAAGGGGCACCGGCTTTATATTACGGCCCGCCGGACGGGATGAAGGTGCCCCGGGAAGAGGAAGAAGCTTTGACCGCAGCCGTCGACCTGCTGATATTCTCCACCGAAAAACAGTACAGGCGCTTTGCCGGCAGCGGACGGGCGGTCCTGGTGGAAGCGGCCGATATTCCCTCAGCCGGGGCGGAGGTAACGGGGGCAGAGAACCCAACTGATGCATCTGCAGAGGCCAATAAACAGCTTGAAGAAATTTTCATGGCTGATTTGCGGGAAAGGCTGGAGAAAATCAGCAGCCTCATAGAAGATAATCTAACCGGAAAGTGAATAAGTTAATAAGTTAACACCCAGGGTCGCGTTTTTTTCGGGGAGGAGTTTTTTTGCAGAAAAAAATGGAGCAGGCGGCGGAAGAGAAAAGGGGCGAAGCGGGTGCGGCGGCGCCCCCGTTCAGCTTTCGCAAACTTTTCTCCGATCTTGCCGTTTACAGTTCGGGCACCCTTCTGATCAAGGGGATGTCGATCATTTCGGCGCCCATTTTTACCCGCCTTTTTGACCCGGACCAGTACGGGGCCTGGAGTTTTGTCAATGTGGCTGTTGCTTTTTTAACCGGGATTCTCATGCTCGGCGGGGACAACGCCTATACCCGCTATTTTTTCCGCTGCCGGACCGAAGAGGATAAACAGTCTCTGACCACGACCTGGTTTGTTTTCCTGGCTGCCTGGAGCGTGGTGGTAATTGCTGCCGCCCTGCCCTTCAGCCGGACCCTGGCTGTCTGGGTTCTTGGTGACGATCGGTACCGGGCAGCTATGGTGATCGGGTTTTTATCCGCCCCCCCGGCGATGATCAACCTGATCCTTTCCCAGGTCCTGCGCAACCGCTTTCAGGCCAGGTCCTTCGCTGCTTTGAATGTTATAACGGCTGCCCTGACCCTTTCCCTGGCCGTTATTTTTGTCCTTGTTTTTGAACTGGGGGTGGCCGGAGCTCTCCTGGGAGCAGCCTCGGCAGCAGTGCTGATGATCCCGGTTCGCCTCTGGCTGGTCCGCGATCTGCTCCGTTTCAGGTTTTCAGTGCCGTTCCTGAAGCAGCTGCTCCTTTTCGGCCTGCCCCTGGTGCCGATGAATATTGCTTTCTGGTTGCTCAGCAACGCCGACCGGATCATGCTGGCCCGCCTTGCTTCCCTGGAGGCAGTGGGCCTTTACTCTATAGCAGCCTCCATGGCGGCAGTGCTCATGCTTCTCCAGAATGCTGTCGGTCAATCCTGGCTGCCCCACGCCATCAGGGTCTATGAAGAGGAAAATACGATAGCCACCGCCATTGTCAGTCGGACTATGGTCTATTTCCTGGCCGGTTCGGCTGTAATAGTGACCGGCTTTGCCGCCCTGGCCCAGGAAGTCCTCTTTATCCTGGTGCCTCCGGTCTATTACGGAGCCTTCGCGGCCATTCCCTTCCTGGCGGTCGGCTTCCATTTCTTCACCACCGCCCATGTTTCGGTGGTGGGGGTGATGGTCAAAGATAAGACGGTTTACATTATGATCGCCTGCTGGCTGGTGGCGGCAATCAATATCGGCCTGAACGCCCTCTTTATTCCCCGCTTCGGCATTGCCGGGGCGGCTGCGGCCACCGGTTCATCATATATCCTTTTTGCTGCCGGTTATGCCCTGGCCTCAAGGAAACTATGGCCGGTTCAATATCCGGGCCGAACGGTTACTGCCCTGCTGGCCGTGCCGCCGATTTCAGTCGGCTTAATCGCCCTGATTGCCAGCTATGGGCCGGGTTTGCTGGTAAATTTTTTGTTGAAAATGGCCGTGCTGGCTGCTGTCCTGGCAACTGTGCTGCTGATCATCAGCCGCTCGGAAGGTATCGGCCTGCGGGAGGCCTGGAATATGATCAAAGAACGCTCTCAAAAACGCGACCCCGGGTATTAACTTATTAACTTATTTGTGGAGGATCGCTGTCGATGAAAGTTCTTTTTGCTGAATCTCACAACCTGGATCGGCCCGACCCGCTGGGTTCGCACCATTACATACGTCTATTCAAAGAAGCGGGACACGACTGTCTCTGGCTGGGCCCGGCGCTCAGCCCCATGCATATCGGCAAACCGGATCAGCTCAACCGGCATCGCTACCGGATCTGGCGGGAGGGAGGATGTGAAATTGACGGCATCAGGTGGCTGGTGCCTCTGACCTTAATCTTTTATTATAACAGGCCCTTCATGCGCAGTCTTTACGCCGGCCGCAACCAGTACCGTTTCTGCCTGCCGCCTCTGGCAGGGCAGCTGCAAAAGATCGGTTTTGCCGAAGTGGACCTGCTCTGGTGTGCCGGGCCGGCGGCCCTGAGTTTGCTCGACATTATCCCCCACCGGGTCAGCTGCTACCGCCTGGCCGACCGCCTGGATCAGTTTGCCATGATCCCGCCCAGTGTGGGAATTATCCAGCAGGAGCTGATCGCCGGGGTTGACTTTGTCCTGGCTTCTTCCCTGGACCTGCGGGAATGGGCTCTGGAGAGCGGCGGAAAGGAAGTTTATTACCTGCCCAACGGGGTCAGTGACAGTTTTTTTTCTGCCTGCCGGCAGAAGCCTGAAGATTTTCCGGCCGGTAAACGGCCGACTGCTGTCTACCTGGGGTCAATCGATACCCGGTTTGATCTGAAACCGCTGGCTGCGGCCGTGAAGCGGCTGCCGGAAGTAAATTTTTTGCTGATCGGACCACTTGCCGAAGTGAGGCTGAAGGGGGAAATTGCCGGCCTGCAGAAGAAGGAAAATTTCAGGTGGCTTGGTCCTAAAGAATACAAAACGGCCCCGGCTTACCTGCAGCATGGCGCAGTGGGCCTGATTCCCTTCCATGACAGCCGGCTGACAGCAGCGGTTAACCCGATTAAGTATTATGAATACCTGGCCAGCGGGCTGCCGGTGGTGGCTCCGCCCCTGCGGGAGCTTATGGCCATGAAAGGCCCTCTGCATGCCTACCGGGCCGGCGACGAAGAAGATTTCTGCCGCGCTGTCCGCGAAGCACTTGCTGGAAATGAAAAGGAGGGAGAGGCCGGACGTCAGAAGCGGATCAAGTTTGCCTCCGGGCAAAACTGGCGGGCCCGCTTTACGACGATAACGGAGATCCTGGAAAAGAAAGGCCTGCCAAAATCATTTGTTAACAGACAGGGCTGATCAGCAGGCCCACTAAATTAAAAATAATTTCTTCAGGAAATGCACAGTTTAAAGCATCTGAAGAACAGTTTTGCAAGAAGAATTTTAAAGAGCTGTTAAACTGTCCCTTTGCACAGGAAAAAATGTGACAGCACCTGCTTCAATTGAGTTGCGGGCAGAAAAGAGAAAAATGAGACAGCATCTGCTGAAGCAGTGTTTCATACAGGTTTGATTTATAAATGCGCTTCATACGGCTTTTGCCCGGCCGGTTGAAAAATCAATTAATTAATGGCGCTATCTAATGGACAATAATGTTAATATATATTTAAAGTGCAGTGTTAGTGTCAACCTAAGTGCGCAATTTCCATCAGTCTCCGAATATTAGATTAAGCAGCCTTGAACCGTTCTAACAAAATCTGTTCTAACAGTTTAGAATCAACATATGACCTGGAAGTAGACCAG